>ERZ1066135.865-NODE-865-length-13420-cov-6.413992_pt1 | contig 13420 bp, 13 predicted proteins | sample MGYA00382782_ERZ1066135 | MGnify/ENA primary metagenome ERZ1066135 (study PRJEB33369, sample SAMEA5778365) | biofilm metagenome | biome: Industrial cooling water; feature: Water cooling tower basin; material: Biofilm | place: United Arab Emirates | collected...
GCGCGGTCGATCAGGCATGGACTGGACGGTGGAGTGTTTCGTGCGCGCGCGCCGAACGTCTATTGAATGTACACATCTTGACGGCTTTCTCTCCAGCGATGCGCAGACTCGTCCTTCTCTGCTGCGCGGTGGCCTCGACGGTCACCGCGCAATCCAGTGTCCCCGCCGACGTCACGTTGCACGGGACCGCCGGAGGGTCGGTCATCGCGACCCTGCCAAAGGGTTCCCCCATCCGGACGGGCGCCACCCGCAGCGGATGGACGCAGGTGACCATCGAGGGCTGGGTCGCGTCGTCGCGCCTGGGCACGCGTCGCGACACGCTCGATCGCAGCGTCACCGGCGAGTCCACCGCGCCGCTGCGGGCGCAGGATGGGCCGCGGCAACCGATCGTCGCGACCCTCGAGCCCGGGACCTACCTGCGAAAGCTCTCGGAGCGCAACGGCTGGACGCGGGTGCGCCGCACCGGATGGGTGCGCTCGGCCAGTCTGCGGACGGGTGGCGCGGCCGCGGATGCAGAGGCCCGGACGTCGCCACCGGCGCGGTCCGCACCGCCGCGCGATACGCAGAGTCGCGCCGTGCCGCCCGCAGGGCCGGGGCAGGCGACCGATCCCCGCGGGACATCGACTCCGACGTCGGCTGCCGCGCCGCCGCCCCGCGCGGGCAGCAGCGGCGTCTCGCTCGAGCAGGCCGCCCGGGCGACCTCGCTGCTCAGCGCGCCGGGCGGCGCCGAACGTGCGGCACTGCCCGCCGGGAGCCCCGTCGAGATCCTCGGCCGGGACCGGGGGTGGGTGCGGGTGCGCGTCGAGGGCTGGCTGCCCGAGGCCGACGTCGAGGTCGCGGCCGCCGGCGAGGCCAGCCGGATCTCGGCCACGGACCTGCGCGCTGATCCCGAGCGGTTCCGCGGGGCGGTGGTCCGCTGGGAGGTCGATGTGATCGCCCTGCAGCGGGCCGACGTACTGCGGAAGGGCTTCGCCCCCAACGAGCCCTATCTGTTGCTGCGCGGGCCGGCGGGTGATGCCAGCGTCACGTACGCGGCGGTCCCGCCCTCGCTGTTGGAGCTGGCCCGGGGCCTGCGCCCGATGTCGCGGGTGATCATCACGGCACGGGTCCGCGAGGGGCGCTCGGAGCCTGTGGGGATCCCGGTGCTCGACCTGCAGTCGATCGCGCTGGTGAAGTAGGCGGGCTGGGTAGCCATCGGGGTCCGAACGGGGCATATTTCGGGTCTGTCCCTGTTTCGGCCCGGTGCTCCGGTGGCCGAGCCAGATCGCGGTCCCACCCCCCACTCGCGTTCGTGCCGGTCTCCCACCGCATCGCGCGTCGGCCTTCCCGACGTGCGCCCCGTTCTGTTCGCGTCCTGACCGCTCTTGCCACGCTCGCGGGCCTGCTGGCCGCGAGTCCGTTGCTCGCGTCGCGGGTACCGGCGCCGACGGAGACGAGGTCGGTGGTCCCCGTCCCGGACTCGCTGCGTGGGCAGAGCCGGCGGTTGACGGCCCGGTTCATCGCGCCGAACGACGGCGAGGGACTGCGAATGGTCGAGGAGCGCTTCGGGCTCGACGCGGCGCGCACGCCAGGGGTGTACACGATCCCCGACTCCGCGGGGTATCCGGCCTTCCACTATGTCGTCATGCGCGACTTCAGCAGCAAGGTCGGCGCGCAGGTCGGGGACTACCGCGTCGGGTATTGGCCCGGCGAGCGCGGCCGTAGCCGCAACGACCGCTACGGCAACCCCATCGGCTTCATCGAGGTCACGGAGGAGAACCAGGACCTCTTCGTGTCCGAGCACTTCCGGCTCCGCGACTTCGTCACGCGGAACCAGGCCGACGTGTGGCCGAAGTACCTGGTGCTCGACGAGCGATTGCTCGACAAGCTCGAGCTGATCCGCGCCGAGTTGCTGCGCAGTGGGCACTCCCGGGCCAAGCTCTCGGTGATCTCGGGGTTCCGCACCCCGGACCACAACCGCACCGTGCGCTCCCGCGGTGCCTCGGCCGACAGCCGGCACCAGTACGGCGATGCGGCCGATGTGATCGTGGACGGCGATGGCAATGGGAAGATGGACGACCTGAACCGTGACGGGCGGGTGACCTCGCGCGATCTGGCGCTGTTCGTGCAGATCGTCGAGCGGGTCGAGAAGCAGTACCCGGAGCTGCTGGGGGGACTGGGGATCTACCGCGCGACGCGGACCTCGAGCGGATACCTGCATATCGACACCCGCGGCGAGCGGGTGCGATGGGGAGCCTACTGACCGTGAACGAGTTCCTGAAGGAGCGGGTGCTGCGCCGCATCGAGGCGCTGCCGGAGGACCGGGTGTACCAGGTGCTCGACTACATCGAGTTCCTGGAGTCGCGCTACGCGGCCGCGCCGACCCCCGCGCCGAGCGTGGTGCAGCGCTTCGCCGAAGGGGTGCAGGACACGTTGCGGGCGACGTCGGTGCCGCAGGCGGCCATCACCGAGACCATGGGGCTGATGAGCAAGGCGCTGGGGATCCTCGATGGCGTCAAGGCGGCCGCCGAGTCGGTGGCTGGTGACGTGACCAAGCGGAGCCCGTCGTCGGGCGCTTGAAACGGCGCTCGGCGGGACGTATTTTTATAAATGGCGACCCAATCGATCCCAGAGCCCGCATCGGCCCAGACCGACCGCGGGCTTTCGCGTACCAGCGCGGCCCCGGCGGCCGCCCCGACTCCCCGTGTCCGGGTCGAGCCGGCCCTCACCTTCGACGACGTGCTGCTGGCCCCGCGCCACTCGCTCGTGCTCCCGAAGGACGTCCGCATCGCCTCGCGATTCACGCGGGGGCTCACGCTCAACATCCCCTTCGTCGCGGCGGCGATGGACACCGTCTCGGAGAGTGAGATGGCGATCGCGATGGCCCGCATGGGGGGGCTCGCGGTGCTGCACAAGAACATGTCGATCGACCGGCAGGCCGCCGAGGTGGATCGGGTGAAGCGCTCCGAGAGCGGGATGATCATCAATCCGACGACGCTGCCGCCCGACGCCACGCTGCGCGAAGCCGTGTCGGTGATGGCCCGCTTCCGCATCTCGGGCGTGCCGGTGGTCGACGAGTCCGGTCGCTTGGTCGGCATCATCACGAACCGCGACCTGCAGTTCGAGCGCGCGCTGGACCGCCCGTTGCGGGACGCGATGACCAGCGATGGCCTGGTGACCGCGGCCGAGGGCACCACGCTGGACGAAGCCGAGCGGATCCTTGGCGCACACCGGATCGAGAAGTTGCCAGTGGTGGATGGTGAGGGCCGGCTCAAGGGCCTGATCACGGTCAAGGACATCCACAAGCGGCGGCAGTATCCCGACTCGAACAAGGACGCCCACGGGCGCCTGCGGGTGGCTGCGGCGATCGGCGCGGGTGGGGATTACCTCGCGCGGGCGGCGGCGTTGATCGACGCGGGGGTCGACTGTCTGGTGGTGGACACCGCGCACGGCCACTCCGAGGGGGTGTTGCGGGCCGCCGCGCAGGTGCGTGAGGCGTTTCCTGCGGTGCAGTTGGTGGCCGGCAATGTGGCGACCCGAGCGGGCGCTGCGGCCTTGGTGGCGCGGGGCGTGGATGCGGTGAAGGTGGGCGTGGGCCCGGGGTCGATCTGCACGACGCGCGTGGTGACCGGCGTCGGCGTGCCGCAGTTGACGGCGATCCTCGAGGCGGTCGAAGGCGCCGGCGATGTACCCGTGATCGCCGACGGTGGCGTGAAGTACAGCGGGGATGCCGTGAAGGCCATCGCCGCGGGCGCCTCGAGCGTGATGATGGGGTCGATGCTCGCCGGTACCGACGAGAGCCCCGGGGAGTCGCTGCTGATGGAAGGGCGGCGCTTCAAGATGATCCGCGGGATGGGGTCGCTCAGCGCGATGCAGGACGGCAGTGCCGACCGCTACTTCCAAGAGGGCGAGCTGTCGCCGAAGAAGCTCGTGCCCGAGGGCATCGAAGGCCGTGTGCCGTACAAGGGCCCGGTGGGCGACGTGCTGTTCCAGCTGGTGGGTGGCCTGCGGGCCGGCATGGGCTACGTGGGCTGCGCCGACATCGAGGCGCTGCGCACCGAGACGGAGTTCGTGCGCATCACGCCGGCGGGCCTGCGCGAGTCGCATCCTCACGATGTGACCATCACGCGCGAAGCCCCGAACTACTCCGCGTGAGCCAGTCGCTCGAGGTCCCAGCCGCGCGGCGCGCGGCGATCCTCGCGTGGGCCGAGGCGATCGCACCGGCGCGGAGCATCGCGCTCAGTACGCATCTCAACGCCGACGGCGATGGTTGCGGGTCGCAGGCGGCGCTCGCGCGACTCTTGGCGCAGCGCGGCCACCGCGTGTGGATCGTGAACCCCACGCCGTGGCCCGCGATGTTCCAGTACCTGCTCGGCACCGATGTCGAGGATCGCTCCGCAGAGGGGGATGACGCGCTGCGCGAGGCCGATCAGCTGGTGGTGCTGGACATCAGTGATGTGGGGCGACTGGGTGCGCTGGCACCGGCGGTGCGCGCGCTGCCCGTCCCGCCGACGGTCATCGATCATCATCTGCCCGGCGCCGAGCCGCCGGGGCCCATCACGGTGCGTGACACCGCGGCCTGCGCCACCGGTGAACTGGTCTACGATGTCGCGGTGACGCTGGGGCTGACGATCACGGTCGAGATCGCGACCGCGCTGTACACGGCGATCCTCACCGACACCGGCGGCTTTCGCTTCTCGAACACGTCGCCACGCTGCCATGCGGTCGCGAGCGTGCTGCTGGCGGCCGGCGTGGACCCCGAGGCGATGTACCGGCGCGTGTACGCGTCCGTGCCCATGGGCCGCCTCCGGCTCATCGCGGAGGCCCTGGCCACGCTGGACGCGGAGCCGGAGATCGGCCTCGCGTGGATCGAGCTGGCGGCGGGGCAGGTGGAGCGGCACGGCGTGAAGACCGAGGATCTCGACGGGATCGCGGAGTATCCGCGCTCGCTGGCCGGCACGCGCTGCGCGATCCTGTTCCGCGATCTGGGCCATGGCCGGGTGAAGATCTCGTTCCGCAGCAGCGGCGGCGTCAACGTCCACACGCTGGCGCAGCAGTTCGGCGGCGGGGGCCACGCCAAGGCCAGCGGGGCGATGGTCAGTGGCTCGCTGGCCTCGGTGCGAGCGACCGTGCTGGCCGCCGCGCGTGCGCATCTCGCCGCGACCCCGACCCCGTAGGGACCCGGTCGCGTGCCGCGACCGTTACTTTGAGACTATGTCGTCTTCGTTGACCGCTCAGATCGACGCCGCACTCGCTGGCGTCCGCAACCCGCGTACCGGGCTGGACCTTCTCGCCGGCGAGATGGTGCGCGATATCGCGACCACGCGCGAGGGGGCCGTCCGCTTCACGATGCTGCTGCATGCCGCAGATGACGCGACCCTGGTGCGCTCGGCGCGTCAGGCCGTGGCGGCGATCGCTGGCGTGACGGACGTGCGCATCGATGTGAAGGACGCCACCGAGCCGGCCACCCCCAAGCCACCGGCCTCGCGCGCGCTGCCTGTGATGGGCGCCGAGACCGCCGCCCCCAAGAACACGGCCCCGCAGCCGGTCAGCTATCCCGGGCTCGGGCGCATCATCGCCGTGTCGTCGGGCAAGGGCGGGGTCGGCAAGAGCACCGTGTGCACGAACCTCGCGGTGGCGCTCGCGCAGGCCGGCGCGCGCGTGGGGATCCTCGACGCGGACATCTACGGTCCCAACATCCCGCGGATGCTCGGCGTGAACACGCCACCGCCAGTGCGGGACGAGAAGATCATCCCGCTCGAGGCCCACGGCGTGAAGGTCATGTCGCTGGGCTTCCTGATCGATCGCGACCAGCCGGCCATCTGGCGCGGGCCGATCGTCATGAAGATCATCACGCAGTTCCTGCGCGATGTCGACTGGGGGACGCTCGACGTGCTGCTCGTGGACATGCCGCCCGGCACGGGCGACGCGCAGCTGTCGCTGGTGCAGGCGACCGCGGTCGCGGGCGCGCTCATCGTCACGACGCCGCAGGAGGTCGCGGTCGGCGACGCGCTGCGCGGCGCCAAGATGTTCGAGCGTGTGGGCGTGCCGATCCTCGGCGTCGTCGAGAACATGTCGTACTTCGAGTCGCCGGAGACGGGCAAGCCGATCGCGATCTTCGGGAGCGGTGGCGGCCGGCGTCTGGCCGATGAGCTCGGCGTCGAGCTGCTCGGTGAGATCCCACTGTACCCGCCGGTGCGCGAGGGGGGGGACGACGGTCGCCCGATCGTCGCGGTGGATCCGACCGCGAGTGCCGCTCGTCAGTTGACGGCGTTGGCCGCGCGCGTGGCGGAGCGGGTCGGGGCGGTCGCGACGCGGTGAGCTGAGGGCGTCCCGTGCCGCGTGTGATCACGTTGCTCACGGACTTCGGCACCGCCGACGGCTACGTCGCCGAGATGAAGGGGGTGCTGTACTCGGGGGCGCCCGATGCGGTCATCGTGGACCTGACGCACGCGATCCCGCCGCAGGACATCGAAGCCGGGCGCTTGGCGCTCGCCCGGGCGTGGCGGCGCTTCCCGCCCGGGACCATCCACGTGGCCGTGGTGGACCCCGGCGTGGGTACGACGCGGGCCGCGATCGCGGTCGAGGCACAGGGCCGATTCCTGCTGGGCCCCGACAACGGCATCCTGTCGCCGGCGCTGGTCGGCGGTGGGGCCGACGTCGTCTCGCTACCCATTCCCCCCTACGCGTCCGCGACCTTCCATGGCCGCGACGTGTTCGCGCCTGCGGCGGCCCGGCTCGCCGCGGGGGAGTCGCTGGCCATGCTCGGCCGATTCAAGGACGACCCCGTCGTGCGCCGCACGCCGGACACCGAGCGCCACGCCGATGGCTCGATCACGGGTCAGGTGCTCACCATCGACCGCTTCGGCAATCTGTTGTCGAACATCGGAGCCCGGCTCGGCGGAACGGTGACGATCGCGGAGCGACGGATCGCGGTGAGTCGGACCTACGCCGATGTACCCGTGGGCCGCTTGATCGCGTTGGCAGGCTCGAGCGGGTTCCTCGAGGTCGCGGTGCGCGGCGGCAGCGCGCAGGACGTGCTGCAGGTGTCCCGCGGCGCTCCCATGCACTGGTCGCCGCAGGAGCTGGCCGAGCGCTAGCGAGCGCTGCGACGCAGCTCGATGCGTCCCAGCGCGCCCGACGCCGTCAGACGGAGCTTGTGTGGGGCGCTGTCGTAGTCGGCGGAGACCCACGCGTTGCCGACCTTGCTCAGACCCGGGAGCTCGACCGACTGCAGCAGCGACGACATCTCGATGCGGACGCCGACGGCGGGCGGGACGATCAGTTCGATCTTGCCGAGCGCGGCGGAGACCTCGATGTCGGTATCCGCCTCCCAGCTGCCCGACATGTCCAGCAGCACGCGGCCCACGCCGACGTTCACCACGATGCGATCGGCCCGCGCGTTGGCGAGGTGGATGGTCTCGAGGTTCGCGGCACCGGCGTCGAGCCGGAGCACCGGGATGCGGTGGGCGTTGGGTTGGTCGATGCGCAGCCGCGTGTCCGCCGCGCCGACCGAGAGCGCGAGTGCGCGCACTCGCAGGCCCGTGAGGTCGATCTCCCCTTCGGCGGCCCCGGCCTCGATGTTCAGGTCGAGATCGAGCGACGTGGGCAGCGCGAGGCGGAGTTCGCTGCCACGGTCGGAGCGCCAGCGTGAGCCGCCGTCGGCGTAGCGCACCCCGACGAGCAAGCTGCGCTCCAACGCATCGAAGGTGTAGATGGGGGTGGCGCGATCCGCGTCGTAGCGCAGCGAGAGGTCGTACAGATGCGCCGCGCGGTCGGGGCGCAGGCTGAGCCGACCCGCGCCGAAGGTCACCGTGGTCCGCAGCGCGCCCTGCTCGTCGAGCGGACGGCTGATGTCGAGCGTGCGCCAGGCCTGGGCCCCTGCGGGCAGCGTGAGGGCCGCGCAGACCGCGAGCGCCGTGAGGAATGCGTGGGGCCGCGTCATGGCGTGCGTCCGGTGGTCGAGGCGGGGCGGCGCACCGCGGCCACGCCCGCGACCGGCGTCGGCGTTTGCCACGCATCGGAGGCGCCGAGGGCCGGGGTACCGCGATGCGTGGCGGGGGCAGCGCGAGGCGTCGCGCCGAGGGCACCCGACGCGCGTCGCCCACCGCGCGACAGGACGGTCGCGCCGACCCCCGCGGCGAGGGCGGCCCCGGTGCTGCCGATCGCCAGCAGGCGGACGATGACGCCGGCGAGCGGCACCGACGCGAGCAACGCGACGCTCAGCCACAGACCGGTGAATCCGAGTACGCCGACGACGAGCGCCCGCACGGCCGCCTGCCGATCGCCTGCCGCGTTGGTCCTGAGCATCGCGTGGCCCGCCATGCGCGCCGACGCGAGAAAAGCGAGCACGAGGATGCCCGCCGCCGCCAAGACCGCCGCGACGATGACGAACGGGATCAGCAGGATGCCGATCACCGTCAGCGCGAGGGCGATGCAGGCGAGGATCAGCCCGGGCGCGGCGCCGACGATCGCCAGCGCCGCGACGACGAAGGAGCGACCGAACTGTGTATCGAGCGTCTGGCCGATGCGTTGGAGGGTCGATCCACCGAAGAACAGCACGCCGAGGCCGATCAGCAGGACGATGCCGCTCCAGCCGGCCGTGAGGGCGGCCCGCTCGCCGACGAGGCCAAGCGCGGTGGGCGGCGCGGTCGGGAGCAGGGCGCCGCCGATCACGCGGCGCTCGCCGGCGATGCTGCCCTGCGCGGCGCGGATTTCGCCGCCGATCGCGATGGCCGCGCCGCTGATGCGACCACCCTCCCCGACGATGATGTCCCCGTCCAGGCTCACGACATCGCCGGACACGGTTCCGTCGATCCGGATGTCGCCGACCGCCGCGATCGGCCCATCGGCGACGTCGCCGGCTCGCACGCTCCTCGGCGCCGAAGCGAACGCGGAGGCCGGTGGTATCGTCAGCCCCGACAGTTCCGCCCGGACGGCCTGCAACCGTGCGTCGATATCGACGCCCTGCGCCGCGAGCGGCGCGGCCATCGCGGCCGTGAGCGCGACGGTGAGCACGCGCATCAGGACCCGAACCCGCGTGCGCATGTCAGCGCTCCCCGCGCACGCGCCGCGCGGCCAAGCTCCGGAGCCCGAGCCCCGCGAGCCCGATGCTGCCCAACACGGTCGCCAAGGCCACCACGGCACCCCAGGCACCAGCCGTTGGCAGCGCTGCGGCGACCGTGTCGCCGAAGGCGAAGGTCACGGCGGCCGCAGCCCCACTGATCAGCGCCGACTGGGCGCGCTCCAGTCCGGCCTGGGTCACGTAGAGCACGGTATCGAGCCGGAGGGACACCCACAGCACGATCGCGGTCATGGAGCAGGCCGCGCCGACCAGTCCGGCCGACGCGACGACCCGCCACGGGCCCGGCGGCGGCACCAAGCGGCGCACGGTGTCCATCGCTGCGACATGCCAGGGCTCGAAGATCTGCACTTCGCGCAGCACACGGTCCTGGAAGCCCGCGCTCGGCGCCGCATACGGCAGGTGCTCGATGAGCTCGATCAGGGCGCGCTCGGTCTCCACGCGCTCCCGACACAGGGCGCAGGACGCCTCGTGCTCACGCAGCGGGGCGATCCCAAAGCCCTCCTCGTCGTCAACGAGGAGCGCGATCTCTTCCGGGAGCAGGTGTCGAGTGGGCATAGTGACCTCTCTGGAGGTACGGCAGGCAACAGGATGGGGTTTCAACAGGGTCGGGACCGTCCGGAGAACTACGGAACAGGCTCATTCGCGCAGTTCCTGCAGTTGCTCACGCAATTGATGCCGCGCCCGGTGGATGAAGGTCTTGACCGTCCCCAGAGGCAGGTCCAGGGTCGCCGCGATCTCCTCGTAGGACCGCCCTTCCACATGCCGCAGCATGATGCAGGCGCGGTACTCGGGGCGCAGCCGGGCGATGGCCCGTTCGATCGCCGAGCCGGTCTCGCGGGAGGCGAGCTCCTCGAGGGGGGACTCGGCCGAATCCACGAGCTCGAATCGCGTGGCCTCGACCTCGGCCGCGGTGGCCGCGTTGGGGGATCCGTCGATGGAGATCGTATCGAGCTGTCGCCGCCGCAGGTGATCGATGGCGACGTTGTTGGCGATCTTGAACAGCCAGCTCGAGAATTTGAACTCGGGCCGGTACTTGTCGATGTGGTTCAGGACCTTGATGAACGTGTCCTGCGCCAGGTCTTCGGCGACCGTCCGATCGCGGACCATCCGGAACACCAGCGAGAACACCGGGCGCTCATAGCGCCGCAGCAATTCGCGGTAGGCCAATTCGCGCCCCTGTTGTGCGAGGGCGACGACGTCGGCGTCGGGAAGGTTGGCGAGATCGAGGATGCGGGTCATCACGTCGCGGCGTGCCGCTCTGCCAAGCTACCGAGCGGGGTGCTGGCGGCAAAGCCCGAACGCCGCGCCGACCGCTTGCCGCAGGGGGTGTCGGCGGCGAGGTTTCGCGGGATGTCAGTCCTCGACGTCGAACAGGCAGATGCCCGGGCCGCCGCGGCCGGTGGCGCGGGCAAGGATGCCTATGTGCGCGGGATGTTCGCGGCCATCGCGCCGCGCTACGACCTGTTGAACCGGGTGCTGTCGCTGCGGATCGACACCTGGTGGCGTCGGCGCGCGATCGGTCGGCTGGGGCTCACGCGGCGCCCGGACGGCCGCTACCTGGACCTCTGCGCGGGCACCCTCGACGTCGGGGCGGCGCTGGTGCGGACGCGGGGGTTCACCGGGCATGTGGTCGCGGCGGACTTCGCGGAGCCGATGCTGCGGCATGGGGCGGGCAAGGCGCCGCGCTCGCGGCTGGCCCCGGTGACGGCCGACGCGCTGTGCCTTCCGGTCGGCGACGCGGTCTTCGCGGGGGCCATCGTCGCCTTCGGCATCCGCAATGTGGCCGACCTGGACGCCGCCCTGCGTGAGGTGTGGCGCGTGCTGGAGCCGGAGGCGCGCTTCGTGATCCTCGAGTTCACCACGCCGCGCTCGCGGCTGGTGCGCGCGGCGTACCATCTGTACTTCCACCGCATCCTGCCGCGCATCGGCGCCTGGGTCTCGGGCCACGGATCGGCCTATGCCTACCTGCCCGCGAGCGTCGCGCACTTCCCGGAGGAGCGGGCGCTGGCCCAGCGGATGGAACAGGCCGGATTCACAGACGTTTCGTGGGAGACCCTGTCCTTCGGCATCGCTGCCATCCACGTCGGAACCCGCCCGCGCACCCGCGCGGAGTGAGTCGCTATGTCCCTCGATACCCTTCAGCAATTCCTCGACGCGATCGACGCCATCGGCGAACTGCGGCGCATCACGCAGCCTGTCCGCGTCGAGCTCGAGCTCTGTGAGATCGCGGACCGCGTGATGAAGCAGCCGGGTGGCGGTCCGGCGCTGCTGTTCGAGCATCCGGTGCTGCCCGACGGCTCGCGCTGCCCCTATCCCGTGGCGATCAACCTCTTCGGCTCGATGCGGCGCATGGCCCTCTCGGTGGGCGTGCCGTCCCTCGATGAGCATGGTGCGCGCATCACGCAGCTGCTGGACCTCAAGGTCCCCGAGGGGCTGATGGGGAAGTTCTCGCTGCTGCCGCGCCTGATGGAGGTCGCCAAGTTCCCGCCGCGGATGACGGGGCGGGGCTCCTGCCACGACATCGTGTGGCGCGGCGACGAGATCGACCTGCGCAAATTGCCGATCATCACCTGCTGGCCCAAGGACGGCGGCCCGTACATCACGCTGCCGATGGTCATCTCGAAGGACCCGGTGCGCGGGATCCGCAACGTGGGGATGTATCGCGTCCAGTACCTGAGCCCCACGACGCTGGCCATGCACTGGCAGCGCCACAAGACGGGCGCGGAGCACTGGCGTCAGATGGCGGAGAAGGGCGAGCGGATGCCGGTGGCGATCGCGATCGGCGGCGATCCCGCGTCGATGTACAGTGCCAGCGCCCCGCTGCCGCCGAACATCGACGAGTTCATCTTCGCGGGGTTCCTGCGGCGCGCGCCGGTGAAGCTGACCAAGGCCGTGACCTGCGACCTCGAGGTGCCGGCCGACGCGGAGTTCGTGATCGAGGGGTACATCGACCCGTCGGAGCCGCTGGTGGTGGAGGGGCCGTTCGGGGATCACACCGGGTTCTACAGCGAGGCGGACCTGTATCCGCGGGTGCACGTCACTGCGGTGACGATGCGGGCCAAGCCGATCTATGCGACGACGATCGTGGGCAAGCCCCCGATGGAGGACTACTACCTCGGGCACGCGACGGAGCGCTTCTTCCTGCCGCTGCTGAAGCTGACGATCCCCGAGGTCGTGGATTACCACATGCCGGCGGAGGGCATCTTCCACAACCTGGTCTTCGTGTCGATCGACAAGAAGTACCCGGGCCAAGCGTACAAGGTGATGAACGCGCTGTGGGGGCAGGGTTTGATGTCGCTCGCCAAGGTGCTCGTGGTGGTGGACAAGGAGGTGAACGTGCGCGATCCGCAGGAGGCGTGGTGGATCGCGCTGAACAACATCGACCCGGAGCGCGACACGCGCTTCACGATGGGGCCGGTGGACGTGCTGGACCACGCGAGTCGTGCCTTCACCTATGGGTCGAAGATGGGGATCGACGCGACCCGCAAGTTCCCGGAAGAGGGCTTCACGCGGAACTGGCCCGAGGTGATCGAGATGGATGCGGCGACGAAGGCGCGCGTCGATGCGCTCTGGCCGTCGCTGGGGCTGGACGCGCCGTGAGTGCGTCCGGGGCGGCCCCGCGCGAGGGGCAGACGTTCGCCGGCACGTCGCCCGTGGTGCGGTGGGCGAATTTCGTGAAGCTGCCGCACACGATCTTCGCCTTGCCGTTCGCGATCGTCGGCGTGGTGATCGCGTCGTACGAGGCCCCGGTGACGCTGGCGCAGGTGGGCTGGGTGGTGCTGGCCTTCACCGCCGCGCGCTTCGCCGCCATGGGCTTCAACCGCATCGCGGACCGCGCGATCGACGCCCGCAACCCGCGCACGGCGATGCGCGAGATCCCGGCGGGCGCGTTGTCGGTGGAGTCGGCCTCGGTCGCGGTGGCCGTGGCTGCTGCGTTGTTCGTGCTCGCGGCGTGGCGGTTGAATCCGCTGTGCCTGGCCCTGTCACCAGTGGCGCTGGGTTGGGTGCTCTGCTACAGCTATACGAAGCGCTTCACCGCGTTCTCGCATGTGGTGCTCGGCTGGGGATTGGGGATCGCGCCAGTCGGCGGGTATCTCGCCGTGACCGGCGCGTGGGCGGACCCGTGGTGGGGGTTGGTCGCGCTCGCTGGCGGTGTCATGGCGTGGGTGGCCGGCTTCGACGTGCTGTATGCGCTGCAGGACCTGGAGTTCGATCGCGTGCAGGGCTTGAACTCGATCCCCGTGCGCTTCGGGGTCCGCGGGGCCCTCATCGCGTCGCGCGTGCTGCATGGGCTGGCGGTGGTCGCCCTCGCGGCGGCGGGCTCGGTCCTGCTGCAGAGCACCGGCTGGGCCTTGG
>ERZ1066135.866-NODE-866-length-13411-cov-6.532645_pt1 | contig 13411 bp, 12 predicted proteins | sample MGYA00382782_ERZ1066135 | MGnify/ENA primary metagenome ERZ1066135 (study PRJEB33369, sample SAMEA5778365) | biofilm metagenome | biome: Industrial cooling water; feature: Water cooling tower basin; material: Biofilm | place: United Arab Emirates | collected...
CCACTATGCCGTCAATGGGATCCCGATCGCCTTTTGGTTCACGGGCGTTCATGAGGACTATCACCAGCCCGGCGACCACGCGGACAAGATCGATTACGCGAAGTATGAAAAGATCACCCGGACGATCTTTCTGACGATGTGGGAACTGACCGACCTGAGGGAGCGGCCAAAGGTTGATAAGGACCTGCCGCCGGAACTCCGCGAGCGGTAAACCGTCCCGTCACGGCAAAATAGATGAGGCCTCTGTGTTACGAGCATTAGAACACAGAGGCCTCTTTTCGTTTCGAACCGAATTCTGAAATTAAGGTCTTACTTTTCAGATACTCGTGTTCGCCGCGATCTACTTGAAGACAAAGCCGATGCCGAATCGGAAGTTGTGGGTAGTGGCTCCGTCAAGACGGATCGGGTTGTAATCCACCTGTATCAGCCGAAGATCGACACGGTTGCTGAGCTTGACGTCAACGCCGCCGCCGAACGCACCCGCAAAGCCGGTCTCCGAGGTCGTGCCCTCGATCCCGGTGCAGATGATCTGCGGATTGCAGTCAACATTCTTGACCTTTACGCGGCCGTGCCCCGCACCCGCAAGGACATGCGCAAAGGGCTTTACGCGGGCATCCGACGCATTGTCCTTGAACTGAACCCCGCCGAGGAAGTTGTAAAGCGAGTTACTCGTATCAAAGGCAACGCGGTCACCCGGAGGAACCGTAAAGCTGAATCGGGTGTTGTTGTAGGCTCCTGAAACATCACCCTTTATGCCGACGTAGCGGCTGATGTTGTAAACACCGGAAACCTGAAATCCGTTAAAAGGCTCGCGGCGCCCAAGTACGTCTCCAAAATCATCGTCCGGCGTAATACCGGTATCGACCTGCTGGTGGCTAAAGCCGACATAGACCTCACCTTTCTTATATTCATCGGTCTGAGCGAATGCTGCGGTGCCGGCAAATGCGGCGAGTGCAAGAGATAAAATGAACTTTTTCATATGGAATAATGCTCCTTCGGAAAAATAAGCCCGTAGGCAAGCGAAAAGACCCAACAAATTTGGTACTGCTAAATCTGCCGAGCCTTTTCTGTTACAGTTCAGTAACGTGCTTGGGATGAGCGAAGTGATCGGGCAGTTGCCAATCTTTCTTTAGGAGAGAATGAAAAAGCGGGGAAGCCTTTCGGCCCCGCCCGCTTGGGTCAAAGCTAACTGTTGTTCACTTTGCTGCTGACGTCAGCACGACCTCAACGCGAGAGACGAACTTGCCGATCAGCTCATTCTTCAGTTGGCCAAAGGTCTTGACCGCGGCCGGGTTCTTGTTCTCAGCGTTCGGGAAGATGCCGCTTTCCTCAGCGGTCAGTTCCATTTCTCCGGCACGTTCGGCCGTAATGGCTTCGTCGGCGTCCATATAGAACACTCCGGAAAACCGCTCGGCTATCTTGCGTGCATCGGCGTCGTCGATGATACGAACGATCTTTTCCATCATCTGCGATGCTTGGTAGGGTTCCATTCCCTCGCGAAGCTGCTCGGCCATCTTGGCGACGAGCCGCGTATCGCCCCACCTCGAAACGAGTTCGATCAGGACCCGGTCACCCTCGGCCATCTGCGGAAACTCGCTGTCCTCGCCGGCCGGTTCCGCCTTGATCTCGAGTGCCAGGGCAAGCAGTTCTTCTTTCTGCGAGGCCGTAAGTGTACGGGCAAGCTTCGAGCTGCTGTCCTGCGGATTCGCCGTCAGTTCCTTCAGTTCCTCGGCTTCCCATTCTTCGAGGCCCTCGGCCGAAGCTTTTCGCTCTTTCAGATAATCAAGCCGCTGCTGGCGGTACTCACCGCTCTCGATCGAGGTCAAAAGTTCGAACACGCCTTCCCAGCGGGTCTGCGGGTCGCGGGCAACGTCCATAAGCCAACCGACCACCGCTTCGTCCTTAGGTTCGCCGTTAGCGAAAAGGCTGTTCAAGCTGCCGATCATCTTTTCGTAGGCGGTCATCTGCTCGGCTTCGAGCTTTTTCTCGGCATCGCGGTAGTGCGAAAGCACGAGTTTGTCTTTGTTCTCTTCGTCACGCTTGACGAAAAGCATGACCGTGTCGCCGACCTTGGTGCCGACCATATGCTCTTCCGGGCCTTCCTCGACCGGTTCGGGCTGCTGGCCGGTGTAGCGGTATTCCTGATCGTCGAAAGCGATGAACTTACGTGTTTCGCCTTTAAGCGTCGATGAGATCGAGAACTGCCGTTGAATGCCGACCACCTGGTAGTCGTCGCCGGATTCGATGATGCCGGTCTCAACCTCGCGGTCGAGCTTGGCGATATGTATCTCGGTGCTTTCGCGGTAGAGGGCAAGCACGGTCTTCGGCGGTTCTTCCTCGCAGCGGCGTGCTTGGGTGCTCAAAGGAGCGGTCAGGATGGAAACTACCGCCACGGCGGCGGATGCGGCTAGTGCTAGGCGTGATCTAAGCATGATCTTCGTTACCTCGGCTTTCAGCGAAATCTTAGGAGACTGCGCTTTCTCAGAATCCTCTTCTCGATCAAAAGTTGCTTGCGGACCCTTTGGTCCGTTCAGAAAATTTCAAAGTTTGAGCTTTTGGGGCGGAAGGCTAGTCGCCGTCGATATGCAAAAGCCTGTAGGCCTCGGAGCGGTTAATGCCAGCTTCCTTCGCCGCTTTCTTCAGTGCTTCGCGGGGCGATAACCCCTCTGCCTCAAGAGCTTTGACCCGTTCTTTCAAATCCGGAGCATTCGTTTCGGCGTTTTCCGCCGCTGAACTGTCCCGGTCAATAACTAGAACGAATTCGCCTTTGGCTTTTGCATCAAATTTCTTTATGAGCTCACTTATTTTTCCGGTGAGCGTTTGTTCGTGGAGTTTTGAGAGTTCGCGGGAGACAGCCGCCTGCCGGTCGCCGAGCACGGCGAGGCAATCGGCAAGGCTTGCGGCGATCCTGTGCGGCGACTCGTAGAAGACGAGAGTGGCGGGTATTTCGGCACATTCGCGGAGCCGCTTTCGCCGCTGGCCCGGCCGCGAGGGAAGAAATCCGCCAAAGAAAATGGCGTCGGTCCCAAGCCCCGAGGCAGCGACCGCCGCTGCCAAAGCTGATGGCCCGGGCACGGAGATCACCTGAATGCCGGCTTCGTGGGCGGCCCGGACGAGAGGCACGCCGGGGTCGCTGATCGCCGGCGTTCCGGCATCTGAAACCAACGCGACCGAGATGCCGCTTTCGAGCTTGCTTATGAGTTCGGCCGACCGCTGCTGCTCGTTGTGTTCGTGATAGCTGACGAGCTCTGCCTTGATGCCGAAGTGGTTGAGCAGTTTCTGCGTGTGGCGGGTGTCTTCGCAGGCGATCATGCCAACGCTCCGCAGTGTCTCGACCGCACGCGGTGAGATGTCGCCGAGATTGCCGATCGGCGTCGGAACGATGTAAAGCGTGCCTGCCATATTCGTCACTCAAGCCACTTTAATACAAAAAAAGCCGGACGCGTTAACGCCCGGCCTTTATCTGATACGGCGATCTTTAACTTACTAGAAGGGCCACGGGAAGCCGCCGCGGTTACGCGGGAAGTTTCCGCGGTTGTTGTAGCCGTAGCCATAGACCTGGGCGACAACGTTGAGGTCCTGCCGAATGCGGTTCCACTCATTCTGTGCCTGGCGGCTGACGCGAACCCGGCGCATCTCCTGCTCGATCTGCTGGCCGAGGTCGAGCACCCTGCGTGCTTCATCGCGGCTGTTGTTCAGATTGCGGCCATTGCCGTAATCGTCGCGAAGGTCGTCGGTCGCTTTGCGGAAGCGATCGGCAAGATCTTCAAGCCGGCCAACGTTGCCATTGCGGTTGCCGCCCCAATTTCCGCCCCAGCGGTCGTTGCGGTCGCGGCGGCCCCAACGGTCGTCACGATCGTCACGACGGTCGTTGCGGCGGTCCTCAATGCGGTTGGTCGTGCGTTCAAAGTTGCGGGCACGGTTCTTGAGATTTTCGAGCGTCCCGCGGATGTTGCGATTGTAGCTACCACGTCCGTAATAATCGTCGTTTCGATCACGGTCGCGCCATTGTGCAGAGGCGACCGTAGGCAGAGCCATCACAGCAAGTGCGAAAGCGGCGATCGCTATAGTTCCTTTAAGATTATTCAACATAATTTCTTTACCTTCCTTTTTTGTACTTGCAATGGTTCTGCCATTGCCCGGTGAACTAGTTGGCAATGCGCGTGCCAAAATCGCGGCATTCAGGCTGTACGGCGATAACACTCGCGTTTACAATAACTTACAAGACCTGACAAATATGGAAAGAAAAAGGCCCCGCACCTTCCGATGCGAGGCCTGCTCCAAATCGTCGGTGGCCGACGGATATGGTCGAGCTCTATTTGGCGAGTGCCTTGGCGGCGTTGATGCGGCCGCCGGAGACGACCTTTCCGTTGAGCGAATCGATCTTATCGGTAGCCGCGAGCAGCCGCTTCCGGAGCGTTTCGACCGTTATTTCCGGATCAGCGGCGATCATCAGTGCAGCGATGCCCGAAACGTGCGGTGTCGCCATTGAGGTGCCTGACGCTTCGCGGAACGATTCCTTGAGCCAGGTCGAGACGATGTCGCGGCCCGGAGCGGCAACGTGTACCGTCTTTGCCCCGTAATTTGAGAACGAAGAGAGCGAATCGTTGCGGTCGAGTGCGGCAACGCTTATGACGTTCGGCAGATCGTAGTTCGATGGGTAGTGCGGCCGGCTGTCGTTGTTGGTCGATGAATTTCCGGCAGCGGCGATGAAGAGAATACCGTTCTCGCCCGCGGCGCGAATGGCATCTTCGAGTGCTTTCGAATACTGCGTCGAGCCCCAGCTTGCCGAAATGATGCGGACGTTTACGCCGTTCTGCTTGCGGTCGATGGCATAGTTGATCGCCTCGATGGCGTCTTTCGTTGTTCCAAAGCCGCCGCGGCCGAGAAACTTGAGCGGCATGATCTGCACGTTCCAGTTGACGCCGGTGATCCCGAGGTCGTTGTCACCCTCGGCACCGATCACACCTGCGCAATGCGTTCCGTGGCCGTTGTCGTCCATCGGATCGGCAAGATTGCTCTGGGCGTTAAAGCCAAACCGGTCGTTGAACGTGCCGAGTTGTGCGTCAGAGTATTGCGGGACGTTGTCCGGCCGCGTCCACATATTCGCAACGAGGTCCGGATGTGTGTAGTCAACGCCCGTGTCGAGCACGGCGACGACCACCTCTTCGCTGCCTTTGGTCTGTTCCCAAGCCTTTTGGGCATCGATGTCCGCACGCGACTTGCCGCCATTCTCGCCGCTGTTAAAGAGCGCCCATTGATCGTTAAAGTACGGGTCGTTCGGCGAATTTACCGGGGCTTCATCGCGGCGTTCGGCAACCGGCCGGAAATCCGGGAGTTCCGTCTCGATGCGGAAATTCGGTTCGGCATAATCGACCAGATCCGCCAACGCCCGATACTGAGCCGCGACCGTTTCGGGGTCTGCGTTGTCGAGGTCATCTATCGATTTCAATCCGCGGACATATTCGATTCGGTCCTCGATCCGGTCATTGAAACGCCGCGCTAGCCGCTCGATCTCCGAACGCGAAACTCCGGACTTGAACCGCACCAGCACTTCAGGCTCGGCATCGGCACGAAACTGCTTGGCTTCGCCCGAGTTGTTGCGGGCAAGGTCGCGCGTTTCCGACGTCGCGGGCCGCAGGCCCGACCGCCAGCGGTCGATCTGGCCGAGCACGCCGGCGATGGTGATAAGCACGAGTGCTATGGCGAAGTGGATAAGAAAATTATTGCGGTTCATACTGCTTTACTCCGATCAATAAACGATAACGTGGTTGCGGCCCTTGAAGTCCTTCAGCCGGAGCTGATACTTGTCCGCGCGATATTCGTACTCTTTGCCCTTTGAAGCAAGCCCGATCTTCCAACCTGTGGCGATCATCTGAGCGGCCATCTCGCCGTCCTCCGGAGCGCCGAGAGACATATCCGGAAACTCCGTGCTCGCGACGCGTTTAACGCTGATCTCGCTTTCGGGGACGCCAAGGCGCTCGGCGAGGTCCTTTTTGGAACGCTCGACGGCACTTTTTTCATCAAACTTCATTGGTAACCTCGATTTTCTGATTTTTTGTGCACTTAAGTCAACATTAATACGCCTTAAGAGCGGTAAGGTTCCCGTCTGATATCGGCCCCGAAAGGTCAGGCGGCGGCACGCCGGGCGGGCGGCCGGAAGTTGCGCGTTATTTCAACAAGGGCGGGCAGGATGTAAGTGCCGCAGGCAAAGCCGAGGATAAGCCCGGTCAGCGTTCGCGTGAAGAAATTGTTTTCCCAAATGCCGAAGACCGTGAGGGCCCAGTCGATCGCCATCGGCACGGCCGAGAGCAGAAGCCAAATGCGCGGCAGCGGTTCGATATTCTCAACGCTTCGCCAGAGCGGATACGCGACCACCGCCGCAAAAAGCCCGGCATAGACGGCAAAACACCGCGAACAGACACCGAACTGATGGCCGAACGCGAAAAACGAGCGTTCCGGTATCTGATGGCAGATATAGCCGAAAAAGCTAAAAACAGAACTACCGGCCGAAGCATGTCCGGCGGCGTGAAGCACCGAAGGCGAAATGATCAAAAGAAGCCAAGCGGCCGCGACAAGGCCGGTCGCGGCAACGACCCGAACGGCCTGCCGCTGCAGAACGCCGGTCGCGCCAATTGATGTGTATTCGTCAGCCCCGCGTGCCATCTTTTCCAAATCTATCATTTTTGGCCCGCGGCGTGTAAGCCGGTTCAGGCCCCTGTGCTTCCTGCCGAGCTTTTCATCTTTCGCTCGGTCTCAAGGATGTGGTGCGTAGCGCTGATGACCGTATCGGGGTTAAGCGAGATCGAATTGATGCCGCGTTCGACGAGGAAATCGGCAAACTCCGGATAGTCCGACGGGGCTTGGCCGCAGATGCCGATCTTTTTGCCGTTGCGGCGGGCAGCCTCGATCGCCATCGCGACCATCTTCATCACCGCTCCGTCGCGTTCGTCAAAAAGATGAGCGACCATTTCCGAATCGCGGTCGAGCCCGAGGGCAAGCTGCGTCAGGTCGTTCGAGCCGATCGAGTAGCCGTCAAAGACCTGAAGGAATTCATCGGCAAAGACGACGTTTGCCGGGAGTTCGCACATGGCGTAGATCTCAAGGTCGTTCTCGCCTTGTTTGAGCCCATGCTCGGCCATCAGGGCGATGACCTTTTCGCCCTCGGCGACGGTCCGGCAGAATGGGATCATCGCCTTCACGTTCGTCAGGCCCATGTCCTCGCGGACGCGCTGCATCGCCAGGCATTCGAGCCGGAAGCCGGCCTTGTATCGGTCGTCGTAATACCGCGAAGCACCGCGAAAGCCGAGCATCGGATTTTCTTCGTGCGGCTCAAATTCGGCACCGCCGATCAGCATCGCGTACTCGTTCGATTTGAAGTCGGACATCCTGACGATCACCGGCTTCGGGTAAAATGCCGCGGCAATGCGGCCGATGCCTTCCGCCAGCGAACGGACAAAGAACTCTTTCGGGTCCTCTTCCAGAATGCGCTCCGAAATGAGCTGAACATCCTCGCGGTTCCGCAGCCGCGGATAGTTGACCAAAGCCATCGGGTGAATGCCGATGTGGTTGTTGATGATGAACTCGAGCCGGGCGAGGCCGACGCCGTCATTCGGCAGCCGCGAAACATTGAACGCGTGGTCGGGGTCGCCGACGTTCATCATTATCTGCGTCCGCGGCCGTTCGTCGGACGAGATCTTGTGCCGCTTTACCTCGAAGTCGATCTTGCCGTAATAGATATTCCCTACGTCGCCTTCGGCGCAGCTTACGGTGATGTCGGTCCCGCCTTTTACCTTCTCGGTCGCGTCCCCGGTGCCGACGATGCAGGGAATGCCGAGCTCGCGGCTGATGATGGCCGAGTGGCAGGTGCGGCCGCCGCGTTCGGTTACGATGGCCGATGCCTTTTTCATTATCGGCTCCCAAGCCGGGTCGGTCGCCGAGGTGACGAGTATCTCGCCTTCCTTGAAGGAACTTAGCTTGCTCGGGTCGAGCAGAACATGGGCCTTGCCGTGGCCGATGCGGTTGCCGACCGCGACGCCCGACGAGAGCGGCGCGCCGTGGATTCCGGTCAGTGTATAGGTCTCAATGTAGTTATTGTCCTGTTGGGCGTGGACAGTCTCTGGCCGTGCCTGGAGAATATAGAGCTCGCCCGTGACGCCGTCCTTTGCCCACTCGATATCCATCGGCTGCGAGCGGCCCGCGATCTTCGAGTAGTGGTCCTCAATGGCACACGCCCATTTCGCAAGCTGTAAAACCTCAAAGCCCGCAAGGCAAAAACGCTTTCTTTGCGATTCGACGACGTCGCGGACCTGCGTCCCGCTGCCGTCATCGGCAAAGACCATTTTCACTTCCTTTACGCCGAGCTTTCGTGTGACTATCGGCCGGAAGCCCTGCTTGAGCGTCGGCTTGAAGACTATCCATTCGTCCGGCGTCGTCATTCCCTGAACGACCGCCTCGCCGAGCCCCCAGGCACCGTTGATGACGACCGCATCGCGGAAACCGCTTTCGGTGTCGAGCGTGAACATCACACCCGAGCAGGCGGCATCCGAGCGGACCATCGGTTGGATGCCGATCGAGAGAGCGACATCAAAGTGGTCAAAACCTTTCGCTGTCCGGTATGAGATGGCACGGTCGGTCCAAAGCGAGGCGTAGCACTCGTGACAAGCTTCGATCAGGCGTTCATCGCCGCGGACGTTAAGGATCGTGTCCTGTTGGCCGGCGAACGAGGCATCCGGAAGATCCTCGGCCGTCGCGGAGGATCGTACCGCAACCTCGAACGATTTTTTACCAATCCGCTCGCCTAGCCTCTCGTATGCGCCCTTGATCGCCGCCTCGACCTCGTGCGGGAACGGAGTTTCGAGCATCAGCCGCCGTGCCTCGGCACCGACGCGGGCGAGTTCATCGACGTCGTTGACATCGAGTCCCTTGAGCAACTCTTTCAGCCGCTTGCGAAGCCCGTCGGTTTCAAGCAAGACCTCGTATGCGTGGCTTGTTGTCGAGAAACCGTCAACGGCATTGACGCCCTGCGTCGTCAGTTCGCGAAAGAGCTCGCCGAGGCTTGCGCATTTACCGCCGACAAGGGCAACATCGCCCGCTCCGACCTGCGAAAGGTCGAGTACGTAAGGTTTGCTTTCGGTCATAAAGTGTCGTTAGCGAGTTCCCGCAACTGCCTGTGACATTTCAGGCAGGTCGCCGTTGTCCGCACGCAGGTATTGCAGCATTTTAGGCTTCAGCGTCGCGATCAGCTCTCGCCTGTTCTTCGTCTCCATCGGTTTGCCGAGATAGATCTTGCCCATTCGGGCGAGCCGCTTCTCGGACATCGCCCCTGAGAACATCAGCAGCGGATATGTGAAGTTCGGGCCATTGAGCTTCCGCAGCTTATAAAGCCACATCCCGATCGAGCCGAGCCGCCATGCCGTCGGGCCCCACCAGCTATATTGGCCGGGCCGCAGGTTCATCTTCCAGCATTTCATCATTAGCTGCCATTGCAGCGGCGTGAGCTGCCGGGTCTGCGTAACGCCTTTCTCCATCTCCATCCGCGTATCGTGGAGCGGAGTAAAGATCGATGGGATAAGAAACGCAAAAAGCCCGCGGCGTTCCATTTCATAGACAAGGTCGAGCGTCTCCTTGATGTCGTCGTCGGTTTCGTCCGGGTTGCCGACTATCAGCGTCATCGCCGGGAACCAGTTGTTTGCGTTGAGCACCCGAAGCCCCTCGAGCACAACGCTCGGCCAGTCTTCGATGGCAAAGGGAACGCCTTTACCGGGCATTATCTTCTTTGCCATGCGGACAGAACCGGTCTCAAGCCCGATAAGCGGCGCGAGGGCCTTCTTTTCCGGGTGACTGCTGAGATACGGGAAGTGGATCGGGCTCTTCGGCAGAAGCATTTTCGAGAGTTCCTCGATCAGCTTCGGGTCAACGACCGCCGGTGCGATGGTCGCGTGGCTGAGTACGTGCTGCTCGACGCCGGGTGTGTTGACGACCTCGCCGTAAAGATCGAGCAATGCCTCGCGGTTGGGGAAGTAGAACGGCGTGTCCGTGTGAACCTGCCCCCAGATGAACATATCCTCGGTCGCGAGCGAGATCTGCTTATTGCCCTGCTCGACGTTCGCGCGGACCGCGGCCATTATCTTCTCCTTCGGCAGGTCAATCTGCGGATTGAGGTCCGGCACGCAGAACTTGCACCGCCGACCGCAGCCGGTCGTCATCTCGACAACGCCAAACGTCGTCCGCGTATCGGGAAAGAGGATCGCGTCGCGGTCCACCGGGTGCTTTACCTCGACCTCTCGCGGAAGGTCCTCGCCTGCTATTGCCTTTTCAAAGAGCCGCAGCGTGTCCTCGGATTCGCTGCGTCCTTCGACGACACAATCGACGCCGAGTTCGTCGTACATATCCGTCTGGATGATCTGCCAGCCGCCCGAGCCGCCGACGATCACCTTGAAATTCTCGCGATACGGGTTGTTCTTGATCTGGGCGAAAAGCTCGCGTGAGTAATGCGAGTTGATCGGCATCTTCGACGAGCCGAAGATCGAAGTATAAACACCCGCGGCAAAGGTCACGCCGAGCGGATTGTGGGTCGAGACGGCGACGACTCGCGTTCGCGGCCCGATGAATTTCTCTAAGTCCTGCGGAAAGCAGGAGACGATATCGCCCTCGTCATAAGCCCGCTGGAGCGACTTTTCGACCAGCCTGACGCCGGCCGGCATATACTTGGCCGAACCGTCCGCGTTGTGCTCAACCTCACGCCACTCCGGATATTTACGATTAAGAATGCCTTCGAGCCAGATCGGCAGCGAGGCCATTGCCATCTGGATGAAGTATCCGGCGTGGTCTATCGATTCGGTCAGCGGAGCCGTCAGTACGATCAGCTTGCCTTCACCATTCCCTTCGGCCGCGTTGCCGCCGCTCGTGCTCGTCATTCCCTTGTTCCCTTGTTCTTTCATAAAACCTCCTGAAAAAATGGAACAGCGTCATCGGGGGGAACCGGTTACGCCCGTGGGAGAAAGAATTGTGAGGAAAAGTTAAAAATCAAAACCTGATAACGGCATCGGGCCCGCCTTCGACGTGGACGGTATCCACGAACCGTATGCTCTTTGAGTCCGTCGTCATTACGACCGAATGCGTCCGCTTGCCTTCGCCAAAGAACCTGACCCCGCGAAGCAGCGAGCCATCGGTCACGCCGCTCGCCGCAAAAATGACCTTCTTGCCGGGAGCAAGGTCGTTAGTGTCATAGATCTTGTTTGGATCATTAATGCCCATTTCCTTGATCCGCTCGATGACCTCCTCGGCCGGCGGAACCTTCGAGGCATCAACGCCGAGCTTTTCGGGGTCAAATACGAGCTTCGCCTGGATCTCGCCGTTCAGGCACTTCATCGCTGCGGCGGTAATAACGCCTTCGGGTGCTCCGCCAATGCCCATCAGTGCGTGGATATTCGTTCCGGCAACGGCCGCCGAGATCCCTGCCGAAAGGTCGCCGTCCGAGATCAGCCGGATGCGTGCACCCGCCGTGCGGACGTCATGTACAAGCTGGCGGTGACGCGGGCGGTCAAGGCAGATAACCGTCAGGTCCTCGATCTCGCGGCCGAGCCGGCGGGCGATGTTCTTGAGGTTTTCGGCCACCGGCGCGTCAATATCGACCGCACCGCGGCATGAGGGCCCGACGACGATCTTGTCCATATAAATGTCCGGTGCGTTGAGCAGGCCGCCGCGTTCGGCCGCCGCGAGCACGGCGATGGCGTTATTGGCACCGAGTGCGCAAAGGTTCGTGCCCTCGAGCGGGTCAACGGCTATATCGACCTCGGGAAACTCGGCTCGCGATTCGTCCGCAAACGCACCGCCGCCGACCTCTTCGCCGATGTAGAGCATCGGCGCCTCGTCACGTTCGCCTTCGCCGATAACAATGCGGCCCCGCATCGGAACGGTGTCCATAACTTCGCGCATCGCCTCAACGGCGACGTGGTCGGAGTGCTTCCGGTCGCCCTGGCCCATCGTCCTCGCGGAGGCAATGGCGGCGGCTTCGGTTACACGCAAAAAATCGAGGGCGAGCTCACGCTCGGCTTTGGTATTCTTCATCGGGATCTCCGCAAAAAAGCAGTCTTTGAATTAAAAGATGCCCCATTCTAACATTGATTCTAAAGGATTTGACAACTTCTTAAGCGAATATTAGTTTGTAGCTTTGGCCTGCACACTCTGAGAATCGGAGATAGTTTGTAAATGACATATATCGTTGCTGAACCTTGCGTTGAATGTAAATACACGGATTGTGCCGCGGTTTGCCCGGTCGAGGCTTTTCACGAACTCCCGGACAAACTCCTGATCAACCCGGATACATGTATCGACTGCGATGCCTGCCTACCGGAGTGCCCGGTCGAGGCGATCTTCTCGGATATGTCGATCCCGGAAGAGTATCTTCCGTGGCTTGAGATCAACAAAGAAGCCGAGAATTACCCGATCATCAGCACCAAGCAGCCGGCACTCTACGGGGCCGGATGTAAAGGACAGCCCGAATAGAATTTATTCCTTTTTTAGTTTCAGAGAGGCGAGTTTCGGCTCGCCTTTTTCTATTTCCAGCGGATACCGAGGCGAACCGAAGCGGGAGCGGCGATGGTGCTAAGAGGCGTCAGGCCGACCGGATAGCGGCTGTTGAAGATGTTCTCGGCGGCGAGAAAAAGCCCGAGGCCTTCATTTACTCGAAGGTTCAGCAGCCCGTCAAGCTGAAAGAAGGCCCCGAGCCGGAACTGGTTCTGGTCGTCGTCAAACTGCCCCCCGGCGGCACGCCCTTGCAGGCCAATGTCCCAACGGCGGGCCGCGTAACGGGCCTGGAAGGTAAACTGCTGCCTCGGTACCTGTGGAATGAAGCGATCCACGAGCGACGGATTTGAAGGGAACTCTGTTACGCGGGAATCGGCGAAAAGATAGCCGGCATTAAGCGTCAGCCGCGAGATGCGAAGCTCGGCGTCAAGCTCAAGCCCGGCAGAACGCGTCCGTCCGGCATTTTGCCGTTGGCGGGTGATCAGCGATGGCGTCACCGTGAGCGTCACATTCGCCACCGTCCGGTCGGTCTCGGTATAAAAACCGGTACCGCGGAGATAAAAGGGCCCGCGGGCAAAGCTTGCTCCGCCCTCAAAGCTCGCGGCCCGTTCGGCCCGCAGGTCGGCATTGGCGTTGGTCACGATGTTGCTGACGCGGAACCCGCGGTAAAGCTCGTTGAGCGTCGGGGCGCGAAAGCTCCGCGAGGCCGAGCCATTGACGGAAAACTCCGGCGTGATCCGATAAAGCACTGACAATCGCGGGCTTAGCGCGTCTTCCTCGCGGTCGGGAAAAATTGTCGTGGTCGTGATGCCGGTCGCAAGGCTCCGCGTTGCCGAAAGCCCGCGGTCGTTTGACCAGCGATCGTAGCGGACCGAACCGG
>ERZ1066135.868-NODE-868-length-13397-cov-9.557263_pt1 | contig 13397 bp, 4 predicted proteins | sample MGYA00382782_ERZ1066135 | MGnify/ENA primary metagenome ERZ1066135 (study PRJEB33369, sample SAMEA5778365) | biofilm metagenome | biome: Industrial cooling water; feature: Water cooling tower basin; material: Biofilm | place: United Arab Emirates | collected...
GCAGCTGGCGGCGCGCCTGGCGGCGCTCGAAGCCGCCGGGGAGCGCTGAAATGCGCGCCCTGACGATGTGGCTGGTGCTGCTGGCCGCACCTGTGTCGACCCTGGCCAGCGAGGCGCCGCGCTTCAGCGGCAGCGGCGGACTGGTGGCGGGCGATACCACCAGCGCGGACGGGCGCTTCTCGATGCGGGCTGACCTCAAGCGCGGCGAACAAGCTCAGCAAGGCGGGCGCTTCAGCCTGGACGCGCGGCTCGCGGTCAGCGATTCGGCCAAGGCCGCCAACGCGGTCTGCAATGCGGGGCCGGACATTTTCCGCAACGGGTTCGAATAGACGGGTTGCGGCAGCGCGCTGCCCGGTCCCCGGCTTTGCTGGGCAGCGCGCTTGCGGCGCGCGGGTCGATCGCCTGCCGGAAAATCTGCGATCTTGCGTTGTTCCACGATTCCACGGATGCACTCCATGGCTCCTGCCCACGCACAAATCCGCGCACTCGTCGAGCAGGCCCTCGACCTGGATTCTCCGGCCGAGCGCGAGCAATTGCTGGCTGCGTGCGGCGATCCGGCGCTTGCCGGCGAAGTGCGCGCGCTGCTCGGGCTGGAGACCAAGGTCGTCGCCCTCGACCACGGCGCGGCGCGGCTGGCGGCGCTGGCCGGGCAATCGCAGTGGCCGGCCCAGTTCGGCCCGTATCGCGTGCTCGGCGTGCTCGGCCGCGGCGGCATGGGCGATGTCTACCTCGGCGTGCGCGACGACGGCAGCTTCCGCAAGGAAGTGGCCATCAAGGTGGCACGCGACGTGTATTCGACCGAGCAGCAGCACCGTTTCCTGCGCGAGCGCGAGTTGCTGGCGCGGCTGGAGCATCCGGCCATCGCCCATGTGCTGGACGGCGGCAGCACCGCCAGCGGCCAGGCGTGGATGGCGATCGAGCGCGTCGACGGCGTGCCGCTGGACCAGTTCGCGCGCGAGCGTGGGCTGAGCGTGCGCGAGCGTGTGGCGCTGTTGCTGCGGGTGCTCGACGGCGTGCAATACGCCCACCAGAACCTGATCGTGCACCGCGACCTGAAGCCCTCGAATGTGCTGGTGCAAGCCGACGGGCAGCCCAAACTGCTGGACTTCGGCATCGCCAAGCTGCTCGGCAGCAGCGAGCACACGCAGACCAATGGCCGCGCACCGATGACCCTGGCCTACGCGGCGCCGGAGCAGATCCGCGGCGAGGACGTCACCACGGCGACCGATGTCTACGCGCTCGGCGTGATCCTGTACGAGCTGCTGACCGGCGAGCGGCCGCACAAGGTCAAGGGCAACAATCCGCTCGCGTTGCTGCAGGTGATCACCGACACCGATCCGACGGCGCCGAGCGAGAGTCTGCGGCGGCGCGGCGGCGACACCACGACGAGCAGCCCGGGCGATGTACGCGAACTCAAGGGCGACCTCGACACCATCGTGCTGAAGGCGCTGAACCGCGATCCGCTGCGGCGCTACCCTTCGGCGCAGGCCATGCGCGATGACCTCGAGCGCTTCCTCGGTCACCAGCCGATCAAGGCGCGGCCGGACAGCCTGGGCTATCGCGCACGCAAGTGGCTGCGGCGCAACCGCGCGGTGGCTGCCGTCGCGGCGCTGGCGACGATCGGCCTGCTGGCCGCGGCCATCCTGGTGATTCAGGAACGCAACCGGGCGATCTCCAACGCACAAGTGGCGGAGGCGACCAAACGCTTTGTGCTGAAGGCCTTCACCGGCGCCGATCGTTGGCGGACGAGCCAGGATATGAGTGCGCGCGAACTCGCGCTGCAGGGGCTGGCGGCGATCGAAACCGAGCTCAAGGACCAGCCGGAAGCCCGGATCGAGATGTACGACACCCTTGGGCAGGTCTTCGGTAGCAGCGGTCCGCTCACTGCCGCAATGCAGGCGCGCGAGGCGCAGCTGCGCGAGATGAAGCAGTTGGGTGGCTACTCCACGGAAGCCTTGATCGAGGTGGAGTTGCGCCTGCTGCTCACCTACAGGATGCATGAGGAAATGCTCAAGTCTGACGAGCACGCACGCCGGATCGAGGCCGAGTATGCGGATCGCCTGAACGCCTACGACCGCATGTTCATGCTGCAACTGCAGGCGCAGGCGGCTGCCACACTGGGCGATTTCCTGGCCCTGTCCCGGCTGATGCCAGACCTCCTCGATCCCGCGAAATTGCATGCGGCAGCCGCTGCGGCCAGCAGCCAGCAGCGCCGCAAGGATGCCAGGACCTTCGAAAGCTGGGCCCGGGCCTTCAGTCTGGTGGCCCCCGTCGTCCAACGGCGTGATCGCGAAGCAGCCACGCAGGCGCTCGCGACCCTGCAGACGATTACCCGTGACATCGATCCGGACGACCTGCAGCGCGCCAACCTGGCCGCCCACCCGCTCGATGCCCTGATGCGGGTCAGCCGTGACCCGGCCTTGCTTGCAATGGCTGATCGCTCGGCGCGCTGGTCGGACGAGCAATACGGCGGGCCGGGCGCTGCGCTGGAGGCCAAGCGCTTCATGGCGGAGCAGGATGGCGATCTCGAGCTGGCGGGCCGTTATCACGCGCAACTGGAGGCGATCGTACAATCGTCTGGCAGTGAGGCAATCCCGACGTTCTGTCGTGAGCATTTTCTCGCTGGCGGCGGCCTGGCGCTCTCCCAGGGTCAACACAGCCTCGCGCGGCAGCATTACGAGAAGTCCCTGCAGTGCGCCCGCGCCATCGACGGGCCCGACTGGCAGTCGCCGCAGGCACGCGCCGCCCAGGCGGGACTGGTCCATCTGGATGTGCTGGAAGGCAAGGCGGAAGTCGGCGCCTTGCAGCGGTTGGCGCAGGCGCAACGGGAACACGATGACGGCACATGGTGGTTGAGCGCTTTCTGGCTGGCCGAGCTGTGCCTGCAAGGCGGCGACAACGCGTCGTGCCTGGCGCAGGTGCAAGCCATCGAGGACTGGCACGTCGAGCGCAGCGCCCGCCGCGACGCACGCATACTCGCGCTCTACGCGCGCGTCGGGCTGCCGATCCCCGCGCAGCCGGACTACTCGATGGCCGAAGCCGTGCGTCTGGGCTCCATCCTGGTCGCCGATGGCGAGCGCATCGTCGCGCAGCGGCGGGCGAGCAAGGGGTCGTGAAGCGCCTGGGGAGCTGCCGGTTTTTCCGCTGGATTACGTCTGTGAGGTGGACCGCCCGATTTGTCGACGGCCGGTCGCCCCCTCGACACGGAGTCCGCCATGCCCTCGCTCGCCCGCTGTATCGCCCTCAGTCTGCTCTTCGCCGCAGCCGGCGCCCATGCCGCGCCGTGGACCTATCGCGGCACGCTCAACGACGGTGGTGCGCCTGCCAATGGCCGCTACGACATCCGCCTCAGCGTGCTGGATGCCGGCGGGGTGAAGTCGCTGGTCTATCCGCTGACTTTCAGCGGCGTCGAGGTGAAGGACGGCGCTTTCGCTGTTGATGTGGATTTCGGGATCGACCTCGGCCAGCTTGGCGCGGTGAAGCTCAAGACCGAAGTGGCCCAGGGCGGCAGCGGCTTCGTCGCGCTCGGCGAGCCGCAGGCCTTCGATGCCACGGCGGCGCTGGTGGGCGTGTGCTGGGACACTCAGGGCAATGCCGGGACCAATCCGGCGACGGATTTCCTGGGGACCACGGACGGTCAGAAACTGGTCTTGCGCGCCAACAATGCCATGGGTTTCAGGCTTGAGCCCACGCCATCCGGGTTGAATCTTGTGGGTGGCGCGAGCGTCAACACAGCGAGTGCAGGCTTCTCCGGCCAGGTCATCGCGGGCGGCGGTTCCAGTGCCTCGGACTGCGGATTGATAGGGCTCGCACCGTGCACCAATCTGACTCAGGCGTCGTTCGCGACGGTCAGCGGCGGACGAGCGAATCGAGCTATCGAGTTCGCAAGCGTCGTTGCCGGCGGCGAGTCGAATGACACGACCGGATTTTACAGCGTGGTTGCCGGAGGCAAGTTGAACAAAGCGCAGAACCACAACGCCGCTGTGGGTGGTGGAGCGCAGAACATCGCCTCGGGGAACGCCGCTGCTGTGAGCGGAGGACTAGCCAACCGAGCGGTTGGCGACCGGTCGAGCGTCGTGGGCGGCGAGGAAAACGAAGCGAGAGCACGGTCCAGCGTGGTGCTCGGCGGATTTCTCAATTGCGCCGGGGGAGAGTTCTCCGCCGCGTCGGGCCAACGCGCGATTGTGCGAAGCAGTGACACGACATGTGGGTCCAGTTCTGGTGATGCCAATGGTGACGAGGGCACCTTCGTCTGGGCCGACTCGCAGGCCAGCAACTTCGTCTCCACCGGCCCCAACCAGTTCCTCGTGCGCGCCGACGGTGGCGTCGGCATCAACGGCACACCGGCCACGGCCAGCCTCGAAATGAACGTCTTCGGCGCCACACCCTTCGACGGCTTCGTCGAAATGAGCCTCATCCCCAAGCCCTCGCTCAACGGCAACACCGGCGAGCGCATCGAGTTCGGTGTGGGCAAGGGCGGGGCCGGCAGCAATGACGCCGATCTGCGCATCGCCCACCGAAACGACAGCGGCGGCTTCTTCGAGCATGTCAGCATCGATGGCGACGGCAGCGTGATCGTGCGCTCCAATCCGGCCAACACCGCGCAGGGCGTACAGCTGGCGATCGGCGCGGGCGCCTGGTCGACGCTGTCCGACCGCAACCTCAAGACCGACATCCAGTCGATCCTGCCGCTCGACGTGCTGGAGCGCCTGGTCGCGATGCCGATCCAGCAGTGGCGCTACATCGGCCAGCCGGGCGAGGTGCAGCACATCGGCCCGATGGCGCAGGACTTCGCGGCGGCCTTCGGCGTCGGCGAGAACGACACCACCATCTCCACCGTCGATGCCGACGGCGTGGCGCTGGCGGCCATCCAGGGCCTCAACCAGAAGCTCGAAGCCGAGCTCACGCAGTCGCGCGCCGAGAACGCCGGGCTGCAGGAGCAGTTGAGGGGTTTACAAGAGCAGTCGCAGCAGCTGGCGGCGCGCCTGGCGGCGCTCGAAGCCGCCGGGGAGCGCTGAAATGCGCGCCCTGACGATGTGGCTGGTGCTGCTGGCCGCACCTGTGTCGACCCTGGCCAGCGAGGCGCCGCGCTTCAGCGGCAGCGGCGGACTGGTGGCGGGCGATACCACCAGCGCGGACGGGCGCTTCTCGATGCGGGCTGACCTCAAGCGCGGCGAACAAGCTCAGCAAGGCGGGCGCTTCAGCCTGGACGCGCGGCTCGCGGTCAGCGATTCGGCCAAGGCCGCCAACGCGGTCTGCAATGCGGGGCCGGACATTTTCCGCAACGGGTTCGAATAGACGGGTTGCGGCAGCGCGCTGCCCGGTCCCCGGCTTTGCTGGGCAGCGCGCTTGCGGCGCGCGGGTCGATCGCCTGCCGGAAAATCTGCGATCTTGCGTTGTTCCACGATTCCACGGATGCACTCCATGGCTCCTGCCCACGCACAAATCCGCGCACTCGTCGAGCAGGCCCTCGACCTGGATTCTCCGGCCGAGCGCGAGCAATTGCTGGCTGCGTGCGGCGATCCGGCGCTTGCCGGCGAAGTGCGCGCGCTGCTCGGGCTGGAGACCAAGGTCGTCGCCCTCGACCACGGCGCGGCGCGGCTGGCGGCGCTGGCCGGGCAATCGCAGTGGCCGGCCCAGTTCGGCCCGTATCGCGTGCTCGGCGTGCTCGGCCGCGGCGGCATGGGCGATGTCTACCTCGGCGTGCGCGACGACGGCAGCTTCCGCAAGGAAGTGGCCATCAAGGTGGCACGCGACGTGTATTCGACCGAGCAGCAGCACCGTTTCCTGCGCGAGCGCGAGTTGCTGGCGCGGCTGGAGCATCCGGCCATCGCCCATGTGCTGGACGGCGGCAGCACCGCCAGCGGCCAGGCGTGGATGGCGATCGAGCGCGTCGACGGCGTGCCGCTGGACCAGTTCGCGCGCGAGCGTGGGCTGAGCGTGCGCGAGCGTGTGGCGCTGTTGCTGCGGGTGCTCGACGGCGTGCAATACGCCCACCAGAACCTGATCGTGCACCGCGACCTGAAGCCCTCGAATGTGCTGGTGCAAGCCGACGGGCAGCCCAAACTGCTGGACTTCGGCATCGCCAAGCTGCTCGGCAGCAGCGAGCACACGCAGACCAATGGCCGCGCACCGATGACCCTGGCCTACGCGGCGCCGGAGCAGATCCGCGGCGAGGACGTCACCACGGCGACCGATGTCTACGCGCTCGGCGTGATCCTGTACGAGCTGCTGACCGGCGAGCGGCCGCACAAGGTCAAGGGCAACAATCCGCTCGCGTTGCTGCAGGTGATCACCGACACCGATCCGACGGCGCCGAGCGAGAGTCTGCGGCGGCGCGGCGGCGACACCACGACGAGCAGCCCGGGCGATGTACGCGAACTCAAGGGCGACCTCGACACCATCGTGCTGAAGGCGCTGAACCGCGATCCGCTGCGGCGCTACCCTTCGGCGCAGGCCATGCGCGATGACCTCGAGCGCTTCCTCGGTCACCAGCCGATCAAGGCGCGGCCGGACAGCCTGGGCTATCGCGCACGCAAGTGGCTGCGGCGCAACCGCGCGGTGGCTGCCGTCGCGGCGCTGGCGACGATCGGCCTGCTGGCCGCGGCCATCCTGGTGATTCAGGAACGCAACCGGGCGATCTCCAACGCACAAGTGGCGGAGGCGACCAAACGCTTTGTGCTGAAGGCCTTCACCGGCGCCGATCGTTGGCGGACGAGCCAGGATATGAGTGCGCGCGAACTCGCGCTGCAGGGGCTGGCGGCGATCGAAACCGAGCTCAAGGACCAGCCGGAAGCCCGGATCGAGATGTACGACACCCTTGGGCAGGTCTTCGGTAGCAGCGGTCCGCTCACTGCCGCAATGCAGGCGCGCGAGGCGCAGCTGCGCGAGATGAAGCAGTTGGGTGGCTACTCCACGGAAGCCTTGATCGAGGTGGAGTTGCGCCTGCTGCTCACCTACAGGATGCATGAGGAAATGCTCAAGTCTGACGAGCACGCACGCCGGATCGAGGCCGAGTATGCGGATCGCCTGAACGCCTACGACCGCATGTTCATGCTGCAACTGCAGGCGCAGGCGGCTGCCACACTGGGCGATTTCCTGGCCCTGTCCCGGCTGATGCCAGACCTCCTCGATCCCGCGAAATTGCATGCGGCAGCCGCTGCGGCCAGCAGCCAGCAGCGCCGCAAGGATGCCAGGACCTTCGAAAGCTGGGCCCGGGCCTTCAGTCTGGTGGCCCCCGTCGTCCAACGGCGTGATCGCGAAGCAGCCACGCAGGCGCTCGCGACCCTGCAGACGATTACCCGTGACATCGATCCGGACGACCTGCAGCGCGCCAACCTGGCCGCCCACCCGCTCGATGCCCTGATGCGGGTCAGCCGTGACCCGGCCTTGCTTGCAATGGCTGATCGCTCGGCGCGCTGGTCGGACGAGCAATACGGCGGGCCGGGCGCTGCGCTGGAGGCCAAGCGCTTCATGGCGGAGCAGGATGGCGATCTCGAGCTGGCGGGCCGTTATCACGCGCAACTGGAGGCGATCGTACAATCGTCTGGCAGTGAGGCAATCCCGACGTTCTGTCGTGAGCATTTTCTCGCTGGCGGCGGCCTGGCGCTCTCCCAGGGTCAACACAGCCTCGCGCGGCAGCATTACGAGAAGTCCCTGCAGTGCGCCCGCGCCATCGACGGGCCCGACTGGCAGTCGCCGCAGGCACGCGCCGCCCAGGCGGGACTGGTCCATCTGGATGTGCTGGAAGGCAAGGCGGAAGTCGGCGCCTTGCAGCGGTTGGCGCAGGCGCAACGGGAACACGATGACGGCACATGGTGGTTGAGCGCTTTCTGGCTGGCCGAGCTGTGCCTGCAAGGCGGCGACAACGCGTCGTGCCTGGCGCAGGTGCAAGCCATCGAGGACTGGCACGTCGAGCGCAGCGCCCGCCGCGACGCACGCATACTCGCGCTCTACGCGCGCGTCGGGCTGCCGATCCCCGCGCAGCCGGACTACTCGATGGCCGAAGCCGTGCGTCTGGGCTCCATCCTGGTCGCCGATGGCGAGCGCATCGTCGCGCAGCGGCGGGCGAGCAAGGGGTCGTGAAGCGCCTGGGGAGCTGCCGGTTTTTCCGCTGGATTACGTCTGTGAGGTGGACCGCCCGATTTGTCGACGGCCGGTCGCCCCCTCGACACGGAGTCCGCCATGCCCTCGCTCGCCCGCTGTATCGCCCTCAGTCTGCTCTTCGCCGCAGCCGGCGCCCATGCCGCGCCGTGGACCTATCGCGGCACGCTCAACGACGGTGGTGCGCCTGCCAATGGCCGCTACGACATCCGCCTCAGCGTGCTGGATGCCGGCGGGGTGAAGTCGCTGGTCTATCCGCTGACTTTCAGCGGCGTCGAGGTGAAGGACGGCGCTTTCGCTGTTGATGTGGATTTCGGGATCGACCTCGGCCAGCTTGGCGCGGTGAAGCTCAAGACCGAAGTGGCCCAGGGCGGCAGCGGCTTCGTCGCGCTCGGCGAGCCGAAGACTTTCGATGCCAAGGCGGCGCTGGTGGGGGTGTGCTGGGATACGCAGGGCAATGCGGGGACCAATCCGACCACCGACTTCCTTGGGACGATCGATGCCCAGCCACTCGTGCTGCGCACGCAGAACGTGCCCAGCCTTCGCATCGAGCCCTCCGCGGCGCTCTTCAACGGCAGCCCGGCGACGACCAACACGATTGCCGGTTCGAGCGCGAACAACGTTACGACCGGGGTGCGCGGCGCCACGATCAGTGGCGGTGGGGTGCCCAGCGGGAGCAGTGATCCCGACTTCGCCAACGAAGCGCCCAACCGGGTGACGGACCACTACGGGTTCGTCGGCGGCGGCTATCGGAACCAGGCGGGCGATGGCCTCGGCCTCACCAGCGACGCAGCTTTCGCGGTCGTCGCTGGGGGTGCACAGAACACGGCCAGCGGTCCGCGCAGCACCGTGGGTGGTGGCGACACCAATGTCGCCAGCGAGTTTCGCAGCACGATCAGTGGCGGGTCGCAGAACACCGCCTCGGGGCTCGGCGCCAGTATTGGCGGGGGAGTCAACAATGCCGCTGTCGGCCAGGGAAGCGCGGTCGCGGGAGGGTCAGGCAACTGTGCCGGTGGAACCTATTCGTGGTCGGGAGGGCGCAGGGCCAAGTCCCGGCCAGCCACGGATCCAGGCGCTCTGGTGCAGGCTTGCGATGGCCTGACCTACCCCGGCGGCAGCGGTGATGCGGGGACCTTCATCTGGGCCGATAGCCAGGAGCTGGACTTCGTCTCGACGGGATCCAATCAGTTCCTGGTCCGCGCCGATGGCGGACTCATGCTCAACACCAACGCCCCATTCGCGAGTGGCGACGATCTGGTCGTGGGCGCGCGACCGATCGGTGGCGATGCGGACAGCGATCTGCGCCTGCTCACCAGATCCAACAAGTCGGTCAACTTCTTTGTCAATGACACGACCGGCTCGTTGTCGATCGTGCTGTCGGCCTTGGCAACCGGGAACAACCGGATCTCGGTCTCCGGTGGCGCCGGCGGCGCGGCAACGCTGTCGAACGGAGGCGCCTGGACCAACGCCTCCAGCCGCAGCTTCAAGACCGGTTTGATGGAGGTCGACCCGACAGCGATCCTCGACCGCCTGGTGGCGCTGCCGATCAGCACCTGGACTTATCTCGGCTCCGACGAGGGCACCCATCTTGGCCCGATGGCCGAGGACTTCAAGGCGGCCTTCGACCTTGCCGGCGACGGAAAGTCCATCGCCACCGTCGACGCCGACGGCGTGGCGCTGGCCGCGATCCAGGGCCTCAACCACAAACTCGAAGCCGAGAAAGCTTCCCTGCAGGCGCAGTTGCGGCAGCTGGCGGCGCGCCTGGCGGCGCTCGAAGCCGCCGGGGAGCGCTGAAATGCGCGCCCTGACGATGTGGCTGGTGCTGCTGGCCGCACCTGTGTCGACCCTGGCCAGCGAGGCGCCGCGCTTCAGCGGCAGCGGCGGACTGGTGGCGGGCGATACCACCAGCGCGGACGGGCGCTTCTCGATGCGGGCTGACCTCAAGCGCGGCGAACAAGCTCAGCAAGGCGGGCGCTTCAGCCTGGACGCGCGGCTCGCGGTCAGCGATTCGGCCAAGGCCGCCAACGCGGTCTGCAATGCGGGGCCGGACATTTTCCGCAACGGGTTCGAATAGACGGGTTGCGGCAGCGCGCTGCCCGGTCCCCGGCTTTGCTGGGCAGCGCGCTTGCGGCGCGCGGGTCGATCGCCTGCCGGAAAATCTGCGATCTTGCGTTGTTCCACGATTCCACGGATGCACTCCATGGCTCCTGCCCACGCACAAATCCGCGCACTCGTCGAGCAGGCCCTCGACCTGGATTCTCCGGCCGAGCGCGAGCAATTGCTGGCTGCGTGCGGCGATCCGGCGCTTGCCGGCGAAGTGCGCGCGCTGCTCGGGCTGGAGACCAAGGTCGTCGCCCTCGACCACGGCGCGGCGCGGCTGGCGGCGCTGGCCGGGCAATCGCAGTGGCCGGCCCAGTTCGGCCCGTATCGCGTGCTCGGCGTGCTCGGCCGCGGCGGCATGGGCGATGTCTACCTCGGCGTGCGCGACGACGGCAGCTTCCGCAAGGAAGTGGCCATCAAGGTGGCACGCGACGTGTATTCGACCGAGCAGCAGCACCGTTTCCTGCGCGAGCGCGAGTTGCTGGCGCGGCTGGAGCATCCGGCCATCGCCCATGTGCTGGACGGCGGCAGCACCGCCAGCGGCCAGGCGTGGATGGCGATCGAGCGCGTCGACGGCGTGCCGCTGGACCAGTTCGCGCGCGAGCGTGGGCTGAGCGTGCGCGAGCGTGTGGCGCTGTTGCTGCGGGTGCTCGACGGCGTGCAATACGCCCACCAGAACCTGATCGTGCACCGCGACCTGAAGCCCTCGAATGTGCTGGTGCAAGCCGACGGGCAGCCCAAACTGCTGGACTTCGGCATCGCCAAGCTGCTCGGCAGCAGCGAGCACACGCAGACCAATGGCCGCGCACCGATGACCCTGGCCTACGCGGCGCCGGAGCAGATCCGCGGCGAGGACGTCACCACGGCGACCGATGTCTACGCGCTCGGCGTGATCCTGTACGAGCTGCTGACCGGCGAGCGGCCGCACAAGGTCAAGGGCAACAATCCGCTCGCGTTGCTGCAGGTGATCACCGACACCGATCCGACGGCGCCGAGCGAGAGTCTGCGGCGGCGCGGCGGCGACACCACGACGAGCAGCCCGGGCGATGTACGCGAACTCAAGGGCGACCTCGACACCATCGTGCTGAAGGCGCTGAACCGCGATCCGCTGCGGCGCTACCCTTCGGCGCAGGCCATGCGCGATGACCTCGAGCGCTTCCTCGGTCACCAGCCGATCAAGGCGCGGCCGGACAGCCTGGGCTATCGCGCACGCAAGTGGCTGCGGCGCAACCGCGCGGTGGCTGCCGTCGCGGCGCTGGCGACGATCGGCCTGCTGGCCGCGGCCATCCTGGTGATTCAGGAACGCAACCGGGCGATCTCCAACGCACAAGTGGCGGAGGCGACCAAACGCTTTGTGCTGAAGGCCTTCACCGGCGCCGATCGTTGGCGGACGAGCCAGGATATGAGTGCGCGCGAACTCGCGCTGCAGGGGCTGGCGGCGATCGAAACCGAGCTCAAGGACCAGCCGGAAGCCCGGATCGAGATGTACGACACCCTTGGGCAGGTCTTCGGTAGCAGCGGTCCGCTCACTGCCGCAATGCAGGCGCGCGAGGCGCAGCTGCGCGAGATGAAGCAGTTGGGTGGCTACTCCACGGAAGCCTTGATCGAGGTGGAGTTGCGCCTGCTGCTCACCTACAGGATGCATGAGGAAATGCTCAAGTCTGACGAGCACGCACGCCGGATCGAGGCCGAGTATGCGGATCGCCTGAACGCCTACGACCGCATGTTCATGCTGCAACTGCAGGCGCAGGCGGCTGCCACACTGGGCGATTTCCTGGCCCTGTCCCGGCTGATGCCAGACCTCCTCGATCCCGCGAAATTGCATGCGGCAGCCGCTGCGGCCAGCAGCCAGCAGCGCCGCAAGGATGCCAGGACCTTCGAAAGCTGGGCCCGGGCCTTCAGTCTGGTGGCCCCCGTCGTCCAACGGCGTGATCGCGAAGCAGCCACGCAGGCGCTCGCGACCCTGCAGACGATTACCCGTGACATCGATCCGGACGACCTGCAGCGCGCCAACCTGGCCGCCCACCCGCTCGATGCCCTGATGCGGGTCAGCCGTGACCCGGCCTTGCTTGCAATGGCTGATCGCTCGGCGCGCTGGTCGGACGAGCAATACGGCGGGCCGGGCGCTGCGCTGGAGGCCAAGCGCTTCATGGCGGAGCAGGATGGCGATCTCGAGCTGGCGGGCCGTTATCACGCGCAACTGGAGGCGATCGTACAATCGTCTGGCAGTGAGGCAATCCCGACGTTCTGTCGTGAGCATTTTCTCGCTGGCGGCGGCCTGGCGCTCTCCCAGGGTCAACACAGCCTCGCGCGGCAGCATTACGAGAAGTCCCTGCAGTGCGCCCGCGCCATCGACGGGCCCGACTGGCAGTCGCCGCAGGCACGCGCCGCCCAGGCGGGACTGGTCCATCTGGATGTGCTGGAAGGCAAGGCGGAAGTCGGCGCCTTGCAGCGGTTGGCGCAGGCGCAACGGGAACACGATGACGGCACATGGTGGTTGAGCGCTTTCTGGCTGGCCGAGCTGTGCCTGCAAGGCGGCGACAACGCGTCGTGCCTGGCGCAGGTGCAAGCCATCGAGGACTGGCACGTCGAGCGCAGCGCCCGCCGCGACGCACGCATACTCGCGCTCTACGCGCGCGTCGGGCTGCCGATCCCCGCGCAGCCGGACTACTCGATGGCCGAAGCCGTGCGTCTGGGCTCCATCCTGGTCGCCGATGGCGAGCGCATCGTCGCGCAGCGGCGGGCGAGCAAGGGGTCGTGAAGCGCCTGGGGAGCTGCCGGTTTTTCCGCTGGATTACGTCTGTGAGGTGGACCGCCCGATTTGTCGACGGCCGGTCGCCCCCTCGACACGGAGTCCGCCATGCCCTCGCTCGCCCGCTGTATCGCCCTCAGTCTGCTCTTCGCCGCAGCCGGCGCCCATGCCGCGCCGTGGACCTATCGCGGCACGCTCAACGACGGTGGTGCGCCTGCCAATGGCCGCTACGACATCCGCCTCAGCGTGCTGGATGCCGGCGGGGTGAAGTCGCTGGTCTATCCGCTGACTTTCAGCGGCGTCGAGGTGAAGGACGGCGCTTTCGCTGTTGATGTGGATTTCGGGATCGACCTCGGCCAGCTTGGCGCGGTGAAGCTCAAGACCGAAGTGGCCCAGGGCGGCAGCGGCTTCGTCGCGCTCGGCGAGCCGCAGGCCTTCGATG
>ERZ1066135.869-NODE-869-length-13391-cov-5.785243_pt1 | contig 13391 bp, 13 predicted proteins | sample MGYA00382782_ERZ1066135 | MGnify/ENA primary metagenome ERZ1066135 (study PRJEB33369, sample SAMEA5778365) | biofilm metagenome | biome: Industrial cooling water; feature: Water cooling tower basin; material: Biofilm | place: United Arab Emirates | collected...
CCCCAACGCGTCCCCTCGATGTAGCGTCCCAAGGCCTTGGTGGTTCCGTCGGGATGGAACTCGGTCCAATCCCCGTGGCGCTGCCCATTTAACATCTCTCCGCTGGCGATCAGCACGCCTGATTCGCGGAGCTCAACTCGGTGTGGTTTCCACTTTGCCAACTCGTTGCGCAGCTCGTCGACCAAGAGCTCCACAGCCTTCGCCGAGGCCAACCCTGTCGGATCGGCCGAAACTGGTTTTCTCTGAGAATCATCCGTCGATGCGGCTTGATGTGTCTCGGAATTCGACACAGCGTCGCCGCGCGCCCCCGCAGGAATTTGAGCCGGTTGCGCTGGATCCGCACGACCTCCACTGCGGTCCGTGGTTGACACCCACAAGTAGGCGACGACCAGCGCGACGGCACCCAGCAGCGATTTGGCGACGAACTTCAAGATCCAACCTGCCTCTCTAACCCAAGCGCGATTCGCGTCAGGCTTCGGTCATCCCAAACAGAGACTTGATCGGCACTGCTGAGAGACGTGGTCGGTCGCGGGGTCGGACTGCGCCTGCTCAAGAGATCAGCGGTGGAATCGGGCCCGCCGCGCAAGATGGGGGGCCGACTCCACAGAGCATCAACCTCTTCCGCCGCGCCTCTTGATCGGCGCACCGGCTCAAAGATCTGTAGCCGCGTCATGATCCTCGGGATGTACTCCGACTCCTTAGAACCGTCAAGCGAGGGTAGCCTTTTTCTTGGGCGTTCCCATTGTGGAGACGAACCGTCGCAGGAATGGGACGGCTTCGACTCTGCTGTCGGGGTAGGTCTCTGCACGAAAGCACGGGGCACGCGCCGGCGTCGCTCGGGACGCTGTCGACGTGGGGCTGTCGATAGCTCTTGCCGGCGAGCCTCAGGATCTCGCCGCGCTCGGGCAATCGATAGATGATCGCTTCGGCGAGGTCGGCGTCGTGCAGCACACGGCCCCACTCGCTGGGCTCCTTATTCAACGCGATCAGCACCGGACGTCTGGCGAGGTAGCGCTGATCGACGACCTGGAAGAGGAAGTTGGCGGCGTCGGATCCGTAGGTCAGATACCCCAGCTCATCGATCACCAGCACGTGCGGGTCGACGTACTGCGCCATCGCCTCGTCGAGCGCGCCTGCTTGCTGCGCTTTGTGCAAACGACCCAGCAGCGCGGGCGCGGTCTCGAAGCGCGCGTCGAAGCCATTCTGGATCGCCTTGTAGGCGATCGCGATCGCCAAGTGCGTCTTGCCACGGCCGGTGCGACCGAGCAGCACAGCGTTGCGGCCTTCGCTGCAGCTCCGGCCCCAGGAAGCGCCCCAGCGCCTTGCTCACCGCACGCGCCACGCGCGTCTCGCTGCGATGCGCGATCTCTTCGGCGACGAGCTGCTCGAGCAGCTCGCGGCGATCTCGGAAGCGATAGGCCTTGAAGAAGGTCGACTTCACGAATCCAACGAGCTTCTCCACCGAGCCCTTCTCCTACGGGCGCTCGGGCGAGTTGGCGTGCGAGGCAAAGCCGCACTCGAAGCTGGACTGCGCGAAAGTCTTCTGCCGACGCACGCCCGCGCCGTCGTGCTCGATCACGATCGTGCGAGGATTGTCGAACACGCAACCGAACGGCTTCCCTTACCTTCAGTGTCTCCAATTTGGACCAGTTGAGCTGTTTCGGCTCAGTACTCGTCTGGCAGCAGCACCGTCGTCGACGAGCGATCCGCCTCGGTGATGATCCAGAATTGGTTCCGGACTTCGTGCGGTAGGCGGACAGCAGCCGCCCGCCGTCCTTCACGGCGCGGTTGTTCGCTTCGAGGTCGTGCCCGTCGAGTTCGCCCCAGTCGCCGCGGGCGTGCCTGCGCAGCGCGTGGAACATCTCGCTTGGCGGCACGCCGTCGCGGGCCCCGGGCGTCATGAGCAGCTGCCCGAGCGGGAATAACTCGGCGCGCACGAGTGGATCGCGGTCTCTGCCATCCGAGCGCAAGATCATCGCGACACCTCCCCTGCAGCGACAACGCCTACAGCAGGTGGAGCGCGTCGGCAATCGCGTCCTTCGACGCGACCTCGTTCGCGCCGGGTGTGTGACCTCCGCGCCACAGTGTGCCGCACCACTCTCCGATTGACATTCCTCCTCGGTTGCGGTTTCTGATTTGGCGCAAGGACCTCGCGGGAGGATAGGTGGTTCCAAAGCAGGGAGAGAACGCGGACGACGGACCAGCACCAGTGCGCCCTCGCGCGCGCGAGCCGGATGCCCACGCGAGTCACGAGCGCGCCAAGGAGTTCGCGCGGACGCCGACGTCGAGGTGGCTGCACCTACCCGCAGCAGAAATCCGACGAGCCGCTCGGTACGTCTGCCTCCGCCTTCCGGTCACAAGTCAGGATGCGTACGACGCCGTAGTCGATGCGCTGCTGAAGCTCGACGCGCGCAACTCTCCGGCTGAGCATCCCGCGGCGCTCTTGGCGACGACTGCCGCCAACCTCTTGCGCGACAAGTGGGCGCGTCCGAGACAAGAACCCATCTCGGCCCTATCTGACCCGAAGCGACGATCCCGTTCGGGCCTGCAGTCGAACGAAGAGATGTCGGTGACGCACGAGCACGGCACACGCGCCGAGTTCGCGCGCGAAGAGGAGACGCGCTGGCGCAGCAAGGCGATCGAACAAGTGCTCGCGCGACTACCCCACCAGGAGCGCGAGTTGGTGATCTGTCACTACTTCCAGGGGGTACCACTCGAGACCATCGATCTCGCGAGAGGAGACAAGAGCGGCACGAGCAAGTCGCGGTTGCATCGCGTGCGCGAGAAGCTCCGCTGGCTGATGAAGTCAGACCCGGTCGCGTGGCGCGGCATCGTTGAGTCGCTGGAAGATCCACCGCCGCCTGAGGACAGGTCGGTGCGCGGACCGGGACGCTAACCGCGCCCGCCTCACGCACGTCGAATGCCGGCCAGCCTGCGGCCTGGATCTCGATCCATGCTCGGGGCGACGCTTGCAACGAGTACGCGCAGGCGCTGTCGATCACAGACCGCCTGCCATTGAGGTTCGCCGGAGTGTGCATCGCGTCGATCTCGCCGGGCCTGGAGCAGGTCGCGGTGTCGGGGCCGCGGCCACTACCACTCGATCGCCTCCACCACGCAAGTGCCTTCCGGGGCTCGCATGCGTTCGCCGTTCCCGGCCTCGCGGATCCAAGGCACGCAGTGCCGCACGATGCCTTCGAAGAGCCGCACCTGGGGCCGCACTTGTGCGTTGAGGTTCGTGCCACGAATCCGGATCGGCTGCCCCACCACGTGCAGCGTGATCCCCTGCGACGGCTCGAACTCGGCGCGCTCCAGCCAGCCGTACCCGACGGCGAGCACGTTGCCGTCGCGACGGCGCAGTTCCAGCATTACCGCGCGTTCACGCACGCCGCGCAGCCAACCGAACGCGCCGAGGTCGTCCCACGGTTCGTTGTCGATGCGCTGCTCGAGCGAACTGCGTTCCTCGCTCACGCGCCCGGCGAACCTGTGGAGCACGTCACTATCGGACATGGCTGCGCACTTCCCGATGCCGTTCGTGCTGCCGCTCCTGTTCGGCGCGCTGCGCTTGGTGGCGCTGTACTTCGAGCGCCTTCTCCCGGCGCGTCCGCTCGTCGGCCAGTTCCGTTGCCGTCATCCGATCGTCGTCGCGGCTGACCGCTTCGAGGAGTGCGGCCTTGTCGTCGGTGTAGATCGTCGCCTGCTCGCGCGCGCGCGACACCGACACGTAGAACTGCGCCTTCGACGCCGCGCGCATCGAGAAGGCAGACTGTCCGATGAGCACACGGTCGACCGTCTTGCCCTGACTCGCATGGCTCGTCACGACATAGCCGTAGGCGAGGTGGCCGAAGTCCTTCGCGATCACCCAGCCGTTGGCGAGTTGGATGTCGCCGCGTTCCGAGAAGCCCTTGATCCGGTAGACAGCACCGTTGTTGAGCCGGTGCTTGCGATCCGCCGTCATCCCGCCGCGAGTGATGCGCACCAAGTCGCCGGCTGCGAGCGAAATCCGCCGTGAGTGGTACACCGTGAAGCGTGACGCGAACTCGCACGGCAGCGTGCCGCCGTCGAGCGGGACGCGCGAGCCCCGGAGGATGCCCTTGGCGTTCTGGTGGAACTCCATCACGTCGCCCTCCGTGTAGTTGTCCGGGTTGCTTCGCTCGGCTTCTGTCAGGTTGGCGTTCTCGAGCTGTAGCACCTGGCGCTCCTCCGCGCCGATGCAGCCGTCGCGGCGAAGCGCTCCGCGAATCTCCTGCGTGATCAGCGTGCCCTCACGATGCGTCGGCGACACGACGAGCACGGACTTGCCCTGCGTGCGCGCCGCCACGTAGTCGCGCGCGAGGTCCGCGTAACGTTCTTCACCGCTCGACTCACGAATCCACCCGAGCGCATCGAGCTGCTTGACGCCATCGTCGATGCGTCCATCCGCGAGCGCCTGAACCACCCGCTTGTAGTCGCCCTTCTGCCGCTGGATGTCGCGGATCTCGGCCGGGACGATGCCGGCTTCGCGTTCGAGCAGGTGCAGCGTTGAGCCTCGCTCGACACTGCCGTGCTGGCGCTTGTCGCCAGAGAGCACGAGACGGGCCCCTACCTTCTCGGCGATGTCAAAGAGCTTCGCGGTGGTGCGTGAGCCGAGCAGCCCGGCTTCGTCCACCCACAGAACCTGCCCGGTCACTTCCTGCTGCAGTCGCTCGTCGACCAGGAGTCGCGCCACCGTGTCTGCGTTCTCAAAACCCTCGGCGCGCAACACGCCGCGGCTCGCGGCGGCCGACGGCGCGAAGGTGAAGACGCGCGTCCCCGCCGCTTCGATCGCCTCGACGGCTTCCGTCATCATCGACGTCTTCCCTGCGCCGGCGGTTCCGCGGATCACCATGACGCGGTCGCGCGAGTGCAGCACGTGGTCGACCGCGCCTCGCTGTTCCGGGTTGAGCCACTCGCGCTTGAACGCATGCGCACCGGGAGAGAGTTCTCGGCACGCTCCGCGGCCGTTGCGGGCGAACGCGACCATGCGGTCCACCTGGTCCGAAGTAACCAAGCGCACGCCGCTTCGCGTGGCGCGAATGAGCGGCTCGGCGTCCAGCGCCTTCGCGACGCGCTCGGGCTCGAGGCTGCCGAGCGAACGCTTGAGCGCCTCGGCAAGCAGGGTTCGTTCGGGGACCACAGCGCTGCGCTCGAAGCAATGCGCCATCGCGTAGTGCACGGCGTCCTCGGGCGTTAGTTGCGGCGCAGGCGGCGAAGCCCTACCAATCCCGTCCACCATCGCTGCGATTCCGGCGCGCTCATCGTCGGTGAGCCGCTGAGCCCACTCCCGGCGAAGCTGGCCCATCGTGAGATCCTGGAGTTTGCGCCCACGTGTCTTGGCTCCGAGCGCCCCCTTGGCTTTGGGGTCAGTGATTCCCTGCTCCCGTGCGTGCTCTTCGATCAGCTCCGTGCGACGCGAGAAGCGACGCAGCGTCGAAGACGACAGCCCCGCGATCTCCCAGCCACGTGGAGTGCGGTCGATCGTCAGTCCAAGCCCGGCAACGGCATGCGCGAGCCGCGCATGGAACAGCGATTCGAAGTACGGCGCGTCGCGCTTGATGCCGGCGAACTGGCCGGCCTTCCAGCGTGACTCGCTTCCGTCCCACGTCGCGTTGAACACGAAGCAGTGCGCGTGCAGATGAGGATCGGGCACGCCCTCCACCGGACGCGCGGTCGTGTGCACGTACTCTCCCCACACCGCATTGCCGGTCGTGCGATCCTCGTTCGCGCCCTTGACTCGCACGCGCGTCTCAACCTCCGCCTCCATCGCCTGCATGGTGGCGTTCACCGCGCCGCGGAAGGCTTCGAGCAGACGCTCGTCGCCGGTGAGTCCGTAGAGCAGCGAGAGACTCTTGGGAGCGTTGAACGTGAAGTCGTAGCCGACGCGCCGGTTCGCCTTCTGCCGAGACGTCAGCTGCTCGCCGCTCGCCGGGTCGCGGTTGTCGCACAGCTCTGCCCAGTCTTTCTCGGCGATCTCGCCGGCAAGTCCCAGCCGCTCGGCTCCCTTGCCGCGCCACACGCCGACGAGCTCCTGGCCCTCGGAGTAGTAGTCCGCGTGCTTGAAGTACTTCGCCGCCCCCTGCGGTGAGTCGTTCTGGGTGATCCGCAGCATCGCATCGCACCGTAGCCCAGTTCGCGCGTTTCGTCATTCGCCTTCGTCATCGCGCGGGTGGTTCTTTCACGGTGTTTCACCACGGGACACTCGGCACCGTTCGTCGCAGTGGTGTTGCAGGTGTTGCCAACCTTATTCGTGAGCCGCCGCCACACGGCCAATTGACGTGCACGCTAAAGCCGTCAGCGGAACCGGCAAGCTTGCAGAGCCGCTTTCCGCGAGCGGAAGCCTTCAGCTCTTCGCTTGACCCGACGCTGGCGCTTTCCGCTTGGACGGCTTTGGGGCGCGTGCCGTCAGGCCGCGATGGGCGCGGCCCACAACCAAGAAGGAGAACACCATGACCAACACCAACACGAACGAACGGAAGCAGACCTCGAAGCCCGATCTCATCGCGTACCACGTGCGCGAGCGCGATGGCCAGAAGGGATTCTGGACGCGCATCGGCGCGGCCTGGCCTCACCGCGAGGGCAAGGGCTTCAACATCCAGCTCGACGTCGTGCCCTTAGACGGGGCCGTGACGCTTCGGTCTTTCGACGACAAGCGGGACTGAACTCACCCCTCGGGCGGGCTCGCGGTTGGGCCCGCCCGTCACCCACTCGAACGGAGAACCACTATGCACGCACTACATGAACGCCGAGTCGCTCGCTGCCTGCGAGCGCTTGCGAACTACGACACCGACCACGATCTTGATCACTGCCTCGTCGACCTGCTCATCGACGCCCGCCACTGGTGCGGACACACCGGCCACTCGTTCCTCGCACTGGATCGCAGAGCCTTCCGTGCCTGGCGCGACGAGCACCAGACGCTGATCGGGAGGCCGCTATGAGACGCTCGGTCCTCAACCCCGCCTACGCTCGGCGTGTCGCGCGCCACGCCGGGGACATTGCCACCGTCGAGCCGCCACCATCCGGGATCGAAAGAGTGGTGATCGGCAGCGCGACGCTCTACCGCGCCGACTGCTTCGACGTGCTGCCTACGCTTGCGGGCATCGACGCCGTGGTCACCGACCCGCCCTACGGCATCGGCTTCCCCTACCGCACCTGCCCGGATGCCCCGGAAGACTACGACGGTCTCATGGCCCGGCTCGTGCCGGAGCTCGTGCGCGCAACCGACAACGGCCCGTGTTTCGTCTGGCAGAGTCCGCTGCGCGCGCCGGACTGGCACCGCTACTTCCCACCGGGTTTCCGGATCGTGGCGTGCTGCAAGCACTACCCCACGCGGCGGTTTCGTGGTGGCCATCTCGGCTGGGATCCAGTCATCTTCTGGAGCGGCCGTTCGCGCCTGCAGCAGGAGCTGCCGCGAAACTGGCACGTCGCCGACCTGCGTGACGGCGAGCCGCGCGATCGGCGCAATCCGGTGCCGGCACCCAAGCCGCTCGAGTCGGCGCTCTACCTGTGCCAGTCACTGCGGGGAGTCGTGGTGCTCGATCCTTTCATGGGGAGCGGCACCACCGGCGTCGCAGCAATACTCGCCGGCAAGCGCTTCGTCGGAATCGAGCGCGACCCGGTGTACTTCCGCTACGCCTGCGAGCGGATCGCGCAGACGCAGTTGTCGGTTGACAGGGCGCGCGAGTTGGGGCACGGTCGCATGGAAACTCGAACGAACGAGGCAGCGCATGTTGGCTGATCGACTCGGGATATCGGTCACGGAGTTCGGAGGCTGGGAGCAACCCGGCGTCCGCACGCGGCCGGTTGCCGCCACCGGCTGGAGCGCGGCGCTCTCGCCGTGGCGGCAACGCGAACTCGGTCGCCGGATGCGCGCCATCGACGCGGGTGATGTCCAGTGCGAAGCATGGCGAGGCTTCGGATCGGACCGTGGGTACGAATCACCCCTCACCCTGGTCATGCTCGCTCCGGCCGCTCTCTACGAGATTCTTGACGCGGCCTCGGCCTACCAGGCAACCAAGCACGGCACCGGAGATCAGTTCCTCCGCCGTGCAGGAGAGGCGCTCGGTCGCCTCACGATCCTGCCGACCGGCGACGTCACGCTCGTGGCCGTGCGCGACTTCCCCTACTGCCTCGCGGTCCGAGGCGGCGGCCACCACACCGAGGTGCTCGGCCTGGAGCCGATCCCACGCCGCGATCCGCGCGCGAACGGGCATCGAGTGTCACGTTGCGCAGCCTAAGGGCTTGGAGTTTGGGCAAGGGCTCGCGGGTCGGAAGTGGCGGGACACACAGCGCCCTTTCGTTGCGCTCGTTGGGAGAGGCCCGATCCGGCGCGGCCGCTTCTGACGCGTCAGAACGACTTCGGCCGGAGCCGCAGTTACCAGGCATTCTCTCCGAGCTCGACCAGCCGAGCTGACGCGCGGCGGAGGTGCTCCACGAGCGCGCCGTGGGCATCGGGGCGGGAACCCACGGTCGTGAAGTTGAACCCCACGCCGCCGTCCTCCAGCTCTTCGAACCAAGGAGACCGGGGCGGTCGGTACCAATCTAGCGCGATGCCAGCCGCCGCAAGCTGCCGCGCGAGCCGTGTCCCCGGCAGAACCGTCTCGACGTTCGGGTAGAAGCCCGCAACACGCGCGCGGCGTTCAACGATCTGCCCGCACAGCCCCACGGTGGATTCGACGCTGCCGTGAGTTTCGAGCGTCTGCCCGGAGTCGTTCATGGCTCCGAACATGACCGAGAGCCCGACCCGCATCCCGGAGTCGCGGATCCAGTCGAGCCGCTCGACGAGCAGCTCGCGCGAAAGCGCCCCCTTCCCCACCGCACCGAGAATCTCGGACGAGCCGCTCTCGATTCCGGTGTACACGTAGCGGCAACCGCTCTGTGCGAGACGATCAACGGCCTTGCGGCCGAGCATCGGCAAGTACAGCTGGCAACCCCACGGCACACCGAGATCCCGAAGCATCGGAAGCAACCGATCGGTCACCGCCCGTCCATTCGGAAAGATGCTGTCCTGGAAGTAGAGCGCGTCGCAGCGCTGCTCGGCGAGCGCGCGCGCGATCCAGTCGAATTGCGTGAGCACTGACGCAGCCGGCGCGCCGCTACCTTCCGCGCAGAAGGTGCAACGCCCGTAGGTGCAGCCGCGGCTGATCATCAGCGGCAGGGTGCGGGCTGCGCCGAACACCGAGAACCGGGCCGCGCGCGGAGCGCGGACGCGCGGAGGAAGCTGATCGAGGTCGATCGGACCGAAGTCGAACGACCGGCCGAACGGAGCGTCCCAGTGCCGGCTGGTGACCTGCCCCCGGCCCGCCGGGACGGCAAGTGAGGAGAACTTGCCGAGGAGGGAACGGCAGTGGTTAGCCGGCAGCGCGCTGCCGGCCAGGAAGTCGGTCACGATCGCAGCGAGCAGGTACTCCGACTCGCCGGCGATTGACAGGTCGACGCCGGGAATGACCTCGGCGCACTTGGTCTCGCAGTCGTCCTCGTGAGGGCCGCCGACCACAACAAGGACGGAGGGACCGCGGAGCGCACGGACGAGCCCGACGATGCGTGCGGCCTCGAGGATCGCCGCGCTAGAAGTCGAGATCGCAACTACGCGCGCACCGCCGGTGCGCAGGATGCAAGCAAGGTCCTCGTAGGCCGTCTCAGACGCTTCCCTGGGGTCGAACAACCCCGCTTCCCCTCCGCGTCCCGAGGCTTCGAGCGCCTCGAGGAGCGGCGTGGCGGCGTAGAGCAAGCTGCTCGGCTCGCCGTCGAACTTGAGCCGCCCCGGATACGGGGCATGGACCAGGAGGACCGTCGTGGCCTCGTCGGCGTCTCGGATGGTGTGCGGCACGTTCCCCTCGCGCTGTGACTTTTATTCAGGACGAAGGGTAGACGGTCGGCGCGCCGACATGTGACTAATTTTCGGTAGACCAAAAACCAGGGGCGGCGGACCGTGGCCGTGTGCCCCCCAAGCACAGCTCCACGGCCTTCTTCAAAGCGCTCGGCCAGGCCGTGCGCGTCGAGCGCGAGCGGCTCCACCTGTCTCAGGAGGAGCTTTGCCATCGCGCCGATCTCGATCGGACCTACCTGAGCGGAGTCGAGCGTGGCGTGCGCAGCCCGAACGTACGCACGCTGCTCAAGGTCGCGGACGCCCTGGGAACGAAGCTCAGCCGGTTGATGCTGGCAGCGGAGACGTTGCGCGAGGCGGAGCGGTAGTCCGGCATACCGGACTATCGGCACTGACTGCGCGACTCGTTCCTCGGGCGTCGTGGACTTGAACCCTGCCCGCTCGATTCACTCGCTAGGAAGCGCCAAGCTACTTGCAGTGGTGCGCAGGGTGTGGAGGCTAGGGGCTGGCAAGACCCCTCGAAGCGCAAGATGCCAAGCGCCGCGCAGTTCGATCCGGCTGGGGTACAACAGCGAGGAACATCCGCGTGCCGAGAAGCCCGCGTTTACGTATCTGTGCACGGCCATCCCCAACGAAGTCCGGGCCGAACCCGCGACGCTCGGACCTTCGCCGGCGGTGTTGACTGCCGTCTCGCCCCCAACTTGGCGTGGTGCCGTGCAAAAGGCTATAATGCGCCATTGCATGCCCTACCACTTCACTTGTCCGTATTGCGGCCGCCACTCTGTCATCACGACTGAGGGGCACTCGATTGGCCACCACAAATTTAACCACCACAACAAGTATGGCGAACTGTGCGTGACAACGCATGCCTCCGTTTGCCCAAACAAGGAGTGCCGAGAGTACATCATTGACGTTGCGGTATTCCCTGCGAAATACGTGAACCATCAATGGGTGCGCCACGGCGACGACATTATACAAGTACGAGTTAAGCCCAAGAGTACTGCGATCTGCTTCCCTTCGTATGTGCCTCAGCAGGTACGTGAGGACTACGAGGAAGCCTGTGCAATCCTGTCGGACAGCCCAAAAGCCGCGGCAACGCTGTTGCGACGTTGCCTTCAGGGCATGATTCGAGACTATTGGAAGATCAGCAAGAAAAGCCTCTTCGAAGAAGTCGCGGCACTCCAAGAAAGGGTCGATGCAGACACTTGGGCACTGATCGACGCGGCACGAAAACTTGGCAACATTGGTGCCCACATGGAAAAAGACATCAACCTCATCATTTCCGTGGAGCCGGACGAGGCCAAGCGCCTAGTTGTGCTCGTAGAGGGACTCATCTCCGCGTGGTACGTCGAGCGTCAGAAGCGACAAGAGCAACTCAGCGCACTCACCGCGATCGTAGACGCGAAAAACGTGGTTCGAAAACAGAAGGAACCGCCGCCTGGGTAGCGCAGGTCGGTCACTCGACGAGCACAACCGTCGAAGACCCCAACGCTCGGTGCAGTGTCGCGGCCGCACGCATTCGTCTGGACTTCCGCGGTCACGCCGTCGCTTCGGAGGCGCTGGTAGGTTTGTATCCCTTGGTCCTGAGTGGGAACTTTCTTTCCTTGTGTTTGTAACGGCAGTGCCCGGTCCCAGAGTTGCCTGTGCATCTCGAGGAACACCCGCGCGACCGCGAGGTCGTGGATCACGATCAGGTGCCGGAGAACGAAGCGCGTCGCGTACTGGCTGGCGTCGATCGCCGAGTAGCCGGGCACGGACACCACCACGACCGACTCGTCGACGACCGCGAAGCTGAGCGGCAGCAAGTCCGCGCGCTCCGGCGGGACGACGCGCTGCTCAAGGTTTGGATGCTCGCCGAACTCGGCGAGCCAGCGAACTGACTCAGTCTTCGGCCGTAGGAACGTCACCCTCCGAAGCTGGACATCTTTGGCCAGCAGCGTGCGGTAGAGCCCGAGGAGTTCGTCGCTTGGGGCGTCGTCGTCCGTGTGGGTGAGGAACAGGCTGTACCGGGCACCGCGAAAGTACGGCACGTAGCCTCCGCCTCGAACGCCGCCGTCCTCGACGAAATGGAAGACCCGCAGACCGCGCCGATTGTAGACCAGCATTCCGGCGAGGTACGTGACCAGGAGAAACAGCCCGGTGCCGATGGCAAGGGTCTCAGCGGGAACACCGACGAGGGCCAGACTGGTCACCAGGAAGCCGCCCACGGCCAGTGCGAACTCGATCTCGCCAACGCTGAATGGGAACCAGTCCCCAGCGCGGCGGCGAGTTGGTTCGGTTGGTGGCGCTGGCATCATCGGCTCAGAACCCGGACACGAGACAGATCTCGGCGTCTCTGCGCAGGTTGCGTCCGGCGCGCTCTACGCTCTTGCTTCGACTTCCCACGGCGCTCGCCCTCCTCTGCATCTCGACGCGTATCACGCCTGCGAGCCCGTGGCAACCGAAACGACTGCGCCAGGGCAGCGCAGCCTCTCTTCGGGCCCGTGTGACCCGCTGACCAGGATGTACGTCCCAACCGCAGCTGGTGCCTGAGTCTCGAACGTCCGCGCAGCCGTACCATCTGGTCGAGCGGTATCCGGACAATGTCAAGTTCCCCAACACCAAAACTTGACATCTCCGACGAATCGGCCTACGGATGTTCGGCATGACGCCGGCAAAACCGAGAACCCCTAGAGAGCGCAGCGTCGCCGCCCAGGTACGGCGGCGGATCGAGAGCGGCGGCGACCGACTGTGGCGGCTTGACGACTTCTACGACCTCCGGCCGCTGGCCGTCGCGCAGGCCTTGTCACGACTTGTCCGCGCCGGGGTGGTCGAACGGCTCAGCAAGGGCGTCTACTACCACGGCCGGGCGACTTCGTTCGGGCGCAGCCTCCCGAACCGGTCGGCCGTGCAGAAGCTGGCCGCTCGCAAGCGGCCGATCTTCCCGTCCGGACTCGCCGCCGCCAACGTACTCGGATTCACCACGCAGGCGGCCGCACAGGCCGAGGTGGCAACCAGCGCGTCGCACTTACCCCGCAGGCTCGTCGGCGATACGACGCGCGTCCATACGCGACGCCCCGGAGCCTGGGCCGAACTCGGCGAGCACGATGCAGCCCTATTGGACTTCCTTCGCCAACTCGGACGCGCGAGCGAGTTGCAGCCGAACGAAACCGTGCGGCGTACACTCCAACTCCTCCGAGAGTCCAACCGATTCGAGCGGCTGCTCAAAGTCTCCTTGACTGAGCCGCCGCGCGTCCGCGCGCTGCTGGGAGCGCTTGGGGCGGAGCTGGGCAAGAGTGATCGCGTGCTCCGGCCGCTGCGAGCGTCGCTCAATCCCCTCTCGCGCTTCGACCTCGAAGTGTTCGGCGCGCTCGCGAGCGCCGCCGACTGGCAGGCGAAGGAGTAGCACGATGCGGCTGTGCGAGCACCCGGAGTTCGAGCAGGCGATACTCGCCGCCGAAAGTCACTTTCGTGATCGTGGGCTGCGTGCCGCCGTGATCGAGAAGGACTACTACGTCACCGAGACGCTCCGCATGATCGCAGCAGCCGCGCCGGGGCGCGTGATCTTCAAGGG
>ERZ1066135.870-NODE-870-length-13386-cov-5.861901_pt1 | contig 13386 bp, 8 predicted proteins | sample MGYA00382782_ERZ1066135 | MGnify/ENA primary metagenome ERZ1066135 (study PRJEB33369, sample SAMEA5778365) | biofilm metagenome | biome: Industrial cooling water; feature: Water cooling tower basin; material: Biofilm | place: United Arab Emirates | collected...
CCTTGTCCCAGTCCGGCGCGAGCTGTTCGAACAGCTCCGCGGCGCGGTGCTCGCGTTCTTCGAGCAGGGCCGCCAGGCGCTGGCGATCGGCCTGGTGCTCGGGCGCGATGCGCACGCGCGCCTGAACGGCGTTCCACACGCCGCCGGAAAGCTCGTCCGCGCTCGGCGCGAGGCGCAGGAACGTCGACGCGCCCGCGTGCCGCTCGGCGATCAGCCCGGTCTCGCGCAGGAGGCGCAGGTGGTTCGAAACGCGGCTCTGCGACATGTCCAGGGCGCGCGACAGGTCGCCCACGGACAGCTCCGCGTCGACCAGCAGGGCCAGGATCCGCAGCCGGGTGTCGTCCCCGAGGGCCTTCAGCACCGCCGAAACATCGCTGGGAGCGATCACGGGCGGGCTCCCTGGGCCCGGATAGGGCTCTGGAGGGGCTTCGGCCGGGGCGCGGAGGCGGATATCACGACATCATGATATATCGGATTCGGGGCGATTCAAGCTGGAGCTGACGTCGAGGTGGTCTCGCCCCGGGACGCTGGCAGGCGGTAAGCGCGTCGCCACCAACAACGGGCGCGAGCGGGCCTTGAAAGCGCTGGGGGCCGGCAGTGCGCGCGGAGCGATCCGCTCGTCACGGCGCAGCTCGGATCTGGCCCGCCGAGAGCGACGTCAGCCGACGCGGTCCAGGCGCGAGGAGCGCGCGACGAGCGTCGCGTCCGCGCGTGAACCTGCACTTGCCGTCTTCGTTGGAGCCGTCGATGCAGCCGAACTCCGAGCGCTCGAACTCCGCGCTCGCGCTCCTGCGGTGTTCGTTTCTGACGGTGCTGCTCGCGAGCGTGGCTGAGGCGAGCCGCGTGCCCACGGCCGTGCAGACGGGCGGCGCGACGTCGAGTGCGGTCAAGTGGGCTTGGAGTGTCGAGGAGCTTGCGTCGGGTGGCGGCGACCTCGTGGACTGCATGGGGACGTCGGTTCGATTCCGCGTCTCGAACTCGCTGTTGTCGATCGCGCCGGCCGGCGAGCCGAGCACGGAGGCGCGCCTACCCGACGAACTGCCGACGTGGCTCACCCTTGGCGAACCCTTCGTGCTCGGCGATCGGCGTTATCCGCTGGATCTGGCGCGTTCTGTGCTCGAACTGCGCAGCGGAGCACGGCTGCGCCTGGGCGCGTTCCGCGTCGAGCCGGCTGCGCAACTCACGCTGCAGCCCGAGCGCCCCGCTGTTCAAGTCGACGTCGAACTACGGGTCATCAGCAACGTCGGCGGCGTGGCGGAACGTCGACGGTTCGGTCCTGACTTTCTCGTGCGCGCGGAGGCGGCCTCGCGCCTCGTGGTGGGCCGCGACCTCTCTCGAGTGGAGGTTGCTGCTCGACTGCGCCTTCTCGAACTTGCCGACAGGCTCGACGAGTTCTGCGCCGCCGCTCACGAACAGGCTGGGCGATGCACCAACAGCGCGCTCGCCGAAGCGTTGGCGACGGTCGTGCTAGGGCGCGGCGCCGGCATTCGTCCGGCAGCGCAAGCGCTGCGCCGCGAGAGTCTCGACGCAGCGCGGAGTCGATTCGCAGCGGCGCCGTGCAGGCACGCCGAAGTTGGCTCGCGCCCAGCGCCCGCGGTCCAAACACTGGTTTGCCTGCTGCGTTGCGTCGCGTTTGCCGATGCGCACCAACTGCTCGCGTCGCCGCAGACCGCGATCGACTTGCGCCAGCACGCGGCCTCGCTCCAGCCGGAGATCGAGGCGTTGACGCTCCACGATGATCCGTTGCTCGTCGAGTGGGCGCTGCGGCTCGCGCGCGCGATGCACAACGAACACGCAGTTGTCGCGGCGCCGCTCGAGGCCTGGACGAAGTACCTGCGTGAGCAGCTCGAGCGTGCCGTGGCGCCACCGCTTGGCGCGCAACCGCTCACCCTCGACGTCAGGACCAGTCCCTGCCCGACGGAGGACTACGTCGCACCCGTCGACCGAGCGTTCGATCTCTGGGCGGAGTACGCGACGAGCCCGCCGCAACGCGCGCCGAGCATGCTCGCGCCCGACGGCTGTGCCGAGTGCGCTCGTGCGCTGGACTCGTACCGTGCGACGATGCTCGAACTCTCGGCAGCGCACGCGCGAGGCGGGGACGCATGGGAGCGGACCCAGCGCGAATCGCTGCTGCCGGCCGTACTTCTCACCGAGGCCGGCGTCGACGATCAGGTTCGTTCCGGCGGTTGCCGCAACGCGCAGCTCATCGAAGCCGCCACGCGCGCGAGCCTCCTCTCGTCGCGTTGGAGCATGGGGCACAGCTACGCCGGGGCGCCGCGCTGACTCCGTACAGAGCGTCGTGGGGAGACGCGCAGTCGCGCGTGGCCGCTTCAGTAGTCCGTGCTAAGCCGCCAGCCCACCTCGGGTTCGATCTGCGTGAAGCGCGAGCGCTGCGCGATGGCGCTCTTGGCCTCCACTTCTACGATTCTGTACGCGTTGTGCAGCGCGGGATCTTGGACGCGCAGGACCATGCCCACAAACGCTCCGTCGTTGGAGCCCACATCAAGGCGCACGAGCGCCGCCTTGGACCACCAGTCGTCATCACGCACGTCGATATGACCCGTGACAGCGACGATGCGCGCCTCGATACAACGATCGAGGAACAGCGCGGCGTACTCGGTCGGAACGCTCGGCTTTCCGATGCGTGCGTGTGGCGCGTCGGGATGGCGCATGAATCGACCGCAGGTCGAGCGCCGATGGAGCGACCCGTTGTTGAAGTCGTTCGCCAAGTCTGGCATGTCGCTGGGTCGGACGAGGAAGCGGTCGTCGCCCCAGGGCAACACGATGAACTTTGAACCGCTCTCGGCGACTCGTCGGTGGTCGGCGCCGGTGGAGAATTTCAGCTCGAGCGCGCCATCACGCTCGATCACGGTTCCGCAACCAATGTCGTTGAACCGAATGCAGTCGAAGTACGTCCACTGGAAGCCACCTTCGGGCGCCAGCGTCAGGGTGTCGCCGTCAAAAACCGCAGCCGTTGGAGTAGATGCCCGCCCACGGATGGTCTGGTCCGAGTCGACGGATCTCCTCCTTGATGATCTCGTTGCGAGGCTTCGCTCCAGCGCTCGACGTTGGCTGGCTGCGCGGTGCGCTGCGAGGCGTCTCACCCGAGCAAGCCGCGAGCGCGAGGAACACGCTTGGGAGAACGCGACGAATGAAGTCGGGCGACACCAGATCAGCTTCGCACGCTCACGCTCGGACGACCAGGAGACGCGGAGCGGGCTGAGTGCTCACGCGGACAGCGCGCTTGTGCAGATAACCACCAGCCCCCGGCGCCGGACGAGCCGGGAGCCGGGGGCTGGTGGTGGACGGCGAGCGCGCGGCGCGCGCCGCTCAGATCACAGTTCGACGGGCTCGACGGTGACGATCTCGATCTCCTGCACGCCGCCGGGCAGTTCGATCTGCGCCACGTCGCCGGCGGACTTGCCGAGCATGCCGCGCGCGAGCGGGGCCTTGTAGCTGATCGTCGCGTCGTCGCGTGCGTCCCAGGGGCCGAGGATCGTGACCGTGTGCGTGTCGCCCGACTTGAGGTCGCGGTAGGTGACGATCGTGCCGGGGCAGGCCACGCCGTCGGGCAGGTTCGCGTTCTCGAGCAACGCGGCCATGCGCAGTTCCTTGTCCATCTCGGACGCCGCGTTGGTCAGCTGGCGCTGCTCTTCGATGGCCTGTTCCCACTCGGCGTTTTCCGAGAGGTCGCCGTAGCTCGCGGCCTTGGCGATGGCCTCGGCGTTGGCCGGGATCTTCTTCTCCTTGAGCTCGCGCAACTCCGCGTCGCGCTTCTCGAGGCCCTTGCGCGTGGTCCAGATCTTGTCTTCCTGCCAGAAGGGAAGCGCATCGGCCCGGAACACTTCGCTGCCCATGTCGATCGCGATGTCGGTCACCACGCTGTCGACCTTCTCGTCGACGCCGCGCTGCAACATGCCGCGGATCGAGCGCATGGCGGTGATGTCGGCCTTCTCGAGCATCTTCTGCAGCAGCGTGGGCTCGCCGCGCGTCAGCAGGTCGGTGAGCCGCGCCTGCGCGCGCGTCATCACGTTGTCGCCGCGCTTGCGCTCCTGGAGGAACACTGCGAGCTCGAGCAGCGCCATCGCGCGTTGCACCGGCGTCGGGAACTTGCCCGTGAGCTCGCCCTTCTCGGCGAGGCGCGCGAGTTCGATCAGCACGAACGGCGAGCGCGTCGGGCGCGCGAGCAGGGTCGTGTACCAGCGCGCGAGGTCGTCGCTGCGGCCGGCCTTGCGCAGCGCGTCGATGAGCGGCTTGGCGGCGCCCGGCGCGGCGTGGGGCAGGTGGGTGACCGCCTGTTCGACCCAGGCGTCGCCGTAGAGCTCCTGCAGGAACTCCACCGAGGTTTCCTGCTCCTTGGCGCCCGGCAGGCGCTGCAGGAAGGCCCACAGCGGCGGCGGGACCGCCGGGTCAGTCGGCGCGGGCTTGTCGCGCTCGCGCGCGAGCCGATCGGCCAGCGCGGGCGGCGTGGCCTTGCGGTGTTCGCGCAGCAGCATCCAGGCCGACAGGCGGTGCTCGAGCGGCTGCTTCTCGTCGGCCACCAGTTCGTCGATCGCGGCGAACGCGGCGTTGCGGATGTGTTCTTCGAGCTTGGCCCCGCCGAGGATGTCGCGCACGCGCGAGAGCGCCACCTTCAGCGTCTGCGCCTGCACCAGCTGGCGACGCAGCGCGTCGACCGGATCGAGGGCGCGGCGCAGCAGCTCGACTTCGGCGCGCGCGGCGTTGCCCGACACGCGGAACCACTCGCTGTTCTCGGCCGCCAGGCGCGTCTTCTTCCACCAGTTGGACCACGCCGGACCGTCGACGCCGATGTGCATCAGCGCGTTGCGCACCGTGACGCTGCTCGCCTTTCCGCCGTAGCGCAGCAGGACCGAGCGCAGGATCTCGAGCGGCTCTTCCTTGAGGCGCTTCTTGAGGCCGGCGGGATCCTTGACGAGCTGCGCGCGCAGGTCGTGCTCGGGCAGGCGCTCGAAGATCTCGACCGCGGTGGGGATCGGGAAGCGGTCCTTGCGGCCGGATTGGAAGTGCACGTGCACTTCGAGCTCGGCGTGCGAGCACTCGGTGACCTGGCCGACGCCCCAGCCGGCGGCGTGGAACACGATCGCGCCGACGCGGTAGGAGCGCATGTCGTCGAACTGGATCCAGGCCTTGCGCAGGTCAATCGCCTCGCGCGTCAGGCCCGACAGCTCGCGGAACGGCGACCACCAGGGCTCAGCGCCCCAGGCCGACTCGGCCTGCTTGAGCAGCGGTTCGGCGAGTTCGTTGACCGGCCCGCCGGCGCGCAGGGTCGTGCCCAGGAGCAGCGCCGCGTCCGCCGCACGGCCGGCGCTGCCGAGCGATTCCGCGTGTTGGCGGACGAGCGGCAGGCAGCGCGCGATGCGGCGCTTGGCGCCGACGATGTCGAGCGCGGCCAGCAACTCGTCGACCGGTCCGTTCGCGTTGACCAGTTGGTTCCAGGCGTCGTCGAAGCCCTGCCAATTGTCTTCGGTTGCGAGGATCGCGAGGCTCATCGTTTCAGCTCCAAACAGCGGTGCGTGGCGTGACGGGTCCGCTCGCGGCGGGGCCGGTTTCGTGAAACCGACCTGCGCCGACGAGCGCGCCCTCGCGCAGCAGGCTTGCGGCGCGAGGGCGTTTGTGAGGCGAGCATCCTAGTGTTCGCGGGGCTCGGATGCACCATCGCCGTCGCGCTCAGTCGACGGCGAGCAGGGCGCCCTTGAGGTAACGAGAACGTGCGAAATCGGGTCGCTGCGGGTGGTCGGGGCCCGCCTGGAGCACGCTGAGGAGCCGCACCTCGCGGCCGGCGCGGCGCGCCGACTGGAACAACATGCCGAAGAAGGCCGGCTCCTGGAGCAGTCCCGAGCACGAGAACGTCGCCACCAGGCCGCCCTCGCGCACCGCCTTGAAGGCCAGGGTGTTGAGGTCGCCGTACTTGTACAGCCCGGCTTCGTAGTCGTTCTTCGTGGCGATGATCTTGTGCGGATCGACGACCAGCACGTTGGGCCGCGTGGTGCTGCTGCTCACCGCGCGCAGCACGTCGAAGGCGTCGGCGTGCGTGAAGTCGATGCGCAGCTGGTTGAGCTGCGCCGCCGCGTGCGCGCGCTCGAGCACGACCTCATCGAGATCGACGGCGCGCACGCTGCGGGCGCCCGCCTTGGCGGCGTTCAGCGCGAATCCGCCGGCGTTGCAGCACAGGTCGAGCACGTCGCGACCCGCGCAGAACGAAGCCACGGTCGCGCGGTTGTCGCGCTGGTCGCAGAACCAACCGGTCTTGTGCCCGGCGCCGGCGGCGACGGGGTAGCGCACGCCGTTCTCCTCGATCACGGTTTCGCGTCCGCTCGAGGCGTCCGCGAGCGCGAGGTCGCGGTCGGAGTAGCCCTCCGAGCGACGCGCGCTGGCCGGGATGCGGTGCACGACGGCGCACTCCGGATAGATGGCGCGCAGCGCGGCCTCGACGTCGTCGCGCAGCCGCCAGAAACCCAGGGCGTGGTGCTCGCACACCAGCACGTCGTTCAGTCGATCGACGATCAGGCCCGGCAGGTCGTCGCCCTCGGCGTGCGCGACGCGGTAGGTGTTGGTGCGCTCGTGGAGCCGCAGGGTCTTGCGCCGCAGACGGTCGGCGTTGCGCAGCAGCCGCTCGAGGAACTCGCGCGGGCGGTCGAGGTCGGTCTTGCGTCCGCGCGCGAGCCAGCGCAGTCGGATGTCGGAGGCCTCGTTGCACAGGGCGTGACCGAGGAAACGATCGCTGCGGTCGTAGACCTCCACCAACTCGCCGCCCGCGACCGGCGGACCAGAAAGTTCGACCTGCCGTCCGAAGACCCACGGGCCACGTGCGATTTCGTCCGATTCCAAACGCACGCGCGGACGCTCGTCGGCGCGCGGGGCGCCCTTGCGGTTCGAGTCCTGATCCATAGCCTTGCGAGCATAACACTGCGCGCGACCTCGCCCGGCCCAGCGGCGTGCGCCACGGCGCGGGAATGGGCCAGTACGGCAGGCGCGAGCCAGATGCGGGCCCGCGCTCCGTGGGGCCGCGGCGAGCGCGGCGCGGTGCGCAGTCGCTCGCTCGCGCCGAGCGTTTTCACACGCCTGTGCGCCTTGCGCGCTCGGTACGCGCGGCGCGTGGAAGCGCTTGCTCCGGCGTGCGATCATCGCGCCCATGACGCTTTCGCTGCTCGGCGCCGCGTGCGCCCTCGAACTGGTCGCGCTCGTCGGCGCTCGTGTCCACACCCTCGTGCCCGGCGTCGCCCCCGCGGAGCGCGCCATCGTCCTCGACGGTGAGCGCATCCAGGCGGTGTGCGCGCCCGCGGAAGTTCCCGCAGGCGCGCGCGTCGTCGACGTCCGCGGCCTGCACATCGTGCCGGGGTACATCGACGGATTGGCGTACCACGACTCCGAACACGACCGGCTCTACACGCTCGCCGGCGTTTCGGGCGTTTGCGACCACGGCAACGACGCGGCGCGGCTGGTCGGCGCGCGGCGCCCCGATGTGCGCATGGCGAGCATGGGGCCGGAGATCCACACCGCGGTGCTGTTGATCGACGGCGAACCGCCGGCGACGAGCGCGGCGCTGGTGCTCAAGACCGCGAACGACGTGGTCGAGGCCGTGGAGCACTTGCGGGAACTCGAAGTGTCGTTCTTCGCCACGCACGCGCAACTCGACGGCGAGTTGTGGCGCGCGCTGATCGTCGAGAGCGCGAAGTTCGAGCTGGGCGTTTTCGGTCCGCGTCCCAAGGGCCTCGACCTCGCCGCCGTGCTGGCGGCCAAACCGCGGGGACTGGTCACGCTCGACGCGTTGCTGCCCGCGGGCAAGAACTGGGACAGCGTAAGCGTGGACGAACTGCGCGCGGCGGCCAAGGAAGTCGCCGCCGCGGGCGTCAGCGTGATCCCCACGCTCAGCGCGCTGTCGAAGGATGTCGACGCGCTCGATCCGAACTCGGGGGACCTGACTTGGCTCGGCCCCAACTACGCCAACTACTGGCTCAACGAACTCGCCGTGCGCAAGCAGCAGATGAACGAGAGCGCGCGCGCCTCGCGCGAAGCCGCGTTGGGCAAGGCGAAGCTCTTGCTCGCCGCGCTGCACTCCAGCGGAGTTCGCCTGGTCGCCGGCAGCGGAGCTCCGCATCCCTGGCTGATGCCCGGCGAAGGTCTGCACCGCGAACTCGCGCAGTGGCAGGCCGCTGGATTGAGCGCAGCGGATTGCCTGGCGGCGTGCACGCGCGAAGCCGCGCTGGCGTTCGGCCTCAAGGACTGCGGCGTGATCGAACCGGGCAACCGCGCGGATCTCGTTCTGCTCAACGCCGATCCGACGCAGAGCGTCGCCGCGCTGCGCGAGATCGCGGGCGTGGTGCGGCGCGGCGCGGTGCTCGACCGCGCGCGGCTCGACACGCTGCGCAGCGAGTTGTCCGTGTGGGTCGAAGCCGCGCGCAAGTCGGCCGACACGCCGCTCGACGCACCCAAGCCCACGTTGCCCGAAGGCACGGTGCTGCTCAGCGGCCGCTGCGAAACGCTTTCGACCGCGGGGCGCCTTGCGGCCGAGCGTTTCGCGGTGGTGCGCGAACTCGACGAGACGCTCACGTTCTGCAGCACGCGGCGTACGCCTCCTGGTGTCAGCCAGCCCGAGCTGATCGTGCACTCGCGCCAGCGTGTGCGCCGCGGACAGTTCGACAGCTTCGAGGTGCGCGCCGTGGCCCAGGGCCGCGAGTTGCTGGTCAAGGGACTGAAGGTGGGGGACCAGTGGCGCGTGGAGCGGCGCTTGGACAGTGCGTTCATCGACCTCAAGGCGGCGCGCGAGGACGTGGTGGCGATCGACTGCGACAGCGTGACCACCGCGATGTTGCTCGCGGTCACGCGCAAACCCGGCGGTTTCCCGGTGATCCGCTTCCACGAGGGGCTCGAGCTCGAGGTCGTGCGCTGGGACATGGCGGTGAACGAGCACGGCGACCACGGGTTCCGTACGCCCACCGGCGTGCGCCTGTGCCAGCTCAACGAATCCGGAGCGGTCAAGGTGCTCGTGCAGCAACTCGGGGCCACGCAGACGCAGACCTCGCTCCTGGAGTCCGACACCCACGGCGGCGCCGGGTTGGAACTGCCCGCGGATGTGCTCGCCAAGGTGCGCGCGACCGCGGCCGCCGAAGCGCGCGGCGAAACACCCGGCGCGAAGCGCTGACGCGTGGCCATGAGCGACGCTTCCGCTGGCAGCGCGCCGCAGCGCGTGTGTTCGGAGCTCTCGCGCGACGTGCCCGTCGCCGCGCCGGGGGAATTCCAGCCGTTGCGGCTCGGCGCTTTGTCCGTGTGGCCGCCGGTCGTGCTCGCCCCGATGGCCGGCGTCACGAACTACCCGTTCCGCTCGCTGTGCCGCGAGCAGGGCGCCGGCGTGTACGTGTCGGAGATGATCACGGCGCGCGGCTACTTGAACGGAAATCGGCGCACGGCGCTGCTCGCCAGTTCGCGGCCCGACGAGAGCCCGCGATCGGTGCAGGTGTACACCTCCGATCCCAAGGATGCGGGCGAGATGGTGGCGCGCCTGGTCGACGACGGCGTCGACCACGTCGATCTGAATCTGGGCTGTCCGGTGCGCAAGGTGACCTCGCACGGCGGCGGCGCGGCGATTCCGGTCAAGCGCCGGTTGATGGCGAACATCGTGCGCGCCATGGTCGCGAACGCGCGCGGCAAGCCGGTGACGGTCAAGGTGCGCAAGGGCATCGACGACGGGTTGCTGACGTTCCGCGACGCGGGGCGCGTGGCGCAGGAAGAGGGCGTGAGCGCGATCGGTCTGCACGCCCGCACCGCGGCGCAGCTGTATTCGGGCGAAGCCGACTGGGATGCGATCGGCGAGCTCAAGGCGAGCGTCTCGATCCCGGTGCTGGGCAATGGCGACATCTGGGAGTGTTTCGACGCGCTGCGCATGATGCGCCGCACCGGTTGCGACGGCGTGATCATCGGACGCGGGTGCCTCGGCCGACCGTGGCTGTTCGGCGAGTTGGCCGCGGTGTTCGCCGGCCGCGAGCCGCCGCCGCCGCCCAACCTGGGGCAGGTGATCGACGTGATGCTCGACCACGCGCGGCGCCTGTGCGAATTCTTCGGGCCCGAGCTCGGCATGCTGCAGATGCGCAAGTGGAGCGCCTGGTACACCAAGGGCTTCCGCAACTCGTCGCCGCTGCGCGAGCGACTGCGCGTGGTGACGAGCTACGCCGAACTCGAGCGCGAGCTGGACGGGCTCGATCGTTCGGAGGCCTTTCCGCTCAGCGCGCTGCGTGCGCACCGCGGCAAGAGCGGACGCGTGCAGAGCGTCTCGCTCCCGCACGGTTACCTCACCTCGCGCGACGACGACGCGCCGCCCTGCGAGCAGTTCGACGCCGCCGAGGCGGAGTCCTACGACGGCGGTTGACGCGCTACTTGTCGTCCGCCGGTCGCGCCGTGCGCTCGAAGGCTTTGCGCTCGCGCAGGATGCCGATCCACATCTCGCGCATCTGCGCCGCTTCGCGTTCGATCGTCGCCCAGCGGCTCTGCGCCTTGGCGCGCTCCTCGGGGGACTTCAGCATCCGTTCCTCGAGTTTGGCGAGGTGCTCGTTCCAGTCGGCCGAACGCGGCAAGGTCTTGGCAAGTGCGACCGGATCGCTCGAGCAACTCTCCCAGGCGAAGTTGAGTCGTTCGATGCACACCGCGTAGAGCGGTTCGAGCTCGCGCGCTCCGCATAGGTAGCTGCGGGCGTAGGCGGCGCGCAATCCGCGGTGACGGCGCGCGCCCTGGAAGATCGCGCCGACCTTCTCGTAGAGCACGCGGTGCTGCGACTCAGGGACCGGCGCCTTCCACTTGTTCCACTCGTCGAGCACGTCGTGCACCACGCCGAGCACGTCGACGTCGGGCATCTCGAGGTCTGCGCCGCTGCTCCACGCGTCGTACAGGGTGATCCCAGGGAAGAGCGTTCCGACGCGGTCGGTGTAGGCGTGGGCGAACGCGCTCAACGCCTTGTGCTCGGCGCCGTCGTCGAGCGCGCGCTCGACGAGCGCCTCGGCCAGATCCTGGCGCGGCAGCATGCCCGCGAGCGCGTTCTCGAAGCGGCGCGCGAGCGGTTGCTCGGTCGGGACCAGCACGACCTCGCGTGCGACGTAGTCGTAGACCCAGCCGGGTTGCTGCGCGCGGGCGTGCAGCTTGCCGAGGATGCGCTCGCGCTCCGCGCGCGCTTGGCGCGAGTCCGCGTCCAGTGCGCGGCGCGCAATGGGCTGCCCCGGGGCGTGGCGTTGCGGGTCGAAGTGGGGGATCGGCGCCGGCGGCGGGTACAGACCCGGATCGCGTTCGTCGAACTGCAGCGCGTAGCGCACGAGCGTCTGGCGAAACCCTTGGGCGTACTCAGCGCGGGCCTCGTACTCCTCCAGCGCGTCGACTTGTTCCGCTGGACTCAGCAAGTCCCAGGCGCGGCGCACGGCCGAGTCGTCGGGGCCGGACGGCGTCGCAGGCTGTGCCTGGGCGCACAGGGTTGACGCGGTGGCGGAGAAGGCGCTGCTCGCCGTCAGGGCGAGCGCGATCCACAGGCTGCGGCACAGGAGGCTCTTCACGCCGCCATCATGGCGTCGGACGAAGAAAAACGGGCGGCGCCCCGGAGAGGCCGCCGCCCGTTCTCTGCAACACGATTCCATCGCAACCGGGGCGCGAGCCGCCCCCAAGACTTCGGTCAACCAAGGAAACTCACTCGCGCGCGCCGCGACCGGCCGTGTTCCCCGCGCAGGAACTGCGTGCGGCCCAGGGCCGCTGCGTTCCAGGAACTCGGCCGGCTGCTGCCGGCGACAAAGGAAAGTTAGCACCCTTTGGCGCGGGGGGCGTCGAAGGCAACTTCGCCGTCGAGGCGCGCGAGTACGGGCGCCTGGAAAGAAAGTGCACGGGCTCGCGGCGCCCAGCCGCGGGCGCTCAGGCTTCCGCCGACGGTTCGGCGCTCTCGCCGCGTTTGCCGCGCCGCCGTCCGCGCCGCCGCTTGCGCTTGCGTTCGCGCTCTACGTCGTCCGGCGACGCGCCTTGCGCCTCCTGGTAACGCTGCACCCAGGACTCGTAGACGTCCCAGCCCTGGCCCCAGGCCATCGAGCGCAGCCGGAACAGGTCCAGGGACTCGCGGAAATCCTCGCCGCGGGCGAACAGCAGCGGACGGAAGCGTTTGCTGAGCGGCTGCGTGAAGCGCCGCTGCTGCAGGATGGCGCGGATCGCCTTGCCGGTGTCGCGGCGCGAGAGCCGCACGCTCAGCGCGAAGGGTTCGAGCAACTCGGTCGCGGCGCGCGCGAGCTCGGGACCGGCCTGTTCGTGGTTGCGCGGGTCGACGCCGCCGGCGCGTTCGATCAGGCGCAGGAACAGCACCGCGATGCAGACGCCCGTCGCCGGGTTGTTGCCGGCGTGGACGTCGCCGTCGAGCGCTTCGAGCAGACGCCAGAACTCGTCGGCGCGGTCGTGCGCGGCCGGATCGGGGTCGTCGCGCTGGCCCAGGTGCGCGTCGATCTGCGGCAGCAGCACGCGCAAGGCGCCGCAAGCGCGCATCATGCGGAAGGCGCCGAGCGCGACACCCGAGCGCATCAGGCGCAGGATCTCCTCGAGCACGCGCGGCTTGGCCGAGCGCCCGAGTTCGTCGGCGGTCTCGATCATGGCCGCCCAAGTGGCGTCGTCGATGCGCAGTCCCAGGCGCGTGGCGAACTTGATGGCGCGCAGGATGCGCACCGGGTCCTCGGCCATGCGCACGCGTGGATCGCCGATCGTGCGCAGCACGCCGGCGTCGAGGTCGTCGAGTCCGCCGACGTAGTCGAGGATCTCGCGCCGTGTCGGATCGAGGAACAGCGCGTTGATCGTGAAGTCGCGCCGCAGCGCGTCCTCTTCCGCATTGCCGAATTCGTTGTCGTCGGTGATCAGCAGATCGTCGGGCTCTTCTTCGCGCGGCGGCGGAGCGCGGCGGAAGGTCGCGGTTTCGATCACGTGGTCGCCGTATGCGACGTGCACCAACTTGAAGCGCTTGCCGATGATGCGGCCGTTGGCGAACGAGCGCTTGACCTGGCGCGGGTGCGCGCTGGTGGCGACGTCGAAGTCCTTGGGCCTGCGTCCCAGGAGCAAGTCGCGCACGCAGCCGCCCACGAGGTAGGCCTGGAATCCCTGGCGCTGGAGCCGCGAGATCACGCGCAACGCGTCTTGATCGAGGCTCGAGAGCGGGATGTCGTCGGCGGGGCGCACCCGCGGCTCGATCGGTTCGCCGCTGCTGGGACGCGCGGCGGCTGTCTGCGGCTCTTCGCTCGCGGTGACTTCGGGTTGTGTGCGTCGTTTGCGCAAGCCAGCACTGTAGCCGAGCGGGGCGTCGCGCTTGAAGCCCGCTGCGGCGTACACACGCGCCGCGCTTGCCAGAGCTGGGGGGCGGACCTACTC
>ERZ1066135.871-NODE-871-length-13362-cov-6.342376_pt1 | contig 13362 bp, 10 predicted proteins | sample MGYA00382782_ERZ1066135 | MGnify/ENA primary metagenome ERZ1066135 (study PRJEB33369, sample SAMEA5778365) | biofilm metagenome | biome: Industrial cooling water; feature: Water cooling tower basin; material: Biofilm | place: United Arab Emirates | collected...
CTCCCAGTACTCGGCGATGTCCGCGTCCACGTTGACGATCGCGAGGAGCCGCTGCCGAGGGTCGTTGTCCACGAAGATGCCGAAGTACGACGAGGGGATCTGGGAGTAGGGGTGGATGGTCTCGATGACCTTGATCCGATAGAACGCGTCGAAGATGGGATGCGTGAAGTCCAGCGGCAGCAGGACCATCCCCGGCAGGACACGGGACATCTGGGCGACCAGGTTCTGGGTCTCGCGGCCCCGATTGAAGTCGTCGAAGATGATGAGACCGCCCTTGAGCAGGTACTGCCGGAGGCCGAGGACCTCCTGCTCGTTGGGATTCCAGTATCCCGGCTCCGCCATGTAGGCGACGGGGAATCGCGTGAGCTCGGGGTCGTCCAGCGTGAGGATCACACTCGAGCGGTTGCGCACCCGCATCGACGTCAATTCGGCGAGGATCGTCGTGAAGTTCCGTTCGGCGCGCGGATAGTCGTGGCTCCACTGTCCACCGCGGCCTCCGCGGCCGCCGAAGGAGAAGTCGATGCCGGCGCCGTAGGCGATGCGCGCGAACGTGAAGCGGCCGTCATACGTGGCGTTCGGTTCGAACACGGTCATGCTGCGCTCACCGCGCTGCCCCCACGCGGCTGCGACGGTCGTGAGCAGCGCGAGCGCCGCGAGCCAGAGGACCCGGGGGTTGGGCATCAGCGTGTGCCTCCACGCAAGGTGAGCAACAGCTCCTGCGCCTTCTCGAAGCCTGGGGCCTGTTCGAGCACACCCAGCACCTCGCGCCGCGCCGCGCTGCGGTCGCCGCTGGCCGCCAACGCGAGCGCCAGCTGAAAGCGCGCCTCGAGCAGGTCGGTGGGGCGCAGCGCGATCACGGCTCGCCGCTCGCGCACCGCCAGGGCATGCTCGCCCCGCGCGGTCGCCAGGGCGGCCAGCTGCGCGTGCATGGCCGCATCGGTGGGTGAGATCCACAGCATCCGTTGCAGCACACGGATCATGCCGGCACTGTCCCCGAGCGCCCGCCGCCACTCCAGCTCGCGTCCGTTCGCGTCCCATGCCGTCTCATTGCGGGTCGTGACGGCGGCGATGGCGTCGGCGGCCTCCTGCAATGCACCGGCTGCCTCATGCAATTGCGCGAGCAAGGCCGACGGTCCATCCTCGCCGGCATAGTCCGGGAACAGTGCCCGGGCACGTTCGAGCGTCCGCTGTGCCTCGTCCACCTCACCACGCCCCAGCGCACTCGCCGCTGACTGGACCGCCGACACGAACGCCCCGGTGGGCGGTGCAGCGGCATCGCCGGCGTCGATGGACGCGAGCGCGGCCTTGTAGCGGACATGCATCCAGGCATCGAACAGACTGTCGAGCTCCGCAGGCGACGCGCGGAACACGCGACGGAAGGCCTGTGGGGTGTCGAGTCCGTCGCGGTACGCGCGGAGCAGCTCGGGGATCGCGGCGGCGCCGAAGCGCTCCTCGAGCATCTCACAGACCGACGCGGCGAGCAGATAGGAGTAGCCCGTCTCACTCGGGCTCCGCGGCCGCGTGAATCCCTCACTCAGCTCACTCAGCGGTCGCAGTCGCCCGCTCTTGTACGCCTGGATGAATCCCACCGACGCCTTCGCGCCCCACTCGGGGCGCGCCCGGCGCTCCTCCACCACCGAGAGCCCTTCGGAGATCCAGCGCGGGACACGGTGGCCACTCGCACCCAGCGTGAAGGTATGCGCCAGTTCGTGCCATGCGGTGGAGCCCCAATTGAACGTGCCGGTGCTACGGGCCGACGGCGAGTCCATCGCGAGTACGGTACCGAAGCTCACGCCGAGCGCGCCGAGCCCAGCGAGCCCGACGGTCCGCACAGAGAAGTCGCTGTGCCGCTCGTAGAGTTCGATCCGCACCGGCGTCGGTGGGCGGTACCCGTAGCGCGCGGCCAGCGTGTCGTACGCCGACTCGAGCAACGGGAGCAAGTACAGCGACAGCAACTCCGCCTCACGCGCCGACGCCACCAGCTCGAAGCGTGCAGAGCGGATCGTCGAGAAGCCATCGACCTGGTCCAGCAAGTCGAGCGAGTTCTTGTGCCAGATGTGGAACGGATCGAGCCCGAAGGCGCGCTCGAGCGAGGCGCGCCCGTCCGCGATCGCGCCGACCCGCAGCTGGTTGGTCCCGAGCACCCCCCACCCGCGCGCCGAGCGCGGGTCGGCGGTGGTCGCCTGCGTCGCGAACCGCACGGCGTCGGCATACCGCCGGTTCCGGACCGCGGCCTCGGCGATCTCCAGATCGTATCTGACTTCGGTCGGGTCGATCCGCGCGGCCGCTGCGCGCGTGCGTCGATAGGTCGCCGAGTCACCGAGCAACCACGCGCCGGCGCCGAGGATGGCCCACGGCGCCACCCGCGCGGAATCGAGCCGCAGTGCCCGCTCCGCGATCACGGTCGCTGAGTCGAAGCGCTCGGCCTCCAGATACGCCCGCGCCAGCAGGATGTGGGCGTCGACCAAGCGTGGATCCGACTCGACGGCACGGCGCGCGAGCGCCGCGGCATCCCCGCTGCCCTCGAACTCCATCACGCGCGCCATCCCGAACAGCGCGCGGGCGTTGCTGCTGTCACGTGCGAGGACGAGTCCGTACGACTCCCGGGCCTCGGGCGCGTTGTACTTGTCGAGGAACAGGTCCCCCGTGCGGATCACCGGGTCGATGTTGCGCGGGTCGGCCGCGACGGCCGCGTCGAAGACGCGCAGGGCGGCGCGCACCGACGCGGCATCGCCGCGCACGACGTAGGCGCGGCCGACGGCGGTCAGCCCCTCACTGGACCAGCCGCGACCATCGCGCTCGTACCGGGCGATGAGTGCGCCGGCCGCGCGCTCCGCGTCGGCCCGCGCCCCGCGCTCCAAGGCCTGCTCCGCGGCCATCGCGGTCGCGGCGGCGTCCGGCGGTCCGCCGCCGGCCTGCTGCGCGGACAGCGGTGCGGCGCCGAGCAGTACGCTGCACGCGAGACGCGCGAGCCCCCGACTCATGGCCGGCCTCCGGCCGCACGGATCGCCCGCGTCTTCTCGGCGATCGCCAGCAACAGGCGCTCGAGTTCGCGTTCGTAGTCCTCGCTGCGCATCGCATCGCGGCGCGCGCGCAGTGCGGCGACCTCTTGCTCCAACGCGCGGCGCTCGCTGAGCAATGCGGCGACCCGCGGATCGGCGCCGGCGCTCCCACCCCCGAGCACCAGCGTGGCCGCGAGCGCGGTATCGCTCAGCTGCGCGCGTTCGGTCAGCAGTTTGCGATCGGCCTCGTACGCGCGGGCGACCTCGGCCTTGGCGAAGGCGAACACCTCGAGGGCGGTGAGTCGTCCGTCCTTGTTGGCGTCGGCGGCGTCGCCCGTCAGGCCGGTGAGGAAGTGGGTCGCAAAGGTGGTCTCGTTGCGCTCCAACGCGGTGCGCGTGGCGGTCATGATCACGCGGCCCGGCCGCGCCAGCACGGTCGCGAAGTCGCCACTCGCGCTGGCGGTGTTCACGAACAGCACGTTCTGCTGGCCGAAGGCACTGAGCCACAGGGCATAGTCCGCGGCCGTCGGGTCGGCCCCAGGGAGATTCACGCGCGACGCGGCACCCTCGCCACTGCCGTGGCCGATCAAGACGACCATGACCAGGTCGCCTGCCGTCGCGCGGCCCGCCAGCCCGGTGATCGCCCGTTCGACCTCCTCCTTGGTCGCGCGGGCCCGCACGCGTGCGGGGTCCACGCCGACATCCTCGGCCAGCCACACAAGACTCGAGTCGGGGACCTGCCAGCGCTCCTTCGCCACCGCATGGAGCGCCCGCGCCTGCGACGCGAACGTGGCGGAGTACGCGGGCTCACCGCCGAGTCCGCTGATGATCAGCACGTGCGTGCGCTGCGCCCACAGCGGGGCCGCGCACACGCAGAGCAGGACCACCATCACGCGCGCCCCCGTCACGCCAGTCCCTCCCGGCGCCGCACGCCCCACTCGGCCGCGAGCAGCCCGATGAAGCACAGGAGCACGAGGGGCATGTCCCACAGGTCGCGCGCGTCGCGCACGGTCACGCCAGCGGCGGTGATGGCGGCGTCATCCGCGAGGCGGTCCACATCACTGAGCGGATAGTAGCGACCGCCCGTCTCGTCGCTCACGCGCCGGAGGAGGGTCGTGCGCAACTCAGCCTGCTCCACATCGGCCCCCTGATCGTCGGCGAGGAGAGAGGTCGCGCGTGAGCGCAGCGTATCGCGACCGCGGACCGCCACGGCCTCCACCGCGTACACGCCGGACTCCTCCGCGAGGAATCGCCCCGCATACACGCCATCTTCGCGGAGGGTCCATGCCAGCGGGAGCTCCACTTCGCGGCCCAGTGGAGTCGTGACGCGCGCAACGACGGCCGCATCGTTCACCGGGCGGAACGCGCTGTCCGCGACCCGGACCTGCAGCGAAACGGGTTCCCCGGGCCCCACGCGGGAGGGCGACACCGTGGCCTCGACCTGCCCTGGGACCCCGTCCACCAGCCACCGGAGCAGCTGACGCCACAAGGTCTCATGCGTCTCATCCTCGACCGCGATCGCGGCGTCCATCTGCCAGAGCCAGGTGTCCTGGACCGCGAATACGGCGCCGAGTCCACGCCCGAACCGCTGGAAGGCCAGCAGATTGACGTCGCTCTGCGTGGCCGCATCGCGCCCCGTGAGCAGCACGGTCGCACCGGCCCGCAGTGGCCCCACCCGGTTGACGGCCGTGAGGGGAGGCAACGAATCCCACTTGGCGAGTGCCGCGCTTGCCGTCGTGGACAGTTGGAGCGCCGCGTGCTCGCGACCCGCAGCGGTGGGTCGAACGGTCAGCGTGACCGGCGGTTCGTCCTCGTCGCGATCGCGGGCGACCACCGCGACCGGCAACACCTCAGCGAGCGGAGTGCCCGCGAAGCCGCCCTCACCGAGGGCACTGCGTCCGCCGAGCGCGAGGATGCTGCCGCCGCGCTGGCTGACGAACTCGTGCAACATGCGGAGCTGGTCGCCCCGGAAGAATGAGGCCTCGATGCTGCCGAGCACGATGGCGGGGAACTGGAAGAGTTCCTCGCGGGTGGCGGGGAATCCACCGACCAGCTCGAGCGAATCGCGCACGCCGAGCCGCAGATACTTGCCTTCGGCGCTCCGCAGGAGCCCGACCAGTTGCAGGGCGGAATCGGGGGCGACGGCGCGGCGGAGGAACGCGAACTCGGGGCGTGGCTCGCCCTCGACGTACAGCACCCGCGCCGGACCGCGGCGGATCTCGATCACGCGGTGCGCTTCATTGTTCTCTATGACCGTCTCGCCGTCGACGGCCCGGACGCGGACCGTCACCCGGTGCGGCCCGACCGCCAAGGTCGGCAGACGCAGCGTGTGTCGAACGATCTCGCCTTGCGCCGGCACCAGCGTGGAGTCGGTCGCGATCACGCGCCCATCGGCTTCGACGACGAACGCCGCGAGGCGTCCAGCGACGCCGCGCGCCCGCAGCGTGATCTCCGCGATCAGGGTCGCCCCTTCGAGCGCGACGGTCGGGAGCGTGACCCGCTCGATCGCGAAGTCCCGTGCGAATCGCTCGGTCCCGACACCCACCGTGAACACCGGCACGCGGCGTGCCCGCAGCGCCAGCAACGAGGCGCCGAGGTCGGTCCCGCTGTTGTCCGCGCCATCCGAAACGACCACCACGCCGGCGACCGGCACACCGGCCAGTTCGCTGCGCGCATCGTCGAGCGCGGTGGCGATGTCCGTGCGGCTCGCAGCGGCCTCAAGGTCTGCCGCGCTCGTCAGCGGCCGAGCATCCGCGCCGAACCGGAAGAAGCGCAGGACGAACTGCTCCGAGAGCGCCTGCACGAGGGCGCTTGAGTCGCCGAAGGTCCCGCGCACCGCATCGACACGCGAGCCCGAACCGAGATCCGACAGGCGCATCGAGCGCGAATCGTCCAGGAGCACGGCGAGCACGTTGCGCTGCGGGACCGCGCTGCTGACCACCAGCTGCGGGCGCGCCAGCGCGCCGAGCACCAGCGCCAGCAACAGGCAGCGCAGGATGGTCAGCGCCAGACGGGTGCGGCGGGTGACCCCGACGACGCGCGCGTACGACCACACGATCACGCCAGTGCCCAGCACGGCTGCGAGCAACAGCAACACGCCCGGGACGACCGGCGAGACGATCAATTCACCCTGGGCCCACGCTCGGGACGGATACTTGGCGAGCAGCGTGAGGAGGGCGTCGATCACGGGTCCCGGGAGAAGTGTGGCGGCCATGCAGGGCGGACCACGCAGACGTCCGGTAGTCGCCGGACAACTATACGCGCGGGACCGACCGACCGTTAAGCCGCCCGACGGGCGGCCAACGGCCTCACTCCAGCCCCAACGCGGAACGCATCAGCGACAGAACGGTTCCCGCGGGAAGCCGCTCGATCGGGTGTTGGACACCGGCGAGCACCCAAGTGTTGCCACGCACCGCATCGGCCAAGTCCCGGGTCTCCTCGACCGACACCATCGCGTCGCGCTCTCCCACGGCGCAGTGGACCGGGCAGCGGATCGCTCGCAGCCGTTCGATCGTGAGCGCCTCGCCGCGTCCGAGTGCCCGCATGAGCCCGGCCGTCCGGTGCGCGACGCCCTCCCAGCCTCCCGCGATCCGATGGCGATCGGCGAGTGCCTCGGCGAACCGCGGGCTGGCCGCGCGGATCGCATCGGGGTCCAGCTTGTCCGCCTCGGCAGCGGCGGAGTCGGCGGTCCATCGGTACTTGGTCCCCAGCGTCACGAGACCCGCGATCGTCCCAGGCCACGATGACTCCAGCGCCAGCGCGATGTACCCACCCATCGAGTACCCGAAGACCACGGGGCGTTCGATCCCGCGCTGCAGCAGCGCGGCGCGCAGCGCGACGGCGAACCCATCGATCGTGAAGGGGACGGTGCCCAGCGCGGTGTCGCCGTGCCCCGGCAGCTCGACGCGGTGGACCTCGCCCAGCGGCGCAAGCTCCGCCGCGACCGGCGCCAGTTGGGTCGCGCTCCCCAGCGCGCCGTGCAGCACCACCAGCGGCGGCCTCACGGGCTGCACCTTGTGCAGGATGCCGGGGATGACGAGGTTCCACGGGTCACCCATTCCTCCTCGGAGAAGATCCCATGCGTCTGCCGCTCCTCGTCGCCTCTGCGCTGGCGCTTGCCGCCACGCCCGCCCTCGCTCAGGATGCCGACCGCTCGGTCGCGGACGGCGGCATCAAAGTGCCCGGCTGGCAGGGACGGATCGACCGTCGGCCGCTGAGTCAGGGCAAGACCATCAACGACTCGAAGCTCGCGGCGGAAGGCACGGCGCTGCGACTCTCGGTCGGCCCCGCCGGCAACTTCTGGAACACGACGCATACGGCGTCGGGGACCTACGAGGTCTCGGCGTCCTTCAAGGAGCACAAGATGGCGTCGTCGCATCCGCACTCGTACGGGATGTTCATCGGAGGCGCCGACCTGACGAGTCAAACGGAGACCCTCGCGTATTGCATCGTGTACGGGACGGGCATCTATTCGGTGAAGATGTTCCACGGCGAGAAGGTGACGACGCTCGTGAATATGCAGCCGAGCCCGGCCATCGTGAAGGCGAACGCGGCGGGCGAGGCGACGAACGTGGTCGGCTGGCGTGTGGCGGACGGGAAGGCGTCGTGCGTCATCAACGGGCAGGTCGTGAAGACCTTCGAGCGCAGTGAGCTCGTCGGCGACGGTAAGCTCAAGTCCCTCGATGGGACCTACGGGTTGCGGGTCTCGCACAACGTGGAGCTGACGGTCAGCGGTCTGTCGAAGCGCTAGGGCCCCGCGTGCTCTCGACGCGACGCGTCGGCATCTCGCGGGACCCGCGACCAACGGCGCGACGGGGGGGCGTCTTCGTCGCACTCGTGGCGGCGGCGGTGCTCGGCGCCGGGCCGGGCCGTGTGCGCCCCGCTGCGGCGCAGCCGAGCCCACGGGTGCACGTCGTCGCGACCGGCGGCACGATCTCGAATCGAGAAGGCGGACGGCTCAGTGCGGCGGAGGTCGCGTCGCTGGCGCCCGGCATCGAGCGCTACGCGCAGCTCTCCACGGAGCAGTTCAGCAACACGGCGAGCGGGGCGCTCACGGTGGCGCAGTATCTGGCACTCGCGAAGCGGCTGAACGCCCTGTACCGCGACGATCCCGGGCTCGCGGGCATCGTGGTCGCGATGGGCACGGACACGATGGAGGAACTCGCCTGGTTCCTGCATCTGACCGTGCGGGATCCGCGCCCGGTGGTGGTCGTGGGCAGCATGCGCAACCCGAGCCAAGTCGGCTTCGAAGGGCCGGCCAACATCCTCGCCGCCGTGCGGGTGGCCGCCGATCCCGCCGCGCGCGGGGTCGGGACCGTCGTCGTGTTGAACGACGAGATCCACAGCGCGCGCGAGGTCGCCAAGACCGATGCGCGACGATTGCAGACCTTTCGCGCCGGCGAGTACGGCGTGCTCGGCGTCGTCGATCCCGACCGCGTGGTGTGGGTCCGCCGGCCCATCCAGCGGCACAGCGCGACCAGTGAGTTCGATGTCGAGCGCATCGACAGTCTGCCCCGCGTGGACATCCTGCTCACCTATCAAGGGGCTCCGGCCGATCTGATCACCGCCGCCGCGTCGGCGGGCGCGAGCGGCATCGTGGTCGCGGTCGCGGGGGCCGGCGCCATGAGCGGGACGCAGGCCGCCGGCGTGCGCGAGGTCCGGGATCGCGGCGTCTTCGTCGTCACGGCGACCCGCACCGGGAGCGGACGCATCAGCGCAGGGACCGCGGATCGCACCGCGACGACCGATGCCGCCACCGAGCGTCGCCGCGCCCACACGCTCGTGGCGGAGGACCACGCGCCGCTCAAGGCGCGGCTGCTCCTCATGCTCGGCCTCGCCACGACCCGCGAGGGCCACGAACTGCAGCGCATGTTCCGCGAGTACTGACGGATGCGCATCGTGGGCGGCCGCTTGGCGGGCAAGGCGCTGACCTCGCCCAACGACTTCCGTGTGCGGCCGACCTCGGAGGCGCTGCGTGGGGCGGCCCTCGCGCGACTCACGCTCGAGCTGCCCGACGCGTCGGTGCTCGATCTCTTTGCGGGGACCGGCGCGCTGGGGCTCGAGGCGCTCTCCCGTGGCGCGCGGCGCTGTGACTTCGTGGAGACACGCCCCGCCTCCTTGCACGCCTTGAAGGCGAACATCGTCGCCCTGGGGATGAAGCCCCGCACCCGGGTCTTCAAGAAGGACGCGTTGCCCTTTGCGGCCGCCCTGTCGCGGGACGCCTACGACCTCGCGTTCGTCGATCCGCCGTACGGATCGCGGATGCTCGACCATGTCATCAGCGACTGGGTGCGGACCGGATTCGCACGGACGCTGGTGGCCGAACACGCGCGCAGTCATATCCTTCCCCCCGGCGCCGAAACGATCGGGAACGGGGACAGCGCGATCACCATCTACCGCCGCTGAGCCATCGATGTCCATCCGTTCACTGTGGTTCGCCCTGCTGCTGTCGCCGACCATCGCCATCGCACAGCCCCGCGCCGCCGACGTCGCCACCAAGGACGCGATCATCGCCGCGCTCTACGATGTGATCTCCGGGCCCGCCGACTCCGCCCGCGACTGGCCACGGTTCCATCACCTGATGCACCCGACCGCGCGCTTGCAGGCCGTCACCGGCGCACGCACCGCGACCGGGTTGCGCACCTTCACGCCGCAGGAGTACGCCGAGGGCACGGGCGCGCAGCTCGTGCAGATCGGATTCCGCGAGATCGAAGTCGGGCGCCATGAGATCCTCGCCGGGCGCGTGCTGCACGTCGCCAGCGCGTACGAGTCCACCCGCGAGCGTCCGCAGCCGGGCCCCGCCGGCCGCGGCGTCAACTCCATCCAGCTGCTCTTCGACGGCACGCGCTGGTGGATCGTCTCGATCCTGTGGGATGGCTCGCCCGACGCCAGTGCGACGTGGCCGCCGAGCTGGATGTCGAAGCGGGATTGAGTCCCGGCGCGTCGGTGGGCCGCGGCCGCGCCGACCAGGCTCAGTCGCGCGTGAGGCGCAGGCGCCAGATCGTCACCGCCGTGCCGCCATTCGCGTCTTCGCGCAGCTGGAACAGCGTGTCGCGCGCGACGGTGCCGCGCAGCGCCACTGGAAACCGACCGCGCGCGAGCAGCGCGCCGGTGGCGGCGTCCCGTGCGTCGAGGACGGTGACGAAGGCGGCGTTCGGATCCTGACCTGCCTGCAACACCGGCACGCCGGTCCGGCCATCGACCACCAGCCTCGCCGGCTGCCACGCGTCCGTCGCCTCCAGGAAGCCCGTGAGCACGCGTCCGGCCGAGTCCTCCCAGATCGCGAAGGCGTTCGGCGGGCCCGGCCACGCGTTCGCCGGAATGCCCTCGGGACGCGGGGGGAAGGGCAGGTCGGTCGGCGTGAACCGCGCCACGCGCCGCCCGGCGGTATCGAAGCGCTCGATCTCGTAGCGATGCTCATGCAGCGTCCACACGTCGTCGTTCGCGGCGAGCGCGAACTGACGGAACGCCCCGAGGACATTCCCCGAGTCCGCCGCGGACGCCCCGAACGAGCGCAGCACGACGAAGGACGAGTCCAGCAGGTGCATGGGCGACGCCGAGCCGAGCATCGATCCGAACGCGGCGTTCGCGTCCACGTGGATGCCGTTGGCGACGTAGCGGCCGTCGCGACGCCGCGCCGGGAAATCGGAGACGGGCGCGAAGTCGAGTGCGATGCTGCGCTGGGCGCGACCATCGGAGCCGATGGTGGTGATGCGCCGTGCGCGCTGGTCGTACACCTCGACGCCACCGTCGGCGCGGCCGTGGAGGTAGGCGATGCGGCGGAACTCACCGGGCCCGTCGCCGGACGCACCGATGCGCAGCTCCCACGCGCCGTCGGGGGCGAAGCGATGTATGCTCGCGCGGTCGATGTCCGCCGCGTACCAGCGCCCCTGGCCGTCGCGCGTCACCAGCGGAAAATCCACGACCACACTCTCGCCGTCGGGACCGGCGCCGAAGGTCACCAGCGAATCCAGGTGCATGGTCAGCGTGGGCGCCGCGGTCTGCTCTGCCGCACACGCGGCGCACAGCGCGAGCAGCGCCGCGCCGATCACGCGCCGCCTCACCGTCCCCTCACAGGCCCACGGCCAACGGCAGCGGCGCGCGACGCGGTCCCGGCTCGGCGGTCGAGCGATCGATGATGCCACCACCGAGGACCTGCCCCGAGGCCGCGTACCACACCACCGACTGCCCAGGACTCACCGCCTGCACTGGGCGCTCCAACACGACCTGCACCCGATCCCCATCGACCGTATCGATGGTCCCGGGGACGGGCTCCGCCCGGTGCCGCACGCGGCTCCACACGCGGTCGCCGGGCGCGGGTGCGGTGCCGGTCAGCCAGCGCACCGCCGATGCGCAGACCTGCTGACCCATGATGGCCGCCCGCGGGCCGATCACCACCGTACGCTCCTGCGGCCGGATCGCGACCACGTACATCGGCTCGCCGAAACCGCCGGGCAATCCCCGACGCTGCCCGACGGTGTACCGCGCGTAGCCCTCGTGGAGGCCGACCTGCTCGCCGCTCGTCGTCACCAGTGGACCCGGCGTCAGCGCCGCGTGGTCGGGGCCCAGGCGCGCGCTGAGCACCGCCGCATAGTCGTCGTTGGGCACGAAGCAGATCTCGTGACTCTCGGCCTTCTCGGCCACGTGCAGGAGCCCGAGCTCGGTGGCGAGACGCCGCGTCTCCGGCTTGGTGAGGCCGCCCACCGGGAGCAGCATCCGCGGGATCACCTCGCGGTCGATGCCCCACAAGAAGTAGGTCTGGTCCTTGAGATCGTCCGCACCCCGGTACAGCGCGCCGTCCTGCACGCGCGCGTAATGCCCCGTCGCGACGAACGCCGCGTCGAGCTTGTCCGCGGTGCGCACCAAGTCGCGGAACTTCGTGAACGTGTTGCAGCGCACGCAGGGGATGGGCGTGCGGCCCGCCACATACTCGGCGACGAAGTCGTCCACGACATCGCGCGAGAAGGCGGACTCCAGGTTCACCACATAATGCGGGATGCCGAGCCGGTGCGCGACGCGGCGCGCATCATTCGTCGCGTCGAGCGAGCAGCAGGGCCGGTCGGGGACGTCGGCCCCGTCGTGGTGCAACTTCATCGTCACGCCGACCACGTCGTAGCCCTCGCGCACGAGGACCGCGGCCGCGACGGACGAGTCGACGCCTCCCGACATCGCCACCAGCACGCGCGGCCCGCTCATCGCTCAGACCGGACTGGTCGCCCGCGCCTTCGCGGCCAACTGAGGCAGGACCAACGCGACCCGCTCGATGTCGGCGGGCGTCGTGAGCGCGCCGATCGAGAGACGCAGCTGTGCGTTGGCCAGCTCCGGCGGCACCCCCATCGCACTCAGCACATGCGAAGCCCCGACGGAGCCGCTCTGGCAGGCCGAGCCACCACTCGCGGCGATGCCGGCCATATCCAGCGCCATGAGCATCGTCTCAGCGTCCGTCCCGGGGATCGACAGGCAGGTCACGTGCGGCGAGCGCGGCGCCTCGGCGCCGTGGATCACCACATCCGGGATCGCCTCGCGCAGGGCGCCCTCCAGATGATCGCGCAACGCGGTCAAGCGCCGGGTCTCGCTGGCCTGCTCGGCCAGCGTCAGCTCCATCGCCGTGGCGAGTGCGACCGCGTTGGCGACATTCTCGGTGCCCGGCCGACGACCGCGACACTGCGAGCCGCCGAAGAACAGCGGGGCGACCGGCGTCCCGCGGCGCACGAACATCGCGCCGACCCCCTTCGGGGCCCCGAGCTTGTGGCCGGACAGCGAGAGGAAGTCGACCAACAAGGTCCGCGTGTCGATCGCCATCTTGCCGAAGGCCTGCACGGCGTCGGTGTGGATCTCGGCTCCACGGGACTTCGCCAGCGCGACCAGCTCCGGGATCGGCTGAATGACGCCGGTCTCGTTGTTCACCCACATCACCGAGACCAGCGCGGTGTCATCGCCGATCGCGGCGTCCGCATCGTCGAGGTCCACCACACCCGACGGCAACATGCGCAGATGCCGCTCGGTGGCCCCTTCCTCAGCCGCCTGGTGCACCGCCGCCAGCACCGCCTTGTGCTCGATGGGGGAGGTCACGATCGTGTGCCGCTCCCCGGTGCGCAGGGTGCGCCAGCCGCCGAGGACGGCCAGATTGTCCGCCTCGGTGCCCCCCGAGGTGATGACCACTTCATCGACCTGGGCCGACAGGCACTGGGCCACCCGCTCCCGTGCCTCGTCCAGCGCCGTGCGCGCCTCGCGCCCCCAGCGGTGGGTGGACGACGGATTGCCGAAGCGTGGCCCGAAGTACGGCGCCATCGCAGCAAAGACTTCGGGCCGGACCGGCGTCGTCGCGGCGTGATCGAGGTAGATGGGGTCCATGAGCGAA
>ERZ1066135.873-NODE-873-length-13353-cov-21.105580_pt1 | contig 13353 bp, 8 predicted proteins | sample MGYA00382782_ERZ1066135 | MGnify/ENA primary metagenome ERZ1066135 (study PRJEB33369, sample SAMEA5778365) | biofilm metagenome | biome: Industrial cooling water; feature: Water cooling tower basin; material: Biofilm | place: United Arab Emirates | collected...
CTTGATAAACTTGAACGTTGGGAATCCCTTGATGCCGAACCTATTGTACAGTGTAGGTCACGAACGCTTCCTGACAACGGGAGAGAGACTCCGCAACACCAAACCACTGCCATGGTCCTGCTGGCTAAAGGCGTACCCGGTGTGCCGTTCTGTCCTTTGGGTGCCCAGATTGATTATGGACATGCGTGCCCGCTTGAATTGATCCGCCACCGAGGAGATTTTCCTGATTAGACGAGACTGATTCTTGGATTGGTTTTGTCTGTTTGCATCAGTCAATTGTTGCTTCCCATTATCATGTTCGTAATCGCCATCGCCATCGCCATCGCCAAATGATCTGACCAGGGCCTTTGGTGGCGGGGCTACCGCTTCTACCCCGGTCATCAACATGTCTTCAACGCTGTGATTGGTGGATTCCACGGTAGCGCCCTTTAACTGTCCAACCATGGCTGCCTCCCTGACAATGTCGACATCGTTGGGTGCAAATTGGGATTGTGTCAGCTTGTGCAATAATTGCGGTGTGATGGCCACTGAAACGGACAACAAGAGGACAGCGTAGAACCTGGGCTCTGCCAACTGAGCCACCGATCCAAACAAGGTCATCCCGTAAATGAAGGAACACACAATCAACAGTCCAATCAGACACAGCATCGTCACAACAAAAGACACCACGACAATCACATTCCATGCCTTTGTGTTCAGGAATACAAACAAGTTGACGCAAATGATGACCGACACTCCCACGGCATTCCCCAAAAAGGTTCGCGATTCGGTAAAGCCGCGCGCGTTAACAATCCCCACATCGTACGATAATCTGGGAATGAAATAGCAAACCAAGGACTGCCACAGCCCGTTTGCCATGTACAGCAAAAACAGGGACAAAGAGTAGGAGGACTGCTTGATGCCGCGTCTGTAAAGCTGTGGATACTTGACCGCATCCTCAGCCCCCACGTCCTGATCAAAGCATCCCAACACCAAGATTGGCGGCATCGCCAAAAGAATGTTGAAAAAGTTGGCGTACATGTAGTCGTACAGATAAGAGCTCGTAAAGGCACACTGCCACTGATACCAAAAGCCGCTGACCACAAAGGCAATGTTTTTGTGGAAAGAGCACAGCGTGGTCTCGGCGGACCGATGGTATGACCAGCGCCCGTGCACCAACAGCAACCTGGTCAGATGGCGAAACTGGGTGATGGCATAGTCACTGGCCATGACCGCCTGCATTCCTTCTGCACCCGCCACTCCCACTCCCACATCGGCCATTTGCAGCATGGACACGTCGTTGGCCCCGTCGCCCACCGCCATCGTCAGCTGATTGGAATTCACTTTTACCAGTTCAACGACCTTGGCCTTTTGAAGGGGGCTTGTGCGGCAGCAAATGACGGCAGTGCAGGCACACGAAAGCTTTAAGAAAACTTTTCTCAAATCTTCGCTCGCCAAGGCCCACCGCAAACTGGCCCCTTCAATGACCAAGGCAAAGGTGTCGGTGGGTTTGTCCAACGGCAATGAGCCGAAAGGAAAATGTTTGGCTGATTGCTTTGACACGGCCATGTGAAGCTGCTCTTTGACGGCCTGCTCGTTCGATCCGTTCACAATCAGCACCGACGTCTTTGGTGTCAGCAGCTGGCACGAATAGGCAATGTTTATGGCCGTTTCCAGCTTGTCCCCCGTCAGCACCCATATCTTTATGCCCGCCAGACGCAAGATTCGCATGCATTCGGGAACGCCTTCCTGCAATTTGTCTTCGATAGCCGTGGCGCCTAGCAATGTCAGGGACTGCTCGATGCAGTCCGCCTCGGCCTCCATCAAAAGCTCTCTATTCTCCACCGCCGCACTGGCCTGTCTGTACCTATGGGACCATTGGGTGTACTCTTCTGGTGTCAATCTCCGCATCGCCAAACATAAAGTTCTCAAACCATTCGACGCAAACTGCTCCAAGTGCTCCTCCGTTGTTTTGGTGTCGGCGCTGTGTACTCGCTCCATGATGACATTGTCGGCGCCTTTACAGTAGAGGATGATGTTGCCGTCATAGTCCTTGACAATCACCGACATTCTCTTTCTCTGACTTGTAAACTCGATTGCCTCCAATATTTGGTACTCGACCGGGTCGCCGAGAATGTTCAGTCTTATCGTCTCGTTAGTTCTCCCCAAAAAGGTGAACCCAAGGTCTTTGGCGGTCTTGACCAATGCTGCCTCATCCGGACTCTGCGCCTTGTACTCGACATTTACCGGATTCTCACAGCCATTTTCCACATCATTAAACTCGCAGAGCACAGTGTGGCAAATGGCCAATAGCTTGAAAAATTCGTGAGCCTCGTACAGATCGTCAATCAATTTGTCATCAACGAATGAGGGTGAACTCGACGGAATGTACCCAGGATAAATTAATTTGAGGCGAGTGTGCATTTCGTCGGCCATTCGGTCCCAGTCTTGGGGGTCGCCCGGTAAATGTCCGTATATTTTCCCATTAACAGAAATCTGTCTCAGCTCCATTTCGTTTCTCGTCAACGTACCGGTCTTGTCACTGAACAGATATTCAATTTGGCCCAAGTCGTCGGAAATGTTCCACGCCCTCGGGACGCACTTGCGATCATTGCTGATCAATTCAATGTCCTGATGGATAAAGTAGGCCTGAATGGTCTTGCAGATTTCAACGGTCAGGTATAAAGAGATTGGGACCAAAGTTTGAAAGAGGACCATTGAAGACCAAAACGTCAGGAATCCGGTGAATAGGCCCGACGAGTACACTTTGCTAGTGTTTGGCCAGTACGGCGCCTTTGACAGGCTGCTCGACACCAAGGAGCCTTGCACAATCGAACAGGCCACGCAAATGACAAACAGCAGGACAAACGACAAGACAATCTGTGGGTTCATTTGCCGCTCAATCCTGGATCGCTTGCTCGGCGTCACACCCGTGTTCAGCATCAGCTTTGTGTCGGGCCCAGTGTACACGGCGCACCCAATCACCCACTTTGTATTCCTCAGCATGCATCCCCTCAACAGACAGTCGTCCAGATTGATGCCGATAGAGTCTTCTCTCGGCTGCAGCGTGTCGTAGCGGGGAATGACAACTTTTCCGGTCAACGAATGCAGATTGCTACTCGGCAGGTCAACCTCAACCAGCATTTGCAGCTGACTCGCATCATCGGCGGACTGGATCCATTGTGTTTCCGGCATGGCATATCGGATCTTTAAATTGGTTTCCCCATCCAAGTTCATCGTCTCCACAAAGCACCGTCCGTCCGGTTCCGACGTGGAGATTACAATCAGATCCGCCGGTATTGGCTCGTCCTCTTTGATCAAAATCAAGTCCCCCACTTTAATGTCTCGCCAATACTTGCCTCTCCACGTGTTCAAGGTCGGTGGTTCGGTGCCCGATGGAATGAAATCGTCATTGTCAACGGCTGTAAACCCAAAGACTCGCTGCTTCAATTTAAACAGCCTCTCGTTCAAATGAGCTTTGAGCCTCTGTACATGGCCAGACTTTTTCTCGATCTGCACGTGGCTAAAGGTGTGCGGGGTCACTGGGCAGTGTGCCCGATGAAGCACCCTCACCTTGGCATAGTTGACCTTGTTGTCGGACCGGTGGCGCTTCCAGTCCTCCAAAGCATCCTTCACCGCCGTCGCACACACAATCACCGTCAGCGGCATCATGGCGATCCATGGGCTTACATTGCTTATGGCGGGGATGAACTGCAGGATGATGATCAACAAAAAGTAAAAGTTGGCGACCCGGTGAAACTGCTCGTACAAGTTTTTCGGCACAAACGTCAGCATTTTGTACTTTGCCGTCTTGACCGTATTTAATGGGTAATCCAAGCTCTGCTTTGGCACACCGGGCACCTGGAAAATGCGCGTCTTTGTATTCGATTGTTTTGCTTGACGGTCCTGGTCAAGACCAAACGGGTCATCTGCAGGCGGCTTTGGTTTGCGGCCAAACATGCGACGTTTTTTCCTCGACACTTGCGCCTCCTCGGCAATTGCGCGGTCAGGATCAAAGTGGGGCTGCTCGGTCGGCAATCCATTCAGCCACTTTTTAGTCACATCAACCATTACTTTGAGTTTCTCGGCACTGCGTCGCCATCGAGACTTTTCGGCGATGTTGGTTTGCTGTCCTGCTAGAAGCCGGTTGATGTTTACGGGCTGTTCATTATTCATAGAAAATGATTTAATAAATATTTTAGCATTCTATTATTGTGGCATCATCAACGAACTGCTGTTGGAATGCGAAGGGGAAATGTCGAGAATCGAATCAATGACTTGCTTCTTCTTTTCCCGCAATACCTGTTGTTCATTTTGACTCTTGCCGCATTCAAATGATTCAAAGAATTGGAGCATCTTGTTTCTATTTCTCGACAAGATCTCTGACACCGCCCTACTCTTTTGTTCGCACAGGACAAAGTTCTAGAATGATTGAGGATTAGAATTACAAACAAACGCGTACCTGAAAGACCATGAAGGCGTCGTATTGGATGCTCTTGCTCTTGTCCCGCATCAAATTCATCATGAGTTTTAAATGTTCACCACTTTCAGTGTACTCTTTAAGGACCAGCTCATTTTTCAAAACGAAATCATTCAAGACCTTAAGGCTCTGTCGTCGGGCCACATAGTTTTCAGACTGCAAGGCTTCGTGGATGATTGTAATAAAATCTTGGCTATTTTCCTGAATGATCGATTGAGCGCCCGCAAGTTTGCACAGCTCCTTTTAGATTGTTAATCATAAGAACACAAGTACCGACATTGTTTCGAATGCATCCGAAGCGGCGTCAAAACTGTCCGATCCCATGGACTTTAAGAGGATGATGAAAAAGAAGGGCTGTGTTAAGCATACTGATAATTCTTGGTAATGGAAGAGTTCACGAATTATTTGGCCACAGTAAACGGCGAGATCGTGTCTGGTCGTGTAGCCAGAGATCATTAAATCAATGAGCCTTTTGTTGATTGCCCGCCTAGCCAATTCGGATCGCTGAATGACCAATGTGAAAATATCAGATGCCATCCGCTTCACCTCTCCGTCCTGATTATAGACAACTCTGATGAGGGCCTCCAAGCGATGGGGCTGGCTGAGTGCGCCGATAAACAAAGAAGCATCCTCACCTGAAATGCCCCTCTTCAGCCTTTGCAGGCACTTTTCCACCGTCTTTTTACTCGCCGGATCGTCTGCTAATAATTCCAGTTTATGACAAATCTGCTCCGGGTCATAGGATGACCCAAACAAGAGTTCCATAATCGACGGCATATTGGTCCTCAATTATTTTATCGAGTTTTCCCGTTTATCAATGTAAATTAAAAAGTTAATTTCCGCCGCAGCTGATGTGGACGATAAGCCTGTTTTGTCTGTTTGTTGCCTGCATTGTGTCGGGCTGCCCATTTTCAATCCTCCGGCCACACCAAATCTTTCAGTCGAGAAAACAATCAAACCACAACAGTCGCCATGACAATGTCAAGGAGGTACGGTCGATCGGGTCACCAGGCGACGTGGTGGTCATGGAGTCGGTGCTGAACTTTATCTACTCGCATGCCTTTCGCGGATTGACCGTCAAACGGCAAGACCTGGTGAGAAACTTTATCTCGGTGGACAGGCTGGTGAAATCGGGTATCATCACCAATCCACGGTCCAGTCGTTTTATTCCCCACGCTACAAATCACAAACCGGCAATCGAGTTTTTGAAAGGCGTTCCTTCTGGTCCCGCCGAACATGTCACCAACACTCTGGATCTTTTGAACGAGAATTGGGGGAGCATGTCGAGCGGCTTGGTGGGAGAAGTTTTCGAGAGGATGCACATTTCATGGATCCTGGGGATGCGTTCCCACCACGCCAATCAATCCTTTCTGCCCAATGGAAGGGACACTAGTTTAAAGGAGCATCGCGCCAAATTTTTATTCCTTCAATGTGACAATCCGGAGAAGCGTGCCCGAGTCATCAAATATCTTGATTCGTTGCCTAAAGGAACGCTGACCGACTGCCACAATGGCTACGAGCCACTTAAAAAGTCGACTGAATTGGACGAGCCTTTTTTACTCCATTCCCGCTACAAGATATTGCAGCTACCTGGCTCCTCTAGCATGTCAGTGCCTGTGTTGGGCCAGTTGAGCGATGAGCAATTGGCAGAAATGCTGACCTCGACAGCCGCTTATAAAAATGTGCCTAATGGAGCCGGATTTGATTTCATAATCATAGACTGGATCCCGGAAGGGGAACGCGGATTCAAGATCATGTTCACGTTCATGGAGATGCGCTACTCGTACCACTCTAGTCCCCTCCGGCAATCCATGGAGGAGGTGGAGAAGAAATTTTACTTTGTCAAGAGGGAATTCGAGGCTGTGAAGCAGAGGCTGTCGGACAAGTTTGAAAATGTTCAGTTTGATTTTCGATTGGTGATGGAGTGTTTTCGCGATTTGAAGAGCTCCTTTGACCACGAGCAGTTGCCCGAAAAAGTGTTTTTGTACGATAGAGAATTATTGGGACGCGGCTACGGTCCATCTCTAACAAGCAGCCACAACCTTGCAGCCGAGGACTATTATTCTCAAACATCGTCGATTAAAGAATAAAAAATGCAGTTTTAATTATGAAGACGAGTCAACAGATGGGACGTGGAAGAGCACTTTACCGTCGTTCAAGCCATCAGTAATTTTGATCAGCTTCAAGGTCATTCGGGGGCCGATTTCGGTCAAAGTGATGGAGCGCTGGGTGTTTTTCGCATTCGATGGGCCGAGATAGTCCTGGCCCAAGGTGACCGTAGCGTCATCCTCGCCCTCACTCTCCGACGCCGCACCCATCATCATCGCGTCAGACACAAAATCGCCAATATCCGCGTATTCGGACAAATTCTCTGGCAGGGCGCCAGTGGCAAGGGCCTTTGACAGCTTTGAGAGCCCACGTTCCCGTACCTTGATCAGAAAATGTCTAAACAGGACCACATCCCTTTCCTTGTCGTAATGGTACAGTGCGACCCGTCGTAGGTCCACCAACTTCATGCGCGCAGGGTTCAGGGTCGGGTAATAGTTCTGTAACACGGTGACCATCAGCTGGTGGTCGACCCGCTGCTCGTTTTCGAAATTGTTTAAAACAAGTAAAGGTGCCGTGGCAAACTCTAATCCGGGCGACTTTGGGCGGCGCGCTGCTGCACGGACGTCCCCGGCCAGGCAAAAGTCCAACACCCGAAAGAAAAGAGTGGGACCACGCGGGAACTTTGCCAGTCTCAAGTTCATCGTATTTTCTGTTTCGGAGAGCATGCAGATATGGGTGACGCCGAGTGGGCCGGCCATGGACAGATAGTCCTTGAGCTTGTTTGCGCGGCGCTCGCGGAGACGGGAGGCCGTGTTCGGCTCCATGACCTTGCGGAGGTCGTGTACTAGCTGGCCGCACTGCTTGCTAACGTCTACACCACCAGTCTTGACAACAAACGACTTGGGAACCGCCTTTTTGTCTTGGGGAGCGTTTTCGGCCGGGCGAACATGAGTTCTCGTCTTCTTTCGGCGACTAGTCATTTCTCTTTTCACACCCTGGTTAGACTGGTTTGAGAGTTCAAGACAGACAAGATATATTAATCATATTTTACATGAAATATAACCTTTAAAACTCGACACTTGCTTTTTGATTACGCGCCCATGATTTATTGATCGACTTACTTTTGGCGGACTAATTTATATTGCCGGTTGGCACTGCTTAGTAGCGGGCACCGTACGACTGCTCGGCACCGTTGTCGCTGGCACCAAAGTCGCGGTTGAAGCGGGGCTGGCGCTCGCGCTGCTCGGCAAAGTTGACGCGGATCTGGCGGCCGTTCAAGTCAAAGTTGTCCATCTCGCGCTGGGCGGCAGCAGCCGACTCGCTCGACGAGAAGGTCACGAAACCGAAGCCACGGGAGCGGCCGGTCTCGCGGTCGTTAACAACAGCGGCGTCGGTGACCTCGCCAAACTTGGAGAAGGCGGAGCGGAGGTCCTCGTTGCGGACTTTCCAGGACAGGTTGCCGATGAACAGCTTGGGGGAGGCGTCAGTAGCAGACATGAAGGATGCGGACGGAATACGGACGAGGAGGCTTTTGATGACGGATGATGTTCTTGAGGAACTCATTTGACCCCGGTCGCGAATATGAGCTTATATAGAAAAATTTTGCAACCCCGGTTTTCGACACTTTGATTTCGGCATTTATGGGACGGCTCGAACCCCTGTTTTCCTCGATCAAATGACCTTTGCTGAACTGGCTGCTGCGGCGACCAAGAACAAGGAATTCGCCAAAGAGGAAAAGACACCCGAGTCGGAAAAGGCCACCGACAATAATGACGAGGAGGACGACGGTAATGCCAATGAGGACGTTGAAGCACCGCCCGAAGTCTACTTTACGCCCATTGTCAAGTTGGAGCATGTGGAGGTGAAAACACTCGAGGAGGACGAAGAGGAGCTCTTTAAAATGCGCGCCAAAATGTTCCGCTTTGAAAAGGAAAACAACGAATGGAAGGAGCGCGGGACCGGGGAAGTCAGGCTGTTGAAAAATCCGCGCACCGGCAAGATTCGCTTGGTCATGAGACGCGACCAGACCCTGAAGGTCTGTGCCAACCATATGGTAACTCCAGAGATCACCTTGCGCCCGAACGTCGGCTCTGACCGCTCCTGGGTCTACAATGTGCTTGCTGACGTGAGTGATGGCGAGTCGAAGCCAGAACTGTTTGCCATCCGCTTTGCCAACTCGGACAATGCCAACCAGTTCAAGAGCAAGTTTGAAGAGTGCCAAAAGATCCAAGAGGAGCCTCGTGATGACAAGCCAACTGCTGAAGAGAAAGCTGGTGCTGAAGAGGGTGTCGAAGAGATTCAAAAGGAGCTTGAAACTGTAAAGATTGGCGAAAAGACTGAGGCTGCTGTTGCTGCTGAAGACAAGCCTGAAGAAAAAGAGGACAATTAAGTTGAGAGTCGAAAATAAAAATGATACAGCGAGTAAACAGACTAGTCATTTATTACAAATTCAGGCCTTTTGACCTTTTCTCTACAGATCGGGCAGGTGGCCTTTTCGGCCAGCCATTCCTTCAAACACTTGCAGTGGAAAACGTGTTGACAGTCCAACTTGATCACATAGTTGCCCACCTGCACATCCGACAAGCAAATGGCGCACTCACCTGTCTCGTCAGTCTTGGCTCTGTGGAATGGAATTTGATCGATTTCGGGTTCAGTGAAGCCTTTCCTCTTCACTTCGCCGAGCGCGTCTCCAATCGCCAACAACTCTTCATACGACAAGTCATTGTGATCGTCGTCAAAACGGTTTGCATTCGCCAATTCAAATGCCTCTTGCCATATTCTTGCCATGGCCAATTCACTTGTCCGATTGTTGCCTAATGGGGGTCTGGCCAAGCGCCTGCGCTCGCGTGCCTGTCTACGCTGTTGAAGTGTTTGGCGACGGCGATCGGCTACAATCGATTCTCGTTTCCTCTTTGGCATCGTCCAACTGCCGGGGTCACTTTGTCGATTTGAGAGATGATCAGTTCCCTGTCGTGGGTTCCCGTCTCGGCGGTGAGCAGTGTGCCGAAAAAGTATACGCTGACCGAAGAAGAGTATGAGCGAGTCATGAACATGACAAAGCGAAAGGCTGATGAGGCCAGGGACCAGATGCAGGAAGAACTGTCCAAAATGTCCATGGACGCTGTTGGCGACGACAACGTCGAGGTCGATGAAAAGTACAACATGGCAAACTATGACTCGGACGACGGTGCTGAAGAGCAAGACGGCGAAGGTGAGGACGAGGAATACAAAGAGGCGCTTTTAAGCAAGGTTGAAGACTTGATGGTCGAAGAGGACGAAGACGAAAATGACCCCAAGGTAGACGAGCAAGACGAACAGTCTGACCTCGAAGACCTTTGCGTCGAGTCGACCGATCGAGTCATCATGTGTGGCCGTACTGAAGACGATGTCAGCTACTTGGACATGTACGTTTATGATGACGTTGAAGAGACTGCACTGTACTGCCACCATGACATCATGCTTCCCTCTTTTCCTCTCTGCATCCAACCCATCAACCACGAGATCAACAAAGAGAGCTCTGGGAAAAACTATGTAGCCGTCGGGTCTTTTGAGCCGGACATTGAAATCTGGAACATGGACGTGCTGGAGTGTGCCTGCCCAACGGCCATACTAAAGGGCCACAAGGACGCTGTCATGGCCTTGCACTGGAATACTCGAGCCCCCAACGTCCTGGCATCTGCTTCCGCCGACAAGTCAGTCATCATCTGGAACTTGGATTTGATTAAGTCTGGCGAAATGGAGGAGGGCTGTTTGGTGAAGCGCGTCAAGCTGCACAAGGACAAGATTCAGAGCGTCCAGTGGAATATGCATCAGCCACACTTGCTCGCGACCGCCTCCTATGACCGGACCATCAAGCTGCTGGACGCAAAGACGTTTGAGGAGACCGTCTTGCTGAAAGGTCTCAACAGTGATCCCGAATGTCTGCGTTGGAATCCACACGTTCAAGGCGAGCTGTACTGCTCCGACGAATCTGGTCACATTACCATCTTGAACGCTCAAGAGCCGGGAAAAACTATTAGGACCATTGAAGCACACAAGAAAGCTTGCACTGCAATTGATTTCCATCCAGTCGTCCCGGGGATCCTGTTGACTGCCTCGGCTGATCGATCAATCAAAGTATGGGATCTCCACCAGGGAGTGTGCTTGTTGACTCGCGACCTCGATATTGGCAAGATTTTCACCGCTTCATTTGCTCCTGATTCGCCATTTCTCATTGCCGTTGCAGGTAGCCACGGTGAATTGAAGGTTGTCAATCTAGAAGATTCGGATGCATACAGTGCGCTGATCAAACAAAGACTTACTGAAAATTAATTTTTTATAAATTTTTCACTCGCTTATATTTACGTCCTTTTTAAGATGTTTCGAACATTCCCTGCCGAGCTACTTGAATCCAGGAGATGACGTGCATTAACGATTTCGACTTAATCTGGAAAGGGCCTGTTGCTCTATGCTGCCAACGTGCTCCATTAAATCAGATCATACGTAGATGAACTTCTGAACTTCTGTTTGAATGTGTTCTTCCTTTTCAACAGTTTGATATGAAGCACCACTTTGTCCTAAAACCAAAAAGATGGTGCAGATCTTTGATCCACCATTCTTTAGAAAACTGGTCAATTGTCAGACGCGAAGATATGATTTCGCATTTTTGAAGCATAATTGAGCTTGGCAACACAAACTTAATCTGACATTGTTTGACTTGGCGACCAGACAAAGACACTGAACTTTTGGAGAAAACAAATAAAAAACAATCATGGAATTGGATCGATTTGTTGTTCCATCTCTTGAAGATGTAAATATGGCAGACGCTCCCGGAGCTTAATGTAGATTATGAAACGTGAAAGCTGAGTACGTAGACAAAGTTACACAGTCAGAGGCATCAGCTCATCACCGACTTCCATTATCTGGCCCGTTACTGTCATAGACTGTTCGTGCAAGTCAAACTGTCCGGAACAGTCTTCTTAACCAATCAATTCTGTTCACAGCTATTCATTGTCAGCAGTCAGCAACAACAGACGCATGAATATGAGCATCACCTGCTGTGCGCATGCGCTCACAAACCGGCCTTGTTTAAGACTTGTGTTCCAGCACACGATGCCCATGTCGGCCGTGAAAACGGTGGATAAGTTGTGTCGCCAAAAAGGTCGCCAAAACAACGCCTCAAAAAACGGCCTCAGTGGTCACCGTCCCTCTTGCTCATCAGAAGAAAGCATCCGTGTGCTCCGGATCAGCAAAACCAACATCTTGACTGCAAGGTAGGCGACTTGTCACCGTCATCGTTATCACAGGCAAGTGATTACCGTCGACTAGCAATTGTCGGCCAACAAATTCTAGATGAGCATTCCGAATTCACTCAAGACAGACTAATCAAGCTGCGACTTGCCGTTTTTAGGGCACGGGACAATCTTTCGAAAATGCCGACTGACTAGCGTCACCACCGCCTGCAAGCGCCAAGGTGGGCATCCTCGAGGAGTGCACTGCTCTATGATCACTGAAGAGAGCCGACCATCTCAAGCAGCACCAGTCGCAATTCGAACAGCCTTCCACTGACTTTGATAAAATGGCCGCTTTGACTGCTGCCATGAGACTTAAGACTGGCAAAGCTCAATGCTTCGTCTCTCATCTCGATGGAGCGTTCAAACAGGAAGAGCTTAAAGTAGCAGTTGACGGCGTTCGTTTAAAATAGTGGTTGCTGAGGGTTAACTTTGATAGCTTCAATGCATAGCTTTAAAGCCTCAACATATCTTCCGTCTAGTCAATTAGTTATACGAGAACAAGAATGAGACTACCTTTGATGCGTTCGTTACCTCTCGACTTTGTAAATTTAATTGACTTGATTCAATACATACAGTATGTTATCTGTACTTTTTACATGCGCATTTATCCCGTTTTACTACGCAATTTACGCTTTGAAGGTCACAACGTTCATCTACTGTGACCTATTAAAAGTATAAGCTTGTCGGCCTGGTGATTTAGCATGCAGAAGAGAGCCTCGTTCGTAGGCTTATCCATTGATGCAAGCTGAAGGTTATCGATCGTGGACGGCTTTAAGTTGTTCTTCCGCACTGTTTGGTTTCAATATGTATTATGGAATACCCAGAAACGAAAAATGCTCACCAGCAATTATGCAACAAAACTGACCAATCATGCCTGTCTGTCTCGTGGTACAATGATGCGGCCAGCCAATCAAAATGGCCAACATTCAAAAAACTCCGAACGAAACTTAGAGTCAGGAGTGACCAATAGAAACTTCCATACAGAAACGAACCACAAATGTATTGTACAAGTCAACGCTTTGAATATCAAGTACGTCATGATGAAGCCAAGAGTAGAACTACCGGAAATTCTATGGTATAGCGAGCTTCGGGAGATACGGAAGCGATTATCGACTGAAGCTGATTACCTTAAAAAGATACAGCTATGTGAGACGAAGGCCCAGTCTGCGGTGACGGACCTGAGAAACTACGACTTGACAGAAATGTTTGAAGTGTTGCTCCTTTCGTATCCTGTACTGGCTAAAACGCATAAAATGGAATGGGAAAGATACAGACAAGTTTGTTGTAAGATGTATGAGTCGGACAAGGAAAGGTGCTGTATTCTTTTCGAGGCCTGTGTGGTAGCAGTCATAGATGAGGGAGAACTTGAAAGCCTGAAAGATGCGCATGACCCTGAAAACAATCAGTTCTGTGGACCTTTCGATTACATGGACAAAGTGGTTAGGGTTAGGCGCGTCTCTCGTCCTTTTCTGCCGCGTCTCTCGTCCTTTTCTGCCGCGTCTCTCGTCCTTTTCTGCCGCGTCTCTCGTCCTTTTCTGCCGCGTCTCTCGTCCTTTTCTGCCGCGTCTCTCG
>ERZ1066135.875-NODE-875-length-13325-cov-7.257875_pt1 | contig 13325 bp, 14 predicted proteins | sample MGYA00382782_ERZ1066135 | MGnify/ENA primary metagenome ERZ1066135 (study PRJEB33369, sample SAMEA5778365) | biofilm metagenome | biome: Industrial cooling water; feature: Water cooling tower basin; material: Biofilm | place: United Arab Emirates | collected...
GCATAAAGCACGACCGCCCCGGCAGGTCGCCGGGGCGGTCGCGGTGTCGGCATGTCAGGCCGTCACTTGGTTACTAGCATCTTCTTGGACATCCGGTACCCATCGACCTCAAGCTCGTAGAGATACACTCCCGAAGCTACTTCCTGGCGCGTGTTGAGATACTTCCCATCCCAATAGGCCTGGTATTCTCCGCACGGCAAGGACAGGCGATTGAGCCGCTGCCCTCCTGCCACGTCATTCGAGCCTCTCTGCAACACCGGCAAGGCCACCAACTGCACGAGCCCGTTGTACACTCGCAGAGAAACTTGGTACCGTCGACTGGGATTCGAGCAGGTCGGGAAATCTCCGACGGTGAACGGGATCACAGTCTCAGGATTGAACGGGTTGGGATAGTTCTGCTTCAAACCTCCCTTCGTCCCCGTGGTGCGCTGCTGGGTCTGTGGGGGCCCAGCCTGCGCGTCACTACTTCGTGGCGCGAGGACCGCGAGGAACAGCACCGCAAGAAGTGCCGTCCAGCGTGACCTCATATGGTACTCCAGTCTGACAAAGTAAGTACAGGTAGTACGCTCCTCTGTGACGTTGTGGAAAAGTGGAGACCCATCTCAACGCTATGTCGCCCCGGTCCCGATGTCAAGGGACCCCCGCTCCCACACCTCGAAGGCGCGAAGCGGTCGGTGGTCACCGAGGTGCGCCTGGAGGAACTCGCGGAGCAGGCGCTGGTGGGCGCGGGTCGAGGCCGCGTCGAGGGGCGTAGCGGCGTCGCCCTCGATCCAGCGCGCCAGCGCCTGACGGGCCGACGCCGGCAGGCGACGCCGTGCGGGGACCAGGCGGTCGCAGGCCGCACACACGACGCCACCGAGCGCGGCATCGAACCCCGCGGTGCCCTCCGGCGGGATCGCGTCCTCGCAGCGCACGCAGGCGTCGAGGGCGGGCGAGAATCCCAGCTCGTTGACGACGCGCCACACCGCCGCCAGTCCGGCGCTGCTCGCCGCAGCGTCGGGCGCGTCCTCGATGCGGTCGAAGGCCATCCGGAGCTCCTCGTACAGGCCCACGTGCGGCTCGCCCTCGGCGACCCGCAACACAAGCTCGGCGAGGGCGCTGGCGGCGGTGAATCGCGACCACCGCCCGGCGAGGCCGCCCCGGGAGCGCGAGACCTCGAAGGCCGCGAGGGTATGCAGGTCCCGGTTCGGGAGAGTCACCAGCTGGGCGGTGCCTTGGGCGAACAGGTCCAGCGCCGGACCGAACCGGCTCTTGGGGCGGCGCGCGCCGCGGGCGATGACCGAGCAGACCCCCGCCTCGCGCGTGGCGAGGCGGAGGATGCGTGAGGTCTCGCGGTAGTCCAGGACGTGGAGGACCAACGCCTCGGTGACGAGCGGCGGCACAGCGGGAAAGCTACACGGCCGCAGGACGCCGCCGTCGCGTCAGCGCCCCGCCCGCAGACCGGCGATGACCGTCCGTCCCGGGGCACGGAAGTTGGCCACCGCCTCGTAGCGCACATCGAGGAGGTTCTCGACGCGCAGCGTCGCCGACACCGGCATGCGCGACGGCACGAACGGCAGCGCGCGCATCACCGCGACATCCACGCGGGTGAAGGCGGGCTGCTCGACCGGCGTGGCCGGCCAGGCGCGGAAATCCCGGTCGTCGCGCGCGCCGGTCCGCGTGGCGCTGACATCGATCGTCGTGCTCGCCGGTGTCCAGCGGAGCCCGGCCACCGCCAGATGCGTCGGTCGCCGCAGCAGTCGATCGCCATCCACGAAGGTCGCCGAGGCACCTTCGTCGGCGCCGGCATCGGTCACTTCGGTGTCGAGCCACGTGTAACCCCCGTGCACCTGGAGCGCGGGGCCGAGGCGCCAGCGCGCTTCGAACTCGACCCCGTCGGCGCGGGCCGCCGCGAGGTTGGCGTAGTTCGGGGTGCCGGTCGGGACGGTCGCCGCGTATTGGATGATGTCGCGGAAGCGCTGCGCGAAATAGGTCGCGCCGACGGACGCCCGGCCCGCGAGCACCGTCTGCGCGAGCCCGAGCTCCACCGAGGTCGTCCGCTCGGGGCGCAGCGCGGGGTCACCGATGGTGAAACCGGTGGCGAAGTTCTCGAAGAAGGTGGGCGCCTTGAACGCGTTGCCCACCGACGCGCGCAGCGAGGTCGAGGGCGTGACGGCATGGGCGAGGGCCGCGCGGCCGGTGTGGAAGACGCCGAACGCGCTGTTGTCGTCCCGCCGGCCGCCGATCACATAGGTCGTGCGCGCGCCCAGGTTGCCGAGCAGCTGCGTGGCCAGCGCGATGGTCCGCCGCTCGGCGCTGAAGTCGCCCGGGAAGTCGCCGTACTCGGAGAACGAGGTCGAGCTGCTCACTTCGCGATCGTGACCATGCTCGACGATGAGGGACCACTGTTGCGCACCGAGCGTGACGTCGGAGCGCAGCTCCGCGAGATCGCGCGTGACCGTGGCGTCGCTGATGTACCCGAAGAAGCCGAGCGTGTCGGCGGGTCCGTCGGGGAGATCACGGATCGACGGGGTGCCCCGGTTGCGACTGGCGCGCGCACTCAGCAGGACCGCGGGCCGCAGCTGGACGCGCGCATCGAGCGCCGAGACGAGGCGTTGGGTCGTGGTGACGGTGTTGCTGTCGACCAGCGCACCGCCGCCGTCGGTGGGATAGCGATACGCGTGATCGGTGTAGCGCAGGGTCGTCGCGAACGACCACGGGCCTGGCGTCCACGACAGGGCCGCGCTGGCCACGTCGTTGGTGAAGTCGTTGTTGAAGGGCAGGATCCCGGCCGAGGCGTGGCGTGCGCCGCCGACGGACCAGCGGAACACGTCGCCACCGGCGGCCGTGCCTTCGACGCGACGCGCCCCGTAGTTACCCGCCGCGACCGAGGCACTGGCCCGCGGCGCACCGGCACCGCGCGTGGTGAAGATCTGCACGACCCCGCTGACGGCATCGGAGCCATAGAGGATGCTCGCCGGGCCGCGGGTGACCTCGACGCGCTCGATGTTGTCGACGGTCAGTTGTCCGAAGTCGAAAAAGCCGCCCGGGGTGTTCAGCGGGACGCCGTCGACGAGGACGAGCGTGTAGTCGGTCTCACCGCCGCGCAGGAAGAGCCCGGTCTGGGCGCCGAAGGACCCGCCGGGCAGCACGGTGGCGCCGGGCACGAGCCGGAGGACATCGGCCAGTTGCGTGACGCCCGAGGCGCGCAGATCCGCTGCGGTGAACACCGAGGTGCTGATCGGCTGGGCCGCGGCGACCAGCTCGGTGCGCGTGGCGGTGACCGAGACCGCGGGGAGCAAGGGCGGCGCAGAGTCGGGGCGTGACTGCGCATGGGCGCTCGCGCTCGGCACCGTGCCGATCACGAGGGCGAAGGCGTGGAGGAACGAGAAACGGCGGTGCGACAACGTCATGGGGTACCTGGCGGTGAGGAGAACGGCGGTGCGGAGGACGACGGGGTGACTGCGGTGCTCGATGTCGGCGATGGGGCCGTGCGGGGCGGTGCGCGCAGGGGGACGAGGGTGGGCGTCCCGACGGCGGGATCCCGGGTGACCACGACGGGCCAGCGATACACGCGCTCGAGGATGTCGCCGCGCATGACCTCGGACGGCGCACCCGCCGCCGCGATGCGGCCGGCGTCGAGCAGGATCATCGTCGTCGCGAAGCGCGCGACGAGATTGAGCTGATGCGACACGAGCAGCACCGCGCGGCCGGCCCGTGCGAGCGCCGCCAGCAGTTCGCACTGGGCCATCTCGTGGGCCACATCGAGGAAGGTGCCGGGCTCGTCGAGCACGAGGGCCTCGCCGTCCTGCGCGAGCGCACGGGCCAAGCGGACGCGTTGCCACTCGCCGCCGGAGAGTTCATCCGTGCGTCGACCCGCCAGCGTCGCCGCGTCGGCCATCGCGAGTGCATCGGCGATGCGCTGTGACGCCTGCCCGTCGGCCGCGCCCCACGGCGACTCATGCGCGTAGCGCCCGAGCGCGACGTACTCCTCGACCGCCAGCGGATACAGCGGCTCCTCGCGCTGCACGACGACGGCACAGCGGCGGGCGATCTCGCGTCGGCGCAGCGAGGCCAACGGTGCGTCGTCCAGTCGGATCGTGCCCGCACTGGGCTGCACACGACCGAGGAGGGCGCGCACCAGGGTGCTCTTGCCGCTGCCATTCGGCCCGACGATCGCGGTCACGGCGCCGCGCGGCGCGCTGAAGGTGACCCCCTGCACCGCCGGCGTCGTCGCGCGCGGGTAGGCGAGCGTCACGGCCTCGAAATGGATCATCGCAGCCGCCCCATCCGCACGAGGAAGAACGGCACGCCGACGATGGCGGTGACGGCGCCGACGGGCAGTTCGATGGGAGCGCGGATCGTGCGCGCGACCAAGTCGGCCACGATGAGCAACGCCCCGCCGATCAACGCCGCGGCGACCATGGTCGGCCGCGCGCGGCGTGCGCCCAAGGACCGCGCGATGGCCGGGACCACGAGCCCGACGAATCCGATGAGCCCCGCCGCAGCGACCGTGGATGCGGCGAGCAGAGCCGCCGCCAGGAAGAGCACCGGCGCGGCCCGCTCGACCGACACCCCCAGCCCGGCGGCCGCATCCTCGCCAAGGCCCAGCGCATCGATGTCGCGGGCCCGGGCGAGCAGCACGCTGCCCCCCAGCGCGACGATGGCGGCGAGCGTCACCACCCCTGGCAGATCGGCGTCGGCGAGCGATCCCATCATCCACCACAGGGCGCCGCGCACTGCGGTGGGCGAGGCGCCCGACAGCACGATCATGATGGCGGCGTTCGCGAACGCGCCGACGACGACGCCCGCCATCACGAGCAGACGTGGATCGAAGCGGCCACCTGCGAGGCGTGCCACCGCCAGCACCAACAGCGTGGCACCCGACGCACCGACGAAGGCGGCCCCGGACACGCCGACGGCGCCGCCGACCCCCGCCGACACCGCGAGCACCGCCCCGACGGCCGCGCCACCGGAGACGCCGAGCAGATAGGGCTCGGCGAGCGGATTCCGGAGCACCCCCTGCAGGGTGGCACCGCTGACGGCCAGTGCGGCGCCCGCGCAAAGCGCGAGCAGCACGCGGGGCAGCCGCACGTCCTGCACGATGCTGACGGTGCGTGGGTCGCCGTGCCCACGCAGTGCGTCGAGGAGCTCGGCCACGCCGATCGGCACCGCGCCGAACGCCACGCCGAGCGTCACGGCGACCAGCAGCACGCCGACCAGGACGAACCAGCGCGAGGACGTCACCGCGAGGACCCGTGCAGGAGGTCGGCCAGATGGTGGGCCGCCTCACCGAGTCGGATCCCGGGTCGCCCGACCCGCAGGGTGTCATAGATCAACACGCGGCCGCTGCGGACCGCCCGGAGCGCGGCCCAGCGCGGATCGGTGGCGAGCTGGCCGGCCCGCGTCGGTCCCGCGAGGATCACGTCGGGATCGCGACGGAGGAGCTCCTCGATCGTGACGATCGGTGATGGGGCGTCGAGATCGCCGAAGACGTTCTCGGCGCCCGCGATCGCGAGGAGCTCATGCAAAAAGCTGCCGCGTCCGACGACCATGAGCGGGGCGTCCCAGAGCGGCCAGACCACGCGGGGCCTCGCCTCGGCGGGGACGCGCTGCGCGGCACGGTCCATCGAGGCGCGCACCGAGTCGCGGGCGGCCGCTGCGGCCTCGGGTGCCCCCAGGACGACGCCGAGGGCCTGCATCGTGCGGTCGAAGTCGGCCACGGCGTCGATGCGGATGGCCAGCGTGGGGATGCCGGCGCGTCGGAAGGCATCGCGCGCGCCACGGTTCTCCTCGCTGGCGTAGAGCAGCACGAGGTCCGGCCGCGCGGCCAGTACCGCCTCGATGTTGGGACGCATCCCGTCGCCGAGGTCGGGGACCGCGAGTACGCTGGCGGGATACGCATCCCAACGGGTGCGCCCGACCAGGCGATCGACGCCGACGATGGTGGCCACCAACTCCGTGGTGGCCGGATTCAGTGAGACGATGCGCGTCGGGACGCCCGCGACGATGGGGTCGTCGAAGTCGTCGCGCAGCGCAGTGGCATCGCGCCGATGATCGGCCGACGGCGTCGCGCAGGCGACGACGACAGCGACCAACGCCGAGAGCGGAACGAACCGGGACGGATGCACGAAGGGCACGCCTCTCCGACTCGCTCGCGAAAGGGTGCCCGGGTACGTCGGCGTGCACGCGTTGACGGCGCGGGCACGGGACGCCACGAACCCTCCCCCGAGGGTCTGTTGCAGTGGCACGGGCAGGAGGCGTCTCCTGGCTCCGGGCAGTGTCGCTCGCCTTCCCGGTCGAAGTCGACCAGTGGCACATCGAGCGCACCATGTAGATGCCCGTTACAGTGGCGGGGCCGCACCGGTCTCACACCGGATTTCCGTTACCCCTGCCCGCAGATTCAGTTGTGAACGGGGAACCTACAGCTGATTGTCGCGTTCTGCAAGGATGTCCGAGAGCTGCTGCTTCAGCGCCTCGCGATCGGCCGACCACTGCGCGCGCTCGTCGGCCGAGGGTGCCTGCAGCCGCTCGAACTTGGCGTCGAGCGCCGCGATGCGCGCGGCGATCGCTTCGGCCGGGTCCACGGAGTGGCCACGACGGGTGAAGGTCGGGACGCCCGGACGCAGGACCGATCGCGCGAGCCCCATCAGCAGACCGAGCCCGATGATGCCGACGATCCCGACCACATAGATGGTGCGGAGCGGGATGCGTTGTGCGGGCACCGTGACGGTCACGACGGCGCCACCTGGGACGTCCTGGGCGAGGAAGCGCTGGAATCCGCGCCCGTCGAGCATCACGGCGGCCTGCGCCTCAAGCGACGCACCGCTGACGGTCGCCTCGGGCTCTTCGACCAGGACTTCGACCACGTCGGACGGCTCGGTGATCGGCAGGGTCCACGGGAATGCGCGCTCCGGCAACAGGTACGAGAACGAGAGCTGCCGCATACCCGGCGAGATCGGGGCGAAGACCTGCACGAGGCCGTCGGCGATCGCGATGGCGTCGGGCGGGATGTCGCCGTCCCCGACGCGGACGTCGGTCGCGCCCGCGGGGAGGCGCGCGCTCCACGACGGGGCGCGCTCGTTGGCGACGCGCGTGCGTGATGTCGTGTTCTCGATCTCGAAGACCTCGATCACCGTGCGCTGGCGCACGGTGTCCAAGGCCGAGATGATGAGATGCCGGCCGCGCGTGACGACCGGAATGTCCACGCTGGCCGTGTCGAAGACCAGCAGTCGTGCCGCATCACCCTCGACCCGCGGTTCGCGAAGGGGCGAGGTGAAATACGCGACCCCGGCGTAGACGGTGCTGGCGAAATAGACCGCACCGGTGTCGCCCTGCATGCGATAGTCGAAGCGGTATCGACCATCGCCGCCCGTGCGCAACGAATCGATCGCGCCTTGCGCATCGCGCCCGACCCGGTGCAGGACGACCCAGGCGCCGGCGACCGGACGCGTGGTGGCCGAGTCGACCACGCGTTCGACGACGCCCCGCACCTCACGGGTGTCTTGGGCGTCGGTCGGTGCGGGCGCCAGGAGGCAGAGGGTCAGGAGCGCTCGCGCGCCCCAGCGGTCACGGGCGGAACTTGCCAAAATCTTCGGGGCGGAGACTGGAGAGATATTGCTGCAGGGACTCCGCCGGGGTCGGCGGTGGTGACTCGGGACCGAACGCGGGGGGCCCGGTGTCGTCGAGCAGGAACTCGGAGGCGTCGGCCTCGGCGTCGGGGAGCAGGAGCAGCTCCTCCGCCACGAAGAGCGGCGCGTCGGTGCGGACCGCGAGCGCGATGGCATCGGAGGGGCGCGCGTCCACCGCCCACCGCTCTGCGCCACGTCGGAGGTGCAGCAGCGCGAAGAAGGTGCTCGCCTCGACGCGCGTGATGGCCACCGACTCGAGCGAGACCGCGAGCGCCGCCAGCGTGGCACGGAAGAGATCGTGCGTCATGGGACGCTCGCGCTTGACGCCTTGCAGATGGGCCGCGATGGACTCCGCCTCGGCCCGCCCGATCCAGATCGGCAGGAAGCGCTCGCCCTCGACCTCGTGCAGGACCACGACGAAGGAATTCGACGCGCTGTCGAGCCCGAGGCGGGCGACCGTCACGCGGATCATCGCGGTCGCGGCACCGGCATCAGGCGCCGCGCCCGGCCGCGCGACGCAGGTCGTCGATGCGGTCCGTGCGCTCCCAGCTGAACAGCGTCACGGCGCGCCCGAAGCGCTCGACCACTTCACTGGTGCGCCCGAAGTGCCCGTAGGAGGCCGTCGGGCCGAAGATCGGCTGACACAGATCGAGATCGCGGATGATCGCCGCCGGGGTCAACGTGAAGACCTCACGCACGGCCCGTTCCAGCGCTTCGTCGGCCACGACCCCGGTCCCAAAGGAGTCCACGTACACCGAGACCGGTTCGGCGACGCCGATCGCGTAGGCGAGTTGCACCTCGACGCGTCGGGCCAAGCCGGCCGCCACCAGATGCTTCGCGACCCAGCGCGCCGCATAGGCCGCCGACCGGTCGACCTTGGAGGGGTCCTTGCCCGAGAACGCACCGCCGCCATGCCGGCCCATGCCGCCGTAGGTATCGACGATGATCTTGCGGCCGGTGAGTCCGGCGTCGCCCTGCGGGCCACCGACCACGAAGCGGCCCGTGGGATTGATGTGGTACGTGACGCCCTCGACCGAGATCCCGGACGGGATGACCGGCGTGATCACGTCGCGGATGATGGCCGCCCGCAGCGTGTCGTTGTCGATGCCCTCTGCGTGCTGCGTCGAGATGACCACCGTGTCGACCGCGACCGGCCGGCCGTCCTCGTAGACGACGGTGACCTGTGACTTGCCGTCGGGACGCAGCCAGGGGAGCGCGCCGGACTTGCGCTGTTGTGCCAGGCGCTGCGTCAGCGCATGGGCGAGCGCGATCGGCAGGGGCATGAGCTCCGGCGTCTCGTCGCAGGCATAGCCGAACATCATGCCCTGGTCCCCTGCTCCACCGACATCGACGCCCTGCGCGATGTCGCGCGACTGCTCATCGATGGACGTCATGACCGCGCAGGTCTTGTGATCGAAGCCGAAGGAGGCGTCGGTGTAGCCGATCCGTTCGATGGTCTCCCGCACGATGCGGGGCATGTGCGCATAGGTCGACGTCGTGATCTCCCCGAAGATCGTCGCCAGGCCCGTGGTGACCATCGTTTCGCAGGCGACACGCGCATGCGGGTCGCTCGCCAGGATGGCGTCGAGGACGGCGTCGGAGATCTGGTCGGCGACCTTGTCCGGGTGGCCTTCGGTGACGGATTCCGACGTGAAGAGGAGGCGGCGCGGCACGCGGGTGGGGGCTGGGGAGAGCGCGGACCCTCGCTGAGGCGAGGACGTCAGGATGGTACAAGGTAGGCGGCGCGCCGAACGACGCACAACCCAGTCAGTCGGCGGTCCCGGCGTCGGCCGTGAAGGCGTCGCGGATGATCCGTTCGGCCTCGGGCGCCGAGCGCGCCCCGATCGCCCGCTCGACGGCCGCCTCGGCGGCGGAGACGTGCATCGCGCGGACCGCCTGTTTGATCGGCAACAGCGACCGCGCCGTGACGCTGAGCTGTCGCAGGCCGAGCCCGACCAAGGCGAAGACCATCAGGGGATCCGAGGCCATCTCGCCGCAGACGCCCACGCTGATCCCGTGCCGGTCGGCCACGCGAACGACATCGCGCATGAGCCGGAGGACGGCGGGGTGCAGCGGCTGGAAGCGGTCGGCCAACGCCGCATTGCCCCGATCCACCGCCAGCATGTACTGCGTGAGGTCGTTGGAGCCGATCGAGAAGAAGTCCACCGCCCCGACGAAGCTCTCGGCCCCGATCGCCGCGGCGGGCGTCTCGATCATCACGCCGAGCGGGACATCGCGGCGGAAGGTCTGGCCGGCGGCCGTGAGCTCGTCGACCGCCTCCGCGATCAGGACACGGGTCTGCCGCACTTCGTCGACGGACGTGATCAAGGGCAGCATGATGCGCAGGTCCCCGTGCACGGCGGCCCGGAGCAGCGCACGAAGCTGGACCTTGAACAGCGCCGGCTGATCGAGGCACATGCGGATGGCGCGCCACCCGAGGAAGGGATTCGGTTCGGCGGGGAAGCCGCCCACGGGGAGCTTGTCGCCGCCGATGTCGTAGGTCCGGATGATGACCGCGCGCCCTGGGAACGCCTCGACCACCGCCCGGTACTCCCGGTACTGCTCGTCCTCGTCGGGCATCGACGTGCGACCGACGACGAGGAACTCCGTGCGCATGAGCCCGACCCCGTCGGCGCCGACGGTGCCGGCCCCCGCGACCTCCTCGGGCCGATCGATGTTCGCCCGGAGCACGATCGCCGTGCCGTCCTGCGTGGTACCCTCGGCGACCCGCAGGGTGGTCAGGGCCTCGTAGGCACTGCGCTCGGCCTCGGAGCGCCGCGCGGCCTCGGCGAGCTCGTCGGCCGTCGGCGCCACGACGATGGTGCCGGCGCTGCCATCGAGGATCACATACTCGCCACCCGTCAGGGCGGCCAGCGCGCCACGCGCACCGACGATCGCCGGGAGCCCGAGCGAGCGCGCGAGGATCGCGACATGCGAGGTGCGCGTGCCCTCCTCGGTGGCGATCGCGACGATCGCTTCCCGGTCAAGCTGGATGGTCAAGGACGGGGTGAGATCGTGCGTGACCAGGATGGCGTTCGCCCCCTTCTGCACATCCACGGGGTCATGATCGCCAAGGCCCAGCAGGATGGACAACACCCGAATGTGCACATCGGTGACATCGCCCTCGCGCTCTCGCAACATCGCATGGGCGTGGCGGGCGAAGTGCTGCCGCCACTCGAGCAGCACGAGGTCCACGGCCTTCTCCGCGGCCAGGCCTTGTTCGAGCAGCGCCTCGATCTCGGCACGCAGGCCCGGATCCTCGAGGATCGAGATCTGCACGTCGAAGATGGCGGCCTCCTCGGGGCCGACGTTGCGCTCCGCCCGCTCGCGGATGCGCTGCAGTCGCGCGATGGCCGTCGCAAAGGCCGCCTCGAGGCGGCGCCGCTCCGCCGGGATCTCCTCGTCGGCGACCATGCGCGACTCGACCTCGGGCACCTCCCAGCGGAGGACGTGCACGACGCCGCTGGTGATGCCGGGTGACGCCGGGATGCCTCGGAGGAGTCGTTCCATCCGTCAGGCGCGCTCGCCGAAGCGATTGGCCACCAGCGCATCGATGGCCTCCACGGCCTCGAGCGCATCGTCGCCGGAGGCACGCATCGTGAGCGTCGACCCGCACTCGGCGGCGAGCATCATGACCCCCATGATGCTCTTCCCGTTGACCGTCAGGTCGTCGCGCGAGAAGGTGATCTCACTGCGGAACCGCGCGGCGACCTTGACGATCTCGGCGGCCGGGCGCGCATGCACGCCGTTCTCGTTGAGGATGCGGAGCTGACGTTCGATGGTCACAGGACGGTAGAGTAGAGGACGTACGCGGCGACGGCGGCCAAGGCCGCACGCCAGCCGTCGAGCCGACGCGACACCAGCGCGGTGCCGATGGTCCAACAGAGCGCCACACCCAGCGCGGACACGAGGGCGACCCGGTCCGCGCCGACCACACGCGCCACGGCCAGGGGCACGGCCACCCCCGCGAGCAAGGCCATGATGCGTCCGATGAGCACCGGCGCTTGGCGGAAGGCCGGGGTCGCGAGCACGCTGGCCAAGCGCAGCCCTTCGCGCCACCCGGCATCGATCGCCCAGAAGCGCACGAGCACGTGCCCAAGATTATAGGTGCCGAGGAACAGGACCACCACACCGAGCGGCCCGAGCCCCAGCCCGAAGGCGAACAGGGCCATGAGGGAGCAGAGGGGCAGCCACCCGGCCCAGATGAGCCGATCGCCCGTGCTCCCCAACGGGCCGCAGCAGGCCGACCGCATCCGCTCGATGAGGGCGGGATCGACCCGGTCGAGTTCGGCCCGGGCCAAGGCCCCCACCGCCAGGGAGGCCAGATACGGGTGGGCGTTGAAGTACCCGCTGTGCCGGGCGACCGCCGCCCGGTATGCGGGGCCATCGCGACCGTCGGGCAGGTAGCGCAGGGCGGGCTCTAGCGCGAAGGCGATGCCGTTGCCGATCATCGTCTCGTAGTTCCACGCGCCTTGGACCGCGAAGAGTCGCAGCATCATCACGACGCGCGTGGACCATGGCAGGGCCGGCGGACTCACAGGAACCATGTGACCCCCAGCGCGATGCCGAATACCGCGAGACCACGGGCCGCGGACGTGCCGCGGACCAGCATCCAGATGGTCGCGGCACCGAGCGCGGCGGTCAGGCCGATGAGCACGGTGCGTTCGGTCATCGGGCTGCCCGACCAGCGCGGCACGATGGCCGCCACGGCGGGCGTCAGGAGCAACAGCGCGAGGAAGGTCACGATCGCGCCCCGTGCGGCGTCGGCGGTGAGGCCGAGCAGTTGCAGACGGCGGATCGCGGCCGCGTCTCCCGCCGCCAATGCGGTCTGGGCGCCGTGCGCGAGCCGCGCGTTCCACTGGCGCACGAGGACCATCGACTCGCCGCTGGCCCACGCAGTGAGCAGCGCCGCGAGCACGGCGAGCGCCAGCTGCCCCACGGGAGCGCTGGCGCCCTGCGCGTAGAGGACCCCCCCGACCACGGACGCCGACCCCCATTCGGGATAGCGCGAGGCCCCGAACGGGAGTGTGCCCAGCGCGATCATCTCGAGCACGACCCCGATGATCAGACCCCGCTCGGGATCGCCGGCGAAGGCACCGGCCACCGTCGCCGCGACCAGCGGGCGCGAGATCATGGCCTGCGGAAAGCCGACCACGTCGAGCCCGAGGATCGCGCCCAGCAGCGCGGCCGGCAGCAGGTCCATGATCACGGCGAGGCGTTCGCGAGCAGCGACGCCAACGAGACCGGATCGGCCGACGGCAGGTCCTGCGCCGTGACATCGATCCCGCCCGCGGCCATCGCTTGCAGGTCGGCGACTTCGCTCGGCGTGAGGAACACGTAGCGCAGGTGCTCCACGCGTCCCGGGCGATGATGCACCCCGCCGACGTTCACGCGTTCCACGCGGCCCGAGCCCTCGGCGAGCCGACGCATCGTCGCCGTATCGCCGGTCAGCACGATCCCCGGCCGCTCGTCGGCGAGATGGTCGGCCAGCCGCGCGACGGCGCGGTCGACGCTCTCGAAGTACAGCGCCATGTCGTCGGGCACGCCCATGCGGTAGAGGTCCTGCTCCCAGTCGTTCGCGGCGACCTGGTCATCGACCAGCACGATGAAGCCGATCTCCAGCGGCTGCCCCCAGCCCACCACGACCTGGCCGTGGATCAGGCGATCGTCGATCCGGAACAGTTCAACGGACATCCGTTCCCTCCCAGGCCCGCA
>ERZ1066135.876-NODE-876-length-13319-cov-6.275709_pt1 | contig 13319 bp, 8 predicted proteins | sample MGYA00382782_ERZ1066135 | MGnify/ENA primary metagenome ERZ1066135 (study PRJEB33369, sample SAMEA5778365) | biofilm metagenome | biome: Industrial cooling water; feature: Water cooling tower basin; material: Biofilm | place: United Arab Emirates | collected...
ATTGGTGACTGTAGGCGGTTCTTTTGCTAAAATCAGTTGGAATGCCTCTACAGATGATGTGGGAGTATCGGGTTACAAAATTTGGAAAGATGGAGGTGCAGTGGCTACCACTACTTCAACCAATTTCACACTAAAAGGATTAGAAAGTCTCGGTGTATATACAGTGACTACTTCAGCATTTGATGCCTCAGGAAATGAATCGGGTGCAAGTGCGGCTTTAATCATAAATACGCTTGATACCATAGCACCCGATGCGCCTCAAAATCTGAAAGTAATAGCACGTACTTCCAGTTCTATAAAAATAGGTTGGGATGCAACTACTATTATGGGATCTGTTTCTGCCTACGAGGTGTATAAAGATAGTGTTTTGGTAGAAGAAGTTAACAGCGAAGAGCATATTTCTTTTAACTTGACTATAGGCAATGTATATAGTTTTTATGTGGTGGCTAAAGACCAAGCAGGGAATAAATCCCAGCCTAGTGCAGTGCTTCAGTCTATGGTAGCCGACCAAATAAAACCCACACTTACCGGAACATTGCTTGCTACCTATGTAAACGACACTACGGTACAATTAAGTTGGCAAGCCGCTACAGACAATGGACCAATCAAACACTATGTAATCTACAGCGGATTTGATACCTTGGCAGTGGTTACCTCTACGTCTGTCATCATCAGTTCATTGACCCCAACCACAACTTACAATTTCTTGGTAAAAGCTGTTGATTTGGCCGACAATCAATCCGGCTTTATTAGCATAGAATATAGACCAATGAAAGAAAAAGTAATTTTATCGGGCGAGATAGCTGTTTTACAACTAAGTGACAATACTCTTTCATTGAGCTGGACAGCTGCCGTAGGCAACCTCAAACACTATGAAGTGTATAACGAGAAAACCTTGATATCTACTTTGACAGGTACAAAAACTACGGTTGCCGGCATTACTGCCAATACGCTTTACAAATTCAAACTGGTAGCATTGAGTGTAGATATGGTAGCTTCCGACACATTGTATAAAGAATATACTGCCACAGCTTTAGCAACAAGTGGTTTTGATAAAAACAACGTTTCATTGTTCCCGAATCCGGCTACAAACTTGTTGTTTTTAGAAAACACAACCGCAAGCAGCGTTTATAAAGTATATGATGTACAAGGATTGGTAGTGATATCGGGGGCTACACTTGAAAGGCAAACATTGATTGATATAAATTCGCTTTCACAAGGCATGTATATGGTAGTGGTGCAAAGTGGAGACCGAGTTCAAAAGATGAATTTTATAAAACAATAAAATATAATTAGAATAACTTACTATTTTGTAAAGGCGGGACTGAACAGTTTCCGCCTTTTTTTGTTATAATTTTTACTAATTAATACTGCTAAAAATATGGCTGTAACCTCTGACATTCAATAGATTATATTTAATTGCACAGTGTTGATGATTCACAATGAAAACTTATAGAAACCAATATTAGTAAAACACAGGTCCAAAAGGGCAGAATAGGAACATAATTAATTTGATAGTAAAAAGTAGTAATTCGCTTTACAGCTAAATTCTTATATATTTGTATTTTAGGGGATAAAATATACGTCTACACCACATGAAGAAGTCCTTTTTTGCACTTTTATTAGTATTTTTTTCTTTTTTGACTACCATAACAAAGGCACAATCGGTAGATGAAAACTTGGTAAAACTAGCCGATGAGATGTATGGGTTTGGTGATAAAAAAGATGCCTTGGGTGTGTATTTGCAAGCCATAGAAATGAACCCTGACAATCTGATGGCAAATTATATGGCAGGAAAATGTTATTTGGAAACCATTCAAAAAGAGCTTTCTGTTACCTACCTCGAAAAAGCGTATCAAATCAACCCCAATGTATCGGCCGATATATTGTTTATGATAGCCAATGGCTACCAACTGGGAGCAAAATTTGAAAATGCCATTAATTTTTACAAAAAATACAAAGAAAGCCTGACAGAAGCCAAAGCAACCAAGATAAACTCTACCGTGAAAGATGAAATCATTCGTACAGACAGAAAGATCTACGAGTGTATGAACGGTGCTACCTACTATTCTAATAAAATTGACTATAAGATTGATAACATAAAAGACGTCATCAACTCAGAGTATCCTGACTATGCCCCCGCAGTAACAGCCGATAACCAACTCATTATTTTCACATCAAGACGTTCGGGCGGTGTCGGTAAAAACAAAGACGTAGATAACGAATATTTCGAAGACATTTGGTACAGCAAAAAAGTAAACGGAGAGTGGACATCGCCAAAAAACATGGGCAAGCCCATTAACTCAGAAACCCACGATGCCAGTATCGGTATCTCGCCCGATGGTAAAGAACTGTTTTTATATAAGCCCGATAATGGTGGAGACATATATGTGAGCAAGTTGCAAACCAACGGCCAGTGGTCGGCTCCGGTAGGCTTGGGCAAATTTGTAAACTCTCGCTCCAAAGAGCCCTCTGTGGGTATATCCTACGATGGAAAAACGCTTTATTTTTCAAGCGACCGCCCGGGCGGATTTGGCGGGCTTGATTTGTACAAAGCCGAACTCGATAAAGACGGCAACTGGACAAAACCTGTAAACTTGGGCTCTACCATCAATACGGAATATGACGATGATAGCCCATTTATAGATTTGGATGGAAAAACGCTTTATTTCAGTTCGAGAGGTCACAAAGGCATGGGCGGATTTGATATTTACAAATCTGTGTACGACCCGCAAAAACGCATTTGGTCGCAACCGGAAAACATGGGCTACCCTGTGAACTCTCCCGATGATGACATTTACTTTGTAATCACGGGCGATGGAAAAACAGGTTACTTTGCCTCTGCCAAGGGAGATGGCTATGGCGATAAAGACATCTATGTGATACACTTAGAGCCGGAAAATTTGCCCAAAAAAGATACCATACAGCCAAAACCTGTCGAAGCAAAAAAGGATACGGTAGCAAAAACTATCGTAAAAAAAGACACGGTTGCAACTCCTTCATCTGCAAAAAAAGAGGTGTTTACAATGGCAACACCCAAACCCTCTCCTACCCCGACAGAACCTAAAACTACTGCGAAAAAAGAAACACCTGCGCCTCCGGTAGTGGTTCCTAAACCCCAAGAAACCACCTTCCCCACTATTTTTAAAGGCTCGGTGACTGATTATTATTCCAACCTTCCCGTAGACGCCAAAATAGTGATAAACGATTTAAAGGGAAATGTGGTGTCGGTGCTCGATGTGAGCGAAAATGGAGAGTTTTATACCGAAATATCGCAAAACAAACCTGCTAAATACTCGGTGACAGTGACCAAACAGGGTTATATCTACATCAATTTATTGGTAAATATTCCCGCAAACGCCAAAGTTCAAAAAACAGTGGTGAAAGATTTTAATTTGAGAAAAGTGAGCGTGGGCGAATCGTTTATCTTGAGAAATATTTATTACGATTTTGACAAGGCTGTAATCAAAAAACAATCATTTGCTTATTTAGACAAGTTGGTGGCATGGATGAAATCGCATCCGGATATACACTTGGAAATAGGCGGCCACACCGACAACTTGGGAATGCCTTCATATAATAAAGTACTGTCGCAACGAAGGGTAGATGCAGTAATGCTTTACCTCACAGCCAAAGGAATCGATGGCAATAGACTCATAGCCATAGGCTATGGTGAAGACCGCCCCTTGGCGAGCAATGACGATGAGTCTGACGGCCGTGAAATAAACCGCAGAACAGAGTTCAAAATATTGAAGCATTGACACTCTCGCCTGTGCTATACTTATAGAGAAAAAGATTTTTATACAGTGGCATTTGATTAGCTATTGGCTAGAATTCATATTATTTCTCTTCTCCATCCAAAATTTTTTGTTAATCTAAAGAGCTTGTTTTGAAGCGTCTTTTAGAAGCTTACAAGTTGTAGCAAAAAATCAATTTTCAAAACTGCGATAGTGACTAATGGGCTTGATGCTTGTTGATTCGTATTTTGCATGGTGTAAACATGTACGAGGCAAAACTAAACAATGCAGATATCCGATACCCGAAATTAGTAATATATTGGGCTTTAAAGCTTATGAACAAAACTTTGAAGTTCCAATAATAAGTGGGATATTGCGTGTGTTTGGGAGTTAGGTGCAGGCCTAAAAAGATAAAACCGAAAAATTAAACGTATGGAAAATGGAAGTAAAAATATATAAAGCATTTATAGCCTCACCTAGCGACACTAACACAGAAAGAAATTTGTGTGACAAAATTTTTAATGAAATCAATTCAGGTTTGGGTGACATTTACAAGTTTCGAATAGAAAGCTTGAATTGGGAAAAAGATGTAAGACCATCATGCAACGTTAATTAAAACTAAACCTGATGTCTAACTTTTGCACTTTCAAATTTTGCAATTACTTAATACCAAACAAGCCTATTTTTTCAAGCATATCAAATTTAGATTTAGCGAGTTTTTTTGTTGTAAAAATCAAGCAATTCATACTTCAAAACATGAGTTCTATCGATATTTAATCAAAGCGTAAGGTGCAATTTCGTAAACTTGTTTAAACACATTTAAAATTGAATCAAAATGCAAATACACAACTATCCTGAATTTTCTATTGATTTTTTTGAAAATAGCTCAATTTTAAAGTTTGTTTGGAAAGACAAACCCATAACGGTTGCAAAATTTAAAGACTTAGTACTTTTATATGCCGATGAAGCAAAAAAATACAAAGTAAAAAACTTATATATAGATGCCATTTGTAATTCTGTTACAATGACCAAAGAAGTTCAAGATTGGCATGATACGGTAATTGTGAAAAAATATGTAGATGCTGGCGTTAAAAAAATGGGCTTTTTAGTGCCAAAAAATATATTTTCAGAAATGACTCACAAGCAAACATTTGAAAAAGAAAATGCCAAGGGGGCTTTGCAAATTAATTTTTTTGGTCAAGAAGATGCTGCGCTTGAATGGTTTAACAAAAAATAAAAATGCTTTAGACCCAAAGGCGATGCCTTATAGTTTGAAATCATCTTTTTTACTTAAATAGGCTCTCAGACTTGTGAGGCTCATGTCTTTAAACTTAATACCCTATTATTAATTCATTTTTGTGATTCACTGGATGAGATAAGTACGAATTACATACAATTCTGCAAAGCCAGTCTGCTCTTCAATAGTTTGTAGCTCAAGCCCCACTCAACTCCAAAAGAGGCAAACGGCAGAGAAACCGGAAAAACGAACTGTTGCTTATTAAAACTAATCTCAATACACTGAAAATGAGCTGAATACTGACATTTGCTCTTGAAATATATAGCTTTACAGCAAAAAAACTTTGTATTTTTTGCCTCTTACTATTCGGAAAAAGTATAATATAATGTGAGTTTTGTATAAAAAATAAAACTACAGATGTCACCACATAAATTTATCCTACTATCGTTGGGTTTGGCTACAATGGCCCAAGCCCAAATCTACAAAGACCCAAAACAACCCGTTGAAAAGCGTGTAGACGACCTACTGGCTCGCATGAGTTTAGAGGAAAAAGTATCTATTCTTGAAGGAGAAACCGATACCACAAAAATGGGCAACATCAGTTTTGGCAAATTTGGCTTCCACAGCAGCAGCCTAGAGCCAAAAGAGGCTGCCATTCGCTACAATAGACTTCAGAAATACGCCAAAACAAAAACAAAATTTGGTCTTCCGGGCTTCAAAATGGGAGAAGGCATTTTTGCTTATATGGGCTATAAAGGCACTGCTTTTCCACAGCCTTTGGCCCAAGCCGCAGCATTTGACCCTGCTTTGGTGGCCAAAGTAGCCGATGTGTTGAGCGAAGAATACAAAAGCAGAGGCGTACGTTATATATTTTCGCCTGTATTGAACATAGGCCGCGATCCTCGGTGGGGGCGTACTGGCGAGACTTATGGTGAAGACCCGCTATTAATTTCAAAATGCGGAGTAGCTTATGTGAAAACCGTAGAGCAAAAAGGAATAGTGACCACGGTGAAGCATTTTGCCGGAAACACGGGCCATGACGGTAAGTTCGGCTCAGCATCGTTTTATTCAGAAAGATATTACAGAGAATATGAGTTTCCGCCTTACGAAGCTGCCTTTAAGGAAGGTGGTTCAAAAAGCGTAATGATGGCCTACAATACTTACGATGCCATAGCTTGCACCCAAAGCGAATGGATGATGAAAAAAATCATCAAAGGCGAATGGGGTTTTGATGGAATTATTTGTTCCGATGGCGGAGGCATGGATTTGGTGCACGAGTCTTACGGCATAGATTCCACGGCCAAACTGGTAGCTGCCCGTTCTATGAATGCTGGCTGCGATGTGGCTCTCTCGGGTCGCGACAAATATTATGGCAAGCCATTGATTGAAGCTGTGAAAGAAGGTCTCGTAAGCGAAGCCACACTTAACGATGCCACTCGCAGGTTTTTGAGGCAAATTTTTAGAACAGGTTTGTACGACAATCCTTATGCAGACCCCGACTATGCTGACAAGATAAACGATTGCGAAGCACACAGAAAAGCGGCTCTTGAAGTGGCTCAAAAAACAATGGTACTTCTCAAAAACGATAAAAACACCCTTCCATTTGATAAAAATGTAAAAAATGTGTTGGTCACCGGTCCATTGGGCGACAAACTGCTCATTAATCACTATGGCGGCTGGGGAAGGAAAGAAGTAACGGTGCTGGAAGGAATTAAAAACGCTCTTCCTAAAGCCAATGTAAACTTTGTGAAAGGCGCAGAGGTGGGTTTTACGTTCTTTCCTGCTATTGAAGCCAAATACTTTTACAATGTGGAAGATGGGAAAGAAAAACCGGGCTTAAAGGCAGAATATTTTACAAATATAAAATGGGAAGGCACGCCCAAGCTAGTGAAAACCGATGCCAATATAGATTTTGATTGGAAAGAAGGTGCACCAGAAGGATTTGACAAAGACAAATTCTCGGTGAGATGGACAGGCAAATTCAAAGCACCATTTTCGGGCAATTACACCTTTGGCACACATGCTGATGATGCCCTGTCTCTTTACATCAATGATAAATTGGTGATAGACATGGTGAAAGGTACTACCAACGCACTTTTTGTAGAAAAAGGCGAAATCTATCTTGAAAAAGGAAAAGAATATAGCATAAAAGCCGAATACAAAGAAAATGGCGGCAATGCCTATGCGAGTTTGGGCTGGAATGCCGATGTGTTTGCCGAAATTCCCAAAGCTGTGGCTGCGGCTCAAAAAGCCGATGTGATAGTGGCTGTGGTGGGCATGTATGACGATGAAAATGGCGACAGAGCCACATTGAACCTGGACGAGGCACAGGAAAAACTAATATTGGAATTGGCAAAACTGGAAAAGCCCATGGTGGTAGTCGTTCAGTCAGGCTGTGTGATAACGATGCGCAAATGGCTTGACAAAGTACCTGCCGTGATGATGGCTTGGTATCCTGGCGAAGAAGGCGGAACGGCTGTGGCCCAAACTTTGTTTGGCGACAACAATCCATCGGCCAAACTGCCCATTACCATTCCTAAAGAAACAGGCCAAGTGCCACTTACTTACAATCGCTTTCCGGGAAAAGACACCCGCCCTGTAGACAGAGGCTTGGACAGGTATTGGGACGTAGGCAATGCCCCTCAATTTTGCTTTGGACACGGACTTAGCTATACCACTTTTGAGTATAGCAATATGAAAATGTCGTCTGCGAAAATGAAGACTTCAGATAGCATCACAGTGAGTGTAGATGTAAAAAACACAGGTAAAGTGGCAGGCGATGAGATAGTGCAACTATATATTCACGATGAATTTGCCTCTGTGTCGCGCCCCATCAAAGAGCTGAAAGGTTTTACAAAATTGTCGTTGAAACCGGGAGAAACCCAAACCGCTACTTTTACTCTAGGCCCTAAAGAACTTCGCTTTTACGACATCAACATGAAGCGAGTGGTGGAACCGGGCGATTTTAAAATAATGGTGGGTGCATCGAGCGATGACATTAAGTTCACTCAAATATTATCTGTAACAAGATAGGTGTCATTACTCCAAAAAAAAGAAAACACCCACATTTGCTGATGAAAGCAATGGTGGGTGTTTTTTATTTTATAATGACTAAATTTTTGAGGAAGTTAAGCTATTTTATATTCCCCAGCCTTTAGCAAAAGACCATTTACGGTTTTATCTTCTTTTGAAAAATTGATTGTAATCGATTTGCCATTGGAGAAAGTGGTGCGCTCTACCTCAAAATCATCGGAAAGAAACTCGTGATTGACCATTTCTGCCGTGGCTATTTGCCCAAACCATTCATCTGCCATTAAAGAACTTTTGAATAGCTCGATTTGCGAAGACCAGTCGGCTGTTTTGGGCACTCTAAACAATATAAAATATCCCCAAAGCATATCGGTGAGCCAATAGCTGCCATTTTCCTTTACATTCGTAGCATCTATGTAGCGTGCGTTCATCACACAGTCGTGAAACACCAACGACCACAATGGAATCGACTCCCCTGCCACACGCTTGTGTCTGTTTTCAAGCCAGTCTACATAAGGTATTCCAAAATCTGCCGATTCTTCACTTCCAAGTATTTGTTTTTGCGATTTGTAAAAAGCCAAACATTCGCTTCTGTATTTCCTGTCATCGGCTTTGGTGCTTTCGTTTCCCGGCTCATACGATTCGTAAAACTGTTGGGCAGTGACGGTATCGATGAACATGCCTTTGAGTTTCAGCTGCTTCATTTGTTCCCAGTTTTTCTTGGCAAATTCGTTGCTGGTTTTGTAGTTGAGTACATAGGCCTGTCCTCCGGCCCAGTAACCGGCTTTCATTAATTCGCCTCGTTTGTCTATCATCACGCCTTTGGGCCAACTTGGATTTTGACGATACGAATCCAAATAATTGTCGTGTAGCACCGTCACAAACGGGCTTTTAAGACTACAAACCTGCTTAAATTCGTCCATAGTTCCCAGTGCAGCTTCGGGTGGCCACACATCGGGATGGGAATAATCGTATCCACCACGTATCCAGCCGCGCACATTTACTATCCCTTTTTTCATTCCGGCTTTTTTAGCTTCTTCTACTATTTGCAGCGTTTCTTTGTGGGTGTTCATCACATCCACACCTTTTTCGGATTTGGGTTGAGATTTGAACTGATACACGCTCATTTGCTGCCTTCTCTCTCTTACAGGCCGTGATTGGTAAAAGCTTAGCATCCTGCCACCCACCATATCGGCCAATTGGGGAGTTTCTTTAATTTTATCGCTCAAAGTTTTGAATATGCCATTTTTTTGTGCCCATGTGCGATATCGTTTGGCTATGCCTACATATCCTCCAGAGGTAAATGAGTAGCGCACGGTTTTGTTTCCCTGCCATTTGCTGAGGGTCTTTTGCCAAACAGCCGAACAAGTAGTGCCTAAGCACATGATGCCTGCGTCTTCAAAATTTTCTTCAAAAATAGAAAGATAGCTGCTGTTCCCTTTTTGTCCACCAAAGAACCGCATGTTGAGCGACCCTACCATTGGGTAAAAAAAGCGCGAATACGCATTGCCCAAAGGCTTGGTGATGAGTTTTCCTGCACCCTGTGGCAATACCAGTTTATCGCTGTCGAGCGGGGTGGGAAATATTAAGTTGGGGAGCTTTTCGTCAATTTGAGATATCGTAAATACAATATCAGCATCTTGCAAGGCCACTTTACATGAGAAGCTTCCCATTTCGCTACCAGCTTCGTTGTAAAGCATGAATTTAAAGCCATCGCCCGATTTGCTGCCATAAAATGTACCCAAATACTGTTCTTGTACAAAGCGCTCGTTGCGAACCCAAACCACGTTGCGTTCAATTTCTTCGAGTTCTTGCAAGGCTATTGGGGCCATATCCCACGATACATTGTTCTTTTTGTCTGTTATAATGCCCGAAGCATCTGAAAACCAAGAAAAAGATAAGTGATCATTGTCCCATTTCCCTAAGACGGTGGGCTCTCCGGATGGGTATTTATTGAAATTGTCTCCTGAAATAGAGGGGGCGATGCTTTCATTTTGGGCCTCTGCTGCCGATTTGAATGACAAAACGGTGCTTGCCCCGAGTGCTGTTAAGCCTGTTAGGAATGGTCTGCGTTTCATTTTTGAGTTTTTAAAGTAGTATATGTAGCTAATGTGTATAGTGTTATTCTTCTACAAGTTATTGGAAATATTCTATTGATTTCCAATAAAATTATATTTTAAAGCCAAAGGTAAAAAATGTGACATATATATAAAAATTAGATGCTGATAATAATAACACAACATGAAAAATCTATTTTAAGGTATTTTTTTCTAAACTGTAAAAATCTGGAAGTATATCAATCCCACATTTTTGACTAGTTTTAGGCAAAATTTTTGACTTGTGGCAAAGAAAGTACTTTTTATCACCTACTATTGGCCGCCATCGGGCGGTTCGGGGGTGCAGCGTCCGCTCAAATTCGTAAAATACCTCCAACATTTTGGTTGGGAGCCTATCGTTTACACCGTAGAAAACGGGGAATTTCCCGAATATGACGAATCGCTGTTGAAAGAGATTCCGGAGAATATCAAAGTTATCAAAAGGCCTATTTTTGAGCCTTTTTCGATATACAAATGGTTTATAGGTCAAAAAAAAGACTACAAATTGGTGGCAGGCTACATGCACCAAAAGAAAGCCTCAAAATGGACGGAAAAACTAGCCCTTTGGGTTCGTTCCAATTTGTTTATTCCCGATGCACGCATGTTTTGGATACGCCCAAGCATATTTTTCTTGTCAAAATATTTGAAAAAAAATAAAGTTGATGCCATTATCACCACCGGGCCTCCCCACAGTGTACATGTGATAGGTTTGGGCTTAAAAAAAATTACTAAGCTGCCTTGGCTGACCGATTTCCGCGATCCATGGACCCAAATCGATTATTGGGACGATTTGAAACTGACCCAATTTGCCGACCGCACCCACCGAAAACTAGAAAAAGACGTACTCAACCATGCCGACAAAGTTGTGTGTGTGAGTCCCACTTGGGGCGAGGGCTTGGCCGAAATAGGCTCAAGACCGATTGACTATATTTCCAACGGCTACGATGAAGAAGACATGCACGATGAGGTGAGCGTGGCTCTCGACACCGATTTTACCATTGTCCACATAGGCATGATGGGAAAATCGAGAAACCACGAAGTGTTTTGGCAAGCCATAAAAGAATGCAGAGAGCTAAATGAGGTTCTGAAAAAAAACTTGAAGGTAAAACTTTATGGCAAACTTGACCCTTCGGTACAAGAATCGGTAAAAAACAATGGATTGGAAGCATGTGTAGAGATACACAATTATGTGCCCCATAGCGAGATTGTGCAAATTCAAAAATCGTCACAAGTATTGTACCTGTCGGTAAACGAAACTGCCAATGCCAAAGGAATATTGACAGGCAAAATATACGAATACTTGGCTGCCAAACGCCCCATTTTGTGCATAGGCCCGGAAGATGGGGAAGCTGCCAAAGTAGTGGCAGACGCAGGTGCCGGGGTAGTTTCCGGTTTTCACGACAAAGAAAGACTGGTAAAAAACATTATGAGCCTTTATGATGACTTTCAAAACAAAAAAGCCTTTGAGGGCGGCAGCGGCATAGAAAAATACAGCAGAAAAAAACAGACCGAAGCCTTGGCCGAATTGTTAAATCAAATCACAAAAAAATAGGGCTTCGAAAGCCCTATTTTTTTCTTTCTTCAAACTCAAGAGAAGCAGAGTTTACACAGTAACGCATTCCCGTAGGTTTAGGGCCATCGGGAAACACATGGCCCAAGTGTGAACCACATTTTTTACACATGATCTCTATCCGGACCATGCCATAGCTCACATCTTTTTCTTCTTTTATTTTTGACTTGTCCAAAGCTTGGTAAAAACTAGGCCATCCTGAACCGGAGTCGTATTTGGTATTGGAGTCGAAAAGCTGCTCGTTACACACCGCGCATTTGTACACGCCATCGCCTTTGTGATTCCAATATTTGCCCGTAAATGCCCTTTCTGTGCCCTTCCCTATGCACACATTGTACTGTTCGGGCGTTAATTTTTCCTTCAATTCTTTTTCAGAATATTTTACCTCAGTTTCCTTTTCCATTTTTTTAGGTTTTTGAGCCATTGCATTGACAGCAGCACCTAGTGCCAGTGTCAAAATGAGCCTTTTTATGTACATTGTAATTGATATTTGTAGTTACAACACAATTTTTGGGAAAAAAGTATCGAAAATAAAATATTTTTTCTCGACAAAATTTTGTCATCGAAAATTGTGTTGGTAAAGAACGATAGTTTTGCTATATAGCTACGTTTTCTTTTAGGTATAAAATTAAAAAATATCCTTCTCGCCATGTCGTGATTAACCCTTGGATATTAAATAATCTAAATCGCTTTCTTTGAGGGTAAGAAGGCTTTTTAATAGTATGAAATGGATATACCGATTGGCGTTCATCGTGTTTTGTTTAAGCGTGATGTATTTTCTGGGACCTGCCCCGAAACAGCCCAAATATGAACCCACGCTACCTACAGTGCCCACAGAAGCAGCTGCATTGGAAAAATATGTATCTGAAATAGAGTCTAAACATCATGTAAAGCCCGACAACGAGGCTCGCATAGTGTGGGCCGACTCAAGCCGTAAAAAAACAAAATATGCCATCGTGTATTTACATGGTTTTTCGGCCACACAAGAAGAAGGAAATCCGGTTCATAGACATTTTGCGAAAAAACTTGGTTGCAATCTTTATTTGTCTCGCTTGGCAGAACATGGAATAGACACCACCGATGCCCTGATTAACTACACTTGCGACAAACTATGGCAATCGGCCAAAGAAGCATTGGCCATCGGCCTGTCTTTGGGCGATTCGGTCATACTCATGGGCACTTCCACTGGCGGTACACTCAACTTGATGATGGCTGCCCAATATCCGCAGATAAAAGCAATAATAAATATGTCGCCCAACATAGCCATAAACGACCCCAACGCATGGATATTGAACAACCCTTGGGGAATCACCATAGCCAGAATAGTAAAAAACGGCACTGATAATGTGATAGAAGGGCAGAGCAACGAATTTCAAAAATATTGGAACACCCGCTACAGACTTGAAGCCGCCTGCGAACTTCAACAATTGGTAGAAACCTCCATGAATAACGATACTTATAAAAAAGTGACGATTCCTGTCTTGAATTTATATTATTATAAAGATGAAGAAAATCAAGACAAAGTAGTGAAAGTAGAGGCCATCAAGGCCATGCACGAGCAGTTGGCGTCAAAAAGGAAAGTAATTAAAGCCATGCCCAATGTGGGCGACCATGTGATGGGTTCGCCAATAAAAAGCAAAGACGTAGAG
>ERZ1066135.877-NODE-877-length-13311-cov-16.003319_pt1 | contig 13311 bp, 9 predicted proteins | sample MGYA00382782_ERZ1066135 | MGnify/ENA primary metagenome ERZ1066135 (study PRJEB33369, sample SAMEA5778365) | biofilm metagenome | biome: Industrial cooling water; feature: Water cooling tower basin; material: Biofilm | place: United Arab Emirates | collected...
TTACGGTCGGATGTTGAACCAAGAATCCCTGTCGTTTACGGCAGCGGAGTGTCAAGGCGTTCTACAGCCACCATCCCAATGAGATTGTGCTACAGTGAAGCAAGTGCAATGCACATCTTGATTAGAGCTAAACCCGTTCAGTAAAACCGTTCAGGGATTAAGGAGGTGATGCCCATGCAAGATAGTAGTAAATGTATGGGTCATCAATTCGGACAATACCGGCTGTGGGCCGGGGCTGTACTCTAACTGTTAGTCTGGTATGCCAGATTAACTCTGGGGTTCCTCCCGGCAGTCAGGGTTCGAGTTGATGATCCGCTAGACCGCTCCTAGATTTATAGGCTAGTGTATTCTTGGCACCAGTCTGTCTCTTCTGGGAGCGGATAGTCTTTTTAAAGACGCACTAAGAGCAAAGCCTGCTGCCTCCCCTCCTCCGGTAATTGCTATGCTGATTGCCCCTAATTCCCTGTCTTCTGATTCGCTGGCCAATGCTGCGCCCGTCTCCCTACTGGAAGAACTACTGGCCATTGGCACGGCCCTCTCTGCCACCTCTGATCTGGCTACCTTACTGGATTTAATTTTGACTAAAAGTCTTCAAATTACCAGTAGTGACGCAGGCAGTATTTTTCTCGTCGATCGCTATTCTGCAACCCCCTGCCTCTGGTTTAAGGCAGCTCAGAATAGCTCCTGTCCGGCACTTCCTCTGACTGAGTTTACCCTGCCTTTGTCACCGGACAGCCTGGTGGGTTATGTAGCCTTAACCGGAGCAAGCTTGAACCTGCCAGATGCCTATGCTCTCCCCCCGCAGGTTTCCTATCGGTTCGATCCCAGCGTGGATCAGCAGCTCAATTATCGCACCCGCTCTGTACTGGTGTTGCCAATGCTGAATACAGCTGGAACCGTAGTCGGGGTGTTGCAATTAATTAACCGCAAAGTGGAGTCAACGGCGATCGTCACCTCAGAAAATGCCAGTACGGTCACCCAGCCCTACTCCCTGCAAGAGGAACGCATTATTCGCTCCCTGGCCAGCCAAGCAGCCATATCGATTGAGCGGAATGACCTGCAAACTCAAATTGAGAATTTGTTTGCTGGGTTTGTCACGGCAGCTGTGCAGGCGATCGAATCTCGTGATCCAACCACAGCAGGACATTCCGAGCGGGTGGCTGAGTTAACAGTTCGGCTAGGAGAAGAAGTCAACGCAGTTAGCGCTGGTCCACTACGGGGTTTTCAGTTTAATTCTCATCAACTTAAGGAAATCCGCTACGCCGCCTTACTCCACGATTTCGGTAAGGTCGGTGTACCCGAAGCAGTTTTGAACAAACGCAAGAAGTTGCACCCAGGTCAATTGGATGAAATTCGCAAGCGGTTTGACCTGGCCCGACGTACCGCTGAGATGGACTGTTGCCTGGCCAAGTATCAGTATCTGCTGGAGCATGCCCAGGCTCCTCACCTGGCCTCCAGTCAGGCCCCGACTCAGTTTCAGCAATGGGAACAGCTTCTGGAGGAAAAATTACGGCAACTGGAGCTTTACTGGCAACTCCTCCTGCAAGCCAATGAACCCACCCTGCTGGCAGAAGCTCCCCTGCGCCAGGTAGAATCCCTGAGCCAATACATGTATCGGGGTGGTGATGGTCAGGAACATCCTTTAATTACACCAGCGGAATTGGAACAATTACTGGTACATCGAGGCAACCTCACGCCGACAGAACGGCAGATGATTGAAGCCCATGTCACCCACACCTATGAGTTTCTCAAACGTATTCCCTGGACAGAAGAATTGCAGCAGGTGCCGCTGATTGCCTACTGTCACCATGAACAGTTGGATGGCAATGGCTATCCCCGTAAGCTCAAAGGGGCAGAAATCCCTTTTCAGGCCCAGATCATTGCCATTGCCGATATCTATGATGCTCTGACCGCCAGCGATCGCCCCTATAAAAAAAATGTAGCCGTCCCCAGGGCGCTGGAAATCCTGCATCAGGAAGCTGCTGTTGGCAAAATTAATGGCGAGCTAGTGTGTTTGTTCGAGCAAAGGCAGATCTATCGAGTGCTGGGCCATTCAATCTGAACTATATTACCCCAAACTCCGGTTACGCACCGGGGTATACTGGAAGGGTGGTTTTAGGAATTCAATATCTCCGCAGTGGAACTTTCCTGTAAAAGTGAATATGCCTTGCTGGCCATGTTAGAGCTAGCTGATGCCTACAAACGGAACGAGCCTCTGCAGATCCGTCAAATTGCTGCCCTGCATAGTATTCCCGATCGCTATCTGGAACAGTTGCTGGCCACCCTACGGCGGTGTGGACTGATTCGCAGTCAGCGAGGAGCTAAGGGAGGATATTTACTCGCACGGGAACCCTGGCAAATTACGCTGCTGGAAGTAATGGAGTGCATTGAAGGTTTGGAAACCCGGCCTACAGATAAAACTCTGAGCACAGAAACGATAGAGCGGGCGGTGGTGCGGGAAAGTTGGCAGGAAGCCTGTCAGGCGGCTCATTCCGTACTCCAGCGCTGTAGCTTAAAAGACCTCTGCGATCGGCGGGATACCAAACGGCAACTGGATATTATGTACTACATTTAAACCTGGTCTCAATCTAGGTCTAGTCCTTTCAATAAATTTTTGCTCAATTTATCTACCCTTAACCTATGCGTATTGCCCATGACATCACTGACCTGATTGGTCGCACTCCCCTGGTGCAACTCAATCGGATCCCCCAGTCGGAAGGATGCCTGGCCCGAATTGTGGTCAAACTGGAAAGCATGAACCCAGCCGCTTCCGTCAAAGACCGGATCGGGATCAGCATGATCAAGATGGCAGAGGAGCAGGGTTTGATTGTGCCGGGCAAAACCATTCTGGTGGAGCCCACTTCTGGAAATACCGGAATTGCCCTGGCCATGGTTGCTGCAGCCAAGGGATATCGCTTAATTTTGACCATGCCGGAAACGATGAGCTCAGAACGGCGGGCCATGCTGCGGGCCTATGGAGCGGAACTGGAACTGACTCCTGGAATTGAGGGCATGAGTGGCTGCATTACCCGAGCTCAGGAAATCGTGGAAAACACACCCAATGCCTATATGTTGCAGCAGTTCCACAACCTGGCCAATCCTCTGATCCACCGCACCACCACCGCTGAGGAAATCTGGGCAGATACGGAGGGTAAGGCAGATATTTTAGTCGCTGGGATTGGGACCGGGGGAACCCTGACCGGGGTGGCTGAGGTGATCAAAGCCCGGAAACCAGAATTTCAAGCGATCGCCGTTGAACCAACTAACAGCCCGGTACTGTCGGGAGGTAAGCCTGGTCCCCACAAAATTCAGGGGATTGGGGCTGGATTTATCCCTCCTGTACTGAAGGTAGGTTTAATCAACGAAGTGATTACGGTGACGGATGACCAGGCGATCACCTGGGGACGACGACTAGCCCGGGAAGAGGGTTTACTGTCTGGCATTTCCACGGGGGCTGCACTGTATGCGGCGCTAGAAGTGGGCAAACGTCCCCAAAACCAGGACAAACTGATTGTGATGATCCAGCCCAGTTTTGGTGAACGCTATCTCAGTACTCCCCTGTTCCAAGATCCAGAACCACTCCTCTCTCCTCCGTTTTCATAAGTTTAATTTATTTGGCTATCACTAATTTCCGTAGTTGTACCGATGTGGGGATATTGTAATAAGTAACGTTAGAGCAGAGTATTAAGATCGGCAATATCCATTCTCATTCCTGCCCATAAATGAAGACTGGGCGTTAGGACAGTGACATTACGCAAGAAAGCCATAGGGGTAATTAGTCTTACCTTCCTGGTTATCTTTCTGGTTCTCTACCTGATCGGTACAACGATTGTGAGGGAAGGCTTTGCCAGAGTAGAGCAACAGATGGTATCTGGCGATGTCCAGCGGGTGTTGCAAGCCCTGAACACCGACTTAAAACATCTAGATTCCACAGATGCGGATTGGGCGATGTGGGACGAGACCTATGCATTTATGCAGAATCTCAATCCCCAATACATTCAAGCCAACTTATCCACTCAAGCACTCGTAAATCTGCGCCTGAATTTAATTTTGTTCCTTGAGCCGGGGGGCAAAATGATTTATGCCCGTAGCGTTGATTTAAAGACAGGTCAGATAGTGCCTCTTAACCAAAATTTAGTTAACGCCATCAGCAATAACCCCAGACTCCTGCAACGGCAGCCCCAAGATAAAAAACAAGGCTTATTAATATTACCTGACTCCACTTTGTTAATCGCTGCCCGGCCGATTCTGACCAACCAACAACAGGGACCTGTGCGGGGAACATTAATTCTTGGCCAATACCTGGATCAGGACAAAATCACTGAGTTGTCCGAAAGAACAAGGCAATTACCGATTTTGTTTTATCCCTATCATGCTGCCCATCTGCCGGAAGAGGTACGCCGGATGCAAACTATCCTCACTCCAGCTCACCCGATTGCCGTGCGGTTTTTAAGTGAAACTTTAGTGGCTGGCTATGGACTGCAAACAGATATTTATGGACAACCGGGACTGGTGCTGCAGATCACCATGCCCCGATCAGTGTATCAGCAGGGAGAGTTAAGCTTGAGGTTTTTTCTGGTTGTCCTGCTGTTCACAGGCATAGTTTGCACGATCGCCACCTGGCTGCTGATGGAAAAGTTAGTCTTAACCCGCCTGGGGCAACTAACCGCAGGTGTACAAAAAATTCAATTCTCTCAAAATCCAAGTGGGCGGTTGAAAGTCAAAGGAAGGGATGAGTTAGCCCATTTAGCCGATGGCATCAACAAAATGCTGGCCGCTCTGGAAGCCTCTCAACAGGAACTGCAGTACACTCAGCAACAGTATCATTGGCAGGCTAACCACGATCCTTTAACCGAACTCCCCAATCGTCGCAGTTTTGAACAAAGCCTGCGAGCGAGTTTTACCCAGTCCCAGCGCACCCAGCAGGAACATGTTCTCTGTTTGGTTGACCTGGACCGCTTCAAACTCGTGAATGATACCAGTGGTCACGGCGCGGGAGATGAATTGCTCAAACAGATCAGCCTGCTATTGAAAACACAAATTCGGCAAACGGATGTCGTTGCCCGGTTAGGGGGAGATGAATTTGGCATTATTTTCTACCATTGTTCTCTTGATACGGCCCAGCGGCTGGCCCAAAAACTGCAGAGCAGTCTGGCAAGCTTTCGCTTTATTTGGCAGGATAGGGTGTTTAATGTGGGAGCTAGCCTTGGCTTGGCCCAGATCTCTGCCCACGTTGCTGACCTTGAGGAGGTGATGACGGCAGCGGATCTGGCTTGCTATACCGCCAAAAAGCAGGGGGGAAACCGGGTTCACCTCCATCGGATTGGTAGCCAGGTGTTGGCAAGCCGTTTGGGTGAGGCTCGCTGGGCTGTCCAACTGCGCCAGGCGATCGAGAACAACCGTTTTTGCCTTTATTCCCAGCCCATTGTCCCCATCAGCCGGTGTTCTTGCCAAACAGTCTCCGGGACTCTAGACACGACCGTTGAGCCAAGAGAGGCAACACCAATTGGAGTCGCCAACCCTGTAGCCTGCCCTCCCCAATCCCAGCCCTTTCTCTTCCAGGAAGTGCTTCTCCGTCTTTATGACGAAACCAATCAGCTAATTTATCCAAATGTTTTTCTGCCGATCGCTGAGCGGTATGGGCTGATCACGGTGATCGATCGCTGGGTGATTCATACCCTGTTTACCTATATCCAAGCCCAGCGCCACCCTGCCTCCCCCCCTGCAGTTAGTGGCTACTGCTACGCCATTAATCTATCTGGCAGAACGCTTGATGATGCCTTATTTGCCGATTTTTTGCTAGAGCAACTGGGAGCTTATCAAGTTCCACCAGCGGCAATTTGCTTTGAAATTAGCGAAACAACAGCTATTACCAACCTGTCCCAAACCCTTCAATTCATTCAGCCTCTCAAAGCTGCGGGTTGCCTGTTTGCTTTAGATAACTTTGGCAGCGGCATGGCTTCCTTTACCTACTTGAAGAACTTACCTGTAGACTATCTAAAAATTAATAGCACTTTGATCAAGGACTTAAGCAACAATCCAGTTAGCTATTACATCATCCAGGTCATTAATGACATTGCCCATACCACAGGAATTCAAACCATTGCTGAGGGTGTCGATAGCCTGGAGACCCTGTCTAGCCTCAGTCAGATTGGTATAGACTTTGCCCAGGGTAACTATATTGCCCCGCCTGTGCCCCTCTAACCAGGCTTATCCTTAACCGGGATTGTGGTTGGTGGTTTTTGTGCCAAGCTAATATTTGTGCCAAGCTAAGGCTAGGATCAATCTTTTTAACTAGATTAAGCTTCCTCAGTAGCTGCGCTTGACGGCAATTGGGAAGCCATTGGGATTAAGATGACTTTTTGCACAGATATTTTAATCATCGGCGGTGGAGCCATTGGGCTAGCAACAGCAGTAGACCTGGCGCTCCGGGGGGCAACAGTCACAGTTCTCAGTCGTAATTTCAGTCAGGCTGCCCTCCATGCTGCTGCGGGAATGCTGGCTCCCCAGGCTGAGCAACTGGTTTCCCCCCTGCTAGATTTAGGGTTACGGAGTCGGGATCTCTACCCACACTGGACAGCCCAATTAACTGCACTAACGGGTTTAGATTGTGGTTACTGGCCCTGTGGCATTCTGGCTCCCGTGGAAACTGCCAATCCGGTGACGGATTACACTGCTCAACGAATCGGGGAAAGCCAATGGCTGGATCAAGCTGAAATCCAGGCTCATCAACCGGGTTTAGGTGCACAGGTGAGGGGTGGTTGGTGGTATCCCTTGGACGGCCAGGTGGATAACCAGTCCCTAGCGATCGTGCTCAAAACCGCCGCTGAACGTCTGGGCATCCATTTACTGGAAGGGGAAAGTGTGCATTCCTTTCACTATCAGGGCGATCGGATTAGCCAACTGACCACCACAGCAGGAACCTGGCAGGCTCAGACCTACATTCTGGCCACCGGAGCCTGGTCTGCTGAACTTTTACCCGTTCCTATCGTCCCCTGTAAAGGCCAAATGCTCGCTGTACAGGGACCGACAGAAGCGCCATTGCCCCTCAATCAGGTGATTTTTGGTCAGCAAACCTATCTGGTTCCCCGCCGCTCCGGCAAAGTGGTGATTGGGGCCACCAGTGAATATGTTGGGTTGCGGGCAGGAAACACACCGGCAGGTATGCAAGCGCTTCTGGCCAGAGCCATCAGTCTCTATCCACCCCTGCAGGATTGGCCGATCGTCGATTTCTGGTGGGGATTTCGTCCTGCCACCCCCGATGGCTTACCCATTCTGGGAACAAGCAACTATAAAAATCTGATCCTGGCTACAGGTCACTATCGCAATGGCATTCTGCTCGCTCCTGTGACTGCTCAACTAATTGCCGATCTGGTAGTGCAACAGCGGGTTGATCCGCTACTAATCCCATTTCACTGGCAACGATTTGCCACCTGAGTGCCATATCCTGACCTTGTCTCAGGACCGTTCTCAAAGCATTTGTCACAGCATTAACACGCGATCTGCGCAAGGGTGACACACCCTGCAGATAAATTCAGGCTACTCACCAAGCCTATTCATGTTTGCAAAAAAGATTAAACCCTGGATCAAAATACCCGTTGGCTGGTCTGATCAAGCATTTCCTTAAAATTCTTCACCAGCTTTTTTAGATTAAGCAGCCAAATTTGCCAATAGATTCAGAGCGGTGATCGCCGCTGTCAATGATTAAAGGCGGTCTCCCAAATCACATCAATTACCTGGAAATATCACACCTTGAGGATAATCAATGTAACTGACTATTGGGTTTACTGAAACAATAATAAACACACGATTTTGAGTGGTCATGATACTTTAAAGAATTGAAATTAGTCACTGCTACAGCAACCTTAAATGGGTTGGGGAAACAAGGGTATGGAGTTCCGCCACAAAAGGGGTTCCATCCCTCTACCCCGTTTTAGTTTCAAAGAGGATTGCCATACAATTAATTTATTTTTGTATATAAGCAAAACAGAACTCATTGAGCTTTATCCATCGTTTTTGACCGACAGCAAAGCGATGACGCAAGCATGTATTTTAACGACTTAAGAATACAATATCTACTTTAAGGACATAAATACCATTTTAGGGATGACCGCCAAGATATATTTATTTTTTTAAGGAGATTCCAATGATTCCCACCTTTAAGTCTGTATGGTTTACACTTCCCTTCAGTCTGATGGCTGTTGCAACCTTAACCCCCCAATTGAATTTGGCCACTGGCGTAATTGATCTCTCAAACCCAGCTTCGCCCCTTCTAACTGGCCCCAACATTTTTCTCAGCCAGGCGAACCGGATGGCAGGTGTGACCTTTCAGCGGCTGCACAGTTTTGACGGAGGTCTCAACGGACAAAGACCCCGGGGTCAATTGGTGCTTTATCAAGGAAATCTCTATGGCGTGACAGAGAGTGGGGGTACCCGTGACTATGGCATTATTTACCGTCTCTCCTCTAATGGAACTGGATTTACAAATTTGCACTCTTTCAATCCCAATCCTAATCCTGCCCATGAAGGTGCTAATCCTGGAGGTGGTTTAACCCTGTATAACAATGTTCTGTATGGGACGACTTATTTAGGTGGGCTAAATAATGGTGGCACAGTGTACCGCAGTAGCCCAGGAGGGAGTGTGGCGGTGCTTCGAGCCTTTCCCACTTCCAACTCTGACGGTGCTTTTCCATTGTGTGATTTACTGCGTGTCAATAGTAGGTTTTATGGCACAACGACGGGCGGTGTAAGAGACGATACCGCTGGCACAGACTCTAGCAATGGCACGGTCTTTCAGTTTACCCCAGGTAATCCCATCCGCATTTTGTATCGATTCCGGTCTGGTAGCGGCAAACCGAATAAACCTGTGGGCTGGGTTATCCCCGATGGTGCAGGCAATCTTTATGGAGTAACCCAAAAAGGAGGCAGTAGCAGGGATGCCGGAGTTCTGTTCAAACTTTCACCAACTGGATCTCTCACGATTCTGAAGCGGCTTGGGGGTAGTCTTGGAGCCGAGCCTCTGGGGGGTCTGATTAAAGACAGCGCTGGCAATTTTTACGGTACAACTTCAACTGGGGGGCAATTTACCTTTGGAACGCTGTTCAAGTGGTCTTCCTCCGGTACCTTTAGCATTCTGCGCCATTTTAATCAAACCTTGGCTGGAGGGGGTGTAGGGGGGGGGGCACCGCTGACGATCGATGCTGCAGGTAATCTCTATGGCATCACCAATGGCGGTGGAATCAGTAACGGTACAGTATTCCGCTATTCCACTGCCACTAAAAAACTGACTGTTCTCTACAATTTTGATGGTAGTACTGCCAATGGAGTGCAACCGAGCGGCCCACTCCTGCTGCGGCAACAGAGTAATGGAGTGGTTCTCTACGGTACTACCCTTGCCGGGGGACAAACAAACAATGGGGTCGTATTCAAGTTAACCGTTACCCAGTAGTTTGCTCTAGACAGATTCCAGGTTTGCAGGTAGGTGATCTTCGGGTAAGCCGAGGATGGAGTTATACATTTTGTTGTACTCCAACGCGGATTTATCCCAACTGAAATCGGCCTGCATTCCCCGTTGCTGCAGGGTGTTCCAGTAATCCTTATACTGAAAGCCTTCCCAGGCCCGCACCATACAGGTGTACAGATCTAGGGGTTCGTAGCGATCGAAACAGTAGCCTGTCCCCAGCCCATTGACGGGATCGTGGGGTTCCACCGTATCCACCAGTCCTCCCGTCCGCCGCACGATCGGCACACACCCATAGTGGAGAGCCATCATCTGACTGATTCCACAGGGTTCAAACCGACTCGGCATCAGGAAGGCATCACTGCCCGCATAGACACGACGGGAAAGGGCATCACTGTAGAGCAACTGCGCGGACATTCGCCCCGGATAACGCGAGGCCAACTGCCACATCTGGGTTTCGTAATAACGGTCCCCGGTGCCAAGGATGATAAATTGAGAGTTGGTGTAGGAGAGAAACCGATCCAGGATTTGCAGCACCAGATCCAGCCCCTTTTGTTCCACCAGACGGGTAACCATCCCGACCAGGAAGCTAGAGGAATTGACTTCTAGCCCCAACTCTTCCTGTAGTGCAACTTTATTGGCCCGGCGCAATTCCAGGGTATCAGGGGTGAAGTTCTTGGTCAGGTACTTATCCGTAGCTGGGTCAAAGGATTGGGTATCAATGCCATTCAGGATGCCCACCAGTTTATCGCTAATAAAGGAAAGTAACCCTTCCAGTCGTTCCCCATAGGCCGGGGTTTTGATCTGATTGGCATAGGTGGGAGAAACTGTATTCACCCGATCGGCATATTGAACAGCGGCCGCCATGGTGTTGTGACCCTGCATATACCAGGGACACCAGGTGAACTGTTCTAAGCGCCACCGCCACGGTCCCTGATAGGCCAGGTTATGGATAGTGAAGACAGTGCTGATATCGGGGGACTGGTGCATCCAGACGGGAATCATCCCCGTGTGCCAGTCGTGGCAGTGAACAATATGGGGTTTCCAGTAATTCCAGCAAAACTCCGCCGCTCCATTGGCAAACAGGGTAAACCGCCAATCCTCATCTTCTCCAGAGTAAACCCGACGGGGCATAAAGGCTGAATGGCCAAACAAGTAGAGGGGAACATCCGTGCCAGGCAAAACCGCTTCGTAGACCGAAAAGGTTTGAAACATGGCAAAACCTTGCCAGATCGGTTCGGCGGGAATTTCCATTTTGTCCGGTAGAAAGCCGTAGTAGGGCATAAAGATCCGCACATCATGGCCCATTGCCCTCAATACCGCTGGCAGCGCCCCGACCACGTCGCCCATGCCCCCTACCTTAGCGATCGGAGCCGCCTCAGCCGCCACAAACAAAATTCGCATTCCAGGTTGTCCTCAAGCTATTTAGAGTATTTCGCTGTCCCACGCACTTCAGTCCATCTGCTTCAGGAGTGCGCTCTTCCAGATTATCCCAGAGGGTTGCCTAGCAGAGGAATAAATAATTTAAGCGCGCAGGGAAAAGCAGGCTGACTGGGGACAGGCATAACCAGCAGGGGGCAGCGATAGATTGGCGAGTGGGTTTAGAAACCGGGAACAAACCGGAAAACCGCATTCGTAAGGGTATTGAATGGAGACAGAATACTGCCCATGGTGTCGGTGAAACCCGCCAGACCGGAACGGGCAATCACAACCACGTCATTGTTTTGTAAGGTGGGATTGCCTTCAGGATTAATTCCTTGGGCTAAGTCAATTTTGATCTTGCGCTCGACCACTGTGCCATCCGTGTTCAGTCGTAAAAGGGTCACCTCACTAGTTTTTGCCCTAGTAGGAGTAAAGCCACCTGCAGCCAGAATGGCGTTGTTGAGCGGGGTGTTGGGGGGCAGTTCCTTGGCTCCCGGTGCTCTGACTTCTCCAACCACATTGACCAGAATAGTTTTGGGGGCAAAGCTGGCGGTGGCCAGTTGGGTAGCTTCAGAAGCGGTTAGACTGGTTGCGGTCGGAATCAAAATAGAGTCGCCATCCCGGAGCAGGACATCCTGGCTCAGATCCCCTTCCCTGAGAATGCGCCAGAGATCGACATTGATGATCGTATCGGAGCCACCAGCGGGTTGGGGACGACGCACCTGAACATTACGAACATCAGCCTTGGAGGTAATTCCCCCAGCGGTTTGCAACAGGAGGGAGACTTTAGGAACTTGACCTTGCGGCGTAATGTAAGTACCCGGACGATTGACTTCCCCAGAAATCCCGATCGCAATCGGACGGCTGGCCTCTAACCGGGCGGTGACAATGGGGCGCTTAAAATACCGAGCATATTGGGCGGAAATAGCGGCAGCAGCTTGTTTGAGGGTTAATCCTCTCACTGGCACATTACCCACCATCGGCAGGCTCACCGTCCCATCGATCAGCACCGTATAGGTTTTGGAAATGTCTGCTTGTCCAAACAATTCGATCGCGATCTGGTCACCGGGTCCCAACACGTAGGATTCCTGGTCGAACTGGAGAATTCTAGGATCAGGGGGAGCGGGCGCGACAGAGTTGGAAAGGCTGGTGGTTTGAGCCAGGGTTGGACCACCGCAAGCCAGGGAGAGCAAGGCAACCAGAGCTAAACCAGAGGCAGAACGGCTAATGTGATGAGAAGAACCTGTGCAAACCATAGACCTTCATACTGCGATTGTAGTGAATTCCGAACCAAGATATAAACTGCCTGAACAATCAGGAACTACCTGAACAATAACCGTGCTGGTTGCCGGTTGGCCGGTTTCCTGCCAGTGATGATTTAACGCAAAAATAATCACAAATTTTGACTCAGGTAGTCATCTATCTTGAGCAGGAGTTTATCATCAGACAACAGTTTGGCTTAGGATAGCATTAATTGGCAAGGTCACCTGAGCTATTTTGGGTCTTCTGTGTTCATTTCTGCCGGAACAAGCAGTACCACTACGTCCAGCTTCCCTGGGGAGATCGACCTTCCGACGGAAACTGTTTTTTCCCTATCCCAGGGACATTTACAGCTTTTATCTAGCTGTCCGCGCAAATTTCAGCATGTCTATCTGGAACAGTTGGGATTGTCGCCCCAGCACCCAGAGCAGCAGTCCCGTCAGGAGTTAGGCACCCGTTTTCACCAACTAATGCAGCAGCGGGAACTGGGTTTACCTATAGATAATTTTTGGCAAACTGACCCCCAGTTAAACCGCTGGTTTGCAGCGTTTATGTGTGCGCCCCCTCCCCTGCTTGAGGGACTGCGCCAGAGTGAACATCGCCGCACCTTGCTGTTTGAGAATTATCTGTTAGTTGCGGTTTATGATCTGTTGGTTGAGGCTGATCAGCGGGCCCAAATTCTGGACTGGAAAACCTACAGCCGTCCTCAAAATCCCGCCTGGTTACGGCAAAACTGGCAAAGCCGCCTCTATCCGTTTATTCTGGTGGAAAGCAGCGATTATCAGCCCGAACAAGTGAGCCTGACTTACTGGTTTGCGGAAGCTCCGGAGAACACAGAGCACAGTCTCACCCTGCCTTATGGGCCAGACTGGCATGAGCAAACCCGCCAGGAACTCACTTTGCTTCTCAGTCAACTCAATCAGTGGTTAGAACGCTATCGCGCCGGAGAAGATTTTCCCCAAATCGATCGCGCCGCTGGGCAGTGTGTTGGGCCAACCTCCCAGTGTAGTTTTGCGATTCGCTGCGATCGTATGGACGCAAGCACAAGGGATGTAACCCTACCGCCAGGAGTGGCTGACGTTCCTGAAATCCCACTCTAAGCCTTGAAATCCCTTAAGCCTTGAAATCCCTTAAGCCTTGAAATCCCTTAAGCCTTGAAATCCCTTAAG
>ERZ1066135.879-NODE-879-length-13275-cov-6.070045_pt1 | contig 13275 bp, 9 predicted proteins | sample MGYA00382782_ERZ1066135 | MGnify/ENA primary metagenome ERZ1066135 (study PRJEB33369, sample SAMEA5778365) | biofilm metagenome | biome: Industrial cooling water; feature: Water cooling tower basin; material: Biofilm | place: United Arab Emirates | collected...
AGCTGCGAGTCTGGGCGCGCGGGAACAGTGCCGGCTGGGGGCAGGACGGCGAGCTCGAGTTCTACATCAAGATCGGACGCGATCAGAACAACTTCTACCTGTACCGCACGCCCGTGAACAGTGGTCGCGGGCGCGCGACCTGGCTGCCCGAGGTCCGCGTGGACTTCCGGCAGCTGTTCGACCTACGCGAGGAGCTGCAGAACAACTTCCTGCAGGCGTCGCCCGATTCGCTGGCCTGCACGGGCATCGACTCGGTGCTCATCGCGCGGTCGGGGGTGCCGGTGGGCCAGCCGGTCAATCGGCATGCCGTCTGCCGCAATGGGTACATCGTGTACTCGCTGGACCCCGCGATCAACCCGCCGAACCTCGCCGCGGTGCAAGAGCTGGCGGTGGGGATGGTGCGCGTGGGGACGGGGACCGGTGCCTTCCCGGTCATGCCGACGGACACCTTGGAGCTCTGGGTCAACGACATCCGGCTCACCGACGTCGAGCGCACGCCGGGCTACGCGGGGCAGCTCTCGATGGCCGTGAGCGCGGGGGATGTCGCGACGTTCCGCTTCAACGCGAGTCGCGTCGACGGGAATTTCCGACAGTTGGCCGAGCTGCCGTCGTTCGTGGGCAGTGACGCGCTGAGCTTCGGGACCTCCGTGCGCCTCGAGCGGTTGCTGCCCGGCGCCGCGGCCTTCTCCATTCCGTTCTCGATCAATCACAGTACCGCGGCCTCGGAGCCGCTGTTCGTGTCGCAATCCGACATCCGCGGCGGAGGGATCCGCGGACTCCGCACGCCCAAACGCTCCACGACGAACTACTCGCTCGGGCTGCGCCGGGCGGTGCCGATGTCCGGGGCCGGGGTGCTGCCGACCTTGCTGAACAATCTCTCGCTCACGGGCAACTACGGGACCTCCTCGACCCGGTCCGAGTTCGCCGATGGCGGCGCGTCGGTCTGGAACGCGACCGTGGACTACAACCTGCAGGCGGGCGCGCGCGCGGTGCGTCTCCCCGGGTGGATGACCGGCTGGCTGCCGGCCTGGCGTGGCGTCTCGGGACTGCGCACGGGCTCGCTGCGGTGGACGCCGACGCTGCTCCGCGTCAACTCCACCATCGGCCGGAACGTCGATCGGCGCACGACGTTCCTGCGTCCCGCGGAGACGCTCACCGACACCGGGCGGGTCGTGGAAGGGCTCAGCGCGGTCTGGCGCACGCAGGCCGCCATCGAGTTCCGGCCGACGTCGGCGATCCAAGCGCGCTGGGACCTGACCAGCGTCCGCGATCTGCGCGACTACGGGGACACCACCGCCATCTCGCTCATCGCGTCTGGCGAGCGCGAGCGGTTCCTGGGTCGCGACATCGGACTCGAACGTGAGCGGCAGATGAACGCCTCGCTGAGCTACGAGCCCGCCCTCACGGTGTGGCTGCGCCCGCGGGTCTCGCTCGGCTCGACGTACTCCATGGTGCGCGATCCGCAGTCACGGCAATTGGTGCGCGCGCAGGACTCGCTCGGGGCCTTCCGCTTGCCGCGGCGCTTGTCGAGCGCGCAGACGGTCGCCGCGGCGCTGACCTTCGATCCGGGGCGCGCGATCGCGTCGTGGCGTGGCGACCGCGGGCGCATCGCGGCGCTGGCCGAGGTGCTGCGGCCGCTCGACCTGAACTACACGCGCGGGATCAACTCCATCTTCGACGGCGCGCCATTCACGCCGGGGCTCGGCTACCAGTTCTCGTGGGGCGGGCTCGACCAGTTCCGTGCGGTCGAGGACCGGTCGGCGACGGCGGCCGGCTTCACCGACCAGACCTCGCTGGCATCGGCGCTCCAGCTCCCCGGCGATCTGGCCATCAATACCCGCGTGCAGCGCGCGGGGACCCGCAACTTCGTCCGACGCCTCGACAACACGCAGGCCGCGGTCGACGGCGCCCAGCTCACCCTCCCCGATCTCAATGTCCGCTGGTCCTACGCGCCAACGGGGATCCTCGGGCTCGTGATCAGTGGCTTCAACACCTCGGTGGGATATCGCGTGCAGCGGCAATCCTCGGTCGACCGTGGTCTCGACCCCGACGGGGAGCCCGATATCCGGACCGGCCGCTCCTGGGACTACCCCACCAACCTGTCCGTGACCTGGGCCTTCCTCGGCAACCTGCGCACCACGGCCGGGTATTCGTTGGGACGACGCGTGGACTCCCTGCCCGGTTCCACCAGCGAGAGCCGCACGGAGGCGATCTCGGCCGACCTCCAGCGCTTCATCACGCCGCCCAAGTCTTGGGGCCTCAGGGGCCAATTGAACGCCCGCGTCAACTGGGCGTCCGAGTCGGCCAACACCTTCGTCACCGTGCGCGGCGACGACCTCCGCAGCCGCTTGGCCGACAACGGGCGTCAGGCGCTGACGGTCAGCGCCGACACCGACGTCTCGGCCAACGTGAACTTCTCGTTGCAGTTGTCCAACGTGGTCACGTACGACAACAACTTCAATCGCCGCCTCTCGCAACTGGTCGTCACGACCGTCTTCCGCTTGCAGTTCTTCGCCAACAACGCCCGATGAGCCTTCGCCCTCTGCTTCGCGCCGCCACCCTCGCCGTGGCCGCCGTGCTCGCCGCCTGTGGCGACCCAGAGCCCACCCGCCCCGTCGTCGCCTTCGACGGCGCCCGCGCTCTGGGTTATGTGCAGACCCAGCTCGACTTCGGGCCGCGCATCCCGGGGACGCCCGGCCACGTCGCCGCCGGCGACTGGATCGTCGCGCAGCTCCGCCCGCTCGCCGACACCGTCATCGAACAGCGCTTCACGCATACCACCGCCGACGGCACCGCGCTGCCGATGCGCAACATCTTCGCGCAGTTCAACCGGGCGGCGACGACGCGCATCCTCTACGTCACGCACTGGGATACGCGGCCGCGCTCGGAGAAGGGCAACGACGCCGCCGAGCAGGCGCAGCCCGTGCCCGGAGCCAACGACGGTGCCTCGGGCACCGCGATGCTGCTGGTGCTGGCCGAGGCGCTGCGCGATCTGCCGCCCACCGTGGGCGTCGATCTGCTGTTCACCGACGGCGAGGACTACGGCGACTTCGACACCATGACCGACGTGCTCATCGGCGCCCGCTACTACGCGGAGCACATCCTGCCGGACTCGGCCTACCGGCCCATGTTCGGCGTGCTGTGGGACATGATCGGGCACCGCAACCTGCGCCTGCCCCAGGAGGCGTTCTCGGCCAAGGCGGCCCCCGAGGTCAACCACCTGGTCTGGGATGCGGCGGCGCGGCTGGGCCACACGGACATCTTCGTCCCCCAGGTCAAGTATCAGATCCAGGACGACCACGTGCCGCTCATCGAGAAGGGGTTCCGGATCGTCGATGTCATCGACTTGGACTTCCCGTGGCATCACACGCCCTTCGACACCATCGACAAGGTCAGCGCCCGCTCGCTCGAGGTGGTGGGGCAGGTGGCGCTGCTGCTGATCCGCGAGGCGGGCGGGCAATGATCCGGTGATGGTCGCGCCATTGTGGTGACGGTCCGCTGGGCTGGACGCCGTATCGTCCGCCCATGCCGACCCGCTCCGAACGCACCGCGATCCTCTTCCTCTCCGGCGTGCTCGCCGCCGGCGCCCTCGTCCGGGTGGCCCGCGCCATCCAGACCGGCGAAAAGCCGCCGCCCGCCGCCCAGCAGGCCTTGCAGGCCCAGCGCCGGGCCATCGACTCGGCTCAGCGCCTGCGCGGCGCGCGCCCGGCGACGCCACCCGCGCCGGTCCGTGCGCCCGTCCGGGCCCGCACGCCCCGGCCGGCCGCCCCGCTCATCCGGTACCCGATCGACCTCGATCGCGCCGACTCGGCCGTGATCGACGCGCTCCCGGGCGTGGGCCCGGCGATGGCGCGGCGGATCATCGCCCAGCGGGACTCCTTCGGCGCCTTTGGGTCCCTGCGCGAGTTCGAGACGCGGGTGCGCGGCGTCGGGCCCAGCATGGTCGCCCGGATCGAGCGCTTGGTGACCTTCTCCGGCCTCCCCCGCGCGCGCTCGCCTTGACACGTCGGTGGCGGGACGCAGATTGCCCGTATCGGCCCCCGCTCACCCGAGCGGGGCGTCGGTCCTGCCCCCCTGCCTCGGAGTCGTCGCGGTCATGGCGTCCCCCGCCTCGTCCAGTGAACGCATCGGTGACCTCCTCGTCCGCGAGGGGCTCATCACGCGTGAGCAACTCGACAAGGCCCTGCAGGAGCAGCGCGCCAACGGCACCCGGGTCGGCTACAACCTCGTCAAGCTCGGCTTCGTCCAGGAGTTGGCGCTCACGAAGATGCTGGCCAAGCAGTACAAGCTGCCGGCCGTCGATCTCTCGCGCTTCGAGGTCGATCCCAAGATCGTGAAGCTGGTCCCCGCCGACATCGCCTCGAAGAACCTCGTGTTCCCGCTGCGGCGCGACGGCCGGGTCCTGACGGTCGCGATGGCGGACCCGACGAACTTCGCGATCATCGACGATCTCAAGTTCATCACGCGCTACGACATCATCCCGGTCATCGCTGGGGAGTTCACCCTGCGCGGGCTGGTCGACAAGCACTACGACTCGGGCGACGCCCAGATGGCGTCCCTGCTCGACGAGATGGCCGGCATCCTCGGCGACGAGGACGTCGAGTACGTCGAGGAGCGCGAGGAGGAGGTCTCGGCCGCCGCGCTCGCCGCGGTCGTCGAGGACGCCCCGGTCGTCAAGATGATCAACGCGATCCTCATGGACGCCGTGAAGCGCGGGGCCTCGGACATCCACTTCGAGTGCTTCGAGCACGACCTGCGCGTGCGCTATCGCGTGGACGGGGCGCTGCTCGAGGTCATGAAGCCGCCCAAGAAGATGCAGGCGGCCCTGGTCTCGCGCTTCAAGATCATGGCCCAGCTCAACATCGCCGAGCGCCGCGTGCCGCAGGACGGCCGCATCAAGCTCAAGATGGGCAAGAAGGTCATCGACTATCGCGTCTCGACCCTGCCCACGTTGTTCGGCGAGAAGGTCGTGCTCCGGATCCTCGACAAGGGCAACCTGACGCTGGACCTCGAGAAGTTCGGGATCGAGCCCCGCGCCGAGCGCGAGCTGATGGAGGCCATCCAGAACCCCTATGGCATGGTGCTGGTCACCGGGCCCACCGGCTCGGGCAAGACCACCACGCTGTACTCGGCGTTGTCGAAGATCAACACGATCGACACCAACATCATGACCGCCGAGGACCCCGTCGAGTACAACTTGTACGGGATCAACCAGGTGCTGGTGCGCAACGAGATCGGGATGACCTTCGCGGCGGCCCTCAAGGCCTTCCTGCGGCAGGACCCGAACATCATCATGCTCGGCGAGATCCGCGATCTGGAGACCGGCTCCATCGCCATCAAGGCGGCCCTCACGGGTCACTTGGTGCTCTCCACCTTGCACACCAACACCGCGCCCGAGACGGTCACCCGCCTCATGGACATGGGCCTCGAGCCCTTCAACGTGGCCTCGGCGCTCAACCTCGTGCTGGCCCAGCGTCTGCTGCGCCGCATCTGCGGCAACTGCAAGATCCAGTACCAGCCCACCGACGAAGAGCTGCTCGCGCTCAAGGTCACCCGCGACACCACGCTGCGCTCGCTGCGGTTCACCGAGGAGGCCCTCGTCGGGGCCCGGCAGAGCGCCACCAAGGAGGCCAAGCCGCTCCTGGAGCACGTGGGACTCGACACCACCATCGGCGCGCTGCCCTATTTCAAGGGCGCCGGATGTGACGCGTGCGGGGGGTCAGGACTCAAAGGACGGCAGGGCATCTACGAGGTCATGTTCATGACGCAGTCGCTCCGCAAGCTGATCATGCAGAACGTCGGGGCCGCCGAGATCAAGGATGCCGCCGTCGACGAGGGGATGCTCACCCTCCGCATGGACGGCTGGCTCAAGGTGATGAAGGGCATCACGACGACGGAGCAGGTCCTCCGCGAGACCACGACCTGACCCCGCCGCGCTTCCCCGTTCCGGTCCCCCTATGTCCTCCGCAGCTCCTGCCGCCGCACCGACGGCCGCCCCACAACTGAACCTCCGCGCGCTGCTCGAGGAGATGATCGAGCGCGACGCCTCGGACCTGCACATCACGGCCGGCGAGCGCCCCAAGCTCCGCATCGACGGCGACATCACCGACTCGCGCATCGAGTACGTGATGACGCCCAAGGACACGCTGCAGATCGCCTACTCCGTCCTCACCGAGAGCCAGAAGAAGCGCTTCGAGATGGAGGACGAGCTGGACTTCTCCTTCGGCATCAACAACCTCGCGCGCTTCCGCGGCAACTGCTTCAAGCAGCGCGGCTGCGTGTCGATGGTCGTGCGGCAGATCCCCTTCAACATCAAGACCTTCGAAGAGCTCAAGCTGCCGCCGGCCATCGCCCGGATGGCCGAGAAGCCGCGCGGGCTCGTCCTCGTCACCGGCCCCACGGGGTCGGGCAAGTCCACGACCCTGGCCGCGATGATCGACAAGATCAACAAGGAGCGGAAGGGGCACATCATCACGGTCGAGGACCCGATCGAGTTCATCCACCGGCACCAGAGCTGCATCGTCAACCAGCGCGAGGTCGGCAACGACACCAAGTCCTTCGCCTCCGCGCTGAAGTACGCCCTCCGCGAGGACCCCGACGTCATCCTGATCGGTGAGATGCGCGACCTCGAGACGGTGCAGGCGGCGCTGACCATCGCCGAGACGGGCCACTTGGCCTTCGCGACGCTGCACACCAACTCGGCCGCGGAGGCGATCAACCGCATGATCGACGTCTTTCCGGCCCACCAGCAGTCGCAGGTGCGCGCCCAGCTGTCGTTCGTGCTCGAGGGCATCGTCACGCAGACGCTGCTGCCCAAGCGCACGGGGCGCGGCCGGGCGATGGCGGCGGAGATCCTGGTGGTCACGCCGTCCATCCGCGCGCTCATCCGCGACGACAAGGTGCATCAGATCTACTCGATGATGCAGGCCGGCAAGAAGTTCGGCTCGCAGACGCTGAACGACGCGCTGTACCAGCTGTACGTCGCGCGCGACGTGTCGGAGGAGGAGTGCCTCCGCGTGTCGTCCGACAAGAACGAGTTCCTGCGGATGATCGGCAAACCGCCGCTCACCGACGACATGGTCATGGGCAATCGCGATGACAAGTCCGCGATGGCCGGTGGCACCAAACGCTGACGACCTTCGGTCGGAGCTTCGCCATGCCTACGTACACGTACACGGCCCGCGACGCGCGCGGCGCCCTGAAGTCGGCGACCATCGAGGCGGCCGACCGCGAGGCGGTCGTCGATCAGCTGCGGCGGCTGCGGCTCAATGTCGTCAAGGTCGAGGAGGCCCAGAAGGCCCCCAAGAAGTCGGGCGGGTCGATCAAGATGCGCGACATCGTCATCTTCACCCGCCAGTTCTCGACCATGATCAACTCGGGGCTGCCCCTCGTGCAGGCCCTCGACATCCTGGCGCGCCAGAGTGAGAACCCCGCGCTGCAGAACGTCACCAAGCAGGTGGTGTTCGACGTCGAGTCGGGCAACACCGTCGCCGACGCGCTCCGCAAGCATCCCAAGGCCTTCAGCGACCTGTACGTGAACATGGTCGCGGCCGGTGAGGCGGGTGGTATCCTCGACACCATCCTCATGCGCCTCGCGACGTTCATGGAGAAGAACGACGCCCTGGTGCGGAAGGTGAAGGGCGCCATGATCTACCCGGGCGTCATCATGGGGGTCGCGGCCTCGGCCATCGTCGTGCTGCTCATCTTCGTCATCCCGACCTTCCAGGACATGTTCGCCTCGGTCGGCCTCGCGCTGCCCCTGCCGACGCGCATCGTGATCGGCATGTCGGAGTTCCTGCAGGGCTTCTGGTGGGCGGTCATCGGCGGCATCGCCGGCAGCGTGGTGATGCTGCAGCGCTACTACGCGACGCAGAACGGACAGTTGGTGATCGACCGGATCCTGCTCCAACTCCCGGTGCTGGGCGACGTGCTGCGCAAGTCGTCGGTGTCCCGGTTCACGCGGACCCTCGGCACGCTGGTGTCCTCGGGCGTCTCGATCCTCGACGGCCTTGAGATCACCGCCAAGACCTCGGGCAACCGCGTCATCCAGGACGCCATCATGGCCAGCCGGGCCTCCATCGCGGGCGGTGACACCATCGCGTCGCCGCTGGAGAAGTCCAAGGTCTTCCCGCCCATGGTCATCTCGATGATCGCCGTCGGCGAACAGACCGGTGGGCTCGACGAGATGCTCTCGAAGATCGCCGACTTCTACGACGAAGAGGTCGACGCGGCCGTGAGCGGCCTGCTCGCCCTGCTCGAGCCGATGATGATCGTGTTCCTCGGCGCGGTGGTCGGCGGCATGATCGTCGCCATGTACCTGCCGATCTTCGACATGATCAACGCGGTGCAGTGAGGCCGGTCGCCGGACCGCGCGCGACGACCTTTGTCGCCGCGGTCCGGCCAGCGTATCTTTCACAGATGCGCCAGCTCCTGCGAAGTCTCGTGCTCGTCGGTCTCGTCGCGGCGCCGGCGGTCGCCCAGTCGACCAGTGACCGGCCCAAGGGTTCCGCCGATCTCGGGTTCGTGTCGGCCACCGGCAATTCCAGCGTCACCACCTTCTCGTTCGGCCAGAAGCTGACCTGGAAGCCCAGCACGCGCTGGACCCTGCGGCAGGACCTGCGCACGGTCTACGGCGAGGCCAACGGGGCCGTCAACACCAGTCTGCTCGTGGCCAAGGTCGCCGGCGACTGGACCATCATCGACGGACTCGCCGTCACCTCGGGCATCACCTTCGACCGCAATCGCTCCTCGGGCATCAAACGGCGCACCGAGGAGTATCTGGGCGTGGTCTGGCGCTTCGCGACCCTCGCCAGCGACTCCATCCGCTTCGATGCCGGCGGCGTCTGGACCCAGCAGCGCAACCTGCGCGGCGTCGAGAACGACTTCATCGCGATCAAGGCCGGCCTCTTCTACAAGAAGCCGCTCGGCGGCGGTGCCTTCGTGCAACAGTCCGTCGAGGCGCTCCCGAACACCGAAGTGCGCGAGGACTGGCGGCTCAACACCGAGACCGCGGTGGCGGCCCCGCTGCACAAGCGGCTCGGTCTGCGTCTGGCCTACACGGTCCGCTACGACAACCTGCCCGAGGAGACGTTCCAGAAGAGCGATCAGATCTTCACAGCGGGCATGCAGATCACGTACTGACCGCCGGACGCCGCGCGCCTAGACGCGCAGCGCGTTCCAGCCCCCCAGCACGTCGATCGCGTCCACGCCCTGTGCGCGCAGCCAACTCGTCGCCATCGCGCTGCGCACCCCACTCTGGCAATGCACCTGCACCGGGCGGTCGCGCGGGATCTCGGCGAGCCGGTCGGCGAGGGCGGGCAACGGGATCAGGACCGCGTGCGGCAGGTGCCCCGCGTCCCACTCGGCGCGGCCTCGCACATCGAGCGTGTAGGCACCGGCATCGTGGGCGGCGCGCGCCTCCGCGGCGCTGCGCTGCGGCTGCGCCACTCCCGCACGCGCCGGCAACTGCGCGGGTGCGACCCAGCCGCGCACGTCGTCGAGGCCGATCAAGCGCAACGCGTCGCGCGCCGCCTCGGCCTCGCGCTCCGACAGGCACACGAACACGATCGGCGTGTCGTAGGCCACCAGCGATCCTGCATAGTTCGCCAAGCTCTTGCCCAGCGGCACGTTGACCGCGCCGCGATGGTGCCGGGTTGCGAACGCCGATGCGGGGCGCAGGTCCAGCAAGGTCGCGCCCGCGGCGAGCAGGGCCTCGGCGGTCGCATCGTCCAGCGCGGACAGCGGCGCCAGCGCGCCCACCGGCGCCGGCCCTTCGCGGTTGCGCCGCTTCATCTGCGCGAAGTACGCTGGCGGTTCCGGCTGCCCCTCGAGCACCATCGCCACGAAGCGGTCCTCCTCCCGCGTCGCCACGCCCCAGTTCACGCGCTTCTCGTATCCCACCGTGGACGAGGGCACCGCACCGAGGGCCTTGCCGCAGGCCGAGCCCGCCCCGTGCCCGGGCCAGAGTTGGAGGTGGTCCGGCAGCGCCCGGAATCGCTCCAGCGAACGCCACAGCTGCCGGGCACCCGCTTCCATCGTACCCGCCTGCTTCGCGGCCTTCTCCAGCAGATCGGGGCGGCCCACATCGCCCACGAACACGAAGTCGCCGGTGAAGAGCATCACCGGCTCGGGCGAGCGCGGCGTGTCGGTGAGCAGGAAGCACAGGTGCTCCGGCGTGTGGCCCGGCGTGTGCAGCACCTCGACGCGCAGGTTGCCCACCATGAACGCGTCGCCGTCGTGCAGCAGGGTCGCGCCGGCGTCGGCCGCGAACGCATACTGCCAGTCGGGGCCCCCCTCGCCACTCAGCAGCAGTTGCGCCCCGTGCCGCGCGGCCAGCTCCCGCGCGCCGCTCAGGAAGTCGGCGTGGATGTGCGTCTCCGTGACGTGCGTGATGCGCAAGCCGTGCTCGGCCGCCACCGCGGCGTAGGGCGCGAGGTCGCGGTTGGGATCGATCACCAGCGCATTGCCCGTCGCCTGGCACCCCACGAGGTAGCTGGCCTGCGCGAGCCGGGTGTCGTAGAAGTGGTGGAAGAACATCGCGAGCCCTCAGCGGAGTGATTGGATCAGGACGAATCCGCCGACCCCGATCAGCAGGATCGCGAACGCCCGTTTGAGCGTGTCGGAGCGGAGCGACGGCGCCAGCGCCTGGCCGGCGAACATCCCAAGTATCGTACACGTGACGAAGGGGAGCGCGATACCCCAGGGCACCGCGAGCCCGGGCCCGTAGCCGATCAGCGCCGCCACGGCATTGAGCGCGATGATCAGCAGCGACGACGCGGTCGCGCGCGCGATGGGGAACTGCAGCAGGGCCACCAGCGCGGGGACGAACAGGAAGCCGCCACCGACCCCGACGATGCCCGTCAGCGTGCCGACCGCGATGCCCACCACCGGCAACACCGCCGGCGAACGATCCGGGCGCGGCGTGGGCTCGCGCCCCACCGAACGCCACATCGCGATCGCGGCGGCGAGCACCACGACCGCGAAGAGGCCCAGTTGCACGACGTCGGGGAGCAGGCGGCCCGTGCGCGCGCCGACGAAGGCCCCGACCACCGTGAACGCTGCGAAGCGCAGCGTGGGCCCGATCGCCAGCCGACCCGCCCGCCAGTGCATCGTGGCACCGATGAGGCTTGCGGACCCCACGACCATCAGCGAGAGCGGGACCGCGACCTTCGGGGTGACGCCCATGACGTAGACGAGGATGGGCACCGTGAGCACCGCACCGCCGCCGCCGAGGAGGCCCAGCGTGACGCCGACCAGCAGCGCCAGCGCGATCGCGATCAGCGTCACTGCGCCGCGCTCCGCCGCCGCATGGGCGCTACTGGTACGAGATGAACAGTGGGACCGGGCGCACCCGCACCACCTCGCTCGGCGACATGATGGGCTTGTCGTTCTTGTAGAAGACCTTGAAGCCCACCCACTGCACCGGCTCCGACTCGATGTACGCCTTGTGGCTCGCCAGCTTCAGCCGCGGGGCACCGAAGCCATCCATGTGCATGACGATCTGCACGCGCGGGTCCAGCACGATGGACGTGTGGTTGGTCACCATCGGCCGCGTGAAGCGGTGCACGACGAGGATCTTCGGCGGCAACTGCTTCTCCTCGACGATGCGCGCCAGCCAGGTGCTCGCGTAGTTGATGTCGTCGGCGTCGAGCGTGCCGATCTTCTTGCCCGGCACCTGATCGGCCTTCATGGCGAACTCGGGGTCCAGAGCGAGGTGCACCTCGGGACGCTCGAGGAACTTGCGGTACACCTCGATCTCCTTCGCCACGGTGCTGCGGCCGATCTGGATATCGAGCACGAGGATCCACCCCTTGGCCTTCGCCCACGCGTACACCATCTCGAGCGTCGAGTCGGACATCCGCGCGCGGTACATGCCGTCGCGGCCCGGGTCGGCCTGCGCGACCGTCGCGATCAGCTCCAGCGCCGGCTGCACCGGTGTGCTGGGGTCCGCCTTCTCGTATTCGGCCGCCTGCGCCTCGAGCCGCTTGAACATCTCTTCGGGCGGGATCTGGCCGAGGATGCCCATCCGCGTCGAACGCGGCGTTCCGTAGTACGCGATGACGCGCTTGTGCGGCAGGATCGCGCCGGGCCGCGCCGCCGGGCCGGGGATGACGTCGGGCCAGAACGGCGAGCGTGGAGGGAGCACGGCCGAGTCGGCCTGCGTGGTGTCGGGGCGCGTCGTGCCGCTGTTCGACTGGGCAGCGACGGCGGTCGCCACCACACCGAGCCCGGCGACGGCGAGAGCGAGAGAGGTCGGACGCATACCGGAACCTAATGCGTCCGCGCCCCGGACTCATCTCACTGGTCCACGAACACCGCGCCGCGCAGGGCGCCCTGCCGCGCGCGGGAGACCTCGAAGGGCTCGAGCCAGAAGGCGCGCGTCACGTCCCGGTAGCTCAGGCGCACATCCACGCTGCGCACGCCAGGCAGCGAGACCAGGGGCACGCCGACATCGACCCGCAGGGTGCGCGCGGTGCCGACGGGCGCCGCCAGCAAGAGCGAGGCGCCCGCGCTGGCGATGAACGGCGTGGTGACGCCGAAGGGCACGCTCCCGGCCCACAGCTTACCCGCGTCGCTGAACAGCGCCACGGCCACGTCCGCACGATCGCGGATCGACGGCAGGCGGAGGCGTTCCTCCAGGCGGACCACCACGCGACGGGCTCCCCCCACCTGCGTGTCCAGATACCCGCGTAGGCCGCCGTGCAGGTCGCCGGCGGACAACTGGTAGGGGACCCGCGTGCGCCAGCCACCGGATCCCTCGATGCTCAACGAGTGCAGCCACCGCGAGGTCGCCCGCTGGTACCAAGCGGCCCGACCGCTCCCGACGATCCCATCCCACTCCTCGGCGCCCCGCTCGCGCCGCCCCTCGACGTCGAGCTGCACGGCGGTCAACGACCGATCGGTGCCGCGCCCGGCGTACAGCGAGGTCCCCACGAGCAGGTCGCGCTCGACGCCTTCTTCTCCCAGCAGCGAGCGCGTGATCCGGGCCGAGAGCTGCACTCCGTTCGCGACGTCCTGTCGACCGGTGATCGCGTCGAAGCCGCGCACGGGCCGGAAGTCGAGGTACCGGAGGCCCAGCGCCACCCCGCCGCGCACCGTCGTGAACCCCGGATACCGCCCTCGCAGCTCGCCACCGGTGTACGGCACGGCGCCGGAGTCGGTCGCGACGACCGCGTTCTCGGCGGCCTTCACGTCCTCACCCTCGAGCAGCAGGCCCCCGATCCCCGACCGTCGCGGCGCGCCGGGGCGTCGGCTTCCGCTCCCGCCTCGCCGGGA
>ERZ1066135.881-NODE-881-length-13253-cov-7.453857_pt1 | contig 13253 bp, 10 predicted proteins | sample MGYA00382782_ERZ1066135 | MGnify/ENA primary metagenome ERZ1066135 (study PRJEB33369, sample SAMEA5778365) | biofilm metagenome | biome: Industrial cooling water; feature: Water cooling tower basin; material: Biofilm | place: United Arab Emirates | collected...
TCGCCTGAGCAATTCCGTGGCGAGATGACGACGACCGGAACGGATGTCTATAGCCTCGGCATCGTCCTGTATGAGCTGCTGACCGGCCGACGCCCGTTTCAGTTTGCGGGGATGAGTTCGTCCGAGATCGCCGAAGTTCTTCGCTCTGAGGAACCTGTCAAGCCATCGACTGCCGCGTTGAACCCGTATCGGGTATCGACCGTCCCGAATTCGTCGGAGCCCGCAAACGGCTTCGGCGATGTCGGAATGGCCTCTGTGACCGCCGATTCGCGATCGCTAAAGGGCGACCTCGACAACATTGTGCTCAAAGCGATCCGCCGCGAACCCGAGCGTCGGTACACGTCGGTACAGGAAATGGCCGACGATATTCAGCGTCACCTTGACGGGCTGCCGGTGACTGCTACCGCCGACACATTTGCATACCGTGCCGGGAAGTTCGTATCGCGGCATCGCCCGGCGTTCTTTACTGCGGTGTTGGTATCGGTCTTGCTGGTCGCCTCGGCCTCGATCGCGATCTGGCAGGCCGTCCGAGCCAACGAACAGCGGGCCGCTGCCGAGGAAAGATCCAGAGATATCCGAGCCCTTGCCAATTCGCTCATTTTCGATCTTCACGATTCGATCAGGGACCTTCCGGGCTCAACCCCGGCGAGAAAACTTCTGGTGGCGAGGGCTCTCGAGTATCTGGACAAGCTCGCCAAAGAGGGGTCAAACGATATGTCGCTGCAAATGGAACTCGCTGCGGGCTACGAAAAGATCGCGGACGTTCAGGGTAACCCGCTCGGGCCGAACCTCGGCGAGATCGACGGAGCGATCGAGAGCTACACAAAGGCTTTGGACATTCGCGAGACGCTTTTCGAGAAGGGCACGCCCGAAGATAGATACGCCACTGCGATACTGCACAGCAAGTTGTTTCGCATCATGCAGACGCGCGGACGGATGGATGAGGCCGAATCGCATTGCCGCCAGGCCGCAAACATTCTTGAAATACTCTCAGCCGATGATGCGACCAAAGTTCTCTACCGTATCACCGCGGCCCGCTTCTATCAGGAACTCGGCGACGTCCTCGTTACAAAAACAGATGGCGACGTTGAGCAGGCGATGGAAAATTATCGCAAGAGCATCTCGCTAAGCGAGTCGATACCAACATCGCCCATACTTGATGAGACCAGTGCCGACGGACTGAGCCTGCGGGAAAAAATGCTGAGTGTAACACAAATGGCATATCGTCGCCTCGGCCAGCGTTTTGAACTTCGGCAGCAATACGACGAAGCCTTGAGCGCGTATCGCCGAGCCCTCGAAGAAAGCGAAAAACTCCTCGCGGCAGGAAACCCAAGAAAGCCATCGGCCGAGATCGTTCTCGCGATATCGCTTGGCAATCTCGGCCGGCTCGAAGCGGTCACCGGCGATACTGCCGGAGGAATGGAAAAGGTCGATCGTGCGATCGCCATCTCTGAAAGAACATTCGCCGCCGACGAAAAAAATTACCTTGCCGCAAGCGAACTTGCTTTGGCCTACTGGAATTCCGGAAAGATCTTCCTCATTCAAAACGAAACCGGCAGATCGCTTGCCAGTTTTCAGAAGGCTCTTGACATTCAAAAACGCCTGCTTGAGAACAACCCGAACGACCTCTACAACCTTGGCAACCTAGCGGAAACCTACGCTTCAATGGGATATGCGATCGAGAAAGCCGATCGTGCCGAGGCTCGGAAGTGGTATCAGCTAAGCTACGACATCTGGAAGCGACTCAAGGACCGCAACCTTCTCGCGGGCTACTATGCTCACAAGCCGGGCGAGCTTGAGCAATCTTTGGCACGCGTAACTTCCCCGTAATGGCGATCTGTTTCACGCTTTTCGCTCAAGCAAAAACCGCGCTATCTGCATCAGTAGCGATGTGTCGGCTTTAACTTCCATAAGACTCGCAATGGCATCTTCATAGACCTGCCTCGCAAAGTCTTTTGTACCCTCTACACCCATGCTGCTCGGATACGTCGCCTTTTCCGATGCCAAATCTTTGCCCGCCGTCTTGCCGAGGTCGGCCGTTGACTGCGTCACGTCGAGAAGGTCGTCCATGACCTGAAAAAGCAACCCGATCTTTTCGCCGAACCTTGAGAGTCCCTCGAACTCAGAAGCCTCCGCTTCCGCGATGATCGCTCCTGCCTCTGTCGAAAATGCGATCAGCGCTCCGGTTTTGTTGATGTGAATGTTCTCGATCTCCTTGATCGTCAGCTCCCGGCCCTCGGCCTCAAGATCGAGCTGCTGCCCGACGACCATGCACGCCGCCGCTTGCCCGAGCCCCGAGATCAGCCTCATCTTCGTTTCCGCAGAGTTATGCGCATCTTCGGCGATGGTCTGAAATGCGAGAGCCTGCAGAGCATCTCCGGCAAGGATCGCCGTCGCCTCGCCGTACTTTTTGTGGCAGGTCTCGCGGCCGCGGCGAAGGTCATCGTCGTCCATCGAGGGCAGGTCGTCGTGGATCAGGGAATAAGTGTGGATCATCTCGACCGCCGCCGCAGTCCGCATCACCTTTTCGTCCGCCACGCCAAACGCCCGCCCGGCGGCGAGCATAAGCGCCGGCCGCAATCGCTTTCCACCCGCGAAAAGGCTCCAGCGGATCGCATCGCGAAGCTTCTGCGGCGGCCGCCCCTCGGCCGGTATCAGCCGATCAAGCTCTGCGTTGACAAGCCTTGCGGCCTCCTCAAGAAACTGATTGATATCGCTCATCCGAAAGCCGATTATCGGCTAACCGTACGGCAAATTCAAAAGCTTTCAGCCTTTGCTCTCGGCTTTTTGATACGCTAGATTTTTCTCAATGGCAGTTTCAAGCGAAGAATTTCGAGCCGCCCTCTCCCGCTTTGCGAGCGGCGTTACCGTCGTGACCTCTGTTGACGGCGACGGCCGGCCGCATGGCATCACCGTCTCGGCGTTCTGTTCCGTCTCGCTCGAGCCGCCGCTCGTGCTTGTTTGTATCGAGAAACTTGCCGGCAGCCACGCCTCGCTTGCCGGCACCGGCCGATTTTCGGTCAATCTTCTCGCCAGTGGCCAGCAATGGATATCCGACCGGTTCGCTTCGCTCGAAGCGGACAAGTTTCGCGACGTCCCGACGGCCACTGGCCTCTCAGGCCTTCCGCTGATCGAAGGCAGCCTTGCCTCACTTGAATGTGAGGTTCGTCAGGCCGTCGATGCCGGCGACCATTCCGTTTTTATCGGCGAGGTAGTGTCCGCCCGCGGCGATGGCGACGACCCGCTGCTCTATTTCCTCGGCGGCTATCGCTCGCTTGTGCAAGGCTAAGATGCCCATCGTTCAACACGCCGATCCGGGCTGCGGCCCGCAGGAACGCCGCTGGCGCGACAAATGCGTCGATGCCGGGCTTGACGACGACTGGCTCGAACGCCTGAATTCCCTCGCCGTTCTCGACCTGATAAGCATTTGCGAAGGCCATCCGGATGAGCCTGAGTTCGAGCACCGCCGTACGCCGCATATCAATTTCCGCGTCAAAGAGATCCACGCCGAAACCATCGCCGCTCTTTGGAACTCAGAGCGAGCCAAACTTACCGCTCTGATGGACGAGGCCTTTCTTGCTCTTCCGCTCTCGGTCGTCTTTGAGGTCCGCAGCGGCCGCGAACTCCGCTCCGGCTCGGCCGCGGACTTCGTCCTCTGCCTCCTCAAGCTCAAGCCCGCTCCGCTCTCGCTCGACCGCCACCCGCCCGCAAAAGCCGAGTGGTTCCGGCTCGCCATCGCCGCCATCGAAACCCTCGACCACCGCCTCGCCGAACATCTCGGCTAACCCCAACTCCCGATCCACCTATCTCGCCCCACCCCCGCTCGTGTCAGAGCTCCCGCTCGTGTCAGAGGCCCGACCGTCAGGGAGGGCGTCTGTTGGAATGGTGAATACGGAATCGCCGTGTCAGAGCCCCGCTCGTCAACCACACAGGCAGAAACCCGACCTGTAGGGAGGGTGCCTCTTAAAGGATGAAGGATGAAGGATGAAGGATGATTCTGAAATCCCTCGTTTTCTTCTTTTCTTTTTCCGTGGTTATTTTTCGTGACCAATCTAACAACGATCAGCTCAACCACGAAAGCGGAAAAGAAGAAACCGAAGGTTTACTTTCTCCCTTATCCTTTATCCTTTCTCCTTTCACACGCCGACCGGATTTCCGCCTGTGTCCTCACACAAAACAAAAACCGGAAACGCGGTCACCCTACGTCTCCGGCTTCTGACTACCGTCTACCGTCTACCGTCCATCACCTTACAAACGCATTCGGCAGCGGGCGGTCGCCGGTCGTGCCGAATTGAAGGATGAGCGGGCCGGCGGTTGAACGCAGTGCGAACCAGTTCGAGTTCGATGGCCGGAAGACCGCCGCGTCGATCCGTCCGTCGCCGTCATAGTCGCCCGGTGCAGGAAGGTCGCCGTTTGCTCCCCACGGGAAGGCGAAGAAACTCGAGTCCTCGCTGCGAAGCACGTACCATTCACCGGTCGAAGGCCGGAAGTATGCCAGGTCGGCCTTGCCGTCGCCCGTGTAATCACCCGGCACGGTCAGGTCGGTCGCCGAGCCGAACGCGAACGCACGGTTGGCTCCGTCGCTCGATCTCAGGTACCACCACTCGCCGCCGCCCGAACCGCCCGTCGGCCGGAAGATCGCGACATCCGCCTTCCCGTCGCCGTCATAGTCGGCCGGGACCGGCTTGTCGCCCGCGGTGCCGAACGGCGTCGCCGAAACCTGACCGTCCGAAGACCGCAGCGTGAACCAAGTGTTCGTCGATGGACGGTAAACCGTCGCGTCCGACCTCCCGTCACCATCGAAATCCGCCGGCGAGGGCACATCGCCCGCCGCCCCGAACGGGAACGCGAAGAACGTCGAGTCCTCGCTCCTCAAAACAAACCACTCGCCCGACGCCGGCCGCCAAAACGCCAGATCCGTCTTCCCGTCACCCGAGAGATCCGCCGGAACGACCGTGTCCGTCGCCTCGCCAAAAGCAAACGCCCGGTTCCCGCCATCCGACGACCTCAAATACCACCACTCCGATCCACTTCCACCAACCGGCCGAAACACCGACACATCCGTCTTCCCATCCCCATCCAGATCGAACGCCCTCCGATCGGGAGCGAAGCGAGCGACGCGAGGCCGTGACTGTCCCGCGACGGTTCCAAAGTCTCCGACATAAATGAACTTCCCGTCAGGCTGTAATGCCAGGGCATCAATTCCCCCATTTGCCCCCGGGTTGAACGAATCCGGCGCTCCTGTTGCACCGTCCAAGCGGGCGATGTTGCTACGGGCTTGTCCACCGATGCTGCTGAACAATCTACCGCCAACGAGGATCTTTCCATCATTCAGCACCGCGAACGAACTGACCAATCCATTCGCATTTGGATTCCAACTGTCCGCCATGCCCGTCACGCCATCGAGCCGGGCGACATTGTTGCGGGTTTGACCACCAATGCTGGTGAAAGTGCCTCCGACCAGAATCTTACCGTCCGGCTGCAGAGTAACAGCAACTACGGTGTTATTATTCGCGTTCGGACTGAAAGCAGAATCGAGAGTGCCGTCGGAATTTACCCGGGCAATACCAAGGCGGGTCGTCGCGACAATGTTATTGAAGAATCCGCCGATCAACACCTTACCGTCGGGTTGTAAAGCTATCGACTGAACAGCGCTGTTCGCATTCGGATTGAAGGCGGCATCGAGGGTGCCATCCGAATTGACCCGGGCGACCCTCCCCCGTGCTTCTCCTGCAATAGACGTAAATTCACCGCCGATCAGGATCCTGCCGTCAGGCTGAACTGCGATCGAATAGACGGCGTTGTTCACGTTCGGATCGAACGAGTCGGCCAAACCCGTCGCACCGTCTAGACGAGCAAAGCGACTTCGGGCCTCGCCGCCGATGTTAGTGAAAAAGCCGCCGACCAGTATCTTTCCATCGGGTTGAAGCGCTAAAGACGTTACGATGTTGTTTGCGTTAGGATTGAATGTGGTATCGAGCGTGCCGTCGGCATTGAAGCGAGCTATGCGGTTTCTGGGCTCGTTTCCTATGAACCCAAAGCTACCGCCGATGATGATCTTTCCGTCCGGTTGAACGACAATTGCGCGAACTCGGCCGTTCGGGATCGGATTAAACGAATCGAGTGACTGAGCAGCACTTTCGGTGACAAATGCACAGGCGAGCAAAATGAGCACACCGAGAATCCTTATGCATTCCGATCTGCCTACTGCGTTAAAATATCCACCGATGATCGTGCCCAAGCTTTCCTTTGCGGCTTTGAAGGGGCAAACTTTCTCCGCAACGGGCCGCGTGGCGAATTTTAGGTTCGCCAGCACCAATCCGAGCAATGTCCATTTTCGATCTTTTTTACTTGTGAGCATTGATTCCTCCATATGTTTCGACGTTTTCACCGTTGGTTGATGGTGATTGCGGAAGAATCCGAAAACCGACGCCAAAAAAATGGATATTCGACAAAACTTGGGTTAAAATCACCGGAAAAATCTCGCATTACCAATAGATATGAACGATCAGGCGGCTTCCGAGATCACCACGATCTTGAAGGATTGGAACAGCGGAGACATCGCTGCCGGCGAAAAGCTGCTGCCCTTCGTCTATGACGAGCTGAAGCGGCAGGCAGGGATACTTATGTCCCGCGAGCGGCCGAACCATACGCTGCAGCCGACCGCCCTAGTTCACGAGGCATTCATGCGGCTCGCCCGCAAAAGCGACATCGAATGGCAGAACCGTGCACATTTTTATGGCATTTCGGCACGGCTTATGCGACAAATATTGGTCGACCACGCCCGGAACCTCGCGCCTACATCTACGACCGATAAGAACCAATCGGCGTCCAGGCATTCGTCGCGAAAGCTGCCGATGTAGGGCGCGACCGGTTTATTGTAAAGCTGGGTCCGAACGAACGGCAGGGTTGCTTTGATTTCCAAAACCGCGGTCGCCTTTGTCATACCCCGCAACGAACGAGATATCCATTAGAGTTAATGAGCCTCGATTTCGAGAAGATTTTTCTTGACCTATATGTTGTATGTGTGCTACGGTTGTTTTTGTGTGGAGTGCCGGGCATAAGTTGGGGTATTGGGGTTGGCGGCGGCGGGCCGGCGAGTGCGGCGGCTCGAAATTGAGCATCAAACCCGATACGACTATAGGCATTCGATACGATATTACAGGCATTCGGGGCAAATGTATCATGGGCGGCGGCGATAAGATCAAAGGCTTCCGGGGCAATTATCCGGCACCGCGGGCGGCGCTCGCGGGCTTTGGGGCGCCCGGCGGCCGCCTCTGCCAAGCGTTTCACGTGTTTCAGTTGTTTCACCCGTTTCAGCCGTTTCACATGTTTCATCTGTTTCAGCCGTTTCTGAAGCACTCACTCCCCGCAAAAAATGAAACACCGGGAATTTTGAATTCCGGGACTCAAGACTTTCTACCACCCCGTCCGCCGCAGCGGCGTCCACCCCTCCTTATCAAGGAGGGGAGCTTTCGGAATGCGGCAGCGCCGGCTAAAGCCGGGATTCAAAACTCCGCGGCGTTCGCGATGTTTCCGATGTTCGCGGTGTTCGCGATGTTTCCGTTGTTCGCGATGTTCGCGATGTTTCCGGCGTTTCCGCGAACGCGCGATCCCCGCAGAAAAACAAAACACCGCGAGTTTCTACCACCCCGTCCGCCGCAGCGGCGTCCACCCCTCCTTAACAAGGAGGGGAGCTTTCGGAATTCGGAACCCCGCAACTCTGGAAACTATTTTCTGTTTCGGCTACACTTCGGGTATATGCGAGAGCAATTGAAGCGATTCATTGAGCAGATGGACGAGAACTCGGTGGCGGTCATTCCGGCGGCCCATGAGGTTACGCGGAGCTACGACACGGAGTTCAAGTTTCAGCAGGATCCGGACTTTTATTACCTGACCGGCTTTCCGGAGCCGGACGCGATCGCCGTCATCGACCCGAAGAACAAGAAGTCCCCTTACACGCTTTACGTTAGGCCGCGTGATCCGCTGATGGAGACGTGGTACGGGCGTCGACAGGGCGTTGAGGGTGCTGTAAGAAATTACGGCGCCGACCGTGCGTTTTCTATAGAAAAGTTTGCCGCCGACCTGCCAAAGCTGCTCGATGGCCACGACAAGCTTTATTACCGGTTCTCGGTCGATAAGGCGCTCGACCAACAGATCTTGCAGTACCTTTCGGGCCAGCGGGTCCGCCGGCTCAAGACGGCATATCCGCCGCACACCATCATTGACCCGACCATCATCACCGGCGAAATGCGGCTTCACAAAACCTCAGACGAGGTCGAGCTGATGCAGATCTCGGCCGACATCGCCGCCGAGGCGCACATCCTGGCGATGAAAAAGGTAAAGCCGGGAATGAACGAAGGCCAGGTCGAGGCCCTGATGGAAGCCTATATGAAGGATAAAGGCGCGAGCGGCGTCGCTTATAACTCCATCGTCGGCGGCGGCTACAACGCGACCATCCTTCACTACGTTGAGAACAATATGCCGCTAAAGGACGGCGACCTGATCCTCATCGACGCCGGTGCACAGTATAAGGGCTATGCCTCGGACATCACGCGGACCTTTCCGGTCAACGGCAAGTTTACGCCGGCACAGCGGGAGGTTTACGACGTCGTGCTCGACGTTCAGCTAAAGTGCATCGAAGCGACCAAGACTGGAAACACGGTCAAGAAGCGGCAGGAATATTCGATCGAGCTTCTGACCGAAGGAATGGTCAAGCTCGGGCTGCTCAAGGGCAAGACGTCGGACCTGGTAAAGAAAAAGGCTTATCTCAAATATTACATGCACGGCGTTGGGCACTACCTTGGGCTCGATGTCCATGACGCAGGCCGCTATTTCAGCGATCAGGAGGCCAAGCACTCGCGGCCGTTCGCTCCGGGAATGGTGCTGACGGTTGAGCCGGGCATCTACGTCCCGCCGGATGACAAGACCGCTCCGGCAAAATACCGCGGCATCGGTATCCGCATCGAGGACGACGTTCTCGTCACCGAAGACGGCAACCGCAACCTGACCGCAAAGGTCACAAAAGACCCGGACGAGATCGAGGCGATAATGCGGAAGCCCGCACGTAAGTAAGGGCGTATTTACGCAGGTATGACGAGTATCGACGACATCATCCGGAACCTTCCCGCCCTTTTTGCGGCGCTCTTTGTCGCGATCCTTTTTCTTCAATCGGGGCTCGACAAGGTCTTCGATTGGAAGGGAAATCTCGAGTGGCTGACGGGCCATTTCTCGAAGACATTTCTTGCCGGGATGGTTCCGATGATGCTCGGGACGATCACCTTGATGGAGATCGTTACCGGCCTAGCGGCAGCTGCGGGCATCGTCTATTTCATCGCGACCGGCTCGCTCGTTGTGGTTTTCGCGGCCGGCGTGCTCGGTGCCGCTTCACTTACCGCACTCTTTTTCGGCCAGCGGATCGCCAAGGATTACCCCGGAGCCGCGGTGTTGGTTCCGTATTTTCTTCTGATGCTCGTCGTGATGTTCCTCACAAACCCGTTCGCGGCAAAATAAAAGCGGCACTAGGCCGCTGTTACTTTCCGCATTCAAGTTCTGATCAAGCAGAGGCCGAATCCGTGGCACGAAGCTTTTCGATTATTGCCGAAGCGAAGTCGGCAGTGTTGGTCGTGCCGCCTAGGTCCCGCGTAAGGTATTTGCCCTCGGCAAAGACGGCAAGCATCGCCTTTTCTGCCCGGTTCGCGGCATCGGTTTCACCGATGTGGCGAAGCATCATCAACCCGGACATCAGGATCGCCGTCGGGTTGGCAATGCCCTGCCCCGCGATGTCCGGTGCGGATCCATGAACCGCTTCGAACACCGCCCCTTGTTCGCCGATGTTCGCTCCCGGTGCAAGGCCGAGGCCGCCGATCAAACCGGCACAGAGGTCGGAAAGGATGTCGCCGTAAAGATTTTCCATCACGAGCACGTCAAACTGCTCCGGCCTCATCACAAGCTGCATACAGCAGTTATCGATGATCTTATCGTCGGCTTCGATATCGGGAAAATCCTTCGAGACCTCGTAAAATAGGTCAAGGAAAAGCCCGTCTGAGAGCTTCATGATGTTCGCCTTGTGGACGGCGGTCACTTTCTTGCGGCCATTGTCGCGGGCGAACTCGAAGGCATACGTTACGATCCGCCGCGAGGCCTTTTCAGTGATGACCTTAAGGCTCTCGACCACACCGGGCACAACCACGTGCTCAATGCCCGAATAAAGCCCTTCGGTGTTTTCGCGAACAATAACAAGGTCGAGTTCGGGATAGCGGCATGGAACATTAGGCAGAGCCTTTACCGGACGGACGTTGGCGTAAAGATCAAGAGCCTTCCTCAGGCCCACATTGACCGAGGTGAATCCCTTCCCGACCGGGGTCATTATCGGCCCCTTGAGAGCTACTTTATTCTCTCGGATCGAGCTAATGGCGTCATCCGGCAGCGTCGTGCCGTACTTCTCCTGTGCCTGTGCGCCGAGAATATGCGTTGACCACTCAACGTCAACGCCCGCCGCTTCGATAATGCGGACCGTTGCCGACGTTATCTCCGGCCCAATGCCGTCTCCGGGGATCAATGTGATGTTGTGCTTCATACGAATTTATATGCTGATATCTTATAATATTTTTTCGCTTTATGAACGTTCTCATTATCGGTGGCGGCGTGATCGGCCTTGCGGCTGCACGCGAGTTGCGTCTCGCCGGTGCCGGGCGTGTTACCGTTCTCGAAAAAGGACAGGCAGGCCGCGAGGCGTCATGGGCGGCGGCCGGGATGCTTGCCCCGGATGCCGAGACCGAGACGGTCGATGCAATGTACCGCCTTTGCCGGCGTTCGAATGAGCTTTATCCTGAGTTCGCGGCGTCGCTTTTCGATGAGACCGGTATCGACATTGAGCTCGACCGAACGGGCACGATCTGCGTAGCGTTCTCAAATGATGATTCCGAACATCTGAGAAGGAGAATGGCCGCCCAGCAGACTGCGGGAATCAGTGCCGAATTGCTTTCGTCGACTAATATTGCAGGGCTCGAGTCCTCGCTTTCCCCCGATGTTGTGGGCGGCGTCCTTTATCCGGATAACGGACAGGTCGAGAACCGCAAGCTCGTCGCCGCACTTCTGGAGTTTGCCCTACGGAATTCGATCGAGGTGCACGAAAATTCCCCGGCCGATGAGTTGGAGATCCGGAACGGAAGGGCCGTTGGCCTTTCGGTCAAGGGCAAGTCGCTTGAGGCCGATGCGATTGTCGTTGCCGCGGGGGCGTGGCAATCGGAATTGCTTGATAAGGCCAATGTCGGTTGCCCGCGAGTTACACCTGTGAAGGGCCAGATCATTGCGTACGAACGCGTTCCTTCGCTGCGGCATGTCGTTTACGGTGCCGGCGGTTACCTGGTCCCGCGGCGAGACGGCCGGCTTTTGGTTGGGGCGACAGTTGAGGACGCAGGCTTTAACACCGAGGTAACCGCGGAAGCTGTGCTATCGTTACGGCAGTCAGCGGAGCGGCTTTTGCCCGGGCTTGCCGGACGCGAGCCGGACGACAAATGGGCAGGACTGCGGCCGTTCGCTGCGGGCGGCGAACCGATCATCGGTGCGGTCCCCAATGTTTCCGGGCTTTTCGTCGCGGCCGGGCATTACCGCAATGGCATTTTGCTAGCACCGGTGACGGCTCAGTTGATCGCCGAAGCGGTACTGAAGGGCTCGTCGCCTGAGATCGGCCGCCCATTTCTTCCGGCATCCGGCAAGGAAGCCGCGGCATCGTAACCCACTTATGAGATCGGCAGTTATTCTCTTCATTCTTTTTTCACTCGCCGCGGCGGAGATGTCCGCCCAATCGAGGCGTTCAAGGACCGGCCCGGCCGCAAATTCCGCATCGGAGGCCGACCGAACCGAACGGCCTGTCCGCGAAATGTATGAGGAGGCCAATGCCTTCCGGCGGAACAAGTTCGAGGAATATGCAAAAAAGAAGATCGCCTATTCCGAGGAGCTAAGGCTTGAGACCGAGCGTGAGCAGAAGCAGCTCGCTGCGAAATATGCGATGGCCGCCGAGGAGCGGACCGGCCTCTCGACCGAAGACGTTTACTATAAGGCACTGCTCCATTGGATCTCGGAGAATCTCGAACGCACCGCCGCCTCGCTTGCCGAATACCTTGCCCGCACCGACACCGTCGGCGAAAAGGCGCAGACCGCCCGTTCGCTTCTTGTTGTCATTTACGCAAAGCAGAAGAACTTCGAGGACGCGACCCGCTACCTTGTCGAATATGACGGCCGCGAACCCCGACGTGCCTCGGAAGTCTCGCGGATGAACAATGAACTGGCAAAGGCTTACCTCGCGGCTGCGAGCCCGGCAAAGGCAGTCCAGTTTGCCGACCGTGCTTACCGCACTTCAAAGTCAATGCTTGCCGACCCGAGTCTTAAGACCCGCGGGCTTGATGAACTTCTCGACAACGGAATGCTGCTCTTCGAGAGCTATCGCGATTCCGGAAAATCGGCCGAGGCCGAAAGCGCTTTGACCGATATGCGCAACGTCGCTGCCGGCGTCGGTGCCTCCGACCTCTATTTTTACGCGGCCGACAAACTCCTCGTTTACCTTATCGACCAGGGCCGCAAGTCCGCTGCAATGGAGGGCTATATGTCCGCCCTCATCGAAGCAGGCAAGGCATTCGCCAACAAGGCCGTCGCTAGTGACGCGATCCGCCGGCTGAAGGCTCGCGAGAAGCACTACAAACTGATGGCCGAGCCCGCGATCGAACTCCCCGGCGTTGACCGCTGGTTTCCCGGCCAACCGCAAACGCTTGCCTCGCTCCGCGGCAAGGTCGTTCTTCTTGATTTCTGGGCAACGTGGTGCGGGCCGTGCTTCGATGCATTTCCGCACCTGACCGAATGGCAGCGTGACTATGGCGACAAAGGCTTTGTCGTCCTCGGCGTCACCCGTTACTATGGGCGTGCCGAAGGATTCAACGTCGATAATCCGAACGAGATCGAGTTTCTTAAACGCTTTCGCGAAAAGTATCGCCTGCCGTATGATTTTGTCGTAACCCGCGACCAGCAGGCACAGATCCAATACGGGGCAACGGCCCTCCCGACCGCGGTCCTGATCGACCGGAAAGGGACAATACGCTTTATCGAATCCGGTTCGAGCCCGAGCCGAACGGAGGAGATGCATCGCCGCATAAAGGCGCTTCTCGCTGAACAATGAGCCCCGCTAAGACCGCCGATAAACGCTCGAAGAGCAAGACCGAGAGCTTCTACGACCGAATTGCCGACGTCCATAACAT
>ERZ1066135.882-NODE-882-length-13247-cov-8.507429_pt1 | contig 13247 bp, 13 predicted proteins | sample MGYA00382782_ERZ1066135 | MGnify/ENA primary metagenome ERZ1066135 (study PRJEB33369, sample SAMEA5778365) | biofilm metagenome | biome: Industrial cooling water; feature: Water cooling tower basin; material: Biofilm | place: United Arab Emirates | collected...
GAGCTGTCGAACGGGCTCTTGCGCACCAGGCGGTGCACGCCGGTCTCGGTGCGCAGGTGGCCGAAGGCGTGGTCGCCCTCCACCTTGAGCGTGGCCGAGCGGATGCCGGCGACGTCGCCCTCGGTCTCCTCCATCACGGAGGCTGTGAAGCCCTTGCGCTCGCAGTAGCGCAGGTACTGGCGCAGCAGCATCTGCGCCCAGTCGCAGGCCTCGGTGCCGCCGGCACCGGCCTGGATGTCGAGGAAGCAGGGCAGCGGGTCGGCCGGGTTGTCGAACATGCGGCGGAACTCGAGCTGCTCGACCTTGGCGGCGAGGTCGGCGGTCTCGTCCTCGATGACCGCGAGGCCTTCGTCGTCGCCCTCGTCCTTGCTCAGTTCGTAGAGCTCGGCGTTGTCGGCGAGGTCGCGCTCCAGCGAGGCGATCGTGCCGACCACCGACTCCAGCGATTTTTTTTCTCGGCCCAGGGCCTGGGCGTTCTTCGGGTCGTTCCAGACCGTGGGGTCTTCGAGCGCGGCGTTGACCTCGCTCAGGCGACGAGCTTTCTCGTCGTAGTCAAAGATACCTCCGGAGGTCGGCGGTGCGCCGACCCAGGTCGGTGAGTCGGGCGCCGAGGGCGTTGATGTGTTCGATGTCCATGGCGGGGTCCTCTTCGGTCGATGGATGATTTTCTCACGCGGCATCGAGGCACGCTTCGATCCAGGCGCTCATCCTGCGACTTGGGGTGCAGGCAGTCCGCGCGCCGCGGGTCGCTGCGGCGAAGCCCCTATGATCGGCGCCGACACGCCACGAGCCCGCCCCGATGCTGCCCCGCTCCACCCGCCGCACCACGCTCTCGGTGATGATGATCGTCCGCGACGAGGCCGATCGCATCGAGGCCTGCCTGGCCTCGGTGGCCGGCTGGGCCGACGAGGTGGTGGTGCTCGACAGCGGCAGCACCGACGGCACGCCCGACATCGTGCGCCGCTACACCGACAAGCTCTGGATCACCGACTGGCCCGGCTACGGCCCGCAGCGCAACCGCGCGCTCGCGCACTGCACCGGCGAGTGGATCTTCTCGATCGACGCCGACGAGGTGGTGCCGCCGGCGCTGCGCGAGGAGATCGACCGCGTGCTCGACGAGCCCGGCCGCGACTGCACGGTGCTGAAGATGCCCTGGCAGACGGTGTTCTTCGGCAAGCCGCTGAAGCACGGCCGCTACACCTCGCCGCAGGCCAAGATCTTCGTCCGCGAGGGCGCCAGCTACCGGCCCGACCAGGTGCACGAGTCGCTGCTGATGCCGCGCCGCAAGGTGAGGGTGCTGAAGGCGCCGCTGGTGCACTACTCCTGGCGCAGCTACCAGCATGTGCAGGAGAAGCACCTGAAATACGGCTGCCTGCTGGCGCAGCAGAAGTTCGAGCGCGGCCGGCGCGGCAACCTGCCCTACGCCGCGCTTCGTTTCGTCACCGACTTTCTTCAGCAGTATCTGCTGCGCGGCGGTTTCCTCGACGGTAGCCGCGGCTTCCTGATGGCCTTGATCCTGGGCCAGTACGCCTTCCACAAGTATGCGGCGCTGTGGGCGCTGGGGACCGATCGGCGCGGGCCGCCGCGTTGACCGCTGCTCAGCGTTTGGGCGGCCGCAGCAGCCTGCCGAGCGTCTCCCAGGTCGCCTGGCGGCGCCAAGCGCCCGGCGTGCGGCGTGCGGCGGAAAAAAATGCGGACAGCCGATCGCCACGGCGCGCCGCCGTGGGCGCGCTCAACGCCTGGAGCGTCAACCGCCAGTCGAGTGCCGCCAGCGCTTCGCGCGCATCGTCGCGCAGCGCCGCGGTCTCGGGGTCGTCGATCAGGCGCTGCAGCAGCCGCCGGTGCTCGTCACCGAAGCGCTCGGCCTCGGCCAGCGACTTGGAGGCGCCGTGCAGCCGGAACCAGGCCAGCGTGCGATCGCTGTACTGCACGCGCGGGAAGCGCTGCGTGTAGCGGATCAGCAGGTCGAGGTCGAAGCGGTAGTGCAGCGCGGCGTCGATGCCGGTCTCGCGCAGCGCCTGCGTGCGGTACCAGATGCCCGGCTGGTGCCAGCGGGTGCGCGACTCGATCGGCAGCCGCACCAGGTCGCGCGCGGTCAGCGCGCGGCTGACGCGCAGGCGGTCCAGCGCCTCGGCGCGGAAGTTCTGCGTCGAGCCGCCGATCAGGTCGGCCCCGGGCGCGAGCCGCGCCACCTCCCAGAGGGCCCCGGGCGCGAGCAGGTCGTCGGAGTTGATCCAGTTGAACCATTCGCCCTCGGCGCGCGCCAGGCCCTTGAGGATCGCATCCACTTGGCCGCGGTCTCGTTCCGAGACCCAGCTGGTCAGCCAGGGCGCGTAATGCTGCAGGATCTCGACCGAGCCGTCCCGGCTGCCGCCGTCGATCACGTGGTAGTCGAGCGCCGGGTAACCTTGGTCGAGCACCGAGCGGATCGTCGTCTCGAGGAAGGCGGCCTGGTTGTAGGAGGGTGTGACGACGGTGATGCGCAGCAGCGCGTCGTGCGGCGGCGATGCGGACGCGCGGGCCGATCGAAGCTTCGGAGGCCATTGCGCCGGCCCCAGCCAGGCGGGCAGCGGGGTCGTCGCCCGGTTCATCGCCGGGGCGTCATCGACCATCGCTGCGCGGCGAGATCGAAGACGGCATAGTGGCCGGCGTCGAAGCGGCGTCTCTTGCTCGCCCTGTACCAGCGCCTCTTGTCGATGCGGGCCAGTGTCCGATCCCAGACCGAAGGCGTTTCGCTGAAGCGACGCATTTCGTCGAAGTAGGCAGGCTTGTCTTCCGAAATCTGGCCGCGCTGGTACTTGAATCCTCCCAGGTACGACTGGACGATCGCCAATTCGTGCGCGTCGGCGAACGAGAACCAGAGGAACGCATCGCCCGCATGACGCAGCGAGGCGAGCCGATCGAAGTCGACCCACCGGTGCAGCGAGCGCCGCCAGAAGGTGGCTTCCTGCTGGATGAAGGGCAGCAGGGGACCGTACAGGCCACGCCGGATCAGCCGGCGGCGGTAGCGGTAGGGCTGGCTGCAGCCGATCACCTGCGAGCGCTCGTTGTAGAGGACCGTCATGCCGGTCAGCCAATCGACCGGATGCGTCTCCATCACGTCGAGCACGACGTCGAAGGCGCGGGGGTGGTAATAGTCGCCGGCGTTGAGGTAGGCGACGACGTCGCCGCGGCAGCGCGGCAGCGCCCGCGCGAGCCCGTCGTACAGGCCGGCGTCCGGTTCGGAGACGATGTCGACGGCCGGGGTCTGCAACGATCTCGCCGTCTCGACGGTGCGGTCGGTCGAGGCCCCGTCGCGGACCTGGTAATCGAGTTCGACGCGGCCGCTGAGCACGGCCGTCTGATGCAGCACGGACTGCATGGTTTCGGCGATCGCCTGCTCCGCGTTCCGACACACCGTGACGATCGAGATGCGCTTGATGTCCTGCTTCAACGCCCGGCTCCCCATCCGCCCTGCCGCTTCATGGTCAGCGTCCCAGCCTCGCGGCCAGGCGCCACCACCATCGATCGCGTCGCGTGGACGGCGAAAGCACGAACGGTGCGATCGCCCGACGCTCGATGGCCCAGCGTGCGGCACCGTCGACGCAATCCTGCCATGCGCTGCGACCGCGTTCGCGCCAGCCGGAAAGATCCAGCGGCCGCGGACACGCCGGATCGTAGAGCCAGCCGTTGCGGCCCTCGTGTACGTATTCGTTCATCGTCGGGCGGTCCGGTGCGATCACCGGCTGGCCGGCCGCCAGCGCTTCGAGCATCGCCATGCCGATACCTTCGAGCCAGCGCGGCGCCACGAAGACATCGCAGCCGGCGACCAACGCCAGGTAGTCGTCGCGGGCGAGCCAGTCTTCGACCACCTGGATACGGTAGCGGCGCACGTCGTCGGCGTCGGGACGTACCGCGCGGTGGCCGGGATCGGCCGACAGCCGCAGCACCACGCTGTCGACCGGCTGCTCGCCGAGCAGGCGCTTGAGCAACGGCCATTGCACCTGCCCGCGGTCCCACAGGTACACCCGGGGGTGGGTTCGCGCATGGCGGGGCGGTGCGGGTCGCGGCTCGGGCCAGTAGCGCACGCCGAGCGAGGGCTGGCCGCGGGCGTGGATGACGTCGTGCGTCTGACGGCAGAAATTGACGAACTTCAAGCCGCTGCCGCGGGTCTGCCGCACGCGGCGCGAATCGGCGTCGAAATCGTCGCGCATCGGCACCCAGGTGACGTTCGGATGCGCGAGCGCCCGCAGCAAGCGCGGTTTCGGCTGCAGCTGCATGAAGACCAGGGCTTCGCACGGGTGTTCGCGCAGCAGCGGCAGCAGGTCGGCCTGCGGAGCGCAGTACAAGGCGCGGGTCGACTCCGCGGGCAGCAGATCGAGGAAGAACTGCGTGCTGCGCGTACGCCGGTGGAACTCGTGGTCGACGAACAGGATGCGCGGCGCCACGGCCTGCGGCGACCCCGTCACGGCCCACCGGTTGCGCGCCGGCGCAACGCATCGTGATCGGGCATGGTCAGCGGCTTCAGCAGTTGCCGCGCGAGCCACGGTGCCGCGCGGCGCAGCCGCTGCAGCCGCCGCCAGGCCCGGGGCACGGCCGAACGGCTGAACAGTGCGAGATCGCGGCCGTCGGAGGCGACATGGCAGCCCAGGGCGTCGGCCATCCATTGCAGGGTGCGCGGGCGGAAGAACCCCACATGCTGTCCATGCTCTCCGCCCAGGTACCACCAGCCGGCCGTCGGTGGGGCCGTGCCGCGGATCAACTCCGTGGACAGCAGCACCGCCGGCGCACGGTCGAGCATCGCGCGCAGGTCATCGAGCGGATGCACCAGGTGCTCGAACACCTCGAACGCGGTGAGCAGGTCGAAGCGACCGTGGTCGGCCTCGAATCCGCGGGCCAGCAGGTTGGGGCTGTACCGGTCTTGCCAGCGTGCGTCGATACCGGCATCGCGCAGCAGCCGCACCAGGATGCCGTAGCCGCCGGCATGGTCGAGCACGCGGCCGCCGCGCAGGCGACCGATCGCCAGCAGCGTCATCACCACCCGCTGCAGGTTGAGCTGATTGCGCCACAGGATGCCGGTGTCGAACGCGTTGATCGGCGACGCGTAGGCCTCGGACAGCCAGTACGGCGTCTCGGTCTGGAAGTGGCCGCACATCGGGCAGTCGTGGTAAGCGACGCGCCGGCCCAGCAGCGGCGCGTCGAACACGCGGCGGCTGTCGGTGCCGCAGACGCGGCAGGGCAGGGTGTTCGCGTCGTTCATCCTGCCCGCGCCGCCTCGCACATCGCCGCCACCACCTCGTCGACGCCGTGGCGCGGCCGCCAGCCGAGCCGCTCGCGTGCGCGCGACGGGTCGGCAGCGCCGCGGCGGATGTCCGAGGGCCGCAGCAGCGCCGGGTCCCGGCGCACATGGCGCCGCCAGTCGAGCCCGAAGTGGCCGAAGGCGCGCTCGACGAAGTGCTCCAGCGGCACGCTGCGGCCGGTGCCGATGACGAAGTCCTCCGGCGCGTCGGGCTGCAGCATCCGCCACATCGCCTCGACGTACTCCGGCGCCCAGCCCCAGTCGCGCTCGATGTCGAGGTTGCCCAGCGCGAGCGTTTCGTCGCTGCCGGCGGCGATGCGGGCGGCGGCGCGCACGATCTTCTGCGTCACGAAGCGCTCGGGCCGCAGCGGCGACTCGTGGTTGAACAGGATGCCCGTGCAGGCGTGCATCCGGTAGGCCTCGCGGTAGTTGGCCACCAGGTTGTGGGCGCAGGCCTTGGCCACCGCGTAGGGGCTGCGCGGACGGAACGGCGTCGACTCGTTCGCCGGCAGCTCACCGGTGTCGCCGAAGCACTCGCTGGAGCCGGCGTTGTAGAGCCGGATCGGCCGCTCGACGAAGCGCACCGCCTCCAGCAGGTTCAGCACGCCGATCGCGATGCTCTCGATCGTCTCGACCGGCAGCTCGAAGGACAGGCCGACCGAGCTCTGCCCGGCCAGGTTGTAGATCTCGTCGGGCCGGGTGCGGGTGATGGTCTGCAGCACGCTGCGGAAGTCGCTCGGCGCCATCGACACCAGCTCGACGCGGCCGTCGACGCCCAGCGACTGCAGCCCGCGGCGCGGCATCGAGGCCGCGTCGCGCGAGCTGCCGGTCACCGCATAGCCCTTGGACAGCAGCAGCGCCGCCAGGTAGGCGCCGTCCTGGCCGCCGACGCCGCAGATCAGCGCGCGCCGCGGCGCGGCCGCCTCACTCGTGGTGGTCATAGGTCTGGAAGCCGGCGTCCTTGACCAGGCTGTCGCGGCGCGCCGCGGCGTGGTCGCTGTGCACCATTTCGCGCACCAGCTCGGCCAGCGTGATCTTCGGCGTCCAGCCCAGGCGCTCGCGTGCCTTGCTGGCGTCGCCGAGCAGGGTCTCGACCTCGGTCGGACGGAAGTAGCGCGGGTCGACGCGGACGATCACGTCGCCCGGCTTGCAGCGCAGGCCGTCGCGAGCGACCGCCACCACGGTGCCGACCTCCTCCACGCCCTCACCGCCGAAGGCCACCGTGATGCCCAGCTCGGCGCAGGCCAGTTCGACGAAGCGCCGCACGCTGACCTGCACGCCGGTGGCGATGACGAAGTCCTCCGGCGCCGGCTGCTGCAGCATCAGCCACTGCATCTCGACGTAGTCGCGCGCATGGCCCCAGTCGCGCAGCGCCGACAGGTTGCCGAGGTAGAGGCAGTCCTGCAGGCCGAGCGCGATGCGCGCGACCGCACGGGTGATCTTGCGCGTCACGAAGGTCTCGCCGCGCAGCGGGCTCTCGTGGTTGAACAGGATGCCGTTGCAGGCGTACATCCCGTAGGCCTCGCGGTAGTTGACGGTGATCCAGTAGGCGTAGAGCTTGGCGACCGCGTAAGGGCTGCGCGGGTAGAAGGGCGTCGTCTCCTTCTGCGGCACCTCCTGCACCAGGCCGTAGAGCTCGCTGGTGCTGGCCTGGTAGAAGCGGGTCTTCTTCTCGAGCCCGAGGATGCGGATCGCCTCCAGCAGCCGCAGCGTGCCCAGGCCGTCGGCGTTGGCCGTGTACTCGGGCTCCTCGAAGCTGACCGCCACGTGGCTCTGCGCCGCCAGGTTGTAGATCTCGTCGGGCTGCACCTGCTGCACGATGCGGATCAGGTTGCTGGAGTCGGTCAGGTCGCCGTGATGCAGCACGAAGCGGCGGCCGGTCTCGTGCGGGTCCTGGTAGAGGTGGTCGATGCGCTGGGTGTTGAACAGCGAGGCGCGGCGCTTGATGCCGTGGACCTCGTAGCCCTTGGCGAGAAGCAGCTCGCTGAGGTAGGCGCCGTCCTGGCCGGTGACGCCGGTGACGAGGGCGATGCGGGGATGTGTGGGGGGATTCACTGGGGCGGTTTCCCGAAACGTGCGAGTCGCAATTGTCCGCGGCCGAGCCACTCACGCCAACGCTCGGCCGTCGTGAGCCGCTCGCGCACGCCGAACACGTGCCGCGCCGCCCATCGGTCGGCCAGCGCGACCGGCTCGACGCGGCCGGGATGGCGCAACGGCAACGGCAACGGCCGGGGCGGCAGGTTGGCCAGGCGGCTTTCGGCATCGAGCGTGTGGGTGGCGCCGGCGCCGAACCCGATGTTCGTGACCAGGTTGTGCGCCGGCATGCAGCTGTACGCTCCGGCACGCCAGCAGGCGTGGACCCACTGGTAGTCCCAGGTGTCGAGCCGTCCGCTGCTTACCGCGTCGAACGCTTGCCGCCAGTGCTCCTGCTGCCTGGGCGCGCCGGGGAACCGCTTCGCCAGCAGGTCCGCCGAACCGCCGTTGCGCCAGTCGGCCATCGACACGTCGTAGTGCCGCCATGCTCGCCGCCACGTCGCCCAGCCCCAGATGTGGACGCAGCGCGAAAACCAGTAGCTGGACGCGGGTTGCCACAGCGCGGAGATGAAGTTGTCGCCGCTGATGCACATGACGCGCTCGTCGTCGCGGTAGCGCTCGAGCAGCGCATCGCAGTAGGCGAAGAACGACGGGTCGGGCAGGCAATCGTCTTCGAGCACGATGCCTTCGGTTTCGTGCTCGAAGAACCAGCCGATCGCGTCGCTGACCGCGCGCTTGCAGCCGAGGTTCTGCTCGCGCAGCAGGGTCTGCAGCCCGCACGGCCAATCGATCGCGGTGGCGATGGCGCGCGCCTCGGCGCACAGCGCGCCCTCGGCGTCCCGCCCGGGGCGGGGGCCGTCGGCGGCGACGTACAGCCGCGGCGGCCGCGCGGCGCGAATCGCTTCGAAGACCCGCCGGGTCGTGTCCGGCCGGTTGAAGACCAGGAACAGGACGGCGCTGCGCATCCGGTGGCCCCTAGGCGGCGAGAAGCCGGCGGAAGTAATCGATCGTTGCCCGCAGGCCGTCCTCGAGGGCCACCTTCGGTTCCCAGCCGAGCGCGGCGCGCGCCAGCGCGATGTCGGGTTGGCGCTGCTTGGGGTCGTCCTGCGGCAGCGGCTCGAACACCAGCTTGGAACGACTGCCCACCAGCTGCAGGATGCGTTCGGCCAACTCGATCATCGTGAACTCACCGGGGTTGCCGAGGTTGACCGGGCCGGTCAGCTCGGCCGGCGTGTCCATCAGCCGCAGCAGCGCGTCGACCAGGTCGTCGACGTAGCAGAAGCTGCGCGTCTGCCGGCCGTCGCCGTAGATCGTCAGGTCCTTGCCATGGATCGCTTGCACGATGAAGTTGCTGACCACCCGGCCGTCCTGCGGATGCATGCGCGGGCCGTAGGTGTTGAAGATGCGCGCGACCTTGATCTCCAGCCGGTGCTGCCGGTGGTAGTCGAAGAACAGCGTCTCGGCGCAGCGCTTGCCTTCGTCGTAGCAACTGCGCGGCCCGATCGGGTTGACCCGGCCCCAGTAGCTCTCGGGCTGTGGGTGCACCTCGGGGTCGCCGTAGACCTCGCTGGTCGAGGCCTGGAGGATGCGCGCCTTCACCCGCTTGGCCAACCCCAGCATGTTGATGGCGCCGTGCACGCTGGTCTTGGTGGTCTGCACCGGGTCGTGCTGGTAGTGGATCGGCGAGGCCGGGCAGGCCAGGTTGTAGATGCGGTCGACCTCGACGTAGAGAGGGAAGGTGACGTCGTGCCGCATCAGCTCGAAGTTCGGGTGCCCGAGCAGATGCGCGACGTTGCGTTTGCCGCCGGTGAAGAAGTTGTCCACGCACAGCACGTCGGTGCCGCGCTCGACCAGCCGGTCGCACAGGTGCGAGCCGAGGAAGCCGGCGCCGCCGGTGACGAGGGCGGTCGTCATGCGGCAGGCTTGGTGCAGATCATGTACAGGCTCTCGTAGTCGCGTGCGGAGGCATCCAGCTGCGGGTCGAAAGCCCGTACGGCGCAGTCCTGGAAGCCTGCTTCGGTGCAGTGGTGCGCGAGGCTGTCGCGGTCGAACATGAAGCGATGGTGGCCGTCCATGTAGAACATGTAGTTGAGGATGTCCATGCGCTGCCCGGACACCACGGCAGGCTGGTAGCGCAACAGATCCGCGGCAGCGATCTTGCCCAAGTATGCGTCGACGTAGAGCGCGGCGTCGGGCACCGCGATCAGGAATTCCGCGCCGGGCCGCAGCACCCGCAGCACCTCGCGCAGCAGCCGGCGCAACGGCGCGAAGTCGAAGTGCTCGAGCAGGTGTGAGCAATAGACGCGGTCGAAGCTCGAGTCCGCGAAGGGCAGCCCGCGACGCAGATCCCAGTACAGGTCGGCGCCGGCGCACTGATCGACCGTGATCCAGCCGGGCCGGCGGGTCGGTCCCGAGCCCAGTTCGAGCTGACGGACCTGCGGGCCGTGCCTGCGAAGCCGCCTGAGCGAAGCCCTTGCACGCAGTTCCGAACGCAGCGCCTTGATGCATCCGCGCAAGCACACAGGCATGGTCATGGGACTCCTTCGGGGGCGCCGGCACCGAGACCCGCACGGGTCAAGGCGTCGGCAGCGCGACGATGTTCTGGTAGCCGAACTGCTCGTTGAACCAGCAGTCGTTCGGTCGCAGCGGCAGCAAGCCGTGCGGCAGCAGCCGGTGCAGCCGGTAACGCCCACCGAGGCATGCCGCGAAGTCGTTGATGAACACGCGGCTGTGTGCGTTGATGTGGGTGAACTCGAACTGGATGACGCCGATTTTCCCCCCGGCGAGCAGGCGCCGTGCGCCCCGCAGCACCTGCAGGTCGTAGCCCTCGACATCGACCTTCAGAAAATCGATGCCCGCGATGCCGTGCTCGGCGCAGTAGTCGTCGAGCGTGAGCACCGGCACGGTGGTTTGCCGCGGGCGGCCTCGGTGCACGACGTCGATCACCCCGGGAACGACGCTGGCGTGCTGCGACCCCGCAGCGTCGGCGTAGTCGAACAGATCGAGTGAGCCCGTGCTGTCGCCGACGGCGGCGTGGGTCACCCGGATGTCCGGACAGCGCGCGGCCATCGCCGTTGCCAGCGCACCTTGCGGTTCGAAGGCGTGGATCTCGGCGCGACGATTGACGGCACGCACCGCCGCGGACCAGTCTCCGACGTTGGCGCCGACGTCGAACACCACCGGCGCCGTGGCGTCGCGCAGCCGCTGCCGGATGATCCAGCGCTCGCCCGACAGCCGCGGCGACTCGTAGTTGTGCAGGCCGAGCACGCGCGCCGACAGATGGAACAGCCGGGTGTGCAGGCGCGCGAGGCGCGGCCCGCCGCAGGCGAGCACGTAGGCCTCCGCGAGGGTCTTCGACAGGCGGCTCATCCGCCGGCCCCCACATCCCGGAACGGCGCCGCCTCGTAGGTCCGCCGGATGCCGGCCTCGAGCGGGATGCGGGCGCGCCAGCCGAGCGCGGCCAGGCGCGAGACGTCCAGCAGCTTGCGCGGTGTGCCGTCGGGCTTGCCGGCGTCGAAGACGATGCGACCCTCGAAGCCGACCACGCGCATCACCGTCTCGGCCAACTCGCGGATCGTCACGTCCTCGCCGCAGCCGATGTTGACGAGCGGGCCGTCGTAGCCGATCGCCATCAGGTGCACGCAGGCGTCGGCCAGGTCGTCGGCGTGCAGGAACTCGCGGCGCGGCCGGCCGCTACCCCAGACCACCAGCTCGCGGTCGCCGCGCTGCTTGGCCTCGTGGGCCTTGCGCAGCAGTGCCGGCAGCACATGGCTGGTCGCGAGGTCGTAGTTGTCGTTCGGGCCGTAGAGGTTGGTCGGCATCACGCTGACATAGCGGCGGCCGTACTGGCGCCGGTAGCTTTCGCAGAGCTTGATGCCGGCGATCTTGGCGACCGCATAAGGCTCGTTGGTCGGCTCCAGCGGACCGGTCAGCAGGGAGTCCTCGCGGATCGGCTGCGGGCAGTCGCGCGGGTAGATGCAGCTCGAGCCGAGGAACAGCAGCCGCCCGACGCCGGCGGCGTGGGCGCCGTGGATCAGGTGGTTCTGGATCGCCAGGTTCTCGTAGAGGAAGTCGGCGCGGCAGCGGTCGTTGGCGGCGATGCCGCCGACCTTGGCCGCGGCGACGAACACGACGTCCGGGCACTCCTCGGCCAGGAAGGCATGCACCGCACGCTGGTCCAGCAGGTCGAGCTCGGCGCGGCTGCGCAGCACGAGCCGACCGTAGCCGCCCTGCTGCAGCCGGCGCACCAGGGCGCTGCCGACCATGCCGCGGTGGCCGGCGACGTAAACCTTGGCATCGAGGTTCATGGGTCGATTGTCGATCAACCGCCGGTCGTCAGCGCCCGGTAAACCGCCCGGTTGCCGTCGACCATCGCGTCGACCGAGAAGTGGTCGAGCACGAGCCGCCGGCCGGCGGCGCCATAGCGCGAGCGCAGCCCGGCGTCGGCCAGCAGCGCGACGAGGTGGCGCGCCAGCGCCGCCGCATCGCCGGGCTCGATCAGCTCGCCGTTGAGGCCGGGCCGCACGATCTCGGGGATGCCGCCGGCGCGGCCGGCGACGATCGGCAGCCCGCAGGCCGCGGCCTGCAGCAGCGCCACGCCCAGGCCTTCCAGCTCGGCCGGATGGACCATCACGTCGACGCAGGGCAGCACGCGCGCCAGGTCCTGGCGGAAGCCGGCGAAGACGACGCGCTCGGCCAGGCCCAGGGCCTGCGCCTGCTGCCGCACCGCGTCCTGCTCGGGGCCCTGGCCGAACAGCAGCACGCGCGTCCGCGGCCGGGCGGCCAGCACCGCGGGCAGGGCCGCCAGCAGCGTGCGGTGGCCCTTGCGCGGGATGAACTGCGCCGCCATCGCCAGCGTGAGCTCGTCGTCGGCGAGGCCGAACTCGCGGCGCAGCCAGGGCAGCTCGTCGCGGCCCGGGCGGTAGCGCTGCGTGTCGACGGCGCTGTGCACGCAGACCACCTGCGCGGCGCTCAGCCCCTCGTCGAGCAGCACCGTGCGGATGCCCTCGGAGATCGCGATCACGCGCTCGTAGAGGCGGTACTTGCGGGCGACCCACCAGCGCGGCTCGCGGTTGTCGACGCGCCGGCTCAGCACCGCCGGCACGTCTTCGCGGCGCGCCGCCAGGCCGCCCCAGAGGTCGCTGCCGCGGCGGCTGTGCAGGTGCACCAGCGCCGGTCGCTCGGTGCGGATCAGCGCGCGCAGCCGGCCGACCATGCCGAGGTCGAGGTCGCCGCCCATCGCGATCTCGTGCACGCGCGCGGCGCAGGGCCGCGCCGCGTCGGCGATCGCGCTGCCGCGCGGGCAGACCAGCACCGCCTCGTCGCCGCGCCGCTGCAGGCCCTGCAGCAGGAACACCACCTGCAGCGCGCCGCCGTAGAGGTGCATGCCGGCTTCGACGTGCAGGGTCTTCATGCGGCCGCCCCGGCGGCGCGCTGTGCCGCGGCGAACACGCGCTCGACCTCGAAGGCGCGCATGCAGTCGTGGCGCCCCTCGCAGGTCGGATGGCGGCGGCAGGGCGAACAGGCGAGCCGGTCGTAGAGCACCACGCTGCGCGGTGCGCCCGGGTCGCCGTAGGGGCAGGTCGATCCGAACAGTGCCACGGTCGGCACCTGCAGCGCCGTGCCCATGTGGGTCAGGCCGGTGTCGACGCCGACCAGCAGCGCCGCGCCCTCGATCGCGGCCACGCTCTCGTCGAGCTCGAGTGGGCCGGCCAGGTTCAGCAGGCCGGGCGCGCCGGCGGCGATGCGCGCTGCGGCCGCCGCGTCGCCCGGCCCGCCGAGCATCACCGGCACCAGGCCGGCGGCCTGCAGCCGCCGTGCCAGCGCCTGCCAGCGGTCCTCGAACCAGTGCTTCTGCGGCCGGGTCGTGAAGGGGCACAGGACCGCGTAGCGCGCGCCGGCCGGCAGCCCGGCGGCGGCCAGCGCCGCGCGGGCC
>ERZ1066135.885-NODE-885-length-13225-cov-6.856112_pt1 | contig 13225 bp, 11 predicted proteins | sample MGYA00382782_ERZ1066135 | MGnify/ENA primary metagenome ERZ1066135 (study PRJEB33369, sample SAMEA5778365) | biofilm metagenome | biome: Industrial cooling water; feature: Water cooling tower basin; material: Biofilm | place: United Arab Emirates | collected...
GTGTAGAACAGGCCAGTACAGTTGCCGTTGTTGCAGTTCATGTTGAACGAGAAGATGCCCTGGCCTTCGAGGAAGAAGGGCCGCCGCTCCGCGAAGAACTGCTCGAAGGCACCCAGGTTCAGCACGGCCGGGTCGGCCTCGACCTGGCCGAAGTCGGGATTCATCGTCGCATCCACCGTGAGGTTCGACGTCAGCCCGATCTTCACGTCGGCCCCGACACTCACGCGGTCCTGCCGGCCGAACCGGCCGCCGCCGAGCGCGCGGGAGCCGTTGCGCTCCACCACATAGGGCATGAGTTCGAGTCGCCGCGCCGCCGTGAGCCCCCGCAAGCCGTCGAGCGTCCCGAACTGCGACACGAAGCCCGTGCCCTGTCGCCGGTACAGCGGCCAGCTGATGCGCTCATTGCTCCGCGCCACCTGCCGCCAGATCGCCAACCCGAAACGATGCTCCTCGGCCTCGGGGTAGCGCAACTGACTGAGCGGGATACGGAACTCCGCCGACCAACCGGTGGAATCGACGTGCGTCGCCACATCCCAGACGGCGTCCCAGGAGAGGTCCTCGCGACCGTCATCGTAGAGGTACACGTCGCGCTTGACGCCCGCGGGGTTCACCGTGAAGCGGTAGCCCGTGCGCCGATCCAGATAGGAGTCGATCATCACGTGGATCTGATCCGACGGCGTGCCGACGTCGCGGCGCGAGAGGAACGAGAAGATCTGCTCGGGCGCGTCGTCGAAGGCGCGCACCAGCACGTACAGATTGCGGCTGTCGTAGGCGATCCGCGCCTCGGTGCGGAAACTCGGCGCGGCGTCCTCGATGGGTTCGAACTGCCGGAAGTCGCTGATGACCTGCGCGGCGGCCCAGGTCTCGTCGTTGGGCCGGCCATCGATGGTCGGGGGGACGGAGACGCGGGTGGCCGTGGCGGTCACCGCGGCGGGGGGCGCGCTGGAGCGTGAGGGCGGCGCGGGTCGCACGTCGAGCTGCGGCGCCTGTGAGAGGAATGAGGCGGCCAGCACCAGCGCAGGCATATCGAGCATCGTCGAGTCCCGAGGAAGTCCATCGTGGATGCGGATCGCGAATCCCGGCAGCCGCCCATCGCGTGCCGTTCCACGTCCGATGGTCCTAGGACACAGCGAAGCGGCGAATGGTTGGCATGGGGTGCGGGACCGCGGTCCGCGGCACGCGGCCGCGCGCACGGCGCCGACGGGTTGCCTGAGCCCCGACGCGCTCGGTACATTGCCGCGCGCACGGCGTGCCCCGCCCTTTTCGTCCCGCCGATGATCGATCCCCGGGAAGAGCGCCCCCTCGCGGCGCTCCTCGCTCCAGACATCCTGGCCCTGCTCGACGACGCGCCGCAGGCCGTGGCCGTCGAGACGGAGGAGTTGCACCCGGCCGACCTCGCGGACGTCGCGGAGGCGCTGCCGGTCGCGCGCGTGCCCGCCCTGCTCGCCGCGCTGCCGGGCGACCGTGCGGCCGCGGTCATGGAGTACCTCAGCGAGGACCTGCGCACCGAGGTCCTCGAAGCGCTGACCACGGCCCAGGCGGCGGACCTGCTCGCGCAGATGACGCCGGACGACCGCGCCGACGCGCTCGAAGAGCTGGACGAGGAGACCGCCGACGAGATCCTCGAAGCGATCCCCGCCGCAGCCCGCGAAGAGACCGAGCGCCTGCTCTCGTACGACCCCGAGACGGCCGGCGGCCTCATGACGACGCAGATCGTCACCGTGCGCGAGACCAGCACCGCCGAGGCCGCCGTGGCGGAGGTGCGCGCGATCGCCCGCGCGGGGCGCCGCGAGGCGATGAACACCATCTATGTCGTGGACGCGGCCGGCCTGCTGGTCGGGGTGCTGTCGCTGCGGGAGCTGCTCGCGGCCCCCGAGGGGGCACCCGTCAGCGAGATCGCCTGGACCGAGGTGGTGAGCATCCCCCCCACGGCCGACCGCAGCGAGGCCGCGCGGCTGATCGCCGAGTACGACCTGGTCGCCCTGCCCGTCGTCGACGAGAACGGCCGCGCACTCGGGATGGTCACCGTCGACGACGTCATCGACGCCATCCAGGAAGAACAGACCGAGTCGGTGCAGCGCTTCGGTGGTCTCGAGGCCCTCGACGAGTCGTACACACAGACCGGCTTCGCCGAGATGGTGCGCAAGCGGGTGGGCTGGCTGAGCGTGCTCTTCGTGGGCGGCATGTTCACCACCCTCGCCATGGGGCGCTTCGAGGACGAGCTGAACAAGGCCCTGGTGCTCTCGCTGTTCCTGCCCTTGATCATCGCCAGCGGCGGGAACTCGGGCTCACAGGCCACCTCGTTGATCATCCGTGCCCTGGCGATGGGCGAGCTGCGCACCCGCGACTGGTGGCGGGTCGTGCTGCGCGAGTTGCCCACCGCACTGACCCTCGGTGCCATCCTCGGGACCATCGGTGTGCTGCGCGTGCTCATCTGGCAACTGGCCGGCTGGTCGGACTACGGCGCGGACTACGAGCGTCTGGCGTGGACCGTCGGCGCCGCGTTGCTGGGCGTGGTGACCATCGGCTCGATGGTCGGGGCGATGCTGCCCTTCCTGCTCCGCCGCTTCGGCTTCGACCCCGCGACCGCGAGCGCGCCCTTCGTGGCGACCATCGTCGATGTCACGGGGATCGTGATCTATTTCTCGGTCGCGGTCTGGCTGCTGCGCTGACGCTCGCGCCGCACCACCACCAGCGACCCGACGATGAAGATGGTCGCGAACAGGAACCACTGCACCGCATAGCTGAAGTGCGCGCCTTCGTCGGTGACGGCCGGCTCGCTCAGGCGCACCGGCACCTCACCGCCCGCCGCGCCGCCACTGGTGATCACGACATAGTAGGGCGCGAGCGGGGCGCCGAGGCGCGCCGCGATGCGGGGCGCATCGAGCCGGATGACCGCCTTGGGCGCGATACCCGAGGTATCCGGACCGCTGCCCGGCGCAGGGAACGGCAGCACGAAGCCCTCGAAGCGCGTGCTGTCGCCCTCCCGCCAGCGGGCGAAGTCGGCCGTGGCCGCATCGGCCGCGTACACCCAGCCACGGGTGACGAGCACCAGCGTGTCCGTCCCCTCCTGCTGCAAGGGCGTGAGGATGTGCACGCCGGGCGAGCCGTTGCGCGAGCGCGCCGTGAGCGCGAACTCCGCGTCGTAGCGCCAGCGCCCCGCCGCGGTCACCCGCTGCAGACGCACCGCCGCGGAGTCGCCGCGCACCTCGCGCAGCGGCTTGGGCGTCGCCGCCAGCCGCGCGGCCGCCTCGGCGTTGTAGGCCTGCCGCGCCGCGCGGCGGTCCAACTGCCACACGCCGAGGCGGATGCACAGCGCTGCCGTCGCCGCCCCGAAGAGCAGCACCAGGACCGACCGCGCGTTCACAGCAGCTCGAGTTGATCGACCAGCACCTCGCGGCCGCGCACCGGGAGCCCCAGGGCGCGATGCAGCTCCCGCAGCGTGTGCGGCGAGTGGCCTTCGAAGTGGTTGTTCGCGTACCCGTACACGGTGGCGACCTTCTGCGCCGCGAGCGGGAGCACCTCGGTCCACGCGGCGAGTTCGCGGCTGCGCTCGGTCTGCACGTGCGAGTAGTCGGTGATGGTCCGGTCGGGGCCCATCCAGCGCAGGTAGTGGAAGTCGGCGGTGGGCTCGAGGGCGAGCTTGAGCACGGTGCGGCGCGGGATCCAGCGCGCGTCGCTGAGCGCCAGCGCGACCCCGTACTCGGCCAGCAGCGCCAGCACATCGTCGCGGACCCAGTTGCGGTCGCGGAACTCGATCGCGAAGCGCAGGTCGCGCGGCAACTGCGGCAGGAAGCCGGCCAGCGCGGGGAACTCGGCGGGCGAGAAGTCCGGCCCCATCTGGATGAGGATGGGGCCCAGCTTGCGGCCCAGCTCGCGCGCGCGGTCCGCGAAGAGCGCCACGAGATCCTCGCAGGCGAGGAGCCGGCACTCATGCGTGATCTGCTGCGGGAGCTTCAGCGCGAACACGAAGTGCTCGGGGACGCGGGAGGCCCAGCCGCGCACCACGGTGCTCGCCGGGATCGCATAGAAGGTGGAGTCGACCTCGACGGTGTCGAAGGCCTTGGCGTAGGTGGCCAGGTAGGCCGCGGGTCGCGTCCCCGAGGGATAGAAGGGGCCGACCCACGCGTCGTAGTTCCACCCTTGGCAGCCGAACAGGTACGACACGATCAGAGGGACGAGGGCGAGGGACACAGGGTGAGCTGGAAAGCTAACCGGGCGGCGGGACGGGCGGCTTGACAGCGGCATTGCAATGTGATATCACTTAGATATAGCAGCCCCCCTCCCCTGACCCCTCTTGACGCCCATGATCCGCGAAATCGACTACAAGGCCCCTGCCGGTCTCGTCACGTTGCTGATCCTCATCCTCCTGATCGCGGCCTCGGTCGCGGCCATGATCACGGGGGCCTCGCGGGACCTCGACGCCGTGATCATCGCCGGGATGATCGGCATCGCGGTCTTCAGCTTCTGCCTCGCCGGCATCTTCGTGGTGAACCCCAACGAAGCGCGCGTCGTCACGCTGTTCGGCCGCTATGTCGGCAGCGAGAAGCGGGCGGGCATCTGGTTCGCCAACCCGTTCACGATGCGCAAGCGCATCTCGCTGCGGACACGCAACTTCGAGACGGCCAAGCTCAAGGTGAACGACTCGAACTCCAACCCCATCGAGATCGGCGCGATCGTCGTGTGGAAGGTGGTCGAGACGGCCGAGGCCTGCTTCGAGGTGGACAACTACGAGCAGTACGTGCAGGTACAGTCCGAGGCGGCGGTGCGGGCCCTGGCGACCAACTACCCGTACGACACGCCGACCAAGGACGAGATCGCGCTGAGCACGCACATCGAAGAGGTCTCCGCGGCGATGGCCGCTGCGCTGCGCGACCGGCTCGCCAAGGCGGGCGTCGAAGTGATCGAGGCCCGCATCTCGCACCTGGCCTATGCGCCCGAGATCGCGGCCACGATGCTCCGGCGTCAGCAGGCCACCGCCATCATCGCGGCCCGCGCGCAGATCGTCGATGGCGCGGTGGGCATGGTCGAGCACGCGCTCGAGCTGCTGAGCCAGAAGCAGATCATCGAGCTGGATGATGAGCGCAAGGCGCAGATGGTGTCGAACCTCCTGGTCGTCCTCTGCTCCGATCACGATGCCCAGCCGGTGGTGAACACCGGGTCGATCCACTGAGCCCCGTGCCCGGCGCTGTGCGTAAGCCGTTCCTCCTCCGCCTTGAGCCGGAGGTCCACACTGCGCTGCAGCGCTGGGCCGACGACGAGCTGCGCTCGGTGAACGCGCAGATCGACTTCCTGCTGCGCAAAGCCCTGAAGGACGCGGGCCGCTCGCCCAAGAAACGGGCGGGCGGCACCGTCCGTAGTGGAAAGCAGACCCCAAGCCCCGACGAGCTCTGATGGCCGCTGTTCCGACCCGATCCCTGCGCGCCGCCGCCCTGGCGGCCGCGCTCTGCACCCTCCCACTCGGCGCGCAGCATCCCGACGGCAGCTTCGGATACCTCATGCTGGTGGGTACGGACACCATCTCCGTCGAACGCGTCACGGTGCGCGAACGCGTCTGGTCGGGCGACATCATCACCCGCACAGCGGGGCGGCTCATGTGGTCGGCCATCGAGGTCGCGCCGCAGCGCTTCTCGGCGCTGGACCTCGCGGCGTATCGCACGGCCGCCGATGCGTCACCGTTCCAGCGGGTCACCCTGGGGCTGGACGGCGACACGGCCGTGCTGAGCGTGATCTACCCCCGCGCGGCCGAGCAGCGTCTGCCGTCGCGGCGCGGCGCGCTGGTGCTGATCAATTCGTCGATCGCGCAACTGGCGCACTTCGCCAGCCGCACGACCGCGGGGCGCAGCGACACGGTGCCGATGTTCCTCGCCAGCGGCGGGCAGACCTTGCCCGCCATCTTCACGCGGCAGGGCGACACCACGCGCGTACTCCTTGGCGGCGTCGAGACGCTGTTCGTGCATGACGCGGGTGGGCAGGTCGTCGGAGGCGGCGTTCCCGCGCAGGGTCTCCGCTTGGTCCGGGTCAGCGGCGAAGCGCTGGCCGACCTGCGCTACGGCGCCACGGACTACGAGGCGCCCGCGGATGCGCCGTATCGCGCCGAGCAGGTACGCATCAGCACGCCGGCGGGACATACACTGGCCGCGACCTTCACCAGGCCGCGCGAGGGCGCCGGCCCGTTCCCCGTCGTGGTGACCATCAGCGGCTCGGGACCGCAGGACCGCGACGAGTTCATCCCGGTGGCGAACGGGTATCGCCCCTTCCGCCAGTTCGCCGACTCGCTGGGCCGCAGCGGCGTCGCGGTGCTGCGCTTCGACGATCGCGGCACCGGTGCCTCCACGGGCGATCACAGCGCCGCGACCAGCGCCGACTTCGCCGACGATGTGCGGGCGGTGCTCCGCTGGCTGCGCGGCCGTCCCGATGTCGCCTCCGAGCGCATCATCCTGCTCGGCCACAGCGAGGGCGCGATGATCGCCCCGATGGTCGCGGCCACCGACCGCCGGCTCGGCGGCGTGATCCTCATGGCGGGTCCCGCGCAGACCGGGCGCGACATCGTGCTCTATCAGCAGCGCTTCGCGATCGACCGCGACAGCACGCTGCGCAGCGCCGCCGCGCGCGACTCGGCCGCTGCGGTGGCGCGGGCGACGTACGACTCGGTCGCGGTCACGCGGCCGTGGTGGCGCTTCTTCGCCAGTCATGATCCCCTGCCCACCGCGAGACAGGTGACGGTGCCCGCGCTGGTGCTGCACGGAGCGACCGACCGCCAGGTCACGGCCGAGCAGGCCGAGACGCTGGGCGCCGCGATCCGCGCCGGTGGCAATCGTGATGTCACGGTGCGGGTCTTCCCTGGGCTCAATCACTTGTTCCTGCCCGACCCCGACGGTGCGCCGTCGAACTATCCCCGACTGCCCAGTGGGCGGATCGGCCCCGAGGTCGTGGGCCTGATCGTCGACTGGGTCCACGCCAAGAGCCGATGATCCGCACCCGCCTCGCCCTGCCCCTCGCGCTGCTCCCCGCCGCGCCGTTCGCCACCGACGCGCAGCGCCCGGCGGCCACGGCGGCCGCGCCAGCGCCAGCGGCCCCCGCATGGGCCGCCTCCCTCGACTCGCTCGTGCAACGCGAGATGACGCGCACGCGCACCCCCGGCGTGTCGCTCGCGGTGGTGCACGAAGGACGCGTGGTGTACGCCCAGGGCTATGGCGTGACGAACATCGAGTCGGGCGAGCGGGTCACGCGCGAGACGTTGTTCCGCCTGGGCTCGGTGACCAAGATGTTCACCGGGGCACTGCTCGCGCAGCTCGAAGTCGCGAAGCTGGTCGATCTCGAGGCCCCGATCGGCCGCTACGTGACGGAACTGCAAGGCCGCGTGGCGACCGTGAATACCCGGCAGCTGCTCACCCATCACGCGGGCTGGATCGACAACGCGGTGGCCTACGGGCGCATGGGGGAGAGTGCACTCGGCGAGGTGATGCGCGAGGTCACCGACACCATGTTCTTCACCGACCCCGGGGCCGTGTACTCGTACTCGAACCCCGGCTTCTCGATGGCCGGCTATGTGGCCGAACGCGCGGGCGCGGCACGCTTCGCCACCTTGCTGGAGCGGATGGTCCTGCGCCCCAGCGGCATGCCGCGTGCCACCTTCAAGCCGCTGGAAGCCCTGACGTTCTCGGCGTCGCAGGGGCACTTGGCCGCAGGCGCGGCAGCGCCGGTGAGCCTCGTGCGTCCGTTCACCGAGAACACCGCGCAGTGGGCCGCCGGCTTCCTCATGGCCAGCGCCGAGGAAGTGGCCCGCTTCACGATGGTGCTGATGGATTCGGGCCGCGCGAACGGGGCGACCGTGCTCAGCCCCGCCGCCGTCACACGCATGACGACGCCCTACGTGGTGCCGCCGGGCAGCGCGCCTGCGGATTCTGCGGGCTACGGCTTCGGCGTCATGACGATGCGCCGCGGCGGTCGGTTGTCGTGGCAGCACGGCGGATCCATCAACGGGTTCGACGCCCAGGTGGTGATGCTGCCGGCCACGCGCACGTCCGTGGTGCTGATCGACAACCTGAGCGGCGCGCCATTGAACGGGGTGGTCGACGCGGCGCTGCGCCTCGCGGCGGGCGTGACCCCGCTCGCACCGGCCGCCGCCCCCGCACCGCGCGCCCCGACGGCGGCGGAACGGGCCGCATTGGTCGGTCGCTATGCGATGGGCGCACGCAGCGTGATCATCCGTGACGAGGGAGGCACCCTGCAGGCCTCGCAGGGCGGCGCGGCCTCGCCGGTGCAGATGATCGGCGACGATGCCTTCGCCATCGCCACACCCAACGGCACGATGCGATTCGCGCTGCAACGCGATGCCGCGGGGCAGGTGCGCTATCTGCACACGGGCGGGCGCTCGCTGGCGCGGCAGTAGCGCTCAGCGATAGGTCTCGAAGAAGGCCACCCCGGTCGCATCGATCGCGCGGCCACCCACACGGCCGCGCAGCGTGGCGCGGCCCTTGAGTTGCACGAAGTACGGGCGCGGCGCGTCTCGCCAGCTGCCGTCGCCGCGCTGACGGTCGCGGATGTCCGTCACCATCGCATCCTCGACGTCGAGCGCGAGCGTGAGCGTGTCCGCGCCTCGGATGTCCTCGAGCGTCGCGCGGGCCGGGACCATCACGGGCACCCCGGCCACCACGACGCGCCGCGTGTCGTCGTAGTGGATGCGCTTCGGCCGCATCAGCGTACGAAAGCCCAACGAATCGGTGAGATACAGGAACAACGGTTCACTGACGGCGAGCGCATCCGTGCGCTCCACGCGGCCATACAGCAGGCCGAACGACCCGGCCTGCACCACGCCCCACTCCCAGGCCACAGCGCGCCAGGTGCCCCAGTTGTGGTCGTGGTACGCGGGGGCGGCGTCGAACCTGGTGCACCGCGCGTCGAGACAGATCTCGCCATGCACGGTCCCGCGTAGCACCGGCACGGCATAGCCGCTGAGCAGGTCATCCCCACCGATCGCCGCGTTGGGGAAGTAGGCGCGCGGCTCGGGCGTCACGACCAGTGCCACGCGCGCCGTCGCCCCGGTCGCCACGCCGATCTCGCGCGCCGTCGCGGTCACGACATATCGGCCGGCCTCGTCCAGCCGCACGCTGGAGCCGCCGAGCGTGAGGTCGGCGTCGGTGGTCGAGTAGCGCACCGCCTCACGCGGGACCGTCATCGCAAAGCGCCGCGCGGCGCGCCCGGTCTGGTGCCAGGTCAGCGACACCTCGCCGCGCCAGTCGCCCTGCGGCACATCGCCCGCCAGCGCGAAGGTGAGGAAGGCCCAGCGGTCCGCGTCGGGCGTGCGCAGGTTGAAATAGTGCCACTCCGCCCAGGTCGCACGATCGGGCGCAGCGGCGGGCGTCTCGTGAAAATGGTCCATCGCCGCGAGCCGTTCGCGCGGCGTGGGCATGGACCATGCGCGGTCCTCGTCGTCGTCCTCCCAGCGGCCCGCCGTGATCGTCGGAGCTGCTCCCACCGCGGCGCTGCGGGACGGGATCTCCCCGGTCGCGCGCAGCGTGAGCAGGCGGTCGTCCTTAAGGCGCAGATACAGCAGCTTGCCCTCGATCTGCGGCGCCACCGCGACGATGGTATCCGCCCAGCGCGGCGAGGTGAGCATCTGCTCGTACACGAACCTCGCATTGGGGATCGAGAAGTACATCCCGCCCAGGCCGCCGGTCTTCAGCACTTCGAGGTCCAGGCCCTCGGGCAGCACGGTCACCGTGCCGCCGCCGACCAAGCGCTCCTCGCGGCCCTGCGCCATCATCGCCTCGCCGATGGACAGCAGGACGATCATCACCCCCACGCCGATCGCATAGCCCGCCAGGAGCGCGAGGGTACGCCAGGGCCGCACGGACAGCGTGCGCAACGCCAGCCGCCAGATCATGCGCCCGCGCCGTCGCTCACGACCCGCCCATCGCGCAGGACGATCCGTCGCCGTGCGGCGGCCGCCAGCGCGTCGTCATGCGTCACCACCACCAGCGTCACGCCGTCGCGGTGCAGCGTATCGAACAGCGCGATCATCTCGGCGCCGGTGTGGGCGTCCAGTTCCCCCGTGGGCTCGTCGGCCAACACGACGCGCGGCCCGTTCGCCAGCGCCCGCGCGATCGCCACGCGCTGCTGCTCACCGCCCGACAGTTGCGCGGGCCGATGCCGCTCGCGTCCGGCCAAGCCTACGCGCGCCAACAGCTCGGCCGCGCGCGCATCGCGGGCCCGCGCACCCAGCCCCGCCTCGGCCATCGGCAGCGTCACGTTCTCGAGCGCCGAGAGCATCGGCATGAGGTAGAAGCGCTGGAACACGAAGCCGATGCTGCGCAGCCGGAAGCGCGTCGCGGCCCGTTCGTCGAGGGTGGCGAGATCGGTGCCGGCCACCTCGACGCGGCCACCGGTCGGGGCATCGAGCGCACCCAGCACGTTCAGCAGCGTGGACTTGCCACAGCCCGAGCGCCCGGTGATCGCGACGTACTCACCGGTCGCGATGTCGAAGGACACGCCGCGCAAGGCGGGCACGGTGACGCCATCGAGCGCGTACGTCCGCTCCACGTCGCGCACCCGGATCAACGGCTCGCTCATACCACGGCATCCTCACGCAGGGTCCGCGCGATCGGCAACGACGCCACCCGCCACGCTGGCAGCACACCCGCGACCGTGCCACAGAGCACCAGCAGCCCCAGCGAGACGGCCGCGTCGCGCGCGCGGAACACGAAGAAGTCAAAGGCCGGTGGCAGCCCGGGGAAGTCCCCAAGGATGCCATTCAGCCACACGGCGGTCACCAGACCCAGGCCCAGCCCCGCCACGGCGCCCACCGCGCCGAGGATCGCCCCCTCGGCGACCACCTGCGCGATGATCCCGCCGGTGGACGTGCCGATCGCCCGCAGCACCGCGATCTCACCCAAGCGCTCGTTCACGCCGACCGTGACGATGGTCGTGACCAGCAGGAATCCCACCACCAGCGACACGACGCCGAGGATCACGGCGAGCTGACGGAAGTACTGCAGCCGTTCTTCCACCGCGCGCAGGGCCTCGGCCGTCGAGATCACCGCGAGGGCCGGCTCTTCGCGCGCGAGGGTCGCCGCCAGTGCCTCGACGTCGACGCCATCGGCGACGCGCAGCAAGCCCAGGGAGAAGCGATCCGCCGTCCGTGCACCACCCATCGCCTGCAGCGTGGGCAGGAGCACCGCGACCGCCGGGCGATCGGGCGGCAGATAGGTGAAGCGTGCCCGACCGACGACCGTCAGCAGCCGGCGACCGGTGTACGTGCGCAACTGCGGGTCGTAGCCTGCGGCCAGGGTGATCGTGTCGCCGATGCGCATGCCGGTGGCGGCCAGAAAGGTCTCGCTGGCCAGCAGCGCGTCGGGCCGCGACAGATCAGCGCCTTCCTCGACACGGTAGTCCACCTGTTCCTCAGGATCGACACCGAGCGCCGACGCGGTGACCACGCCGCCGGCCCGCTCCGCCCGCAGGGGCGCGCCGAGCACCATGCCGACCGCGTCGATCTCCGGGCGCTGCACGAGGCGCTGTCGCAGTGCGGCGGCGCCGGGCACCGTGGTCTCGGAGTCGAAGGGCAGTGTGCCCCGTGGGGCCACGCGCAGCGCATATCCCTGCGACTCGAGCAGCGAGCGGAACGAGACCGTCATGCCACCCCCCAGCATCACCATGTCGAGCAACATCGCGGCCGCGACCGCGATGCCGAGCACGGCCAGCGTGACCCGTGCGCGGTGTCGCAGCAAGCTGCGCGCTGCCCACACGAATCGCCTCACGGTACGCGGCCGCTCACCGGCCCAGCAGCGCGAGCGGATGCTGCCGCACGAGGCGCAGGCTCGCGACGAGGCCCGCCGTGATGCCCACCAGCACCGACACCAGTACCGCGACCGCCAGCGTGGACGGCGTGACCAGCGAGAACATCAGCGGCGTTCGGTACACGGCCTGATAATGTCGGTTCACCACAGCCGAGATCAGCGCGCCGAGCCCGGCGCCCAGCGCACTGCCCAGCAGCGCCACCAGGGTCGCCTCGAGCACGACGGCGGCGACCACTGTGCGGCGCGAGATCCCGACCATGCGCAGCGCGGCGACATCGCGCCGGCGTTCATCGACCTTGAGCAGCATGATGCACACCAGGAAGGTCGCGCTCGCCACGATGGTGATGCCGCCGATCGCGCGTTGGAAGCGCGAGAGCACCGCGAAGGTCGCCGAGGTCTCTACAGCGACGTCGGCGCTGCGATGCGCACGGAACCCGAAGGCCGCGCTGTTGATGCGCGCCACGGCCGTGTCGAGGACCGCACCGCGCGGCGTCGCGACCGCGAAGCGATCGACGCGGTCGCCGTAGCCGATCAGCGATTGTAACTGGGTGAGATGCAGACGCCCGCGATACTCCGCGCGAGCGACCTCACTGGGGTCGGCCCCCCGGGCCACGAAGGCCCGCACCACCGCACGGACCTGCAACGACTCGGGATGTGCGCCGAGCAGGACGGTGTCGCCCAGGGTCACACCGTGGTCGGCCGCGAGGCGTGCGTCGAGCGCGATGCCACGCAGGGGCAGTGAGCGCTGCGGAGCCACCGCCCCCTGCGCAGGCGCCGACCCTTGCGCAGGAACCACTCCTTGCGCCAGGACCGACGACGGTTCGAGGCCCGACAGCGCCCCCCACAGCAGCGCGAGCGCCACGTGGCGGCCGCTGCGGAGTGCAGACGTCACCAGTGACGCGTGCCGCATGGGCGAGGACTCAGGACGGCTGTGGGGGGGTCGCGCGAGGCCCGGAACGCCCCGCGATGGTCTCCGTGACGAACACGCGGGCCGCCGCAAAGGTGCCAATCACGCGCTCACATGCGCCGACCACGATCGTCAATGGACCGTCGAAGGGCTCCTTGGCCGCGATCATCACCGCCGCACCCGGCGTGAGTCCCAGCCCGCCCAGATAGCGCAGGAACTCCGGGTCCTCATCGGTCACCTGCGCCACGACACCGCGGGCACCGACCGCGAGCTCTACGAGACTCCGATGCCTGGGCTCATGCACGACGCCGTCGGCCGTGGGGATCGGCGCCCCGTGCGGGTCCACCGTGGGATGCCCCAGCGCGGCGGCCATGCGCTCGATCAACGCGTCCGATGCCGCATGCTCCAACCGCTCGGCTTCGTCGTGCACCCCGTCCCAGGGGTAGTCGAGCACCTGCGTGAGGTAGCACTCGAGGATGCGATGCCGACGCAGCAGGCGCAGCGCGTTGCTGCGGCC
>ERZ1066135.886-NODE-886-length-13194-cov-6.752645_pt1 | contig 13194 bp, 7 predicted proteins | sample MGYA00382782_ERZ1066135 | MGnify/ENA primary metagenome ERZ1066135 (study PRJEB33369, sample SAMEA5778365) | biofilm metagenome | biome: Industrial cooling water; feature: Water cooling tower basin; material: Biofilm | place: United Arab Emirates | collected...
TTGCAGGGCGGCGCGCCGGCGTCGCGGCCCCAGAACTGGCAGTTCACCTGCGTCCCGGGCACGAGCAGCGCCGGCGCGGGAATCGCGAGCCCGCAGCCGCCGCTCGCGAAGCAGTTCATGTCCAGGCTCCACACGCCCGAGCAGTCGTTCGGGCCCACGTTGCCGCCCGAGGATTGGATCGAGGTGCGCTGCACCGGCGTGGCGACGCACAGCGTTCCGCACAGGAACGGCGCGGCGCTGCGTACGCCCGGGGCGCGGTAGAAGAGCAGACCGAACTTGTTGTTCCCGACTGCGTTGCACTGCACCACGAAGCCGCTGTTCGCCGAAGCGCTCGGCAGCCCGCTCGTGGAGATCGTCGGGATACAACCCGCAGAGTTGAGCTTGCCCGTGCAGTACGTCTGCGGATCGACGGCGATCCCGAACGTGTTGTTGACCTCGTCGCACTCGTCGACGGCCCCGACGAGCAGACCCGCGTCGTCGGCGACGACCCATACGTTGCTCGGCGCGAATCCCAGGAACAGCGCGACATCTTCGTAGTTGCGCGGCGCGAGCGGAGCGCTCGTCGCGACCGTGCCGAGCAACGTGCCGCCAGCGTTCGGATCGCCGTTGTAGAACGACACCGCGACTCCGGCGGGGACGAAGAACGACCCGCCGTTGCCGATGCGCGCGACGAGCGTGTCGGGCGCGCCGACGGGCGTGAGCCGCAGGAAACTTGCCGTCAGATCGGGCGCCGGCGCGAGCTGCGTCGTGCTCAGCTGATTCTGGCGGTAGCTGTTGAACGGCGCGCCGGCGGGGAACAACCAACTGGGGTTCTCGAACGTCGGAACAACCCCGGACTCGTCGATGTTGGTGATGTGGTAGCTGTACTGGTTCCACACGCGGCGCGTCGGCACCCAGTCGTCGTTCAGGTCGCTGAAGACGTACACGCCGCGCTGCGTGCCGAAGCCGCAGTTGTCGTTGGCCACAGCCACGATCTCCGCGTTGCCATCGGCGTCGACGTCGGCGACGAGCACGTACTCGTGCCAGGTGCACGAGCTCATCGGCGTCTCGAACAGCACGGCGCCGCTCGAGCCGTCGTAGATGCGCAGCTTGAGTTCATCGCGGTAGATCGCCTCGGCGGCGCCGTCGCCGTTGAAGTCGAACACCGACGAACCCGTGCGGTAGCTGCTGCTGTCCTGTGTCGGAGCTTGCCAGCGCAGCGTGCCGTCGTGCTCGTACACTTCGAACGCCGCGGCGCCCGCGATGCCGATTTCCGGCAGCCCGTCGCCGTCGTAGTCGGCGACCGTCGGCGCTCCTCCCCCGCCGCCGACGAGCAGCACCGGGCCCCACACGATCGACAGCTGCGTCGGCGTGAGCGCGTCGCGCTCGAGCAACCACAGCTCGCCGTTGCTCACCAGCACGAGCTCCGGCTCGGCGTCGGCGTCGAAGTTCGCCACTGCGTTGTAGCCGTCAGGGAGCAGCGGTGCGTCGCACAGCACTGCGCCGCTCGCGTTGTAGACCGTGTTTCCCGCCACGACTTCCTGCACGCCGTCGAGGTCGAAGTCGCACACGATCGAAAGTGCGCCCGAGCCGATCGTTCCGGCGCCGCCGAGTCCGGTCCACAACAAGTTGCCGGCGTTGTCGAGCACTTGGCGACCGGTGACGATCTCCACTTGACCGTCGCCATCGAGGTCCGCGAGCGCCGCCGCGCCCCAGTTCTGCGCCTCGAGCACCGCGCTGCGCCACTTGAAGCTGCCGTCGTTCTCGAAACACACCAGCTGCGTGTTGTTCGCGTCCGCGGCGATGATCTCGGGGAGGCCGTCGCCGTCGATGTCCGCCGCCGCGATGTTGAAGGCCACGTTGAGCAAGAGCGACGGATCGGTCACGGTCCACAGCTCGGCGCCGCTCGCGCCGTCGAGCGCGCGCAGGATGCCGACTTCGATCAAACTGCCTCCGGTGGAGTCGGTCGAGCCGAACACGATGTCGGGAACCGCATCCGCGTTCATGTCCATGACAACTGGAGTCATCATCACGTTGAGCGATGCGGGCTCGACCGCGCTCGAGGTCCACGACCACTGCAACGTCGGAGTGATCGCGCCCGGCGGCGCGCTGCTGGCGCAGTCGAGCGCGGTGTCGCTCAGGTTGTCGGCCTCGTCGTCTTCGAGCACCGCATCGGTGCTGTCGACGAGCACGTGGATCACGTCGTCGCGGAACCGCACGGCGCCGCTCAGCGGGATGCTCACGCCCAGCTGCGCGCCCGCGCCCAACCCAGCGACGCTCGCGACGCCGAGCACGGTGTCGAGCCCGGCGCTGTAGACACCGTCGAAGTCCGCGTCGTCGAAGGCGAGCACGTCAAAGCTCTGCGCGGCGGGCTGTCCGCTCGCGTTCTCGACGTTGACTTGGAGCGCGCCGCCGACCGTCAGCGCCTGCCAGTTGCCGACGACGCCGCTGGTGTCGATCGACACCGCGCGCAGATTAGGGTTTTGGGACCAGGCGGACGGCGCGAGGACGCAGGCGGCGAGCGCGAGTCGCGCGCGGGACGTGAGACAGTTCGAAGGCGAGTGGTTCATGGGGCGATCGGAGCCGGGCGAGCGGACATCGCTCGCGTCGGCCCGTCTCACGAGGCGCCGCGCGCCCGGGTGCACACCGCAAAACCAACTTTCTTGGCGGGGCACGTTTGGGGACGTGGCCGCAGTCCGTTCGCCCGACCGTCCGCGAACGAGGTGGAGCGAGGCGCCACGCCCCACTCGCCCGCCTCGGCGCACCCAGCACTCCGCGGCGCCTCGCCGCAACCCGCCGCGCGTCGGCGGCGCAGCGGCGCTACGCCAGACTCTTGAGGCGCGCCACGACGTCGCGCGCCGCGCCCGAGTCGAGCGCTTCGACGGCGAGCGAGACGCACTCGGCGAGCGTGTGCGCCTTGCCGCCGGCCTTGAGGATCAAGCCCGCGCCGAGCAGCGCCGCGTTGCGCGCGGGCCCGTGCTCGCCCGCGAGCACCGAGAGCGTCAGGTCGCCGCTCGCCTTGGTCAGCGCCGGGTTGTCGCCCGAGCCGTAACCTTCGTCCGGCGGCCCGAACATCGGCAGGTCCGGTTCGAGCGGCGCGCTCATCCCCACGTCGGAGGGCTCGACGGTGAGCGGCGTCTGGAAGCCGCCGGAGAGTTCGATGCCGCGCGAGCGGCGCGACACCGCGGGAATCACGCCGCCTTCGAGGCCTTGGATGGCGATGCCGCGCGGATGGCCGAGCGCCTGCAGCACCTCGACGGCCATGCCGAGCACCGGCCCGGCCTGCGCGCCGATCACGATCGCCGCGTTGCGCGGCGCGATGAGCTTCTCGACGGTCGCGATCGGCGTGCGCACGCCGATTTCGCTGCGCACGCGCCTCAGCCCCATGAGCGCGGGCAAGATCCCCGACGACGACGCGACCGCGAAGCGCGCCTTGGCGACCCAGTCCTCGGCCTCGGCGGGATCCCAGGTCATGTCGAGTCCGAGCCGCTCGAGCGCGCTCGCCGCCGTCAGGCCGCGTTTGGGCGGCACGCAGCGGTCGGTGATGATGAGCACGCGCAAACCCGCGGCGGCCGCGATCAAGCCAGAGGCCACTTCGAGCGGCGCGTGGGACTCCAGTCCATCCTGCGGCGGGCAGACGCAGACCAGATCCTGCATGCCGCGGCAGGGAATCGTCGCGTGCGCGCGCGCCGCCTCGGCGAAGGCTGTCAGCTCCTCGACCGTGACGCCCTTCCAGCGCAGCGCGATGAGGAACGCGCCGACCTGGATGTCGCTGCGCGACTCGGCCAGGATCAACTCGAAGGCGCGGTAGGCCTCGTCGTGCGTGAGGTTGCGCCCGTCGCGCTTTGCCGATCCGAGCAGCCGCAGGAGATCACGCAGGATCATCGGGGGAGCGGACAGCATACGCAGCGACGCCCCCACTGTCCCAGCGGCGCCGGCAAAACTGCGTCGGCTTCGCGCCCCGCGCGGGCCCGCCTCGCGCGCGGCGCGTCGGGGCCCAGAACTGAGCCACAAACACAACGGCGCGGCCAGGATTCGCTCCTGGGCCGCGCCGCGTGGATCCGCGCGGATTCGCGCGCACGTCGCCGTCGCTCGACGCCGTTCAGCCCTCGTCGGCGGCGCCGTCCTTGGGCTTGTCCTCGGGAGTTTCCGCCGGCTTGTCCTCCGGCTTCTCGTCACCGCTCTCGGTCGGCTTGTCGTCGTCCGCGGGCTTTTCCTCGCCCTTGTCGCGGCGCGCGTCCGGCGCGTCCGTCGGCTGCGCCGCGGGGCGCGGACGGATGTGCGCGTAGTACAGCTCCTTGTCCTTCTCGTAGACGATCTTGCCGTCGACGACCGTGTACTGGACGAGCGCTTGGTAGTGCAGCAGATCGCCGTCGAGCAGGATCAGGTCGCAGTCCTTGCCGACTTCGATCGAGCCGATGCGGTGCTCGACGCCCAGGATGCGGGCCGGAACGATCGTGATGCCTTCGATCGCAGCTTGTTCGGGCAAGCCGCCGCGCACGGCGAAGCCCGCTTCGATCGGCAGGTGCAGCACGTCGCGGCCGGCGATGCCGCCGAGGTCGATGAACGTGCTCGTCGCCTGGATCGCGACCTGCACACCCGAGCGGTGCAGGATGGCTGCGTTTTCGATGCTCGAGCCGCCGTCGCGCAGCAGCTCTTCGCTCTTGTCGCGCCGCGTGCGCGGCACGACCACGGCGTAGGCGCCGGCGCGCCCGAGTTCATCCGCCACCGTCCAAGCTTCCACCGCGCCTTCGATGATCGGGCGGAACTTGTACTTCTGTGCGAGGCGCGCGATGCCCAAGAGATCCGAGCGGTTGGCGGCGTTGAAGCGCGCCATGGTGCGGTTCTCCAGGATCGAGCGGATCGTGGGATCGACGCCGCGCGCGGCCGGCTCCTTGAGATCCTTGTTGGTCTTCTTCTGCTCCTCCCAGTCGCGGTAGTCGCGCAGGTAACGCGCCGCCGCCTCGAACTTGGCGTCGAGCTCGCTCTTGCCGCGCGGCGCGGCCGAGCTGTAGCTCAGCGTGCTCTGGTAGCGCTCGCGCACCACCACGCCCTTGACCTCGCGGCGCTTGAGCTTGACCGCCACGCCCGAGTCGGAAACCGTCGTGATGCCCGCGGCGAGCGCGAGCACGAGGTTCTGGCTGTAGGGATCGAAGGTGTCGGCGAACTCGCCGCCGCCGAAACGGCTGGCGATGCCGCGCGCGTTGAGCGCGACCAGGCCCGGGTAGATGCGCAGTCCCTGCGCATCGAGCACCTTCGCGTCGGCGGGGATCTCGAGGTCGTGGCCGATCTTGCGGATCACGCCGCCGCGCGCGAGCACCGTGGCGCCGCGCAACACGGCGCCTGTCCCGCTGTAGACATCGCCGTTGACGACGGCGAACCACTCGCCTTCGTCCTTCTTGGCGGCATCAGCACCTGCGGCGCCGGGTTGAGCTTCGCCGCCGGCGGGATCCTGGGCGAAAACCGGAACGGCGAGCGCCGCCACGGCCAGAGTGCGCGCCGAGCGCGCGAGCATCGTCGAGAACTTCATTGGCGCACCTCGCCGTGAACGAACGCGCCGTCGAGCATGACAGCGACCACCTTGGTTCCAGGTTCGAGCGGATCGCCGTTGAGGAACAAGAGGTTGGCCACCTTGCCCTTCTCCAGCGTGCCGTAGTCCTTGTCCAGGCCCATCAGCGCGGCGCCGTAGACCGTCATCGACTTGAGCGCGTCCTCGCGCTTCATGCCGTTCTTGACCATCTCACCGACATCGGCGCGCCAGGTCTCGTGCGAGGCGAGGTCCTCGCCGCGCGGGATCAGCACGACCTTGTTGCCGGCGTTGGCGAACTCGGCCGGCAGGTTGCGCTGGCGCATCGTGGAGGTCGTGTAGCTGAGCTCGGGCTCCATCACGAGCATGCACTTGCGCTTGACGATCTCGTCGTGGACCTCGTAGAGGTCGAGTTCGCGCTGCATCACGACGCGCAGGGCGAAGTCGAACTTGCGCTCGCCGATCGCGTCGAGCCAATGCGCCCAGTCGGCCGCCGCGGAGATCGAGACCAGCGGCAGCATCTTCCCGTCGCGCACGCGCAGGAACGGCTTGACCTTCGGATCGGCGGCCGGCGGAACGAACTCCTTGGCCTTCGCATCGGCGGCCTTCTCGTCCTTCTTCTCCTCGGGCTTGGCCTCGTCCTTCTTCTCTTCGCTCTTCGCGCCCTTGCCCTTTTGGTCCTTGGTCCACTTCTCTTTCGCCTTGGCGACCTTCTCGTCGTGCTCGTCGACCTTGGCCCAGGCGTCCTTCACGGTCTTCTTCGAGCGCGCATCGGCGCGGAAGTACACCTTGAGGTACGCGCCTTCCTTGATGCGCATTTCCTCGAGCGTTTCGCCCTTGGGGCGGATAGCAACGGCCTGGCCGGGCACGCCGTTGCCCGGGGGATAGATCCCGATCGTGGTGATGCCGTAGGTCAGCACCTCCGCGTACTCCTCCGCGCGCGGCAGGATCTCCGGCGACGGGCTGACCTCGGGCGTGAAGTCGGCGCCCGCGCGTCCGTCGAGGCCCAGCCGCGAGTACGGCAGTACGAGACCGGGCATCACGGTCCACTCGGGTCGATCGACGACGGGGATGCCGCGTTCGATCGGCAGGTCGGGGCCAACCGCGACGATGCGGCCGTCCTCGACGAGCACGACCGCGTGCTCGATGACGCCGTGGCTCACGGTCTCGGCGCGCCCGACGCGGATCGCCTGCAGGTCGAAGGCGAAGGCGCTGGACGCGAGCGCGGCCGGCACAAGGGAGAGCAAGAGGGGATTGAGTCTCATGATGGTTGTCGCTGCGAGTGCGTGGACGGTCAGAAGCGCTGACCGTCGCGCTCGCGGTCGTATTCGAGGCGGCCTTCGATCCACACGAAGTCGACGCGTCCCCGCGGATCGAGCGGAGCTCCGCGCCACAGGACGATGTCGGCGTGTTTGCCCGGGGCGAGGCTGCCCAGGCGGTCGTCGAGCCCGAACGAGCGCGCCGGGTTGAGCGTGCAGGCCTTGAGCATCGTGTACGAGTTCGCGCCCAAGCGCGCACCCATGGCGCCCTGCAGGAACAGCTCTTCCTGCGGCATGACGGGTGCGTCGGTGTTGACCGAAATCAGCGCGGCGCCGGCGGCTTCGTAGCGCTGCGGCGTGCCGATGATCTGGCCCTCCATCGACGAGCGCCAGTCGAAGGTGCGGGGCCCGAGGTTGACCGGCATGCCGACGCGCGCGGCGTAGGGCGCCACGCGCCAGCCGTCGAAGCAGCCGTGGCTGAGGACGGCGCGCACGGGGTAGCGCTCGCCCCACATCGAGATCGTCGTGTGGCAGGCGTCGCTGCCCGCGGTGTGGATCAGGAGCGGCAACTCGCGCGCGAGCACCTTCTGCAGGTTGCGCAGCGCGAACACGTCGCGGCCGTCGCGGTTGGCGGCGAGCGCGAGCTTGTTGGCGCGCTCGAGGTTCCAGGCCATGCCGGCGCGCGTCGCGCCGAGGTCGGCGCCGCGCTCGGGGTTGTAGGCCTGCGCGACCTTCATGCCGCCCGGATCGGCGAGCACGCAGTCTTCGTAGCTCGCGTCCCAGCGCGTCTTGTAGAGCACGCCAAAACCGCCGTTGTTCGTGCCGCTGCCGGGAATGCCGAACAGCGTGGTCACTCCGCCCGCACAGGCGCGGCGCACGCTTGCGTTGCCCGGCACGACGGTCGGCGAGCTGCGGTACTCGGGGTTGAGCGCGATGACCATGTCGTTGAGGTCGCCGAAGCCGCCCGACTGCACGTGCGAGTGCAAGTCGATCATGCCCGGCGCCGCGAAGCACTCGAGCGCGTCGACGCGCTCGTAGCCCGCCGGCAGCTCGATGACGGGACCGACGTAGTCGATCGTCGCGCCGCGCACGACGAGCATGCCGGGCTCGAAGACGTCGTCGTTGTCGTTGACCGTCAGCAACTTGCCGACGACGAGCGCGAAGCCCTGCTCGCCTTCGGCCAGCTCGCGCACCGCGCCGGTCCCGGCCGGGGCGCGCTCGGCGCCGCCGGCGTCGCTCGCGCGCGTGCCGGCGCAGCTGCCCGCGCCAAGCGCGAGCAGAGCCGTGAGCGCGCACGCGGCGTGCGTTCGCGTGGGCGCAGCGAAGCTCACCACGGCCGGCCTCCGACGCTCTTGGTGTAGACCTCGCGGCCCTCGATGTAGACGCGCTCGATCACGCTGCGCGGGTCGACGGGGTCGCCGCTGATCACGACGAAGTCCGCGTGCTTTCCGGGCTCGAGGCTGCCGACCTTGTCGTCGATGCCGGCCACGACGGCGGGCACGATCGTCAGGCCGCGCACAGCCTGCATCGCCGCCGTCTCGAAGCCCAGGCGCGCCGAAGACGCCGCCTGGTTCGCGAGTTCCTCGGCCGGCACGACCGGCGCGTCGGTGTTGAACCCGATGCGGCTCAGGCCGCGGCGTTGGTACTCGCCCGCGCAGGAGAGCACGCGGCCGTCGGGGTCGCCGTTGCGGCCGCCCGGCCAGTCGACTTCGCGCGGGCCGACGATCGCGGCGACGCCGGCGCGTTCGGCGAGTTCCGCCGCGAGGAAGCCGCGCCACTCGCCGTGGTCGATGTACACGTCGAGCCCGAACTCGCCCTTGAGCATCGTGATCGTGTTGAGCACGAGCTGGTACATCTGCGTGTGCGTCGAGATCTGCGTCTGGTGCTTGGCGAGCGCGCGGAAGACCTCGAACTGCGGGTCGTACGGCCGCGCGAGCGGGTCGGCCTCGTTCTGGCGCACGTACGAGAGCCCGCGCCGCACCGTGCCGCGGATGTGGTAGTTCATCATCGAACGACCCATTCCGTAGCCCCAGCGCGTCGGGTTGTCGCCCTGCGCGACCTTCATCGAACCCGGATCGCGGATGAGCGTCTCCTCGAAGGTCTCCAGGCCGGTTTTGATCAGCGCGCCCTGCCCGCCGATGTTCGTGCCCGAGCCGGGGATGTAGAGCACGCTCGTGACGCCCGCGGCGAGGCAGCGCAGCAGGTTCTCGTTGCGCGGCACGACGGTCGGCGCGACGCGCAAACCCTCGTTGGTCTGGAAGACCATGTCGTTGATGTCGCTGCCCGAGCCGCCGATGTGGCTGTGCAGGTCGATCATCCCCGGCATGACCCAGCGCGAGCCGACGTCGAACACGACGTAGCCAGCGGGCACGGCGGCGCCCTCGCGCGCGACGCAGGATTCGATGCGGCCGTCGCGCACGAGCAGCAACGCGTGGTCGATCACCTGCGGCCCGGTGTCGGACGCGATCAGCGCCTTGGCGGCGAGCACGGCGAGTCCGGGGCCGCCGACCTCGCCGGGCTTGGGTCCGGAGAGCGTCGTCGATGCGGCATCCGGCTTCGTGGCCGACGCCGACGGCGCGATGGTTTGGGCGGGCGCCTGTGCGAGCGAGGTGGCGCACAGCAACGACGCGGCGAGCGCGGACCAGCCGCTGCTCACCCCCACGCCGTGACTCGCGCCCGTTCGTCGCATCAGAAGCGCCGCACGTCCAGCGCGGTGTCGTACACCTTGCGCCCTTCGATGAAGACGATCTCGACCGAGGTGCGCGGATCGCTCGGGTCGCCGCTCAAGATCACGATGTCCGCGTCCTTGCCCGGTTCGAGGCTGCCGACGCGCTTGTCGATGCCCGCGGTCTTGGCCGGCACGATCGTGTGGCCGCGCACGGCCTGCGCGTCGTCGTTCTTGAAGCCGTAGCGCACGTTGACCGCCGACTGCAGGAACAGCTCTTCCTGCGGAATCACCGGCGAGTCGGTGTTGAAGCCGACCATGTCCATGCCGCGCGCTTGGTACTCGCCGGCGATGGCGGTCATCTTCTCCGGGTTCGCGCCGCCCCACGGTCCAGGGCCGGTGCGCGCCACGTCGACGTTGCGCGGGCCGATGATTCCCGGCACGCCCAGTTCCTTGGCGAGCTCGGCGTACAGGTAGCCGCCCCATTCGCCGTGGTCGATGTACACGTCGATCCCGAACTCCTTGCGGATCATCAGGATCGTCATCATCACGACCTGCGCGACCTGCGTGTGCGTCGAGACCTGCGTGCGGTGCGAGAACAGCTCGCGGAAGATGTCGAGCCGCGGATCGTGCTCGGGCTTGGGTCCCTTGCCGTCCTCGAAGGCCTTCCACTTCGCGGCGTAGGCGCGGCCCTGCTGGAACATGTCGCGCAGGTGGTAGTTCTCCCACGTCTTGCCGACGCCGAAGCCCCAGCGCTCGGGGTTGCCCCACTGCGCGACCTTCAGCGAACCCGGATCGCGGATCACCGACTCTTCGTAGTTGGGCAGGCCCGTCTTGAGCAGCATGCCCTGGCCGCCCGAGTTGGTGCCCGAGCCGGGGATGTACAGCACGCTCGTCACGCCCGAGGCGATCGCGCGCTGGAAGTTGGGGTTGTTCGGCACCACCGAGGCGCGCACGCGCAGCTCCGGGTTGGTGACGTACACCATGTCGTTGATGTCCATCGACCCACCGACGTGGCAGTGCAGGTCGATCATGCCCGGCATGGCCCACAGCGCGCCGCAGTCGCGCACCACGTAGCCGGCGGGCACGCCCGCGTCGGCGCGCGGTGCGACGAGCTCGATGCGACCGTCGCGCACGAGGATCAGCGCGTTGTCGACGACCTGCGTCCCGTTCCAAATGACGGTGAGCGCCTTGCTCACCATCAGCGCGAGCCCGGGGCCGCCGACGGCGCCCGGCGCGGGCGGAGCATCGTCGATCAGGTACGCCGAGCGCGCCGGATCCGGCGGCGTCAGCGTGCGCGGCGCGAGCGCGTTCTGCGCGTGAGCGGCCAAGGTGAGCGCGCCGAGCGTGAGGGCGGCGCGCAACGTGCGGTCGATCTGCATCACCAACGTCTCCTGTCGTTCGACGTGTCGTAGAGCTTGCGGCCTTCGACGTAGACAGCCTCGACCGCGCAGCGCGGGTCCGCGGGCGACCCGTGCAGGACGACGAGGTCGGCGTCCTTGCCCGGTTCGAGGCTGCCGATCCGATGGTCGAGTCCGGCGGTCTTCGCGGGGACGATCGTCAGCCCGCGAACGGTCGACATTTCGGAGTCATCGAAGCCGTAGTACACAGCGAGCGCCGCCTGGGTCGGGAGGTCCTCCAGCGACGGCGTGAAGCCCGGGAAGGGCAGCGAGTCCGTGTTGAAGCCGATCATCGAGTGACCGAGCTCCTGGTAGCCGGCGGCGATGCCCTGGAAGCGCTCGGGCGCCTCGCCGGTGAAGTTCATCATCCCGCGGCTCATCGTCTCGACGTTGCGCGGGCCGAGGATCGCGGGCACGCCCATCTTCTCGGCGAGCGCCGCCATGCGGTGGCCGCCGAACTCGCCGTGGTCGATGTACACGTCGAGCCCGAACTCGCCGCGGATCATCAGCAGAGTCATCATCACGACCTGCGTGACCTGCGTGTGCGTCGAGACCTGCGTGCGCTTGTCATACAGCTCGCGGAACACGTCGAGCTCGAGCCGGCGCTCCGGCTGCGGAGCGCTGCCCGACTCGTGCGCTTTCCACGCAGCGGCGTAAGCGCGCCCTTCGCGGAACATGTGGCGCAGGTGGTAGTTCTCCCACGTCTTGCCCACACCGAAGGCGAAGTCCTCGGGGTTGCCCCACTGCGCCACCTTCAGCGAGCCGGGGTCGCGCAGCAGCGCGTCCTCGTAGTTCTCCGGACCGGTCTTGAGCAGCACGCCCATCCCGCCGCAGTTCGAGCCCGAGCCGGGGATGAAGAGCACCGCAGTGACGCCCGCAGCGAGGCCGCGCTGGAACGCAGGGTTGCCCGGCAACACCGCCGTGCGCGCCGACAACTCCGGCTGCGTGACGTACACCAGGTCGTTGATGTCGAGCGTGCCGCCCGCGTGGCTGTGCAGGTCGATCATGCCCGGCATGACCCACAACTCGCCGAGGTCGCGCACGACGTAGCCAGCGGGCACCGCGAGTTCGTCGCGCGCGCCCAGCGCCTCGATGCGTCCGTCGCGCACGAGCAGCGTCGCGTTGTCGATCACCTGCGGGCCGCGCCACGCCGCGGTCAGCGCCTTCGCCGTGAAGAGCGCCAAACCCGGACCGCCGCGCTCCCCGGCTTGGGGAGCGCGCGCATCCTGCGGCGCGAGCGCCGCCGCGAGCGTGAACAGCGCCGCGAGCGTCATCGGCGTCAGCGCACCTCTTCGCCGTCGACGAAGGCCTTGAGCACCGACGTCGCCGGTTCGAGCGGCGCGCCATCGAGCACCAGCACGTCGCCGTCGAGACCCGGCGCGAGCCGGCCGACGCGCGCGTGGATGCCCATCATCGTGGCCACGTCGCTGGTGAGCGCGCGCAACGCGACGTCCGGGCTGAACCCGAGCGACACGGCGTAGGCCGCGATCATCGGCAACTCCGCCGCGCCTTCTTCGGCGAGGCTGTGGAAGCCGAGCGCGATGCCGTGCGCGGCGAGGTCCGCATAGCGGTTGCGCAGGTCGTTCCAGCCCTTGCCGGATTCGACCGCCAGCACCGTGTGCGAGAGCAGAATGCCCGCGACGCGACCGCGCAGCTTGTCGGCGCAGCGCCACGCTTCGTCCGCGCCCTGCAGCACCGGCTTGATGCCGACCTGCTCGAAGGCCGCCACACAGGCGAGGATGTCGACCTCGCGCTCGACCGCGACGACGATCGCCGCTTCACCGCGCATCGCGCGGCGGAAGGGCTCGAGCTTGCCGTCGATGCCAGGCGAACGCGGCTTGCCCTTGGGCTCCTTGGGTTCCTTCGATTCGTCCGCCTTCGGCTTGCGCACTTCCGCGCGGCCGGCGACGGGCAGATCCTTGCTCTCGCGGTCAGCGCTGAACTTGTACGTGGCCTCGCCGAGCTTCAGCGTGCCCTCGAACTTGCCCGCCTTGGCGCTGCCTTCGAGCGCGAGCGCGCCGCGCGAGCCCCAGCCGACGGCCGTGAGCTTCTTCTCCCACCACGAGCCGCTGATCACGACCAGCGTGTCCGAGAGCGCGTCGCAACGCACGGCGCCGGTGACGACGTCGTCCTTGAGCTCGAGGCGCAGCCGCAGAGCGCGGTCCTCGAGGCCTTCGGTCTCTTCGAGCAGGCCCGCCCACTGACCGGTCAGCGGGTCGGCTTCCTCCTCTTCCTTGCCCTTCTTCTTCGAGTCCTTCTTGTCGGCGTCCTTCTTTTCGCCGTCCTTGGCCTCGTCCTTCTTCTCGGCGTCCTTCTTCTCGCCGTCCTTGGCCTCGTCCTTCTTCTCGCCGGACTCGGCGGGAG
>ERZ1066135.887-NODE-887-length-13193-cov-6.125209_pt1 | contig 13193 bp, 11 predicted proteins | sample MGYA00382782_ERZ1066135 | MGnify/ENA primary metagenome ERZ1066135 (study PRJEB33369, sample SAMEA5778365) | biofilm metagenome | biome: Industrial cooling water; feature: Water cooling tower basin; material: Biofilm | place: United Arab Emirates | collected...
ACCAGCCACAAGGGCTACCCCGAAAGCTACCGCGCGTGCCGCCGCCGTCCAGCACGTCGCGAAGGCCGCCCCGCGCCCGGGTCCCTGCGGTCCGCATCGGCGCCCTCCGCGCTATACTTCCCGCGTGCCCATCCCCGTGCTGCCCTCGGTCATCCCGCAGGTCGGTGGACCCCGCACCCGCGCCCTGGGCGCCTGGGTGATGCGGCGCTGGGGCTGGGACTTCGAGGGCGAGTTCCCCGCCCTGCCCAAACTCGTGATCGTCGTGGTCCCCCACACGTCCAACTGGGACTTCTTCGTGGGCGTCGCCGCCAAGTTCGCGATCGGGCTCCGGGCCGTGTGGATCGGCAAGGACTCCCTGTTCCGCTGGCCCGTGGGTCTGGTGCTGCGGCGCATCGGCGGCATCCCGGTGGACCGCAGCGCACCGAATGCCGTGGTGCAGACCATCGTGGACGAGTTCGCCCGCCACGAGGCGATGGTCTTCGTGCTCGCCCCCGAGGGCACCCGCAAGCGCGTCGAACGCTGGCGCAGCGGCTACTGGCACATCGCCCACGAGGCCCGCGTGCCGATCCTCCCCGTGGGCTTCGACTTCGCGCGGCGCCGCATCGTGCTCGGCGACACGCTGCACACGGGCGATGCGCTCGAGCGCGACGAGCAGGTGCTGCGCGATTTTGCCCGGCGCATCACGCCACAGCGGCCGGCGCTCTACGTACCGTGAAACGCCAACGGGCCGACCGGTGCACCCTCGCACCGATCGGCCCGCGCACTTCACGACGACGCCGAAACGCTTAGCGCGCCGACTCCGACGCACGACGCGTCGCCAACGGACAGTTCGGCCAGGTCTCCTGCGGCACCAAGTCGCGCGGCATGAAGGTCGGATCCTCCGACGCCATATACGCGAGCATCGCGATCAACACCGCGTTGTTGCGCAGGTCCTCAGGCACCAGCTTGTCGTAGGTGTCACGCTGCGTGTGCCAGGTGGTGTTGCTGTAGTCCCAGCTCAGCGCCCCCGTCCCGATGCCCGGCGCCTTGTAGCACACGAAGGTCGTGTGGTCCGTCGAGCCCACGCCGCCGAACGGCGACGTGCCACCCAAGCGCACCCACTGCGTCGCTTCGGAGGGCAGCTCGCTCAGGTAGCCGCTGAGGATCGACCCGACCTTCGCAAAGGGGCCCGGCGAGATCGACACGATCCGCCCCGTGCCGTTGTCCTGATTGAACAACGCATGGATCCCCTTCACGATCTCCGGGTGGTCCTCGGCGAAGGCCTTGGAGCCGTTCAGCCCCTGCTCTTCGCTGTTCCAGTGCCCGATGAGGATCGTGCGCTTGGGGTTGGGATACGCGGCCTTGAGGATGCGCATCGCCTCGAACATGGTCAGCGTGCCCGTGCCGTTGTCCGTCGCGCCCGAGCCACCCGTGAACGAGTCGAAGTGCGCCGAGAGGATCACATACTCGTTCGGCTTGGTCGTGCCCTTGATCTCGGCGATCACGTTGCCGATCGGACGCTCGTCGAACTTCTGGGCGTCCACGTAGAGGCGCATCTTGGGGCTCTGCTTGTTCTCGGCCAAGCGGTACAGCAGCCCGTAGTCCTCGCAGCTCACGTCGATCGTCGGCACCTGCTGCGCCGGCGAGCCGAACACCTTGTTGATGCCCGGATACGCCGAGAACTGGAAGGTCAGCGCGCCGGCCACGCCGGCGTCCTTGAGACGCTGCTGGATGCCGCGCGCGCCCCCCGCGGCCAACAGACGCTGGTTGAACGAGGCGCTCAGCGCCGACTGCTCCGCGCGCAGCCGCTCGCGCGACGCCACCGTGCCGAACTCGTTCCACTGCCCCGCCTGGCGGCAGGAGAGCTGCGGCGCGCTCAGCATCACGAACTTGCCCCGGGCCGACGGCACCCAGGCCGCGAAGGCCTCCGGCGTCGTGACGTTCTCGGGGATCATCACCACATCGCCCTCGCGCCACTGGCCCTCGGTGCCCGGGGTCCAGCCCATCGGGTTCACCTCGAGGTTGCGCCGGCGCGGGAAGGTCAGCGCCGCGAAGGCCGCGCCGTTCTGCCAGCCCGTCCAGGTGCCGTAGTTCTCGATGCGCGCGGGAATGCCCCACTCGCTGTACTTCGACAACAGATACGCCTGCGCCCGGTCGGCGTCCGTCGAGCCCGTGAGGCGCGGACCCACCGAGTCGAGGAACTGCTGCGCCAGCTTCATCACCTGCGAGCGCTGCATGCCCTCTTCCCAGATGCGCTGGATGCCGGCGTTGGTCGGCGGCGTCGCACGCACGTACGGCGCGTTGGCGCGATCGACGGGCAGCGCCTGCGCATTGGTCGGCGGCGGCGGCGGACCGGCCGCGGCACCGCCGCGACCACCACCACCACGGCCACCCTGGGCCGCTCCCTCAGGAGCAGTGACGACGACCGCGAGCGCGGCCACGAGCAGAGAAGTACGGAACATTGCGAAGTACGGTTGGAGGAACCCGAAACCTACACCCGCGGGGCGAGCCCATCGACCAGCGACGAGCGGTACGCCTTGAGCGCGGGCACCAGCCCCACGAGGAAGCCGGCGCCGATCACCACCGCCACATAGGTCCACTCGGTGGCCCCCAGCGCGCGGATCGGCACGAACAGCCCAAAGCGCTGCTCCACCGGGCCCTGGGCCAGGAACAGCGACAGATATACGAGCCCCACCCCCAGAGCGCTGCCCAGCACGCTCAACAGGCCCGACTCCAGCACCAGCAGCGAGATGATCGTGCGCGGGCCCGCGCCCACCGCGCGCAGGATCGCCATCTCGCGCCGCCGCGACTCCAGCGACGAATACAGCGCCACCAACATGCCGGTCAGCCCGATCAGCACCGTGAAGCCCGCCACCACCTTGAGCCCCACCTCCGCATTGCCGATCCCCTGCCACAGCTCGGCCAGCGCCACCCCCGGGATCACCGCCGTCAGCGGCTCGCCCAGGTCGGTGTTGATCTCGCGCTGCACGTTCAGCGACTCCATGCGGTTCTTGGTCCCGACAAAGAACGCACTGATCAGCTCCGGCGCGTGATCATCGTGCTCGTCGCCATCCACATGGCCCTCGTGGTCCTCATGCGGCGTCGGCGCGGCGCGCTGTGGCCGCGGCACCGCATCGAAGGCCCCCGGCGGCGGCTCGGCGCCGGGCATGGCGAGCACCGGCGGGCTCGCGCCGGGCATCGGCGGCGGTGTCGCGCCAGGCATCGCGGGTGGCGTGGCGCCCGGCATCGCGGCCGGTCCCGTCGCCTCGGGCTCCTCGTGCATCGCCTCCAACCCCTCGAGCGACACGTACACCGCACGGTCGATGGGGGTGAAGTTCCGGGCGATGATCCCGCTGATCACGAACGGATGCGCCTCGTGGTCCGACGCCCCGATATCCGCCAACCCGTGCGCGATCACGATCGTGTCGCCCACGCCGTAGCCCAGCCGCGCCGCGACCTCAGCGCCGATCGCGACGTCGTGCTCGTCGGCCGGCGCTGCCCCCGCCGCGAACTCCACGCGGCCGTCACGGCGGAACCGGAAGTGCTCGTAGAAGGCCTCGGTGGTACCGATCACGCGAAAGCCGCGGTGCGAGTCCCCGAGGCTGATGGGGATGGTCCACGAGACCGCCGGATGCTGCGCCCAGCGCTGATACGTGTCCCACTGCACCGAGCCCGCCGGCTGACCCATGCCGAACACCGACGACAGCAGCAGCTGCAGCGTGCCCCCGCGCGCGCCGACGATCAGGTCCGTGCCGCGGATGGTGCCCGAGAAGGACTCGCGCACCCCCGCGCGCACATGCTCGACGCCCACCAGCAGGGTCACCGACAGCGCGATGGAGGCCAGCGTCAAGACCGTCGTCAGCGCGCGGTTGCGCAGGGACTGCAGCGCGAGTTGGAGGATCAGCATGGCTCAGACCGCCGAGGGGTGCGCGGCGCGGTTCAGCGCCGTGAGGTCGAGCGCCTGCGAGAACAGGGGCTGCAGCGTGAGGTCGTGGCTGACGAAGAGCAGCGTCGCCTTCGCGCGGGCGCAGGACGCGAACAGCAGCGACAAGAAGGCCTCGCGCCGGTCCGTGTCCAGCGCGGAAGTGGGCTCGTCGGCGATCACCAACTCGGGGTGGCCGATCAACGCGCGCGCGGCGGCCACGCGCTGCTGCTGCCCCACCGAGAGGTCCGTCACCGGCCGCTCCAGCAGTGCCTCGATCTGCAGCTCCGCCGCCATCGCCCGCGCCGCGTCCTGCAGCGACACGCCCGCCAACCGCGCCCGTCGCGCGCCGTGCAGCCGGCAGGGCAGCGTGATGTTGTCCCGCACCGACAGGTAGGGGATCAGGTTGAACTGCTGGAACACGTAGCCCACATGCTCGGCGCGGAACGCATCGCGCGCCGAGGCGGAGCGCTGGGCCAGGTCCACGCCGAGGACCTCGACGCGGCCGGCGCCGGGCTGCAGCACTCCGGCGATGAGTCCCAGCAGCGTGGTCTTGCCCGAGCCCGAGGGCCCGTAGAGGAAGACCGATTCGCCGCGGGCGATGTCCAGCGCGGGGATGTCCACCACAGCCGGGCCGCGGCCATAGGCGAAGCGCAGGTCGCGGACCGCGACCGCCTGCCCCGCAGCGCTCACTTCGTCCCGTACGGGAGCACCTTCATCCCGTCGAGCTGGAAGCCCACCGCGCCAAAGGGACTCTCGACGGTGCTGACCTTGAGCCGGCCTTCCATCCACACGGCGTCGAAGAGGTTCATCTTGACGTTCTTGCGGCCGCTCATCTCGACGAACACGATCTGGTTCGGCGGCGGCGGCGGCGTGTGGACGCAGGCCCCGTAGTAGGGCACCAGCAGGAACTCCGCGCCCTCTTCGGTAAAGTCGTCCAGCGGCACCACGAAGCCCGGGATGCGGACCATCTTGCCGTCCAGCTTGGACAGCGTGTCGGTCTTGGTGCCCTTCACATAGTCGAGCCCGCCCAGGATGCGCCAGTCGATCACGGCGACGTCGCCGGAGGCCTGGGCGTGGGCGCGGGGCGCTTGCGCAGCAAGCGCCAGACCCAACAAGACGGGGGCGACGAACAGGCGGCGGAGCAGGGCAGAAGGCAGCATCACGCGTCCGGCAAGTGGGGGGCAGCAGCGCAGCCAAGTGCGCGTATCACTGAAAGATACGCGATTTGGGCCGGAAATGTTCACTGGCGGGGTGGCCGTTCGCGGCGCTTCGGGCGCAGCGAGGCGCAGCACCCCGTCCCTCCCATCCCCCGGGAACCGATACCGACCTCTCAACATTGAGATGGGCGTAACTAGGACCGACCAGTCCTAGTCGCGGCCAGGGCCAGCCTGCCCCGCCGCGGACCCACACCGCGCCACGCCGGCGCACTCAATGCTACTGGGAGGTAGGGATGTCGTTCTCCAAGCTCATGGGCTCCGCACTCGCCGTCGCCACGCTCGCCCTCGGCGCCTGCTCCGACGACGATGACAACGGCACCGCCCCGACGCCGCAGGCCCGCGTTCGCGTCGTGCACGCCTCACCCAACGCCCCGGCCGTCGACGTCCGCGTCGACGAGACCGTCGCCCTCACCAACGTGCCCTACTTCACGGCCTCGGGCTACCTGCCCGTCAACGCCGGCGTCCGACGCCTGCGCGTGAACGCGGCCGGCACGGCCACCACCGTCATCGACGCGTCACCGACCCTCGCGGCCAACACCGACTACACCGTCATCGCCGCCGGCCTGCTCGCCAACATCGCCCCCATCGTCCTCACGGACGACAACAGCGCCCCGACGGCTGGCAACGTCAAGATCCGCGTCGTCCACGGCGCCGCCTCGGCCCCTGCCGTTGACGTCTACGTCACCGCGCCCGGCGCCGCGCTCACCGGCGCCACCCCGGTCCTGACCAACGTGCCGTTCCGCGCGGCCAGTGGCTACCTCACGGTGCCCGCCGGCAGCTACCGCGTGCGCGTCACGCTGGCGGGCACGCAGACGGTCGCCATCGACACGGGTGACGCCGGGGTGCCCGTCGTCGCTGGCCGCGTGTACACCGCCATCGCCCGCGACAATGTCGGCGGCGGCGCGCCCTTCACGGTCGAGCTGCTGACCGATCGTCAGTGATAGAGAGCCGGGAGGGCGCTGAAGCACGGCGCCCTCCTGGCACAGCTAATCAATGACGCGACGTGAGTCCGACCTGTGCAATGGACCACCCACCGTCGCGCGCTCGCGCAAGAGTGAGCACAGTCGTTCGAGATTCAACGTGGCCACGCGGAGTCGGCCAACGCGCGATGACACCCGCGACGACGGTGTCGGCGTTCGAGTAGGCACGGTGCAATCGCAGAGTCATCTCCAACCCAGCGAAATGCGCGGGGCAGCCCTGCGTCGCGCGTGCACGACAGCGGTCGGCCGCTACCACTTCGCGGAACGCTGTGGTCGAGCCGGAGACCGCCGCGATCGCGATGCTCCGTGACAGTCCTGAAAAGGCGTCCGACGATTCTGACTCGATTAAAGACCGTAGCGGTCCCCGAGCACCGTACGTCTCGGAAGTCCACCTCATGGCCGCCTTCGTGATCGCCACGCTATCCCTAGTTGACAATGCGCGACTCTGCGCACCCGCCGGGTGCGAGACCATCGCGAGCCCACACGCGGCGATCACGACAGCTCCACGGAGGACATCTGGCTTCAGCATGTCAGCCTCCGACGGCGAGCGGCTGTTCGTTCCCAGACGCATCAGTGTAGAATCGGAACGCACCAGCCCCAATGTGCCGAGATGTTCACGCCACAAGGATCGCCCTGCCGAGAGATCCTTGGCGCATCTGCGTCGACTGCAGTCGGAACCTTGTCCGGCGCACAGGCAAATGCCACGAAGGCGAGCGCTGACGCGCGCGCCAAGAGCCTATGAAGCAACATATGAGCTACCTCAAGCAATCCCGTAGCTGCGACTCTGAATGAGCCCGGACGGTGTTGCGCCGAAGCTCATGCGACCTCGCGATCATAATCCTCTACGGCTTCCTGCCGCAACCCCCAGGGTCCCGCGCAAGCGTCCGGGCCAGCGGTGACGCCCCCAACCCTCGGTGTTACGTTTCCCCGCGGTAGCCCCTGGCCCTAGTACCGACCCGCATAGTGGAGCCCCCGCAGTGACTTCTGCCCGCCGCGCGCTCATCGCGCTGTCCCTCGCGGCCCCGCTCGCGGCCCAGCCACCCGCCACTCCCCCACGGCCGCACGACGCCAGCGTCTTCACCGTGATCCCGCGGCCGGCCCAGCTCACGCCGGGCACCGGTAACTTCACGCTCGCGGCGAATACAGTCCTCGTCGCCGACCTCGCCCTTGAGACCGTCGCGCGGCGCTTCGCCCGCGACATCGCCGCGCCCACCGGCTTCGAGCTCGCGGTGCAGTCCGTCGCCCCCGCGCCCGGCACGCCGCACATCCACCTCGCGCTCGACCCCGCCGTCAACGGCGCCGAGGCCTACGCACTCCAGGTCACGCCCGCCGCCATCACCATCCGCGCGGCCACGCCGACCGGCGCCTTCTACGCGCTCGAAACTCTCAAGCAGCTGCTGCCGCCGGCCATCTACCGGGAGGCGCGCGTGGAACGTACGCCCTGGACCGTGCCCGCCGTCACCATCAGCGACGCCCCGCGCTTCGCCTGGCGCGGCTCGCACATGGACGTGTCGCGACATTTCATGCCCATCGAGCACGTCAAGAAGCACCTTGACCTCATGGCGCGGCACAAACTCAACCGCTTCCACTGGCACCTCACCGAGGACCAGGGCTGGCGCATCCAGATCCGCAAATACCCGCGCCTCACCGAAGTCGGTGGCTGCCGCGCGCGCACATCGATCGGTCCCTACCAGAGCGAGGAGTCGCGCCGCACCTACGACCCGCGCCCGCACTGCGGCTTCTTCACGCAGGAGCAGATCCGCGAGGTGGTGGCCTACGCCGCCGAGCGGCACATCGTCGTGGTCCCCGAGATCGAGATGCCCGGGCATGCCCAGGCGGCCATCGCCGCCTACCCGCAACTCGGCGTGCGGCCCGACACGCAGGTCACCGTGTACGACACCTGGGGCGTGGCGCCGGGGATCTTCAACGCCGACGAGTCCACCATCCGCTTCCTGCAGGACGTGCTCACCGAAGTGCTCGAGCTCTTCCCCAGCCCGTGGATCCATATCGGCGGCGACGAGGCCATCAAAGACCAATGGAAGGCCTCGCCGCGCATCCAAGCGCGCATCAAGGAACTGGGTGTGGCCGATGAGCACGAGCTGCAGAGCTGGTTCATCAAGCGCATGGACAGCTTCCTCACCGAGCGCGGCCGCCGCCTGATCGGATGGGATGAGATCCTCGAAGGCGGCCTCGCCCCCAACGCCACGGTGATGAGTTGGCGCGGCGTCGCGGGAGGCATCGCCGCGGCCAAAGCCGGCCACGACGTGGTGATGGCGCCCAACTCGCACACCTACTTCGATCACTTCCAGTCCCGCGACATCACGCGCGAGCCGCACGCCATCGGTGGCTTCACGCCGCTGGACCACGTGTACAGCTACGAGCCGATCCCCGACGGCCTCAGCGCCGACGAGGCCAAGCACATCCTCGGCGCGCAGGCCCAGCTGTGGAGCGAATACATCCTCACGCCGCAGCACATGGAGTACATGGCCTGGCCGCGGCTCAGTGCCCTGGCCGAGGTGGTGTGGTCGCCGCGCGACCAGCGCGACCTGGCGGACTTCATGCGACGCCTGCACCGGCACGGGCTGCGCCTGAACGCGCTGGGGGTGAATTACCGGCGCTGGTGATGGGGTCCGCCCAGCGCCGGACCCCGGGCAGACCTCGCGGGGGCCCCAGCGTGTCAATACCTATGTATTGACACTCGGCCCCGCCCGCCCCACCTTCCGACCATGTCGACCAAGTCCGCGCAGCTCCAAATCCGCGTGACCCCCGCAGAGAAGGCCGCCTTGGCCCGCGAGGCCAAGCGCGCCGGCTGCGATGTCTCCGCACTCGTACTGGCGCGAGCGCTTCCCAGGACCGACGAACGACTCCGACAGGTCGTGCGCGCGCTCGCCACGGCCGCCGACCCCCGGTATCTGCTCGCCGAAGTGCACGATCTGCTCCACGCCGCCGCGGGATTCGAGTTCGCGTCGCTCGTCGCGGACCTGCCTGTGCAGCGGCTCGACCCGTGGCTGCAGAACTATGTGACAGCGATGGTCGAGCTCGCGGCCGCGCAGCGTGGCGTGCAGCCGCCCGCGTGGACCACCGACGTAGCACCGCTCCGAGTGCCGTGGTTCGCCTCCGAGCTCCGCAGCCTCCGGCAGCACTTGCTCACCACAGCGCCGGTGCCCTTCAAGCGCCGCAACCTCTTCGTCGACGCCAGCGTCGGCGCACGCGTCTGACCCGTGACGGCCTCCGCGCTGACCCAGCGCGACATCGTGCGGCTCTTCGGGTTGCTGAACGACGAGCTCGCCGCCGTCGAGACCAACGCTGAGCTCTACCTGGTCGGCGGCGCCGTCATGTGCCTTGCCCTCAACGCTCGTGAGGCCACGCGAGATGTCGATGCGTGGTTCCGGCCGTCCACTGCGGTGCGCGAGGCCGCGGCGCGGGTGGCCAGCGCAGCGGGGGTTCCCGTCGGCTGGCTGAACGACGCCGTGAAGGGGTATCTCAGCCCGCGCGGTGACTTCGATACCTTCCTCGAGCGATCACACCTGAAGGTGTTCGTCGCGCGCCCCGAGTACCTGCTCGCCATGAAGTGCGCCGCGATGCGCCTCGGCGCGGAGTTCAGCGACCTCGACGACATCCGATTCCTGCTGCGCCTGCTCGACATCCATTCGGCGACCGACGCCATGGCGGTCGTGACGCAGTACTACGACCCCTCACAGCTCCCGGCGAAGACGCAGCTGGCCCTCGAGGAGCTGTTGGGATAGCCCCCCTACCCCAGCAGCGGCCGATCAGATCAACCGGGAGCAACTTGGGCTGAGTATCTATGGTCCTGTAGCGGGCCATGGTGGGGTCTCGACAGGACGCGGAACCAGCGGCACATTCTCTGCGAGGCGAACCCGCGGCGGGGACGTTCGCACGCCTTGATGCTTGGCAGGCACGCCCGCGAGGTCTTCACCCGCCGCAGCGAAGACACTCAGACCTCCGAGCGGCGGCAGGGTGGGGACGAGGTCGCAGGCATCAGACCACCAGCATAGCGGTACCAGCTCGTGTCCACCATGCAACTCGCAAGCTTCGCCATCAAGATCTCCCTTCACGCCAGGTGTCTCGACGAACTACTCACTCCACCGGTCATCGCTGCGATTGAGGCTGTGCGATGGTGTACCGAGTAACTACTGGCTCCTCCTCGTCTAGCTCGGAGATCCAAACAAACGAACCGCGTGACTCGAGGACCGACGAGGTCTTCGGTAATTCGATCCGTTGAAGCTCTCCTACCGACAGCCGCAGCCGGACCCACGCGACAAGAGTGCGACCCTCTTCCTCGCGTCGGAGCCAGAGGTCACCGTCCGATGCAAGCACCACTGAGGTCACGGGGGGTAGATAGTCCGGCACATACCACGAAGCCGGATCAACCTTCACCGGAAGTGAGGACGGCACCGTCAACTGCAATCGATCGCGCATCCCCGAAGGCGTTCGTGTGGGCCGATACACGATACGGTACCCCTTCAAGCGGCGCCCCATCGCGTCATACCAATCTACACGGACGGTATCGCGCTCCGATGAACGAGCAACTTGCCGCTTGACGACCACGAAGCTAGCGCCATCACCAGACGCGACCCAGATCGGATCATCACTCAATGGCTGGGTAATTCGCGCACCTGCGCTCCCTGACTGTTGAGTTCGGCTGGAGTTTCGAGCCGATAAGCGGATGGAGCTGTCGAGCTGGCTCGTACCCACCCTGAAGCGCACGAGGATTGGGTCAGGTGCAGTGGGCGACTCAGTCGGCCCAGCAACACTCGCCGGGCCGATCGCTTGGCCGTCTCGCAGCAAGGCCCACGGCATCGCAGAGACGTATGGGCGTGGCAATGGCGGCAGCAAGACCTGCTGCGTGCCAACTGTCTTGCCATCCGCATCGAATCGCGTGAACCGCTGCAATCGAAAATCTGCCACCCAGAGGGTATCGCCGAGCACGCCGATAGCGCCGGGACGCTCGAATTCCCCAGGACCTGCTCCAACTCGACCAACGCGACCAACAATGCGTGTACCGCGCATGACCCGATACACGGCCGCATCGCGAACATCGAGCAGATACCCTGACCCATCACTTCGCAAGATCAACCGAGCGGGCTGACTGAGCCCAGCACCCGACTCTCGCGACATCGTCAAGCGCTCGGGCGAGGTCAATCTGAGCGGTTCGCCTGTGGGCACGTCAAGTACCTGCAGGAGCGCATAGGTGAGTGCTAACGTCATGGACATTCACACCGCATGAGCAAAGGGAGGTCTTGACGCGCCCACGAGACGCTGCCGACGAGAGTTCGATGTTCTCTGGCCAGCTGGACGTCTGACCCGCGAGCGATACGACAGCCCCGTTGCACGCGACAGCGTTGCCCACCGCATCATAAGCAACGATTGCGTCGATGGGTACATCGTAAGTCCCCAGGGCGGTCTGTCCTGCGGTTCTCAGGCTGCGTATCCCGCGCGCGCCAGCTTCCTGATGTTGAGCACCAGGCAATAGAGCTTCCACTGCCCGTCGACCTTCACGCGTCCGTTCAGTGTGAAGCGATCCAGTCGCTTCTTGGTTCTGAGGTTGCCGAAGACCGGCTCCACGGGGCCGAATCGCTGCCCGGGCTGCGCCTGAACGCGCTGGGGGTGAATTACCGGCGCTGGTGAGGGGGGGACAATTGTATTACATTGCAATACATGAAGGCCTCCGTCCTCACCATCCGACTCGACGCCGAACTCGAGCAGCAACTGGCCCGTGCCGCCGAGCGCACAGGGCGCAGCCGCAGCGACATCGCCCGCGACGCGATGCGCCGCCACTTGGCCGCGTCTGAGTTCCTCGATCTCCGCCGCCGCATCATGCCGCGCGCCGAAGCGCGCGGCTACCTCACCGACGAGGACGTGTTCCGCGACGTCTCGTGAAGATCGCGCTGGACACGAACGTCATCGTGAGCGCGATCGGCACACGCGGTCTCTGCGCTGAGCTGTTCGCGCTGGTGCTCGCGGAACACGAACCGATCGTCGGCGAAACGGTCCTCGCAGAGACCCGACGCGTGCTGCGCACCAAGTTCAAGCTCGACGCCGCACTTGTTGACGAGGCCGAACAGCACCTGCGACGCCACGGCACGATCGTACCGGCGGCCGCGCCGCTCCCACTGTCGATCCGCGACCCGTCCGACATCCCCGTGCTCGCCGAGGCCGTCGCAGGTGGAGCGGACATACTAATCTCCGGCGACGACGACCTGCTGTCGGTCGCTGAACAGGCACCGATCCGCATCGAGTCACCTCGTCAGGCATGGCAGGCCCTTCGAGGACGCTGAGCCCCTACCCCAACACCGGCCGCCGCGCGTGGAAATCCGTCGCCGCCTGGAAGCGGTGCGCGACCCCGAGGATCACATCGTCGGCGTACAGCGCGCCGGTGATCACGCCGCAGATGGGCTGCGGATTCAGGGGGGGCGCCGGCGGCTGTTCCTGCCCCGCACCGCCGCGTCCACCGCCGCCACCGCCACCGCCCGCCGCGAAGCCCGTCGGCACGGCGAAGTCGTACGGCACCACCACGCAGGGATGCCCCGTCTGCGCGTTCGGTGCGATGTCGGCCGTCGGGTTGCCGATGAAGCAATCCAGGTCCTTCATGAACTCGGCCCAGCGTGAGATCAACACATGCCGCCGCCGCTGCCGCTGGATGAAGTCCATCGCACGGTCCTGACGGCCCGACACGAAGCGCGGATTCCAGTCGGCCGGCGCCATGGGGCTCGGCGTCCCCGTGCGCGGCGGACCGAATGGCGCGCCCCCACGCCCGCCACCTGCCGCGGCCAGGTCATTGAGATCCAGCCCGATCTCCGCCGCCTTCTTCTGCACGAAGTCATCGAAGGCCGCAGCATACTCGGCGTTGAGCGACGACTGCATGCCCGGCACCGTGGGCCGCGCCCCGATGCTCACGGGCTGCGCGCCCAGCTCGCGCAGCTTGGCCACCAGCGGCGCGGGGGCATTGCTGTCCACGCCGATGCGCACGCGCGAGAGGTCCAGATTGCGATCGAAGCTGAACGGCGTGGTCAGCGTCGAGGGGTCCTTCTCGTCCGCCCCGTGCAGCACACTGAACACCATCGCGCAGTC
>ERZ1066135.888-NODE-888-length-13188-cov-7.689561_pt1 | contig 13188 bp, 9 predicted proteins | sample MGYA00382782_ERZ1066135 | MGnify/ENA primary metagenome ERZ1066135 (study PRJEB33369, sample SAMEA5778365) | biofilm metagenome | biome: Industrial cooling water; feature: Water cooling tower basin; material: Biofilm | place: United Arab Emirates | collected...
ACCGGCAACCCTAGCGTGGCCGCGCGCGCGAAGACGCGGTGTACCTGCGTCGGCGAGAACGCGATGGACTCGCAGAAGGCATCGACGGCATCGACCAGCCCCTCGGCGTGCGCCCGGTCGAGCGTCGGCAGCACCACCTCGTCGAGGTACGCGTCGGCACGCCCGTCGTACTCTTCGGGCACCGCGTGGGCGCCCAGGAAGCTGGTGCGCACGCGCACGGGCCGGCGCTCGGCCAATCGCCGCGCCGCGCGAAGCATGCGCAGTTCGGTCTCGGTGTCGAGCCCATAGCCCGACTTGATCTCGACCATCGTCACACCCTCGGCGAGCAACGCGTCGAGCCGCGGCAGCGCCGAGGCCACGAGGGCGTCCTCGGTCGCCGCGCGGGTCGCACGCACGGTCGCACGGATGCCGCCACCCGCGCGGGCGATGTCGCTGTAGCTGCTGCCCGCCAGTCGGCGCTCCCACTCGTCGGCCCGCGAGCCCGCGTGGATCAGGTGCGTGTGGCAGTCGATCAGTCCGGGCGTGACGAGGCGTCCGTCGCAGGCGAAGGTCGGGAGCGCCGCGTGGTCGCGCGGCAGCGCGGCCACAGGGCCGACCCAGGCGATCCGGCCGCCGCGGCAGACGATCGCCGCATCGGCATGCGCTGCGGTGCGCGCGCCCACGAGGACGATGTCAGGGGATGGCGTGTGGGACGCGGGCATCGCCACCTCTCGGCGTTGCGGGGACGGGGATCGGCTACCAATATATGTCTATACATATTCACTCCCGTCAAGGAAGCGCTGTGAGCCATTCCGAGCGGTCCCTGTGGGCCGAGACTGCCTTGCTCCCCGGTGGATGGGCCGATGGTGTCCGGGTGACCGTTGTCGACGGTCGGATCGTGCAGGTGCGACCGGCGACGCCGCCCGAGGCCGGGGATGCGCGTGTCGGCGTGCTGCTCGCGGCGCCCATGAATGCGCACTCCCACGCGTTCCAGCGGGCGATGGCCGGGCTCACCGAGCGGCGCGGCCCCGAGGCGCAGGATTCGTTCTGGACCTGGCGCGACCTCATGTTCCGCTTCCTGACGCAGTTGACGCCTGACGATGTCGAGTCGATCACCGCGTTCGTGCAGGTGGAGTTGCTCGAGGCGGGCTACGCCGGGGTCTGTGAGTTCCACTACCTGCATCACCAACCCGACGGCACGCCCTACGATGCGCTCGGCGAGCTCGCCACGCGTATCGTGGCCGCGACGCATCGCACCGGCGCGGGGCTGACCTTGCTGCCGGTGCTGTACGAGGTCGGTGGCTGCGATGGGCGACCGCTCGCGGGCGGCCAGCGGCGATTCGGCAACTCGCCGGAGCGATTCGCCCGTCTCGCGGAGGAGGCGTGGGGCTGCGTCGGCTCGTTGCCGGCCGACGCCGGTGTCGGGCTCGCCCCCCACTCGTTGCGCGCCGTGACGCTCGAAGGACTGGCCGCCGCGGTGACTCTCGCGGCCGATCGGCCGGTGCATCTGCATCTCGCGGAGCAGCCCGGCGAAGTCGCCGAGGTCCTCGCGGCGCATGGTGCGCGGCCGGGCGAGTGGCTCCTGGATCAGGTGGAGGTCGATGCGCGCTGGACGCTGATCCATTGCACCCAGCTCATGCCTCACGAGACGCAGGCCCTCGCCGCGACCGGCGCGGTGGCCGGGCTCTGCCCGCTCACCGAGGCCAGCCTTGGGGACGGGATCTTCGACGCGGTGGGTTGGCTCGCCCACGCGGGGCGCTTCGCGGTGGGCTCGGACAGTCACATCCGCATCGCGTTGGCCGAGGAGCTGCGTGCGCTGGAGACTTCGCAGCGGCTGCGGGATCACGCGCGCGCGGTGCTCGCCACCCCCGCGTGGTCCACCGGGCGGGTGCTCTACGAGGGGATCCTGCGTGGCGGCGCTGCCGCCGCGGGCCGTGCGAGTGGTGCGATCGCACCGGGACGCTGGGCCGATCTGCTCGCGCTCGACGCCACGGCGACCGCGTTCGTCGGCCGCAGCGGCGACACCCTGCTCGACACGTGGATCTTCAGCGGCGACGACCGTCTGGTCACTGATGTGTGGAGTGCGGGGCGTCATGTCGTCACGCAGGGGCGGCACCGCGACCGCCCGGAGATCGAGGCGCGCTATCGGCGCACCATCGCGCGGCTCCAGGACCTGCTGTGAGCCGACGTGAGGCGCCCGGCTGGCAGCAGATCCGCGAGGAACTGCTCCGACGCATCCGCGACCGCGAGTGGCGTCCCGGGACCATCATTCCCACCGAGGTCGAGCTGGCGAAGGAATTCGGGGTGGCGCGCGCGACGATGCACCGGGCGTTGCGCGAACTCGCCGATGCCGGCACGCTCGAGCGGCGCCGGCGCCTCGGTACCCGCGTGACGATGCACCCGGTGCGCCAGGCGCGATTCGGGATCCCGCTCCTGCGGCGCGAGATCGAGGAGACCGGGGCGGTGTACGGGTATCGGCTCCTCTCGCGGGCGGTGAAGGTCGCGCCGACCGCGGTGTCAGAGGCGCTGGGCATCCCGTACCGCGCGATCCTCACGCAGGTGCGCGCTGTGCACAGTGCCGACGGTCGCCCATACGTGCTCGAAGAGCGCTGGGTCCACGCGCGGCGCGTGCCCGGATTCGCCGCGGCCGATCTCAGTGTGGTCAGCGCGAACGAGTGGCTGCTCGCGAACATCCCCGTCTCGACTGGCGAGATGACGCTGACCGCCGAGCGTGCGCGGGCCGACGTCGCGCGCCTGTTGGACTGTCAGGCGGGCGATCCGGTGATGACCGTCCGCCGGGTGACCTGGCGCGACGGGGTCGGCATCACCCAGGTCCGCTTGGTGTACGCACCAGGCCATGCGATCGTGTCGGCGATCGGAGTCGATCCGTAAGACCGCGCACGCGGTCGACGAACGCGCGCGCCGCGAAGCCGGCGATGCTCGCGACCTCCTCCACCGACCACGCAGGGGGCTCGCCGAGGGCCCGCAGGATCCGCGAGCGCATCCGCAGTACGATGGGGGACGCGATGGGGATCGCCTGGAAGTAGGGGTCGTAGCGCGTGCCGATGCCCTCGATCAACGCGGCGGTGCGCGCGAAGTACACCAGTTCCCGCGGCAAGGTGATGGGGAAGTCGAACAGGGTGCGCATGACCTGGTCGCTGAGGATGATGTTCGCCCGCTCGAGACTGGTCGTCCGCGAGTACGCGAGCGTCAGCAGCAGCGCGCCGAGGCGATCGATCTCGGCGGGGTCGGCACCGGGCAGCACCATGCCGAGCGCCCGGAACCCGTCGGCGATGCCCCGCGGGTCCTTGCGGATCGCGGCCAGCACGGTGCGGACCAGCCGCAGACGCAGCGCGGGCGGCACCCGCACGACCATGCCGAAGTCGAGCAGCACGATGCGTCCGGCGTCGTCGACGAGGATGTTCCCCGGGTGCGGATCGGCGTGGAAGAGGCCGTCCACGAGGAGCATCTGCACGTACAGCTCGATCAGCGTCGCGACGATCGCTCGTCCCTGCGCCGCGGCGTCCTGCAGGACGGGATCCCGCGTGTCCACCGGACTGCCGCCCACGCGATCGATGCGCACGCCGTCGATGAACTCCAGCACCAGCACGCGCCGCCGCGTCATCTCGTGCATCACCTCGGGCACGCGCACGGCGGGATGCCCCGCGAAGTTGCGGCGCACCTCGTCGGCGCGCTCGGCCTCGAGTGCGAAGTCCAACTCCTCGGCGATCCGCTCGGCGAACTCCTCGACGATGTCGCGGAGCATCGCGACGTGCGGCAACGGCCACTGCCGCACGCACCACGCGAGGATGCGCCGCGCCGCGGCCACGTCGCGGGCGATCAGTGCCTCGACGTGCGGTCGCAAGACCTTCACCGCGACGTCGCGGCCGCGCCAGCGCGCGCGGTGCACCTGGCCGAGCGACGCGGCAGCGACCGGGACCGGGTCGATGTGCTCGAACGCCGCCGCCGCCGGCACGCCGTAGGCCTCGTGCAGGGTCGCCTCGATCGCCGTCCAGGCGACGGGGGGCACCGCATCGACCAGGGTGCTCAGGGCGCCGAGATAGGGCTCGGGGATCACGTCGGCCCGCGAGGCGAAGACCTGTGCGAGCTTCACGAAGGTCGGCCCGCGCTGCGTGATCCGGGCCACGAGGCGCTGGGCGCGGCGCTCGTGGAACGCCGCGGTGCGCACCAGCGGTCGGCCCCACCACAGCCACCGCCGCCGGTCGCGGAGCAGCGACACGACGAAGGGGCCGAACGCCAGCGCCACCCGGGCGGTATGCATCATGGAGGAGAACGCCGCCGTGGTGACGCGAGTTTCGACGGCGAGCGCGTCGGGACTACTCCCCGACGCGCTCGAAGATGATGCGCCCGTTCAAGGACTGCACGCCACGGGCGTTGTCCTCGGGGAACAGGCTGCGATACTGCGCGAGTTGCTCGGCCGAGATGGTCAGTGTGGGTCGGAACACCACCCAATTCAGCCCCTCCGAGAAGGGCTCGGTGGTGAGGGACCCGCTGTAGGTGAAGTACGGCGACGTCAGTGGGGGGAGCAGCGTGATGAGATCGAACGAGCTCGTCGGGGTGACCGCGGGGCTCCCGGCCGCCGGGGTGAGATCGAGCAGCTGCTGGATCACCGGGTTGGCCCGACCCAGCGCGAAGCGCACGCCGATCACCGCCAGCGCGCCGTCACTCGCCTGATGGACCAGGTGCAGTTCCAGGGGCGTCTGGGCGCCGTCGACCCGATGCTCGCTGGACGCGTGGAAGTGGAACTGGACCAGCGCGTAGCTCTTGCCCTTGATGCTGATGCGGTGCGCGCCGGTCAACGTCGCCTTGATGGTCCCATCGTAGCGCTCGAGCTTGCTGACGCGCGCGACACGGCCGTAGTTGATCTGCGGATCGGCGGAGCGGAAGCGCACGACGGTCGCCGGTGCGATGTCGATCGGCGATTGCCCGGCGCGCTCGTCGAAGCGCGCGTCGGGCCAGGCGACGAGCTCATCGCGCGTGCCGGTGGCGTCGTCGCCGCAGGCCGCGAGGGTGAACAGGACCAGCGGTAGCAGCAGATGGGGTCGCATCAGAGCAGGTGGTGAGAGGGAAGGATCATGGTGCATGCGCGGTCGCATCGGGTGCGTCGACCAGTCGCCGGATGGCCAGCAGGCCCTCCGCCCCGACGTCGAGCGACCACGGGTTCACGTAGAGGGCGATGTGCTGGGCGCAGACCTCGTCCGACATCTCCTGCGCGTGCGCCCGCACGTAGTCGCGGCTCGCCTCGGGGTGGTCGAACGCATACTGCACGGACGCCCGGATCGCCTGCTCGAGGGCGACCCGGGTCGGTGCATCGCAGTCCTCGCGGGCGCAGATCCCGGCGAGTGGGACCGGGAGCCCCATCGTGCGCTCCCACCAGGCGCCGAGGTCGGCGACGCCGTGCAAGCCATGTGCGGCGTAGGTGAAGCGGCTCTCGTGGATGATGAGGCCGGCGTCCACCGCCCCGGTGCTCACGGCGGAGAGGATGCGATCGTAGCGCATCTCGACGACCGGGCCGAGCGTGGGTGCCGCGAGGCGGAGCAGGCGATAGGCCGTCGTCTCGACACCGGGGATCGCGATGCGCGCGGTCGCGAGCGCGGCGAGGTCCATCGGCGCTCGCGCCACGACCAGCGGTCCGACGCCGTGCCCCAGTGCGGCCCCGCTGCGCAGCAGCTGGTAGCGGGTGCCCACCGCCGCGAAGGCGCCGACGCTCAGCTTCGTGAGATCAAATTCGCCCTCGTGGGCCCGACGATTCAACTCCTCGATGTCGAGCAGTACGGGCCGGATGCGCGCGGGCGCCTCGACCAGGCCGTGCACCAACGCGTGGAACGCGAAGGTGTCGTTGGGGCAGGGCGAGAAACCGAAGGTGAGCTCACGCACGCTGGAGCGCCTCCACGAGCCGCGGGGTCGCGGCCGTGATCGCGGCGAACGCGGTCGCAAAGGACCAGCGTGCCCGATCCTGCTCTTCGATGGCGTTCGAGATGGTCCGCACCTCGATGGCCGGCACGCCCGCGAGCGCCGCGGCCCGCAGGACCGCGAAGCCCTCCATGGCCTCGACATCGCAGTCCGTCGTCCCACCGACGCGGGCCGACGTCCCGATGCCGCACTGATACGCGTCGGGGAACGCCCGGGCGATCGCCTCGACGAGCGCCGCGGGCGCGAACAGCTCGGCGGGCGCCAGCGACGCCGGTACGGCAAGGTCGCTGTAGCGCGATGACGTCCCGAGGACCAGCGCACCGGCGGCGAGCCCCAGGTGACGCCGCGCGCCGGCGATGCCGACGTGCAAGACGAGGTCCGGTCGTTCGGAGGCGATCGCGGTCGCCGTGCGGGCGGCGGCCTCGACGGGACCCACCCCGCAGCAGAGCGTGCGTGCGTCGAGCTGCGGCGCCAATTCCTGTGCGGTCGCCGCAACGACGAGGACCCGGCGGGCTCCGCTCACGAGAACACCGCGTGATCGCCGAGCATCGTCACGGTCTCGCCGCGCAGCAGGCGGGCATAGTGGTCCTGGAGTGTGTCGCGGCCGAAGGCCGGCGTCTGGGACGCATCGTACGCGCCGCGGGTCGCGTCCCACACGAGCATCGACTCCGTCGCATAATAGCGGCCGATGCGCGCCAGCTCGGCCTTGTCGGCCGCGGCGGGGAGCACGCGCCCCACCGCGCTGAGCACCGCGATGATCCCATCGAGGAAGGCGACCGGGACCTGCCGGAAGCGTGCGGGCCGGCCGAGCGCGGCGAACAGGGCCTCCCCTTGCTCACGCGGCGTCAACGCGGGGCCCGGGCCGCCGATGGGCAAGACCCGATCCCAGCGCGCGGGATCGTCGAGGCAGTCGGCGAGATAGGTCGCAAGGTCGTCATCACTGATGGGGGTGCAGCGCGTCAGCCGTCCGTCGCCGAAGACCAGGAACGGCTTGCCACGACGCACGCGTTCGACCTGACCGGACAGTGACTTGAAGTACGCCGTCGGGCGCACGATCGAGTAGCGGATGCCCGACGTCATGAGTTCGGCCTCGAAGGCCAGCTTGGCGTGCTGAAAGGCGAGCCGCGGCCGCTGCACGCAGATCGCCGACAACAGCACGAAGTGCGGCACGCCCGCCGCGAGCGCGGCGCCGAGCAGGTGCTGGTGCGCGGCGTGGTCGATCGCCCAGGCGTCGCGCGGGGCGCCGGTGCGGGACGCGAGGCAGGAGATGACCGCGTCGAAGGACTCGCCCGCCACGCCGTGCTGCCGCAGTGACGCCGGATCGCCGACATCGGCCTCGCGCACGGTGACCTCGGCGGGGAGATCGGCGCGGCTGGCCCGGCCGGGCCGCACCAGCGCCACGACCTGATGCCCGCGTGCGGCGAGCCGCCGCACGGTCGCCCGGCCGATGGTGCCCGTGGCCCCCACGCACAGGACGCGCCGCATCGTACTCATGGGAACCGCACGAGCACCTGCGACCGGGTATCGAACTGCGCCCGCCGCGTCCATTGCGGCCCTGCCGCGCCCGATGTGATCGCGAAGAAGTCGAAGATCCCGAAGGCGCGGTCCCCCGCCGCGTTGAGACGCAGGGCGCCACTGGTCCCCACCCAGTCGTCGGTCAACCGCATGAACTCGGCCTTGAGCGCGGGGCGCGCCCCGGTCCCACCGACGGCTTCGTAGGCGCGTGCCGCGACCATCACCGCATCGTACGCGGCGAGTGTGAACGCGTCGGGCTCGACCCCGGTGATCGCGGCGATGCGTGCCGACACGGCCTGCCAGGTGGGGCGCGCGGCTTCCTCGAGGCCCGGGGCCGGCGCCCACAGCCGCACCTGCTGCGCGAAGGCGGCGGCCACCGCATCGCCGCGGATGGCCTCCGAGAGCACCATGCCGTCGGTGCCGTACCAGCGCACAGACGACAACACCGCATCGCTGGCGGCGAGGCGGAAGAGGTCGGCGGCTTCGTCGAAGCCCGCATGCGCGACGGCTACCGTTGCGGGTCCGCCGGCGGCGGCGATGGCCTGCTCGACCTGCAGTCGCAGGGCGGCGAGCGTCGTGGCGTACTGCGTCTCGGTCGCAGCGTACTGTACGCCCGCACTGACCGCGCCCAGCAGCCCGAACGACCGGCGGATCGCGACCTGCAATCCCACGTTGCCCGCGTCGAGGCGCCACAGGGGGACGGCGTGCGTCACACCGTCGTCGCGCATGAGGCCCGCCAACGCGACCCCCTCGAGCGTGTCGGAGGGCGTGAAGCGCAACACGTTGTCGTCGGGGATCGCCAGTGAGCCGGCGGTGCTGCCGTGGCTCACGATGAGCAGCCCCGATGCGTCGGCGACGGACTTCACCGCCGTCACCTCGGCGCTCGATTGGGGACCGACCACGACCTCGACGCCCGCGGCGGCGAGCGCCGCCAAGTCGGCCTGCACCGTGGCGGGATCGAGTTTCGTGTCGCGAATGACCGCGCTGAAGCGCAGCGAGGACCCGCGGCTCGCCGCCGCCGCGTTGGCATCGGCGATCGCCAGCTCCACGGCGACCTTGCTCGCCGTGCCCAGGCTCGCCCAGTTGCCCGTCAGCGAGAACAGCCCGCCGATGGGGATGGTGGTGGATACCGGAGCGGCGGGGTCGTCTGCGCAGCCGTGGATCGCGACGCCGAGCATGGCGGGAAGGACGAACGAGCGGATCGAGCGGCGTGCGGACCAGAGCATCAGATGGGGCGAGAGAGAGACGAGCGGCCGATGGGCGTCGAGCGCGCACACCGGCGTCCTGCAAACTCGGCGATGGCCACGGCGAGGGCAACCAGGCCCGCGCGGCCGCACGCTCACCGCAGCAGATTCCACCGCATGCAGACGCCCATCGCCATTCCGACCCTCGACGAGATCCGCGACGCCCGCGCGCAGCTCGGGGACGCGGTCGTCACGACGCCCATCCGCCTGCTGCAGGACGATGCCGTGGACGCCGCCGTCGGCGCCGCGACGACACTGTGGCTCAAAGAGGAACTGTTCCAGCGCACCGGCAGCTTCAAGCCGCGGGGTGCCCTGACGGTCATGCAACGACTCGCGCCGGCGGTGCTGCGCCGTGGCGTCGCGGGGGTGTCGGCGGGCAACCACGCGATCGCGCTCGCCTACGCGGCGCGTCGGCTCGGCACCACCGCCACCGTCGTCATGCCGCGCAGCGCGAACCCCTTCCGGGTCGCACGCTGCCGCGCCCTGGGGGCGAGGGTGGAGCTCGTCGATCACATCGCGCAGGCCTTCGAGCGCGTCGAAGCGCTGCAGGCCGACGAAGGACGCACCATCGTGCACCCGTACGAGGGCCCCCTCACCGCGCTGGGGACGGCGACGGTCGGGTTGGAGTTCGTCGAGCAGGTCGCGGCCGCGGGGCATGCACTCGACGCGGTCCTCGTGGCGGCGGGCGGCGGCGGGCTCACCGGCGGCGTGGCCTGCGCCGTGCGGCTGGCCTCGCCGTCCACGCAGGTCTTCGTCGTCGAGCCCGAGGGCGCCGACACCATGTACCGCTCCTTCCGCAGCGGTCAGGTCGAGTCCATCGATGCCGTGCGCACCATCGCCGACTCGCTCGGCGCGCCGCGCACGGCGCCGTATTCGCTGGCCTTGAACCGACGCTTCGTGCAGGAGGTGGTCCTGGTGAGCGATGATCAGATCCGCGCGGCCATGCGCCTGTTGTTCGGATCGGCCAAGCTGGTCACCGAGCCCGCCGGCGCGGCCGCGCTCGCGGCGCTGATGTATCCCCTGCGCGAGCGACTCGACGGGCAGCGGGTGGGCGTGGTGGTCTGCGGCGGCAATGTCGACGCGGGCACCTTCGGCGAGTGCCTCAGGGAGCCTGCCGACGTCGCCGACGCGCCGACCGGGTCCGCCGTAGCACGATAGCGCCCTCCTCGGCGCCAGGGCCAGGCCGTATATTCGCGGCCTATGTCCAGCCTCTCTACGTCGACGTTCCGCACGCGCCTCGCGGCGCTCATCACTATCACGCTGCTCTGCGCCGCCATCGCCTGGCGGTGGTTGCCGGTCGCGCTGCCCACCATCGCGCTCGACAACCGCTTGGCCCCGGCATCGGCCGAGCGCGCGGCGCGGGACTTCCTGGCCCGCGCGGGCTACCCGGTCAGCGATTCGATGCGCGTCGCAGTCAACTTCGCCCAGCGGGCGGAGTGGCAGACCTATCTCGAGTTGGAAGCGGGGGGGAGCCCGGCCGTCGATACGGCGATTCGTCGGGGCGATGTGCCGCTGTTCGCGTGGACCGTTCGCTTCTTCGCCCCTGGCGTCGCGCAGGAGTCGCAGGTCACCCTGGCTCCGGACGGCCGGGTGGTCGGGCTCCTGCGCCGCTTGGCCGACGCGGATCGCCGACCCACGCTGGACTCGCTGGCCGCCTTCGACGCCGCCGTGGCGCGGCGCGATGCGTGGTTCGGCGACGGCGGTGCGGAGTGGGAGCTCGCGGCCTCCTCGCTGACCGTCGTGCCGGGCAGCGGCCGGCAGGACCGCACGTTCACCTTCGAGCGCCGAGACCGCCGCTTCGGCGCGGCCCCGATCCGCCTCGATCTCGTGGTGCAAGGCGACAGCGTCGGGGTGGCGCGCCTGTATCCCGACATTCCAGAGACCTTCACCCGCCGCTACGGCGAGATGCGCTCGGCCAACGAGCTCTACGCTGGCGCGGCGTCGGTGGTGGTCCCGGTCTTCGTCTTCCTGGTCATCCTCGCGCTGATCCGAGGACGTCGCGCCCGCGCCCTGCGGTGGCGGCCGGCGTTGCTGCTGGGCACGGTCATCGGCGTCGCGGCGGCGCTCGCGCAGCTCAATGCCTTGGGCCTCTCGTGGTTCGGGTTCGACACCGCGTCGGACCCGACCACGCACGTGGTGACGCAGGTGTTGTTGGGCGCGGTGGTCACCGGCGGGCTCATCACGGGGCTGTCCACGCTGCTGCTCGCGGCGGGCGAGTACCTGACCCGCGAGGCCTTCCCCCACCACTACGACTGGTGGCGCACGCCGCGCGACGCCGGGGTCCGCCCCGTCGCTCTGCGCGTCGCGGCCGGCTACGCGATGGCAGCGTTCGGTCTGGCCTATGTGTCGCTGTTCTACTACGTGGTGCAGCGCAATCTGGGCTGGTGGTCCCCGACCTCGCTGCTCGACGACCCGAATCTCATCGCTACCCCGCTGCCGTGGCTCTCCGCGCTCGCGGTGTCGCTGCAGGCGGGCATCCTCGAGGAAGTCCTGTTCCGCGCGGTGCCGCTGGCCGTGCTGTCGCGCTGGGTCGGCGATCGTCCCTCGCGCCCGTGGATCATGGCGGCCGGCGTCGTCGGCACGGCCCTGGTCTTCGGCTTCGCGCACGCGAACTACGCCTCGTGGCCGGCCTATGCGCGTGGCGTCGAACTCTTCGCGGAGTCCGTGCTGTGGGGCGTGCTGTTCCTGCGCTTCGGCTTGCCCGTCACGGTGATCGGTCACTTCCTCTACGATCTACTGCTCTTCGGGCTCTTCGCGGCGGCCGGTACCGACCTCGCGTACCGCCTCACGCTGGCCGCGATCGTGCTGTTGATCCTCGCGCCCGCGCTGTGGACGGCGTGGAAGCTGTGGCGCCGTGCCGCCGACGCGCCGGAGCCCGCCGACGCACGCTTTGCCTCCTGGATCGTCGCGCCCGTTCCGCCCGAGGAGGTGGCGGCGCCCGCTGCGCCCATCGCGCCCGCGCGGGTCATCGACGCAGGGCTGCGGCGACGGGCGCTCATCATCGCGGTCACAGGTGCCGCGATCGCGGCGGTCTCGGTGCTGCGGCCGCTGCGTGGACCGGCGCTGACCATGACGCGCGCCGACGCGGTCGCGCGGGCGGAGTCGCTGCGCGTGGCACTCGGCGGCGCTGGCGATGGTTGGACGGTGCTGACCGCGAACGTCGGGGATGCCCGGTCCGACGTCACGCGCTATCTCCGCCAGCATGACTCCCTGGCCCCCGCTCTGCGGGCGCAGTTCGACAGCGTGTGGCGTCCGCCCACGGGCTGGTCCGTGCGCTTCGTGCGCACCGAGGACGACGTTGCGCGGCGCGCGGAATCGTGGCGGATCCAGTGGCGCGGCGACGGCACGTTGCTGGGCTGGCAGCACCAGATCGCCGACACCGCGACCATCGCAGCCGCGTCCCGCGACTCGGCGCGAGCGGCCGCTGTGGCCGCCCTCGCGTCGCTCGGGGTGCCGGCCGCCGCCCTCGCCGAGGTCGACGCGGTCGAGCGGAAGCGCGCGAACCGGCTCGACGTGCGCTTCCGCTTCGACGACACGCGCATCCCGCTCCCCGGCGACGCGGCGGCGCGCTGGGTCGTGACCACCGCCGGCAGCACCGTGCTGGAGGTGGGGCGCGATGTGCATCTGCCGGAGCGCTGGGAGCGGGACACGCGCGCCTTCGATGGTCGCCTCGTCATCGTGATGGCGCTGGCGATGATCGCCCTTGCGGCCATCGTCGTGCCGACCATCGTGGGCCGCTTCAAGACGCCGATGCTGGTAGACGACCCGCCGCTCTGGCAGGGTCGGGTCCCACTCGTCGTCGTCGCGTTGCTGGTGCTCGACGCGTTGAGCGCGGTCAATGGCTGGCCCGATCAACTGGCGCAGTACGACACCGCCGAGCCCTGGCGCTCACATCAAATGCAATCGCTGCTGGGGCTGCTGATCGCCGTCTTCGGTTCGGCGTTGGTGGTGGGGGCCGCCGCGCTCGCGGAGGGACTCCGTCGCCGACTCGCGGTGCCGACCCTCGCCGCCCGCTCGGCCGTCTGGGCCTCGGCGCTCGCGATCGCGGGCGTGCTGAGTGGCATCGACGGCGTGCAGCGACTCGTGGCGCTCACGCCGCGCAGTTACGGCAACGACGGTGCGAACAGCGTCGTCCCGCTGCTCTCGTCGATGGGCGAGGTGTGGACCGCCCCCATCCTGCTGCTCTGCATGGCGGCGGTGCTCGGCGGCGTGATCCGCGGCCTGCGCACGGTCGTCGTGCTCCTGGTACTGGTGGCCGTGGTCGGTGGCAGCGGAGGCGCTGACTCGTGGGCGATGGTCGCGCGCGGTGTGGCGCTGACGATCGGCACCTACGCCGCCGCCGCGCTCCTGTTGCGTCCCTACGCGCGGGTGTCGGCGTTGGGTTGGCTCATCGCCGGCGCGCTGGGGGTGCTGTGGTCGGAACTGCTCACCGCCGCCCGGGCGCCCACGCTCATGAGCGCGCTGACCCATCTGCTGCCGGCCGTCGCGGCGGCCGGCGTGGCCTGGTGGTTGCTCC
>ERZ1066135.890-NODE-890-length-13184-cov-7.775992_pt1 | contig 13184 bp, 6 predicted proteins | sample MGYA00382782_ERZ1066135 | MGnify/ENA primary metagenome ERZ1066135 (study PRJEB33369, sample SAMEA5778365) | biofilm metagenome | biome: Industrial cooling water; feature: Water cooling tower basin; material: Biofilm | place: United Arab Emirates | collected...
AGATCGCCTGCCACTCGCGGCTGTCGCTCGAGTCCTGCGTGTTGTCGCCGAGCACGAAGTAGTGCTCGGCCGGGATGGCCCACTCGGTGGCGTGGCTCCCGGCGCTGTAGTGCACGTCGCGCCAGACCTGGAGGTCGCTGAAGCTGGCGCTGCCCTCGAGCACTTCGAGCGTGACGCTCGAACTCTGGTCCGCGGCAGGCTGCACGGGCAGCACAAGTTCCCAGCCGCCAAACTCCAGCCGGAGCTGGTCGTCGAGGTTCTCGACCGCGAACTCGCCGCTCGCGTTCGCCGCGCCGGAGGCCGTCACCGAGCGCGCCTCGAACTGCTCGTTCGGGGCCCAGCCGACCTCGATGCCCGGCGTGGGGCCCGAGAGGTTGAAGCGGTAGGAGCGCTTGCCTTCGCCGAGCACCACGGCGACGCGCGCGCCGGCGCCGAGGGTGAGCTTGCCGGTGACGCGCAGGTCTCCGACCGCGTTGCGGTTGGAGTTGTAGTGGCCGCCCTGCGCCTCGAGCGCGGCGCGTACGCCCGGCGGATAACCGTGCGTGTAGGTGTCGAGGATCGACCCGCTGCCGTGCGCAGAAAACACGGCGCGCGCCGGGCCGGTCAGATCCGCGCTGCGCTCGCCGAACTGCGCCTTGCCCTCGAGCGCACGCCAACTCGCGCCGCCGGCGGGCGTTCCGATGTCGACCGCTTTCCAGTGCTCGCGCTGCACGTTGGCGGGCCGGCGCGCGACCTTCCACTCGGCGTTCGAGTCCGAGCGGGTCCAAACGTCGCCGTACTGGATCTTGAGCTGCTCGCCAGGCATCCCGACGAGGCGCTTGACGAAGTTCTGCGCGCGGTTCAGCGGGTACTTGAAGATCACCACTTCCCAGCGCTCCGGATCGCGCATGTGGAAGCTGAACTTGTCGACCAGGATGCGGTCCTTGATCGCGCCGCCGGGCGAGTCGCCGTCCGGCCGGAAGTCCTGGCCCATCAGGGTGGGCTGCATCGAGCCGGTCGGGATCTGGTACGCCTCGACCGCGAAGTACTTGAGCATCACCGCCATCACGATGGCGACGGTCAGCGCTTCGATGTTCTCGCGCCACGGCTGGGGCGGGCGCTTGGCGGCGGTTGCGCTCACGCGGGCTGACCGAACGGCGTGGGAGGATTGCGGCGAGCGGCCATGAGCGAAGCGCAGCATCATCCGCGCGCCCGCGCGGTCGTCAAGTCGAACGCACGCGGCCGGAGCGCCGGCGCAAGTTCTGGCCGGCTCGAGGTCGCCGACCGTAGCCTGAGCGCACTGCATGCACGCGCAGCACCGCCCCGAACCTGGACGCGCCGAGGCGGCGTGTGCTGCGGCGCTCGCCGCCGGCGCCGCGGGCCTGCTGCTCGTCGCGACCACGCCGTGGGGCTGTGGGCTCGACTGGGACGCGGTCGAGTACCTGTCCGCAGCCGAGAGCCTGGGACGCGGCGACGGATGGCTGCAGGTCGACGGCAAACCACTGACCCAGTGGGCCCCGCTGATGAGCGCGCTGCTCGCCGCGCTGCACCTTGTCGGACTCGACTTCGCGGTCGCGACGCGCGCCCTGCACGCGGCCGCGTTGTTCGCGCTCGTGTGGAGCGTGTGGCGCCTGGCGCGCCGCTCGAGCGGTTCGGCGGGCGTTGCGGCGGCCGCGGCCGGCTGGCTCGCGCTGCTTCCGGCCCTGCACGAGAACTTCACGATGGGCTGGAGCGAACCGGTGTTCCTGGCGCTCGTGGCGCTCGCCCTGGACGCGGGTGACCGCTACCTGCGAGCACCTCGCGCGGCGCCGCTCGTGCTGTGCGCCGCCTGGTGCGCACTCGCCGCGCTGCAACGCTATCTCGGCCTCGCGCTCATCGCCGCCGTCGCCGCAGCCCTGGTGTGCGCGAGTCCCGGCGCCTGGACCGCGCGGGTTCGTCGTGCGCTCGTCTTCGTCGCCGCGGCGGCCGCGCCCCTGGCGTTGTGGTGTGCGCGCAACGTCGCCCTCTGCGGACAGCCCTTCGGTCCGCGCAGCGCCGACGGCGCCTCGAGCGCGCAAGAGTGCTGGGCCCGCACGACGCACACGCTCGGCGAGTGGTGCGCCACGGGGTTCGAGGGCGCGCACGGTGTGCGTTTCGCGCTGCTCGCCGCGGCGCTTCTCGCGAGCACATGGCTCGTGCTGCGGCGCCGCCCCGCGGCCGAGAGCTGCCTGCTGCTCGGCTTTCTGGCGCTGTACTTGGCGGCCACCCTGTGGGCGAGCGTGAGCTACGCGCAAGACGCGATCGGCGAGCGCCAGTTGATTCCGCTGGCGGTCGGGTTCGCGCCGCTCGTCGCCGCCGGGCTCGGCGCCGCTCGCGGGCGTGCCCCGGCGGTGCTCGCTACGGCCCTGCTCGCCGCTCACTTCGTTTGGGCCGCTCCCGAACTCGTGCGCCGCCTCCGGCGTTGGCGCGCCGACGGCGCGGGGCTGTACTCGACGCGCGCCTGGCGCGAAGAAGAGTTCTCGCGTTGGCTCGCCGCGGCGCGTTTCGAAGGCGCCATCGCGTCCAACGACCGGCACGCGCTGTTCGCGCTCAGCGGCGCGCGCGCGGCGCCGACTCCGCGCCGGGCCGCGAGTTTCGCCGAGCGTCTCGCGCGTCAGTCCGACGCGCCGCTCACGGTGGTGTGGTTCGAGTTCGGACCGCGAAATCGTTTCCCGATCGACTTGCTCACGCCCCAGTTCGAAGTCCGCACGCGCGTCGCGCTCGACGGCGGGCAGGTCTACGAGCTCGCGCCCACGGCGGAGCGCTGAGGCTCAACCGCCGCCGGAGTCCGGCTCGCGCGGCCCCAGGGCGTACACTTCCGGGTCCATGCCGCCGTCCTCGGCTCCGCAGCGCGCAACACTGCGGCTGGCGTACCTGACCAACAGGTACCCGGCCGTCAGCCACACGTTCATCCGGCGCGAGATCCTCGAGCTCGAGCGGCGCGGCCACCACGTTGTGCGCGTCGCCATCCGCAGCGCGGGGGGAGCGCTCGTCGACGCGGCCGACCAGCGCGAGCAGCAACTCACGCTGCACGTGCTCGAGTTGCCGCGCCTGCGTCTGGCGGCGGGCGTGCTCCGCGGCTTGGTCACCGCTCCGCTCGCCGCGCTCCGCGGACTCGCACAAGCGCGCGCACTGCAGCGTGCGAGCGACCGCGGCTGGCTGCGGCACCTGGCGTACTGGATCGAGGCCCTGTTCCTGCGCCAGCACTTCGCGCGCGAAGGAGTGCAGCACGTCCACGTGCACTTCGGCACGAACCCCGCAGCCGTGGCGCTGCTCGTGCGCACCATGGGCGGACCCAGTTACAGCGTGACGCTGCACGGCCCCGACGAGTTCGACGCGCCCGGTCCGCTCGCGCTGAGCGCCAAGGTCGCCGAGGCGAGCTTCGCGGTCACGATCAGCGATTTCGGCGCGGCCCAGCTCAAGCGCTGGGCGCGCCTGGAGGATTGGAGCAAGGTCCACGTCGTCCGCTGCACGGTCGGCGAAGCGTTCCTCGCGCTCGAGGCGCCGCGCACGCCCGGCGAGGGCTTCGTGTGCGTCGGCCGATTGTCGGCGCAGAAGGGGCACTTCGTGCTCGTGGAAGCGCTGCGCATCCTGCGCGAGCGCGGGCTCACGCCGCGGCTGGTGTTCGCAGGCGACGGTGAGTTGCGCGGCGAGTTGGAACGCGCCGCCGCAGCCGCGGGCGTTGCGGGCCAGATCGAGATCACCGGCTGGATCGACGAGCACCAGGTGCGCGAGCGCATCCGCGCGGCGCGTGCGCTCGTGCTCGCGAGCTTCGCCGAAGGCCTGCCGATGGTGGTGATGGAGGCCTTCGCCGTCGGGCGGCCGGTCGTCGCCACGCGCATCGCGGGCCTGCCCGAACTCGTCGAGGACGGCGTGAACGGTTGGCTCGTCACCGCCGGCCGCGCGGACCTGATGGCCGATGCGCTCGAGCGCTGTTTGCGCGCGACGCCGGACGAACTCGCCTTGTTCGCGGCGCGCGGCAAGGCCGCCGTGCGCGAGCGGCACGAGACGCAGACCGAAGGCGCGAAGCTCGAGGCGTTGCTCATGCGCGCCGTCGCTCCGGCGCGGCCCGAGTGACTTGCGCGCGCGGGCCGCGCCTCAGCTGTGCGCCGCAGCGTGTCCGCGCCTCCCGCAGCGGAGCGCGCGTCCCCAGCGCTGCGCCGCGGACGCGAGCTGCACGCTCGCGAGCGCGCAGCTTCAGCGCCGTTCGAGCTGCTTGCGGTAGGGCAGCGGCGCGGCGAGCCGCTCTTCGCGCGCGTGCTCCCACTCGCGGATGTTGCGCGGCTTGCGCGCGCGCGCGGCCGGCGCCGGATCGACGGGCCACACGTAGAGCGCACCGCTCGCGTCGCCGCTGATCACGCGCAGGTCGCTCGCGTCGGGGCTGAAGGCGCCGCACAGCACCGGCGACCGGTGGCTCTCGAACTTCACCACGCGCTCGCCCTGCCCGGCTTCGCGCACGAGCGCGGAGCCGTCCTCGGAGGTCGTGAGCACGTAGCGCCCCGAGGGATCGAACGAGCCGCTGGTGATGTTGCCGGCGTGGTAGACCTCGTGGCGCACGCTCTTGTCGCTCTGTTGGCGCGCGAGGTCGATCAGGCGCATCGCGGCACGGCCATTCGGACCGGTGGCGAGCAGCCGCGTCGCGTCGGCGTTGTAGGCGACGTCGCGCAGGGCGAAGGCCGAGAAATCCAGCTGCGCCTGGCGCTCGCCCACGAGCTCGAAGAAGCGCACGCGCGCGTCGCTGCAGGCGGCGACGAGCTGCGCGCCGTCGGGCCGGATGTCGAGCGCCAGCGGCGCGCCGCCGCGCCGCGCCGGCCAGGTGTGCTCGCGCAGCACCCGTTCGGTCTCGATGTCGTAGACGCGCACGCTCGCGTCGCGGCGGCCGACCGCGAGGAAACGGCCCGCGGCGTCGAGCGCGATGCAGGTCGCGGCGTCGTCGAAGCTCACGGGCGCGATTCCCACGCAGGCGTTGCCGAAGAACACGTGCACTTTGCCGGTGCTGGCGAGCACCGCGGTCACGCTCAGCTCGCTGCGCGTGCGTGCGCCCGCCGCGGCCAGCGCGATCGGGCGTCCGTCGATGCGCTCGCTCGAGGCTGGTTGCGCTTCGGGCTCGAGCGCGGGCTCCGGAGCGCGCCCGTCGCGGATCGTCAGCCACCAGCTGACCACGCCGTTCTCCGCCAGCGTGACGAGCCAGTTCCACGGCGTGAACTCGGCGTGCGTGATGCGCGTGCCCTGCTCGCGCAGCGTCGACAGCAGCGCGCCAGGCGCCGCGGCCCCGCGCTGCTCGACCGTGGGCGGAGTCGACCACAGCCGCGCCACGCCGTCTTCACCCAGGCTCACCGCGAAGCGCCCCGTGCGATCGAAGTCGACCGACTTCACCGCAGCCTCGTGGCCTGCCAAGCGGTACACGTCCGGAGGGCTTTCGCCCCACCACACCTGCAGGTAGTGAGCCGAGCCGAGCGTGACCAGCCGCTCGCCATCGGGCGTCCAACGCGTCTCCACCGGCTGCAGCCAGGCGTTGAAGCTCTCCAGCGGCTCGCCCGCGATCGTCCAGGTTTGGATGCGCGTGTCGCGCGACGTCGACACGAAGCGCGCGCCGTCTTCGGTCACGTCGAGCGACACGATGCGCGCGCCGTGCTGTGTCGCCAGTTCGCGCGAGGAGCGCGTCTTCAAGTCCCACAGCGCGATGCGCGCGCGCTCGCCTTCGTCCAATCCCACGAGCAAGCTGCGTCCGTCGCGCGCGAAGCGCACCGCGCTGGCGGGCGCGCTGTGTTCGAGAGCAGGTTCGAGTTCGAGGCCGCGCGGCAGCGCCACGATCCGCACCACTCCGCGTTGGTCGCACAGCGCGAGCGCCTCACTGTCCGAACTCACGTCGAAATCGCTGAGCGCCGCGGCGTTCGAAGGCGCACGCGCGTCGAGGTCGGGATCGGGCGGCGGGTTCGAGCCTTCCAGGCGCACGAGCTCCCGGCCGTCGAGCGCATCGAGCACGAGCAGGCGCGAGCCCGCCGGCGCTCCGCCGCGGTTGGACGGCGCCGCGATCAGCCAGCGTCCGTCGGGGCTGAATCGCAACCGCCCGATCTCGCGCGAGGCGAGGCGCACGCGCCAGCGCACCGCGCCGCTGGCCGTCTCGAGCAGCGCCAGTTCGCCGCCGACGCCGAGCGCGGCGAGTTGTTCACCGCTCGCGTCGAGCTCGAGCGCGCACGCGCGTTCGCCGAGCGCGGGCCACAGCTCGCGCAGCTCGCCGTAGGTCGCATCGAAGCGCCGCACGGCGCCGTCCTCTCCCGCCGTCGCGAGCCACGCGCCGCTGGGATGCGCGCGCACGGCGGCGACGGGCCAGTCGGGGTGCATGACGTGGAACAGGTCCGCGCCGCTGCGCACGTTCCAGGCCTGCAGGCTGCAGTCGTCCAGAGCCGCGAACACGCGCTGCGAATCGCGCGCAAGCGTGGCGTCGAGCACCAGGCGCGCGCTGACGCCGCCGTCGAGTTGGCGCGCGAGTCGACAGGCTTCGAGGGCGGGCAGCAGCGCGGCGCGCGTCGCGTACAGGCCGGGCTTGATCTCGTCCGCGAACACGCCCAGCGCCAGCGCCAGCGCCGGATCGTCCTCGAGCACTTCGCGCGAGCGTCCCGCGACGTGGCGCGCGAGCGCGTGGTCGAGCGCTTCCAGCGTCTCGACCTGCGCGGCGCTGGTCTTGCGGTTGGCGTCCTGTTCGCGCTCGAGCAGGTGCAGCGTCCACACCAGGCCCGTGAGCAGCGAGCCGATCACGATCGCGATGCTCGCGGCCAGCGCGGGTTGGCGTTGCGCCCAGCGCCGCAGGCGCAGCAGCGGGCCGGCGGCGCGCGCGCGGATCGGCTCGTACTCGCGCACGCGCCGCAGGTCCTCGGCGAACTCCAGCGCCGTCGCGTAGCGCCGCGCGAGGTCCTTTTCGAGCGCCGTTTCGACCACGACGGCCGCGTCGTCCTCGATCGCGGCGTTCATGCGCCGCACCGGCGGCAGCGCTTCCTTCTGGATCGCGAGCAACACCGCCGGAACGCTCTCGCCGAGGAACGGCCGCGCGAGCGTCAGAGCTTCGAACAGCGACGCGCCCAGCGACCACACGTCGGTGCGCCGATCGACGCCGCTCGATGAGCCCGCAACCTGCTCGGGCGACATGTACATCGGCGTGCCGAACACCTCGCCGCTGAGCGTGCGCAGGTCGAGCTCGGCGTGTTCGTCGCGCGCCTGTCCGAAGTCGAGCAGCACCGGCTCGCCCTCGGCGGTGACCATCACGTTGCCCGGCTTGATGTCGCGGTGGATCACGCCCGCTTCGTGCGCCGCGTGCAGCGCGCGCGCGGCGCGCTCGACGAAGTGCAGCACGCGCCGCAGCTCGACTCCGTTGCGCGGCGGCAGCGGAAGCGGCCCGCTGCGCTCGCCCGCTCGCGCGCGGCCGATGGCGCTCGCCAGCGTCTCGCCCTCGACGTAGCGCATCGCGATGTACGGCGGATCGTGCTCGATCTGCGCCTCGTACACCGGGCAGATCGAAGGGTGCTGCAGACGCGAGACGACCTCGGCTTCGCGCTGCATGCGGCGCCGACGATCGGCGGAGAGCAACGCGATGCTCGAGGGCATGAACTTGAGCGCGACCTCGCGCGCGATGCGCGTGTCCTCGCACAGCCACACCGCGCCCTGTCCGCCGACGCCCAGCTCGCGCACGAGGCGGTACGGTCCGATGCGGCGTTCGTCGGGTGCGCTCGCACTCGCGCCGCTCTCGACGGCCGCGCTCGAACCGGCCGTGGTCGTTCCCGCGCCCTCGGCCCCGCCGCGCTGCCGCACGAACTCCCGCGCGATCGCTTCCTCGTGGCCGGGATAACGCGCCAGGTACTCGGACAGACGCCGCACCCGGCCGCGCTCGAGGTCGCGCGTGTACTCGTCGAGGAAGTCGAACAGCTCGGCGTCATCGCCGCCGGTGTCGCTTTGGCTCCCGTTTCCGCCCGAGTGCATGAACTCAAGTCTAGAGGGCGGCGAGCCGGGCTCGGCGTGCTTCTCCCGAACCGGGGACTGCGGCGAGGCGTCCGCCTCCAGCGGTGCGGTCCCAGGCTCGATGTTTCGCTCGAAAGTCCCTCTCGAGGAGTCGCCCATGGCCCGCAGCACGTTTGTCGCCACGATCGAGCCCGTCTCCACCTGTCCGGTGAACTGCGAGGCCTGTCCGGTGTCGCGGCGCGACATCGAACAGCCCAAGGCGCGCCTGATGTCGCTCGCCGTGGCGGGCGCGGTCGCCTCGCGTCTGCGCCACGAGTTCGGCGTCGGCTACGCGGCCTTCGGCAACTGGGGCGAGCCGCTGGTGCATCCGCAGATCGTGGAGCTGCTCGCGATCTTCAAGCAGGTCGGTATCGGTTCGCTGTACCTCACCTCGAGCCTGTCGGCGCGCATCGACGCACCGGCCCTGGTGGACAGCGCGCTCGACTACCTCGACATCTCGATCAGCGGCGTCACGGCCGAGGTCTACAACATCGGCCACCGCAACGGCGACTGGGAGCGCGTCGAGGGCAACATGCACGCGCTCGCCAAGGCGCGGCGCGAGAGCGCGAGCCGCTTGAAGATCGGGCTGCGCTGGCACCGCTACCGGCACAACGAACAACAGTTCGACGCGGCGCGCGAGCTCGCCGCACAACTCGACTTCGAGTTCAAGCCCTACTTCGGACACCTGGGCGGCATCGAAGCGCACGAGGACTTCGAGCGCGGGACGCTCCCGCAGTCCAAGCGGCGCTTCATCGAGAACAGCGTGTTCCTCGAGTACGTCGAGCGCGCCGTCGCCGCGCACGTCGGCGAAACTTCTTGTCCGCAGGCCGAGAACCTGATCATCCACTCCGATGGACGGCTGCTGCACTGCTGTGCGCTGATGGATTCGCACAAAACCGGCATCGACTTCCTCGCTCTGCCGCGGCGTGTTCTGGAGAGCTTCAAGCGCGCGCCCAACGCGCACTGCGGGAACTGCCTCGCCAAGGGCTGGTCGGGCTTCATGCACTCGAGCAAAACCGACCACCGCGCGCCCGCCGAAGTGGCCGCGGAGCTCGCGCCCTCGAGCGCGAGCTGACGGAGTCCACGCGCGCCGAGCGGCGGCGCGTCGACGAGCGTGGGGCCCGGCGGACGCGCTCGGCGCGGCGTTTTCCGGCCCTTTGGTAAGCTCGGCCGCGATGGAAGTCGTCCGGCCCGACCCCGACGCGCACGACGAGCGCCTCGAGACGCAGGAACTCGCCGCCCGCGCGCACGCCGGCGACTCGGCGCGTTTCGGCGAACTCTACGAGCGCATCGCGCCCTCGCTGTACACCTGGGCCGAGATCCGCATCCGTCCCGACCTGCGCCAGTGGATCGACCCCGGCGACGTCGTGCAGGAAGTGTGGTGCCGCGCGTGGAAGATCTTCGGTTCCTTCGATCCGAAGGTCGTCACCTTCCGCTACTGGGTCTTCCGCGTCGCCAAGAACGTGCTGCTCGAGGCCTTCCGCAAGCTCGAGAGCCCGGCCTTCAAGGCGCGCTCGCGCGACAACGCGCTCAGCCGCGCCGTCGAGCTCGTCGACGTGCCCGACAGCGCCACCGCGATCACGCGCCGCGTCGCCCGCGAAGAGTCGCTGCAACTCTTCGCGCGCTGGGTGCAGTCGCTCGAGGAAGAGGACCGCATGCTGCTCGTGCACCTGGGCCTCGAAGGGCTGTCGCAGGCGGAAGTCGCCGAGCGTCTGCAGATCGGCCGCGAAGCGGTGGCCAAACGCTGGCAGCGCTTGATGGCGCGCGTCGCGGAGCAGAAGCTGCCGCGCGAGATGTTCGCCGCGGTTCAGTGACGGACGCCGACGAGCGCGCCGAGCGCACGCTTGGACGGATGTCGGGCCCGCGGAGTTCAGGGGCAGAACTCGACCGCGAGTCCGTTGGAGAGTCCGTCGCCGAAGGCGTCGAGCGGATCGCGGTACCACCACTGGTAGTAGCGCGTGGCGCCGACCATCGCGGGCGTGATCGCAATCGCGAGCTGCGCCGCTCCGCTCGTGTTCGTGGTCCCGATCGGCAGGCGCACGGTGGGGGGCAGCGCACACAGCAGGCCGCCGTGGAACGGCGCGGCGTTCGGCTGCGCGCCGTAGAACAGCAACGCGCTCTTGCTGGGGAGCGAGTTGGACAACGTCACGACGAAGTTGTTGCTGCTCTCGCTGGGCGAACCGCTCGAGCCGATCTGCGGCACGGCGAAGGCGGAGTTGATCTTCGGCGTGCAGTAGGCGAGCGGCGGCGGGCACACAGGCGCCGCAGTGACGCCCGTGACCCACAACGCAAAGTCCGACGTGTTCGACGGCGCGCCGCTCAGCGGGTCGGTGTTCACGTTGTCGCCGTGCACTTCGACCGTCCAAGCGCCCAGCGCCGGGTTTTGGACGAACACGTTCTCCACGGTGTCGCGGTTGTTGCGCGCGCCGCCCGTCGTCGACCACAACCCGGAGGCGAGGCCGTTGTTGCCTAGGTACGTCGCGCCGTCGGGCGCGCGGACGACGAGGGTCAGGTCGTTCTTGCGGTGCTGCGCCGCGCTCACCGCGCCCGGGTTGTCGCGGTACACCAGCGTCACGCGCAGGTCCGGTTCACCCGCAGGGACGTTGGCGACGTAGCTCTTCACCCCGAGGTTCGCGACCGTCTCGCTCTGGTCGACGTAGAACGTCTTCGCGCGGCGGTCGTAGAGCGAGCGCACGCTCGGATGCCCAAAGCCCTGTTTGGCGCGCGAGAGGTCGGCGCTGGGGCCCGCGAAGTTCCACGAGATCGCCGTGTTGATCAGCGCCGCCTTCGCGAGCGCGAAGCTCGGCCGGTTCTCGAACACCGTGCCGTTTCCCGCGGGATTTCCGAACAATCCCAGGCGCCACATCTGGAAGAACAGCCCGAAGTGCCCGGCCGCGATCGGCGTCGCCGCGCTGGTGCCGCCGAAGGTGCTGGTGTAGTCGCCGCTCGAGTACCCGCCCGTGCCCTGCACGTCGTTGCACAGCACGGAGTCGAAGAAGTACGCCAGATCCGGCTTCATGCGGCCGTCCGCCGCAGGGCCGATGCTCGCGCCGCCCGTCCACGAGTCGTCGGCGTACGTCGCGGTGTTCTCGTGCCGGATGCCGCCGATCGAGACCACGTTCTTCGACCAGGCCTGCGGGCGCGAACTCTGCGAGCCCGCGTTCGACTGCGACTGCAGGATCAACAGCCCGTACTCGAGTGCGATGTCGTCCAGCTCGGCCGAGATCGTGGTGTAGCTCGTCGTGAGGCTCGAGCCCCACGAGTTCGACTGCAGCACGACTTGGTAGGGGAGAGCCGGATTCACGAGTTCAGCGGTGTGCGCGTAGCGGTTGCCGCCCACGAGCGCGCCGTAGAAACCGGCGTACAACTGCGCCGAGGGCAACAGTCCTCGGGCGCTCGGGTTCGCCAGGCCGCTTCCGGCCACGATGCCCGCCGTCGCGGTGCCGTGCGTGCCGACCGGCACGTTGCCGTGGGGCAGCGCGCCGTTGAAGTTGGGGTGCGCCAGATCGCAACCGCTGTCGAGCACTTCGACGCGCACGCCCTGGCCCGTCAGGCCGGCGACGCTCTCGACGTAGTTCGCGCCGCCGAATTCACGCACGAGGTTCAGGTCGTCCTCTGGCGCGCCCCAGGCGTCGATGAAGCGCACCTGCGGGAGTCCAGCGATCTCGGCCAGCGCCTGCGGCGTCAGCGTGGCCTCGAATCGCAGGCCTTCGGGCACCAGCAGGTCGACGTTGCCTCCGAGCGCTTCGATGCGTTCGGCGACGATGAGCTGCTCGCCCAGGCCGCGCAGGAACACCTGCACGTTGTAGCGCTGCGCGCCGTCGACGCCGCCCGCGCGCAGCAGCGCGAGCAACTCGGGATCGACGCGGAACTCGGGTTGGTAGCTGACCACCGCGCGCACGAACGGCAGCGCCGCAACACGCTCGCGCGCGGCCGGGTCCATGCGCACCAGGTGCGCGTGGTTCTCGATGAAGTCGAACACCTCTACGTTCAGCGCTTGAAGCTGCGCGCTGTACTCGCGCAGCGGCTGGGTGAAGTACTGCACGAGGTAGACGCCGCCTTCTCCAGCCGCGAGCGGCGAGTCGGCGAAGCGCGGTTCGCCCTCGGCAGGGTCGAACGCGAGCCGGCGCAGGCCGAGCTCGTAGCGGGTTTCCTTCAGCGCGTGCACACGCTGCCCGTCGAGGCTGAGCGCGAAGTACGCGCGCGCAGGCTCGCCGTCCGTGTGCTCCTCCCAGGCCGCGAACGCGGCGGCGCCGACGCGGCCGGTGCGCAGCTCGCGGATGCGCGCCGAGGTGGCGTGCACTTGCGCACCGGCTTCCCAACGCAGCACGTCGCCCGCCGCGTGCGTGTCGACCTGAAACTGCGCCGTGGAGAGCGGTGCGAGGACGAACAGCGGGATCAGACGCGCGACGCGGTGCGGTGTGGGCATGGAGGGCTGGCGCGAGCTGGCTGGGAGGCCCGGGGGAGCGGCGTGCGAGCGTAACCCGCTGCGCCGCTTCTCGCCCGGCGTCATCCGGGCCGACTGAAGGCGCGCCGCGCTCCGAAACCGTGCCCGACGAGCAGTCCGGCGCGCTCGAGTTCGACGAAGGCCCTGCGCGCGCGCTGTTTGCCGATGTTGGCCGCGGCGCAGAACGCGCCCACGGTCGCGTCGCTCGTCGTCGCTGCGCCGCGCCGCGTGCGTTCGTCGACCCACTCGAGCACACGTTTCTCCAGTGCATCGAGACTGCGCTTGTTCGTGCGCTGCTCAACGATGGCGCGCCGCGTCGGGCCGTCCGCCGCGCGGTTCGACGAACCCGAGCGCGTCACCACCTCGCGCTCGCCGTCGACGCCGATCGCGGCGTGCGGGCGCAGCGGCGAGAGCGGCGTCGAGCAGCACACGATCGGTTTGCCGTCGAGTTCCACCAGCGCGAGCTCGACCTTGAGCGGCGGCTCGACACCGTGCTCGGCGATCTCGCGCACGCTCGCCAGCGTCGCGCGCGGGCGCGGCGCGCCGAACACCTCGCCGCGGTCGCCGATCCCGATCAGCAGCAGTCCGCCGCGTGTGTTCGCGAAGGCGGCCAGCGTGCGCGCGAGCTTTTCGGGCCGCGGGAGGCCGCGTTTGAATTCGAGCGAGCGCCCTTCGCCTTCGGCGATGCGCGCCGCGAGTTCGGCGGCGTCGAGGTTCACGATCCCGCGTTGAGCGCCAGGGCCCAGGC
>ERZ1066135.891-NODE-891-length-13164-cov-9.134717_pt1 | contig 13164 bp, 14 predicted proteins | sample MGYA00382782_ERZ1066135 | MGnify/ENA primary metagenome ERZ1066135 (study PRJEB33369, sample SAMEA5778365) | biofilm metagenome | biome: Industrial cooling water; feature: Water cooling tower basin; material: Biofilm | place: United Arab Emirates | collected...
GCGCTCCGTGAACTGACTCGGCGCACTTGTCCGAGCGCAGCGCCTGCAGGGCGCGTAGCGAGTTGTGCGCCGGGGCCACGAGGCCGAGCATCGCAGGGCACCCTCGGCTCTGCCGAGGGCAAGCCCTCGAAGCGCTGACGGCCGCCCGCCCGCGGCTGGGCTCGCGCCGACAGCCGCAAGCACAGCGGCCCAACGTAAAAAAGATGTGCTGCAGCTTCAGGACGAGGCGGCGCGCCGCAGCGTCTCGACCACCGGCCGGCGCAGCACCTCGCGCAGGCCCCACCAGCCGGCCGCCAGCGCCAGCAGGGCGCCGGCCGCGCCGCCGGCCAGCGGCACCCACAGCGGCGCGCTCCAGCGGAAGTCGAAGGCCCAGCGCGCCAGCGCCCAGCCGATCGCCAGCGCCGCCACCGACGCCAGCACGCCCGACAGCAGCCCGACGCCGAGCAGCTCGGTGCGCTGCACCCGCGCCAGCAGGCGGCCGCCGGCGCCGAGCGCACGCATCACCGCGAACTCGCGCGCGCGCTGCTCGCGGGTGGCGGTGACCGCGGCGAACAGCACCACCAGCCCGGTCGCGAGCGTGAAGCCGAACAGGAACTCGACCGCGCGAATGACCTGGTCGAGCACCCGCTGCACCTGCGCGATCGAGGCCGAGACGTCGACGTTGGTGATGTTGGGGAAGGCGCGCGCGAGCGCGTTGTCGAAGCCGGGCTGCGGCGGCGCGCGGAAGGCCGCGATGTAGGTCGCCGGCAGGCCGTCGGCCAGCTCGGCGGTCGGGAACATGACGAAGAAGTTGACCCGCATCGAGCCCCAGTCGACCTTGCGCAGGCTGGTGATGCGGCCCTCGTGCGGCATGCCGGCAATGTCGAAGCGCATGCGGTCGCCGAGCTTCAGGCCGAGCGTCTCGGCGAGCCCGGACTCGACGCTGAGCGCGTCGGGCTCGCCCGGCGTCCAGCGCCCGGCGACGACCTGGTTGTGCGTCGGCAGCGCGGCGTCGTGGCTGAGGTTGAACTCGCGCTCGACGAGGCGCTGGGGCCGGTCGTCGGCGTAGTCCTCGGGCCGGACCGGCCGGTCGTTCACCGCGACCAGGCGGCCGCGCACCATCGGGTACCAGTCGTAGGCGGCGACGCCGGCCGCACCGACCTGGGCGCGGAAGGCCTCGGCCTGGTCGGGCTGGATGTTGATGACGAAGCGGTTCGGCGCATCGGGCGGCGTGGCCTGGCGCCAGCTGTCGATCAGGTCGGTGCGCAGCAGCACCAGCAGCACCAGCGCGAGCAGGCCGACGCTCAGGCTGCTGACCTGCAGCACCGAGAAGCCCGGCCGCGCCGCGACCTGGCGCGTCGCCAGCACCAGCCAGCGCGGCGCCGACGTGCCGAACCACGCCCCCGGCACCAGCCGGCGCAGCGCCTGCACCGCCAGCCAGGCCAGCAGCGCGAACATCGCCACCGCCGCGGCGAAGCCGCCGACCGCGATCGCGCCGAGCTTCAGGTCGGAGGCCACCGCCAGCAGCAGCGCCGCGAAGCCGGCCGCGCCGGCCGCCAGCACGCCGAGCGAGGCCGGCCGAAGCTCGCCGAGGTCGCGGCGGATCACGCGCAGCGGCGGCACCTGGGCCAACTGCAGCACCGGCGGCAGGCCGAAGCCGAGCAGCAGCGTCAGCCCGACGCCGAGGCCGAACACGCCGGGCCAGGGCCCCGGCGGCGGCAGCGCCGCGTCGACCAGGCCGGCCAGCAGCCGCACGAACACGAGGTGCACCACCAGCCCGAGCAGCACGCCGAGCAGCGCCGCGATCAGGCCGACGGCGCCGAACTCCAGCGCGTAGGCACCGGCGATGCGCCGCTGCGGCTGGCCGAGCACCCGCAGCATCGCGCAGTCGTCGAGGCGCCGGCTGGCGAAGTCGCGCGCCGCGATGCCGACCGCCACCGCCGCCAGCAGCGCCGCGAGCAGCGCGACGAGGTTGAGGAAGCGGGTCGCGCGGTCGAGCGTCTGCTGCATCTCGGGCCGGCCCGATTCGAGCGACTCGACGCGCAGGCCGCGCCAGCCCTGGGCGTCGATCTGCGACTCGGTCCAGTCCAGCATCTCGCGCAGCGCACGCTCGCCGGCCGCACCGTCGGCGGCCAGCGCGAGGCGGTAGTTGAGCCGGCTGGCCGGCTGCACCAGGCCGGTGGCGGGCAGGTCGTCCTCGTGGAACAGCGCGCGCGGCGCGAAGCTCATGAAGCCGGCGCCGCGGTCGGGCTCGAGGGTGATGACGGCGGCGATCGTCAGCGCGGCGTCGCCGAGCAGCAGCGGGTCCCCGGGGCGCAGGCCGAGCGACTCCAGGATCGCCGGCTCGACCCAGACCGTGCCGCGTGCCGGCGCGGCGGCGGCGATGCGGTCGAGCGTGCCGGGCGCGTCGGCGATGCGCAGCGAGCCGCGCAGCGGGTAGCCGTCGCTGACCGCCTTGACCGCCACCAGCCGCGAGGCGCCGCCCTGCGCTTCGGGCGCGCGGCCCATGCTCGGGAAGCCGACGGTGCGCGCGGTCGCCAGGCCGGCGGCGCGGGCCCGCTCGATCAGCGCCGGCGGCGTCGGCTGGTCGCTCGCGATCAGCGCGTCGCCGCCGAGCAGTGCGCGGGCGTCGCGCGCCAGGCCGAGCTGCAGCCGGTCGGCGAAGAAGCCCACCGCGGTCAGCGCCGCCACCGCCAACATCACCGCGACGACCAGCAGGCGCAGCTCGCCGGCGCGGAAGTCGCGCAGCAGCTGGCGGCGCGCGAGCGACCCCAGGCTGGGCGGCGCCGTGGCGGCGGAGGCGGCGGAGGCGGTCGTCATCGCTCGCACGGTAGCGCAGCGGCACGGCGGAGCATGCCGCGGGGGCTTGCCGGCCGCCGCGCGGCGAACGCTGACTTCGAAGCGCTTGAACGCCGGTGCGCAGCGCATGGGGTGCAATCCGGTCATGGCTGCCACCCCTCCCCTACCGTCGATCTTCGTCTCGCACGGTTCGCCGATGCTGGCGATCGAGCCCGGCACGACCGGGCCGTTCTTCCGGCGCCTCGGCGCGGCGATCGACGCGCGCTTCGGCCGGCCGCGCGCGGTGGTCGTTGTCTCGCCGCACACCTCGGCGCGCCAGCCGCTGCTGCTGCACGCCGCGCGCCACCACGCGGTGCACGACTTCGGCGGCTTTCCGCCGGAGCTCTACACGCTGCGCTACGACGCACCCGGCGCGCCCGAGCTGGCGCCGCGGGTGGCCGCGCTGCTGGCCGCGCGCGGCATCGACGCCGCCGCCAGCGACGAGCCCGGCCTGGACCACGGCATCTGGTGCGTGCTGCGCTTCGCCTGGCCCGACGCCGACCTGCCGGTGCTGCCGCTGGCGCTGGCGCCGCAGCAGCCGCCGGCGGCACAGTGGTCGCTCGGCGAGGCGCTCGCGCCGCTGCTCGCCGACGGCGTGCTGCTGCTCGGCTCCGGCAGCCTGACGCACAACCTCGGGCTGATCTTCCGCCGCCCGCCGCCGGCCAGCGACGCGCCCGAGACCGCCGAGACCCGCGCCTTCCGCGACTGGGTCGCCGAACGCAGCGCCGCCGGCGACAGCGAGGCGCTGCTCGACTACCGCGCCCGCGCGCCGCATGCCGCCTTCATGCACCCGACCGACGAGCACTGGCTGCCGTACTGCATCGCCGCCGGCGCCGGCGGCCGGGCGGCGCCGGGCGTGCGGCTCCACGACGCCGTCACCTACGGCTGCCTGGCGATGGACGCCTACGCCTTCGGGGCGGGGGCCGCGCCACTCGCCGAGGCGCTGGCGGCCGCAACGCCGTCAAGGCCGTAAAGGCCGTAAAGGCCGGTCAGAGGACCAGCAGCGCGCGAAAGTCGTTGACGTTGGTGAAGGTCGGCCCGGTCTGCACCAGGTCGCCGAGCGGCGCGAAGAAGCCGTAGGCGTCGTTGGCGTCGAGCCGGGCCTGGGCCTTCAGGCCCGCGGCGGCGGCGCGCGCCAGCGTGTCGGGCGTGACGATGGCGCCGGCGTTGTCTTCGACGCCGTCGATGCCGTCGGTGTCGGCCGCCAGCACCCAGACGCCGGGCTCGCCCTGCAGCGCCAGCGCGGCGCCGAGCAGGAACTCGGTGGCGCGGCCGCCGCGGCCGCGCGGCTGGCCTTCGACACGCGGTTTGACGGTGACCGTGGTCTCGCCGCCGGACAGGATGACGCAGGGCCGCGCGAAGGGCTGGCCGCGGCGCCGCACCTGGCGCGCCAGCGCCGCCTGCACGCCGCCGACGACGCGCGACTCGCCCTCCATCTCGTCGCTGAGCACATGGGCGGCGAGGCCGGCGCTGCGCGCCAGCTCGGCCGCGGCCTCGAGCGACTCCTGCGGCGTGGCGATCATCCGCACCTCGTGGCCCTCGAAGCGCGGGTCGCCGGGCTTGGGCGTCTCGAGCGCGCCGCTTTCGAGCGCGGCACGCACCTCGGCCGGCACGTCGATCGCGTAGCGCTGCAGGATCGCCAGCGCGTCGGCGCAGCTGCTGCGGTCGGGCACGGTCGGGCCGGAGGCGATGACGTCGGGGTCGTCGCCGGGTACGTCGGAGATCAGCAGCGTGACGACCTTGGCCGGCGCGCAGCGCGCGGCAAGCCGCCCGCCCTTGATCGCCGACAGGTGCTTGCGCACGCAGTTCATCTCGCCGATGGTCGCGCCGCTCTTCAGCAGCGCGCGGTTGATGCCCTGCTTGGTCTCGAGCGTCAGGCCCTCGGCAGGCAGGCTCAGCAGCGCCGAGCCGCCGCCGGAGATCAGGCACAGCACCAGGTCGTCGGCCGTGAGGCCCTGGGCGAGCTGCGCGATGCGCTGCGCCGCGGCCAGGCCGGCGGCGTCGGGCACCGGGTGGGCGGCCTCGACGACCTCGATGCGGCCCGGCCTGGCCTTGTAGTCCGGCGGCACATGGTCGTAGCGCGTGACCACCAGACCCGACAGCGGCGCGTCCTTCGGCCACAGCGCGTCGACCGCGGCGGCCATCGCGCCGCCGGCCTTGCCGGCACCGATCACGACGGTGCGGCCCTTCGGCGGCGGCGGCAGGAACTCGGCCGTCACCTGGGCCGGCAGCGCGCGCGCGACCGCGGCGTCGTAGAGGGCGCGCAGGAAGCCGCGCGGGTCGGTGGCAGGGTTGGGTGCGGCGCTCATGCCGGGATTATCGGCAGCGACCGCCGCCTCACTCGCACGTCGGCGCACATTGCGCCGCGGCGCTTCGGCGCGCGTCAGCGCGCGGTCAGCACGTCGATCCAGCCCAGGCCGTCTTCGGTACGGCCGCGCGGCCGGTACTCGCAGCCGACCCAGCCGGCGTAGCCGAGGCGGTCGATCTCGTCGAAGACGAAACGGTAGGCGATCTCGCCGCTGCCGGGCTCGTGACGGCCCGGGTTGTCGGCCACCTGCAGATGGCCGATGCGCGCGAGGTGGCGGCGCAGCGTGCCGACCAGCTCGCCTTCCATGCGCTGGGCGTGGTAGCAGTCGTACTGGACGAACAGGTTGTCGGCGCCGACCTCGTCGATCAGCGCCAGCGCCTGCGCCGTCCGGCTCAGGAAGAAGCCGGGCATATCGTAGGTGTTGATCGGCTCGATCAGCAGCGCCAGCCCTTCGGCGCGCAGCGCCGCGGCGGCGTAGCGCAGGTTGGCCACGAAGACCTCGTGCAGCCGCTCGGGCGCCACGCCGGCCGGCGCCAGCCCGGCCAGGCAGTTCAGGCGCGGCACGCCGAGCGTCTTGGCGTAGTCGATCGCACGGGCTACGCCGTCGCGGAACTCGGCCTCGCGGCCCGGCAGGCAGGCGATGCCGCGCTCGCCGGCGTCCCAGTCGCCGGCCGGCAGGTTGTGCAGCACGCAGGCCAGGCGGTGCGCATCGAGCCGCTCGCGGATCGCCGCGGCCGGGTGGGCATAGGGCAGCTGGAACTCGACCGCCTCGAAGCCGGCGCGCGCGGCGCGCTCGAAGCGCTCAAGGAAGGGCGCGTCGTCGAACAGCAGCGTCAGGTTGGCGGCGAAGCGCGGCATCGCGGGCTCGTGGCGCGGGCTCTTGCGCGGGCTCTTGCGCGGGCTCTTGCGCGGGCTACTCGGCGCGCGCGTCGCGGCTCATCAGCCGCGCCAGCGCCTGGGCCGGCGTGGTGCGGCCGGCGAGCAGGTCCGCCACCGCCTCGGTCAGCGGCATCTCGACCTGCAGCGCCTGCGCGCGCTCGAGCACTGTGGCGGCGCTGTAGACACCTTCGGCCACATGGCCGAGCGACTGCAGCACCTCGGCCAGGCCCTTGCCCTGGGCCAGCTGCAGGCCGACCTGGCGGTTGCGCGACAGGTCGCCGGTGGCGGTCAGCACCAGGTCGCCGAGGCCCGACAGGCCCATGAAGGTCTCGGCCCTGGCGCCGAGCGCGAGGCCGAGCCGCACCGTCTCGGCCAGGCCGCGGGTGATGAGGGCCGCGCGGGCGTTGAGGCCTAGCGCCATGCCGTCGGCCACGCCGGTGGCGATCGCGATGACGTTCTTGACCGCGCCGCCGACCTCGACGCCGACCGGGTCGGCCGAGCTGTAGACGCGCAGCGCCGGGCCGTGGAAGGCCCGCGCCACCTCGCGCGCGAAGGCTTCGTCGGCACTGGCGGCGACCAGCGCGGTCGGCTGGCCGCGCGCGACCTCGATCGCGAAGCTCGGCCCCGACAGCACGCCGACACGCGAGCCGGGGCAGACCTCGCGGGCGATCTCGTGGCCGAGCGCACCGCGGCCGGCCTCGAAGCCCTTGCACAGCCACCAAAGGCCGGCGCCGCGGCCGGCGGCGTGCGTCAGCATCGCGCGCAGGCCCGACATCGGCGTGGCGACGATCAGCAGGCCGTCCGTACCGGCGTGCGCGAGCGCGGCGTCGAGCGCGGACTCGATCCGCAGCTCGGCCGGCAGCTCGATGCCGGGCAGGTAGCGCTCGTTGCGGCGCGACGCGGCGATCTGCGCGGCCTGCGCGGCGTCGCGCGCCCACAGCCGCAGCTCATGGCGCGGCGCGAGGCTGGCCGCCAGGGCGGTGCCCCAGGCGCCGGCGCCGAGCACCGCGATCTTCACTGCGCGGCCCCGCGGCGCGACGTCAGGCCGTGGCGATGATCGGCGAGCCGCCGTTGCCGTTGCTCACGCCGCCCTGCAGAGCCTGGCGCTGGGCTTCGTACATGGCCTGGAAGTTGACTTCGGTCAGGTGCACCGGCGGGAAGCCGGCGCGCGTGATGATGTCGGCCACCGAGGCGCGCAGGTAGGGGTAGACGATCGACGGGCAGGCGATGCCGAGCACCTGCGGCAGCTGGCCTTCGGGCAGGTTGCGGATCTCGAAGATGCCGGCCTGCTTGGCCTCGACCAGGAACAGCGTCTTGTCGCCGATCTTGGTGGTGACGGTGGCGGTCACCGCGACCTCGTAGATGCCGTCGACGACGCCGTTGGCGGCCACCGCGAGGTTGATCTCGACCTGCGGCTGCGCCTGCTCGAGCAGGATCTGCGGCGAGTTGGGCTGCTCCAGCGACAGGTCCTTCAGGTACAGGCGCTGGATGTTGAAGACGGGCGACAGATCGGGCTCGGCCATGGTGGGCTTTCGGTGGGCAGGCGTGACGCGGGGCGCAGGCCCGGCGACATGCGGAAACGACAAGGGCCCACCGTCTCGCGACCGGGCGGGCCCCGCTCTGGAACGGGCGGATTATGTCGCAGCGACGCCCTGCAGCAGCGGCACCAGGGCGCCGCGACGGTCGAGGGCGATCAGCTCGTCGCAGCCGCCGACATGGGTCTCGCCGATGTAGATCTGCGGCACGGTGCGCCGGCCGGTGGCCCGCATCATCTGCTCGCGCTGGACAGGATCGAGGTCGACGCGGATCTCGTCGATGCGGGCGACGCCGCGCTGCTCGAGCAGCCGCTTGGCGCGGATGCAGAAGGGGCAGACCTGGGTCGTGTACATCCGGACGGGCGGCATGAACGCAGGGTGGGCCGTGGCGATGCCCGAAGTGTCACGCAGATGTCACGACCCCGTGGCGCGCTGGGTCGGGCGGATGTCACGGTGCGGTCTGCTTCTCGGTGGGCAGCTGGGCCTCCTTCCAGGCCCCCAGGCCGCCGATCACCGCCATCGCCTTCTCGTAGCCGAGCTTGCGCAGCAGGCCGGCGGCGCGGCCGGCGCGGGCGCCGGTCGGGCAGATCAGCAGCACCGGCAGCGCCTTGTTGCTCGGCAGCGCCTTCGAGCCTTCGAGGCTGCCGAAGGGAATGTTGCGCGCCTGGCTGGCGTGGCCGGCGGCGTACTCGGCCGGCTCGCTGACGTCGATCAGCACCGCCTTCTCGCGGTTGATCAGGCGCACCGCCTCGGCGGTCGAGACGCGGTGCTCGCCGCCGCCGCGCGACAGCGCCGGCCACAGCAGCAGGCCGCCGGAGGCGACGGCGGTGAGAACGAGGTACCAGTGGTCGAGGAGGAAGTTCACGGGTGGGGCGGCCGGGGCTGGGAACCCGTGATTCTAGAATCCCTCGTTTTCGCCGCCGACTGCCGCGCCCATGACCCGACTCGTGCTGATCCGCCACGGCGAATCGACCTGGAACCTGGAGAACCGCTTCACCGGCTGGACCGACGTCGGGCTGACGCCCACCGGCGTCACCCAGGCCCAGCAGGCCGGCCGGCTGCTGAAGGACTCGGGCTTCGAGTTCGACGTGGTCTACACCTCGGTGCTGCAGCGGGCGATCTGGACCGCCTGGCACTGCCTGGGCGGCATGGAGCGCACCTGGCTGCCGGTGATCAAGGACTGGCGGCTCAACGAGCGCCACTACGGCGCGCTGCAGGGCCTGAACAAGGCCGACATGGCGGCCAAGTACGGCGAGGAGCAGGTGCTGTTGTGGCGCCGCAGCTACGACGTGCCGCCGCCGCCGCTGGACGCCGACGACGCGCGCCGCGAGCACGACGACCCGCGCTACGCCCAGCTCGCGCCCACGCAGGTGCCGCTGACCGAATGCCTGAAGGACACCGTCGCGCGCGTGCTGCCGCTGTGGTACGGCACGCTCGCGCCGGCGGTCGCCGCCGGCCGGCGCCTCGCGATCGTGGCCCACGGCAACAGCATCCGCGCGCTGGTCAAGCACCTGAACAACATCTCGGACGCCGACATCGTCGGCGTCAACATCCCCAACGGCATCCCGCTGGTCTACGAGCTCGACCCGGGGCTCAAGCCGACCTCGAAGTACTACCTCGGCGGTGCCGAGGCGGCGGCGCAGGCGGCGATGCAGTCGGCGCTGCAGGGCGACGTCTGAGCCCGCGACGGGGCGCTCAGAACAGCTCGATGTCGCCGCTCTTGCCGGCGGCGCTGAAGAGGCCCTCGTCGACCAGCGCCTCGTGGCAGCGCACCTGGTTGCGGCCGTTCTGCTTGGCGTGGTAGACGGCCTGGTCGGCGCGCTCGAAGGCGCCGCTGGCGCTGTCGAGCGGGCGCAGCCGGGTGAAGCCGACGCTGGCCGTGACCGCGCCGACCTGCGGGAAGCGGAAGCCCTGCATCCGCGCGCGGAAGCGCTCGAAGGCCAGCGCGGCATGCTCGCGGGTGTCGGCCCGCAGCAGCACGACGAACTCCTCGCCGCCGAAGCGGTAGAGCCGGTCGTCGTGGCGGAAGCTGCTGCGCAGCAGCCGCGCCACCAGCAGCAGCACCTCGTCGCCGATCAGGTGGCCGAAGTCGTCGTTGACGCGCTTGAAATGATCGATGTCGATCACGCCGAGCCAGCGCGCCGCCTCGCCGCCGGCCTCGAGGGTCTTGAGGAACTGGTCGTCGAAGGTCTTGCGGTTGAGCAGGCCGGTCAGGGTGTCGTGCTCGCTGTAGTCGAGCAGGCCGATCTGGTGGCGGTAGATCGTCAGCACGCCGGTGACCAGCCGCCGCTGCTCGTCGCCGAGAGGCCGTTCGGTGAGGACCTCGACGACGCCGCAGCGCTCCTCGCCGAACCACACCGGGAACAGGCTCAGCAGCGGCGCCCCGCCGTCGCGCCCGACCGCCACGGCCAGGCGCGGCTCGCCGCGCTCGAGCACCTCGCGGTGCCAGGGGCGGTCGTCGAGCGGCGTCAGCGCCTCCAGCGGGGTCCAGGGCGGGTCGCCGGGCTCCAGCGGCTGGCCGCCGCGCACGCCGGCCTGGCGCAGCAGCCGCGCGTCCTCGGGCGGCCCGACGCGCCGCAGCAGGCTCAGCGCCAGCGGCTGCAGCCCGTCGGCCAACACCGCGACCAGCGTGGCGCCGATGCGGTCGCGGTCACGGCAGCCGGTCAGGCTGACGACGGAGCCGAGGAGGTCGTGCATGGTGGCAGGAAGGGTCTGCGTCGCTTATCGGCACGCCCGGTCGCGGCTGAAGCCGGGCGCGGCCGGCGCCGGCCTGCAGGATCACCTCAGGCCCAGAGTCGCACGGTCAGCCACAGCGCGGCGGCGGCCATCGCGGCGGCACTGAGCCGCCCGAAGACGCGCCAGCGCGCCGGCGTCGACAGCCAGCCCTGCAGCCCGCGTCCGGCGCCCGCGTAAACCGCGATCGCCCCGACTTCGAGCAGCAGCACCAGCAGGCTCACCGCGGCGAGTTGCGGCCCGGCCGGACGCCCCGGATCGATGCATTGCGGCACGAAGGCGGTCGCGATGACGAGGAACTTGGGGTTGCCCAGCGCGACGCAGAACTCGCGCCTCAGGGCCTCGCGGCCGCGCCCGGCGCCGCCGGCCACCGCACCGGCCGCGGGCGGCGCGGCCCGCGCCAGCCGGACGGCAAGGTGCAGCAGGTACAGCGCCGCGACGGTCTGCAGCACTGGCACGGCGCGCGGCGCGACCTGCAGCAAGGCGGCCAGGCCCAGCGCGGCAAGCAGCAGGATCAGCGCGAAGGCCACGAGGCGCCCCAGGCCGGCGCGGCAGGCGGCCCCCAGGCCGTCGGCCGCGGCCACATGCACCGACAGCAGGTTGCTCGGACCCGGCGTCAGCGCCAGCGTCAGCGCGGCGGGCACCAGGGTCAACCAGGCGGCGATCTGGGTCATGGGCCAGCTTTAGCAAGATCAGGACCACGAAACGAAGGCTGACACACCGCGGGAACCGATCCTCCGCCGTGTCGTCCATCCTCGGTCGCCCACGCAAGGAGAATCACCGATGAGCCTCATGTCGACGAAGCGCGCCGCGCTGGTCGCGCTGGCGCTGGCGCTGCTGGCGGCGGGCCTGGCCTACCTGCTCTGGCCGGGTCGGCCTGCAGCGCCGCCGATCGTCGCCGAAGCACCGCAGGCCGTGACGCCGGCCCCGGCTCCGGCCTCGGCGCAGCCGCCGGCGGCCGCCGCGTCCGCGGTGCGCCACCCGATCGAGCCGGCGCCGGACGGCGAACCGCTGCCGCCGGTGGCCGAGGCCGGCCGCGCCGTCGCCGACGCGCTGGAGACCCTGCTCGGCCGCGGCGACCTGCTGCGCTTCCTGCGGCCCGAGGGCTTCGTGCGCCACGCGGTCGCCAGCGTCGATGCGCTGGGCCGCGAGCACGCGGCGCCGCGGCTGTGGCCGGTCGTGCCGACGCCGGGGCGCTTCAGCACCGCCGCGCAGGACGGCACGGTCCGCATCGCGACGGCCAACGCGGCGCGCTACGAGCCCTTCGTGCGCTTCGCCGTCGCGATCGACCCGGCGCGCGCCGCGGCCTTCTACCGGCGCTTCCACCCCTGGTTCCAGCAGGCCTACGAGGATCTCGGCTACCCAGGCCGGCCCTTCAACGACCGGCTGGTCGAGGTGATCGACCTGCTGCTGCAGACCCCCGAGCCCGCCGACGCGCCGGCCGTGACGCTGACCGAGGTCAAGGGCCCGATCGAGCCGCGGCAGCCCTGGCTGCACCAGCGCTTCGCCGACCCCGCCCTGGAGGCCCGGCCGGCCGGCCAGAAGATCCTGCTGCGCATGGGGGCCGAGCACACCCGCGCGCTGAAGGCGCAGCTCGCCGCCTTCCGCGCCGAAATCGCCACGCCCTGAAGCATCCGCTTGCGCCTGCGGCCGTGTCGGCGGCGGCCGGCGGCGCTCTGTACGGCGCCGGCGCCCCTTCGAGGAGTCCTTGATGAAACTCGCCATCCCCCTTTGCGGCCTCGGCGTCGAGCTGCGGCTCGCCACCGCCCCGGCCGCCGCCGAGGAGCGCCAGTGCACCGGCCGCCTCGGCGCCGTCTACCTCGACAACATCTTCGTGCCCGACGGCGCGAGCTGCACGCTCGACGGCACGCGCGCCAAGGGCAACATCGTCGTCGGCACCGGCGCGGCGCTGTCGGCGCGCAGCGTGTCGGTCAACGGCAACCTGCAGGCCGAGGGCGCGCACTCGGTGCGGGTGCACGGCCGCTCGACCTTCGGCGGCTCGGTGCAGATCGTGCAGGGCGGCACGACGCTGCGGCGCAACCAGATGAAGGGCAATCTGCAGTGCAGGGAGAACATCCCGGCGCCGACCGGTGGCGGCAACCGCGCCGCCAGCAAGGAGGACCAGTGCGCGCGGCTGTGAGCCGCCGGGCGGCGCCGGCTGGCGCCGCCTGTGCGATGCTCGGTCCATGCTGCGCACGCTGAAGGACCTGTTCGACGCCGCCCTGGCCCCGCCGGCCGCGACGGCCGGCGCCGAGCACACGATCGAGCTCGCCACCGCGGTGCTGCTGGTCGAGGTGATGCGCGCCGACGCCAGCCTCGACGCGGCCGAACGCCGCGCCGTCGTCGCGGCGCTGCGCGACAAGTTCGACCTCGCGCCCGACGAGGGCGAGCGCCTGGCCGAACGGGCCGTCGCCGCCGCCCGCGACGCCACCGACTTCCACGCCTTCACCTCGCGGATCAACGAACGCTTTGCGATGCCGCAGAAGCTGCGGATGGTCGAGCACATGTGGCGCGTGGCCTACGCCGACGGCACGCTGTCGGCGCACGAGCAGCATGTGATGTGGCGCCTCGCCGACCTGCTGCATGTGCCGCACGGGGCCTACATCCACGCCAAGATGCGCGCGCGGGCGGCGGCCGAGGGCTGAAGCCGGCCGCGGCGCGCGGCATGCTTCAGGTGTATCGAATCGTGAATGCGGGCGTTGTACGCTCTGCCTCCATGTTCAAGCCCGTGCCCTTCGAACCCGCCGGCCACCGCCGGGGACGCCGCGGCCTGCCGCGCTGGCTGTGGCTGCTGCTCGCCGGCCTGGTGGCCGGCGCCGGCGGCGTGCTCTACGTGCAGGCCTACCATCTGCCGCCGCGGCTTTCGCCCGAAGCCGGCGAGCGGCTGCGCGT
>ERZ1066135.895-NODE-895-length-13149-cov-6.234917_pt1 | contig 13149 bp, 8 predicted proteins | sample MGYA00382782_ERZ1066135 | MGnify/ENA primary metagenome ERZ1066135 (study PRJEB33369, sample SAMEA5778365) | biofilm metagenome | biome: Industrial cooling water; feature: Water cooling tower basin; material: Biofilm | place: United Arab Emirates | collected...
CATCACGTTCGAGGGCTTCACGTCGCGGTGCACGAAACCGCGCTCGTGGCCCGAGTGCAGCGCGAGCAAGAGCTGGCGCGCGACCTCGAGCGCGTGCCGCGGCAGCAGCGCGCCTTCGCGCGCGAGCATGTCGCGCAGCGACTCGCCGCTGACGAGGTCCATCGTCACGAACAGGCGGCCGTCGTCCATCTGGCCGCAGTCGCGCACCTGCACGACGTGCTCGTTGACGAAGTTTTGCGCGGCGCGGATCTCCTGGAAGAAGAGCGTGCGGAACTTCTCGTTGCGCGAGAACTTCGGCAGCAGCACCTTCAGCGCGACCGCGCGGCCTTCGATCTGCCGATCGCGCACCGAGTAGACCTTGCCCATCCCGCCTTCGCCGAGCACTTCGACGACCTCGAAGCGTCCGCCGAACACCTGCGGCTCGCGCTTGGCCGCGCCCGCGCCGCCTTCGCCGCCGCCGGAGGTCCCCGTGGTCGTCCCGGCGCTCGTGCCGCTGCCCGTGAGCGGGACCTTCGGCACGGTGCGCGAGCTGCTCGGCCGCGTCAGGTCGACGCTTTCGCCACCGGCCTTCGGCGCCGCAGCCCCACCCCCGCCGCCGCGCACCACCGTGCGGCCCGAATCGCGGTGCAGCGTGGCGTCCTGACCTTCGTCGGCCGCTTCGGACGGCTCGTTCGGCACGGGCTTGGCCCCACTTCCGCCGGAGCGTGCGTTGCCGGGCAGGGTCGGATCGAGCTCGTCGCTGGGGTTGGGGCTCATGGCGTAGCGAGGATCGTGGTTGGGACGGCCGGGCGCAATGCTCACCCGCAGCAGCACGGGTCGGGCGGAGGGCGCGCTGCGGAACGGCGGGGCGCTGGAGTCGCGCGGGAGCCGAGAGTGCGCCGACGCCGAACCGCGAGTTTGCGCGGATCTCGCGGGTCCTTGCGCCGGGCGTCCCGCAGCGCCGCAGCGTGAGGCGACGCCGGCGTGGCGGCGCGCTCGAGCCGCTTGCGCGGGCGCGCTCGACGTGCGACCGGTGCTGGCGCCGGCGCGCGCGGCGAGCGAGAGTGGCGGGGCTGCGCGTTCGCTCGACGCGCGCCACGGGCTGCGCGGCTCTCCGCGCGCCCCCTGCCCCAGCGAGGATTCGTGATCAAGCTCACCCTGCGCCAAGCCAACCAACCCGACACCACGGTCCAAGTCGAAGGCGACGTCGCCACGATCGGCCGCGCACAGGGCGCCGAAGTGCTGATCCAACAGCCCTACGTGAGCAAGCGCCACGTGCGCGTGCTGCGCGGCTGGGTGGTCGTCGACCTGGGCTCGAGCAACGGCACCTTCGTCGCCGGCAAGCGCATCACCGAGGCCACGTTGCTCACGGGCGACGAGTTCCAGCTCGGCGAGGGCGACGTCACCGTGCGGGTGTGGCGCGACGGGCCGGCCGCCGCGGGTGCGGGCGGCGAAGCCAGCGAACTCGAGCGCCTGCGCGCCCAACTGGCCGAAAAGAGCGAGGAGCTGGCCGCCTCGCACGCGATCGTCGACCGCCTGCACCAGAAGTCCGAGCAGCTGCGCAGCGAGGTGCAGCGACTGCGCGGCGCGACGCCGCCGCCGCGCGACCTCACTCCGACGCCCAGCCTGGCCGCGGCGCCGCCCCCGACCGAAGAAACGCTCGCGCTGGGCGTCGCCAACAACCAGATCAGCGACCTCACGGGCGAGCGCAACCAGTTGCTGCGCGACATGGAGGAGGAGCGCGCGCACGTCGAGCGGCTGACGCTGCAAGTGCAGCGGCTCGAGGGCGAGGCGACCGAGCGCCGCGCCGAGGTGGCGCGCCTGACGGCGGCTTTGGCCGCCGCGGCGTCGCTCGAGGACCTGGAGAGCGCCCGCGCCGAGCAGGCGCGACTGCTCGCCGAACTCGAGCGCACGGGGCGCGAGCTCGACGAGGCGCGCCGCAAGGCGGCCCAGGCCCCGGCGGCGGCCCCGGCGCTGCCCGCGGGCCCGATGGGCGACCTGCTGATCCGACTCCAGGCCGAGAACAGCTCGCTCAAGCGCCAACTCGCGGACGCCAGCGGAGGCACGCCCGCGGCGGCCGCGCCGACGTCCCGCGGCGGCGATCAGGTCCCGCCCAAGCTGCTCGCGGAGCTGCTCGAGCTGCGCAACCAAAACCAAGCACTCAAGCAGCAATTGGAGCATCGTTCGCATGCCGTTCCGGCCCAGATGGTCGCTCCGGTCCGCGGCGTGGGCGCGCTCTGGACGCAGCTCGCCGACCGCGACATCGAGCAGGTCGCGCCGGCCTTGGACGGCACGCCGGAGGAGTTCATCGCGATCGAGCTGTTCCGCGTCGCACGCCAGTTCGAGCGCGTCGTCACCCGCGTCGCCGGCGCGCAGATCCAACTGTTCCAGTCCAACACCATGCTGCCCAACGTCGAGGGCAACCTGCGCGGCCTGGTCGGCACCATCGTCGGCGATCCCAGCGAGCGCGACGCGCGCAGCGAGCTCGTGCGCTACTTCGAGCAGCTCGGCAAGTGGCTCGTCGCGGGCCTCGCCGCCAACCGCAAGGCGAGCAAGCTGTTCGCCGAGAAGCTCAAGCACGACCTCTCCGAGGCCGGCCTCACCGCCCAGTCCCCCATCCCCGCCTTCAAGAAACTCTCGGGCGGCGCCGACGGCGAACTCTGGCGCCGCACCTGCGCCTACCTCAAGGAACTGAGCCCCGACATGCTCGAGGACCAGCTCGAGAAGCTCTCGCGCGAGGCCGTGCGCGAGATGCTGGGGACGAGCGCGGGCTGAGCGCGGCGGCGAGTTGCAGATGCACTCGCATCCGTGCTGAGGCTGCCGCTCATCGGCGCCTCACTTCCGCTGTTGGAAGTACTCCCGCACGCGACGTGCGCGCGTGGCGCGGAGTGCGTCAGCCTGCGCGATCAAATCTTGAACCCAAGGCAACTCATGCTTCTCGATGACGATTCGGATGCCCCAACCCTGATCATTGAGGCTGAGGTTGTGAAGGGCCTCGGGGTTCGGCCGGTCGGGCACGAAGAAGGGAGCCCGCTCGAAGTCCCCCCTCGACCACTTTTGTCGTATCGCGGCGTGGATCGCGGACTTCTGATCCATGCCAAGCTGCTCCAGAAGAAGATTTTCGTTGCGAACCAGCGAATTCAGTTGGTGCACATCGTCGTCGTCGATCTCCCACTCGGCCGGTAATCGGAGCGCGGATCGCAGAGCGCTGGCGTTGAGATTCTGCTCCGAAGGCCAGCCAACGAAATCGCTCACATCATTCGAGAGTATGCTCTGGCCCGTCGGGGCCAAAAACTTGGATTCGATCTCCGAAGCAGCGATTTCCCAAGGTCGAAAATGCTCCGTCGCCAAATTGTCCAAACACTGTGGATCTCCGGCGATCCCGCAAAGCTGCTCCAGATACAAGGGCTCCATGCTGGCCCAACGGTCGCCCCAGTAATCCGCCAGGATCGATCGCATCGAACGAGAACGCGGCGGGGTGTGCGCCAGATTCTCTCCGCCTGTAGAGACCTCAACCGGGCCCTCATGAACAGTTCGTGTTGTGTTGTCCGCAGTCTCCGACGGATGGGCGGAAGGCGCTAAGTCTTGCCGCTGTGGCTCGTTCGCACCGACTCCGCTTTGGTCGGTTGGCACGAGGCGGTCGACGAACAACCATGCGGCGCCACAAAGCATGAGGAGTGCGGCCAAAAGCAATTTGAACCAGCGTCCGGACTGGGCGCCTTTTCGCGTAGCGGTCATGTTCGGTTCTCCGGGCCAAGTCTAGTTTCAGCTGACTTGCTCAACCACTCCAACAGCCAACGGATGCGAACGCCGAACAGCCTTTCACCGCGGGGCGCCGCGCGCCGGTCTTGTCTCGGCGACGCGCGGCGCGCCAGCGCGTCCTCGTGACGTGCGTTGCGGAGACGGACGCAGGCGCAGTGGCGGTGTGATCTGCGCGACTAGTTGCGCGGCCGGAAGACGAAGTTCGCGCAGTAGTCCGGGGCGCTCCAGAAGCGTGGGCCGGCGTTGTGTTGGTGCACGGAGGGGTCGAAGTCGGCGAGCGGGCGCAGGCGGTGGCGGTGCAGGAATTCGCCGCGGTAGCCGTGGCGTTCGAGCTCGCCGAAGACGTCGGAGAGCGGGCGCTCGCCGAGGTGGCGTTGCTCGATCTCGACGACGAGCGTGGGGCGGTGCGAGGCGAGAAGGCGCGCGGCGCCGCGCAGCACGGCGAGTTCGTGGCCCTCGACGTCGATCTTGAGCGCCGCGAGGCGCGGAGCGGCGCCGGCGAAGAGTTCGTCGAGCGCGAGGAGCTCCACGTCGACGTGCTCGACCGGTCCGCGCGCCTCGACGGCGCGTTCGAGCGAGGCGCCGTGGGTCGGGCCGCTGCTCGGAATCGCGAGCCGCGCCCGGCCCGCGCGTTCGGAGGCGGCGGCGGCGAGCACCTGCACGTTGCGCAGGCGCAGCGCGGCGCAGGCGGCGCGCAGGTAGGCGGCCAGCGCCGGCTGCGGTTCGATGGCGAAGGCCGGCCCCGGCGCCGCCGCGCGAGCGAGGGAGAACAGGAACGCGCCCTTGTGCGCGCCGACGTCCGCGACGGCGTCGCCCGGGCGCACCGCCGCGAGGAGCGGCTCGAGCAGTTGCCGCTGGTCGCGCCAGCGCGCGCGCAGCCCGCGGTACACGAAGCGCGCGGCCGCGGCGGGCCCCAGGCGAGCCTCCGATTCAGGTTGGCGCGTCACCGGCGTCAGACTACGGCGAGCGCTGCGCCAACGCTCGGCGCAGGCGCGCGAGCGGCGCTGCCCGCCCGCTGCTGCGGAGAGCCACGACGACCCTGCTCCGAACTCGCGAATCCACTTGAACTCCCGTTGAGCACCAAAAAGACGCCCAACGAGGTGCGCAGACCGGCCGCTGCCTCGCCCGAGTCCGCTGCGCCGCAAGCGCGGCGGCCCCGAACGGGCGCGGAACGCTGGGTGGCCACGTCAAGCGGGCGCCTGGCGCGACACCAGCGGGGCTTCGACACCATTTGGGATCCCTTTGGGTCCAATTGAATGGCCATTCGAGCTCCGCCTCCGGCCGCGCAGCGGACCGACGAGCGCGCGCAGGGACGTCGGGCAAGCCGCCGGGCGCACGGGGAGCGCCCGACCCAAACGGACGAGGCCGGCCGCCTGGGTCAGGCGACCGGCCCCGCGCCGATTCGTCAGCGTTGTTCCGGCGGCGCTGGCCGACGGAACGAGCTGCGTCAGGGAACGTAGGTCATTTCGACCGCGTTCGAGAGGTTGGTGGTCTTGGGCGCCGGCGGGTCGCGGTACCAGGCCTGCGCGAAGACCTTGTCGCCCACCGCCCAGGGCTGCCCGATCGCCACGAACGTCGCCTGGAAGTTGTTCCAGTCGAGCGAGTAAGCGCCGTCGCACTGCGCCGCCGTGCCGCCCGAGTTACCCGGGGGCGTGCGCTGGGTGGGCGACTTGATGCACAGGAAGCTCGTGCTCGTGGCCGACCACTGCAGCGGCGTGAAGCCGCTGTTGTCCAGGCCGTAGAACACCAAGCCCGAGCGCTGACCTTCCGCGTTGGAGACGCTGATGATGCAGGGCGTCGTGGCGGCCACGCTGGGCTGCGCCGAGGCGCTGATCTGCGGCGAGCAACCGGCCGTCGACGTACCGCTCGTGCAGTACACCACCGGCGGCGGCGAGCTCGTGAAGCGCAGGTCGAGCAGGTAGTTGTCCGCGGGGAACCCGAGGGACGCGACGGCGACCGGATCCGCGATGCCGCAGCCGGCGGCGGCGATGAAGGACGACGCCGTTTCGCCGGCCGCGTTGATTCCCGGGAAGAAGCGGTTGCCCGCGGCGATGCCGTCGGGAATGCGCAGTTCGATCACCAGATCGAGGCCGGTGACGCTCGAGAGCGGCAGCGGGTTGGTGAGCGGCACGTTGATGATCACGTTCGTGCCGTCGTTGATCAGGATGTTCTCGCTGCGCACCTGCGTGTAGGACGCGTAGGTGTCCGGGCCGCCCGGGACGGCGGTGTAGAGCCGCACTTCCGCCGGTTGGCTGCCCGCGCCGCCGCCCGCCTGGGCCTGTGCGTGCCCGATGTCGACGCTGGTCAGGATCGAACCCACCGGCGGGTTGCAGCTCGTCGGGAAGCGGTAGCGACGCAGGTACTGCGTTCCGGCGTTGAACAGATTGGGCGCCGGAGTAGCGCACGCCACACCACCGACTCCGGTGAGGACGGTGTTGTCCACCAACTGCGTGCAAACCGTCTGCGCCCAAGCGGCAGACGAGAGGGCGCAGGCTGAGACCACTGCGGCAAAGAACGACAAGGTCGATCGCATCGAGGGCTCCTGAGAAGTTTGGGGGGCGGGAACCAGCGACGCCAAGCGCTTGACGCCAGTCTGTTCCTGCGATGCTTCAGACCCTACACCCGCCCCGGGAATCTGGGCAGGGGCGATGGGCGAGATTTCGCGGCCGGCCTGACGACGCTGGTTCGTGAAGGGCGTTCGGAGACGTCGGTCAAGCCGCCCACAACTTCGGCCCGCCGCGACAGGCCCGGGTGTGCTCGCCGACGCGCGTGAGAAACCCCGTTCCCTCGCGACGGGTGCGCGGCTCCGGGCTGCCACTCGCGAACGGCGCGGCCGCTTCCCCAGCGGTGCGCCCCCAGAACGCGGGTTGTAGAGTGCGCGGGCCTCGCGCCCTCCGCGCTCGATCCCCACCCAGCCCCATTGCGCGCTCCCCGCCCCCCGGCGCGCGCCCAGGAACCCCGCCGATGAGCTGTTCGCTCAACGTCCCCCGGACCTCCGCCCCGTTCGTGTTCCTGCGCCGCTTCGCCGCCGCAGCGCTCGCTTTCCTGACGCTGCTGACCTGCGCGGGTTGCAGCTCCATCCCGCTGCTGGGCCCGGGCGAGTTTGTCGCAAAGTTGAACGGGGCGCAGCTCGACGAGGTCGTGTCGGTGTACGTGATCGTCGCCGACGACGCCGACCTCGCCGACCTGGAGGACCCCAAGACGCTCGACAAGCTCGTGCGGCCCGAGCGCCAGGCGAAGTACGTCAGCTTCGTCCAGCTCAAGCCCACGCTCGGCGCAGGCTGGCTGTTCGAGGTCAAGGCCGCCAACCCCACGCACAAGTCGATCGAGATCGAGCCCAACCCCAAAGCCGCGGAGCTGCGGGTGATCGTCGACCGCGCCCTGCTCGAGGCGCGGCCGCAGCTGGCGCTGGCGGTGCTGACCAACTGCGGGCCCAAGGGCTGGGGCGCCTCGTCGAAGATCTCGCGCACGGAGATCGAGAACGTCGGGCGCATCGACCTGGAGATCCGCGGCCTCGCGGTGAACCGCGTGGGCGGCAAGTAGACCGCGCCGCACCGCCCTCCGCCCCCGCGATCCCCTCTCCGGCCCGCCCCGCCCCCCCGCGCCCCGATGAGCAGCGCCCGTCCCTACCCGAGTGTTCTGTGGCGCGAGGGCATGTTGCTTTCGCCCCAACACCTGCAGGCCTTCTCGCGCGAGCTCGGCGCGCGCATCGCCCGCGGCGACGCCGCCGGCACGCCGGGTCGCTTCGGCTTGGTGCGGCTGGAGCTCGACGAGCAGGCGCTCGAACGCGACGTGCTGCGCATCGAGGCGCTTGAATGCGTGTTCCGCGACGGCACGCACGCGACGCTCGGCGCCGACGCCTTCGTCGAGCAGCGCGAGTTCGCCGAGCACTTCAGCGGCGCGGAACTCGACGTGTGGCTCGGCGCGCTGGCGCCCGCGGCGAACACGCCGCAGGTCGGCGAGGAAGCCGGACGCGCGTACCGCTACCGCGTCGGACTCGAACACGTGCAGGACGAGAACCTGCGCGACTCGTCCCTCGAGCTGGAGTTCCGCGGCCTGGAGCTGCGGCTGTTCTTCGGCGACGAGGACCGCTCGGGCTACGAGTCGCTGCACATCGCCCGCCTCGTGCGACGCGGCAAACCCGCGGCGAAGTCGGCGCTCTCGGAGACCTGGATCGCGGCGGTGGTCGCCGCCGGCGGTTCGTCGGCCCTGATGCGCGAGCTGGGTTCGATCGCCGCGCAGTCGCGCAGCCAAGCGCGCGACCTCGCGCTGCGCGTGCCGTCGCTGGCGCGCCTCTCGAGCGTAGACAAAGGCGCCGACGTGTCGGGCATCGTCAAGCTGCTGACGCTCAACCAAGTCGTGGCCTCGGTCGAACAACTCGCCGCGCGGCCCGACCTGCACCCCTTCCCGATCTACCTCGAGCTCGCGCGCTGCGCTGGAGCGCTCGCGCTGTTCGGCGCCGAACGCTGCGCGCCGGAGTTGCCGCCGTACAACCACGCCGACCTCGACGGCTGTTTCCAGCCCGTGCTCGCCAAGTTGCGCGAGTACCTGGCCGCCGAAGTTTCGGTGCCCTACGACACGCTCGAGTTCAAGAAGGACCCGCAGCGCGAGGGTTTCTTCGACTGCCACCTGCCGACCGAGTGGCTCGCGCAGAACGCGCTGTACTACCTCGCGGTCGAGATCGAGCAGACGCCGGAAGACGCGGCGCAGCTGGTGCTCGCCGGCGTGAAGCTGATCTCGCCCGCCGACACCGACCGCGTCGTGCAGGGCGTCGTGCCGGGCATCGAGCTCGAACACCTGCGCACGCCGCCGACGGCCTTCCCGCGGCGCGCGAACCTGCACTTCTTCCGCGTGGCGAGCGAAGGCCGCTCGCGCGACTCGTGGCTCAAGATCCTCGAGGCGCGCAAGGGCGTGCTGCTCTCCGCGCTCGGCGCGCTGGGCGAGGTGCGCTACCACTTCTACGTCGAACTCCCGGGGTAGCCGATGGCAACCAAGCCGGCCAGCCTGCACGAAGCGTGCACGCCGCTGTTCTCGTACCTGACGACCTTCCGCCGCAATGCGGAGACCAACACGGCCAGCGTCGAGGAGCTGCACGCCGCGCTCGAACGCGAGTTCGATGCGATCGAGCGCGTCTGTGAAAGCGACCGCAAGCTGCGCCCGCTGTTCGAGCGCGTGAAGTACCCGCTCATCGCGGCGGCCGATCAGATCGTGCTCGGCTCGAACTGGCCCAACCGCATGGCCTGGTCGATGCAGCTGCTCGAGATGAAGCTGTGCCAGACCTCCGAGGGCGGCGACGAGTTCTTCGAGATCGTCGACGAAGTGCTGGGCGATCCCAGCAACGACGCGGCCGAGGTCGCGCACGTGCTGTTCACCTGCATCGCGCTGGGCTTCCAGGGCAAGCTCTACGGCGCGCGCAAGGAGCTCGAGCGCAAGCGCCAGCTGCTGTTCGAGAAGGCGCGCCTCGCCTCGAGCGACGAGCGCCTCGCGCCCGAAGCCTACGACCGCAATTCGCCGCGCGAGCCGGCGCGCCTGCCGACCGCGGGCATCCTGCGCTTCGTGCTGGTCGCGATGGGCGCGGTGCTGTTCGCGTTGCTCGCCGGCGACGCGGTGACGACCTTCAAGAACCGCAAGGCCAACCAACAGATCCGCGAGCACGCCGAACGGCTCGCCCAGCCCGCGCGGTAGCTCCCCCGCAATGAAGCGCATCTTCTCCAGTCGTTGGTTCTGGATCGCGGTCGCCGTCCTGGTGCTGGTGGGACTGGCCGTGCTCGTGGTGCTCGTCCCCGAGCTCTTGAAGCCCGTGCTGTGGACCGTGCTGGCGGTCGGCATCGGCTGGGCGCTGACGGAGGTCGGCCTGCGCGTCTACCGCAAGCGCAAGCGCCGCGCCTTCGACGAGGGCCTGACCGCCAAGGAAGGCATCGAGGACCGCAAGCGCGAGTGGGACGGCTTCGTCGTCGAACTCGAGAAGCAGAAGATCGCTCGCTACGAGATGTAGTTCTATGTGCTCGTCGGCGAACCGCAGTCGGGCAAGAGCGTGCTGCTGCAGAACAGCGACCTGCACTTCCCCTTCGGCCAGAACAAGCTCTCCGGCATCGGCGGCACGCGCGGTTGCGACTGGTGGTTCACCGAAGAGGCCGTGATCCTCGACCTCGCCGGGCGCCTGTTCACGCACGAGGGCGGCGTCGCCGACCAGCTCGAGTGGGAGGCGTTCCTCAAGCTGCTGGTCGACTTCCGCCCGCTGTGCCCGGCGAACGGAATTCTGCTGGTTGTGCCGTGCGACAGCCTGCTCGGCGACGCGCCGGACCTCGCCAAGAGCAAGGCCAACAAGATCCAGGGCGCGCTGCTCACGCTGGCCAACCAGCTCGAAGCGCAGCTGCCGATCTACGTCGTGTTGACCAAGGCCGACAAGCTCTTCGGCTTCGCCGAATCGGTGCACCGCCTCGACGCGAACAAGCGCCACGAGATGTTCGGTTGGTCGCGCGGCGCCGAGAAGGTCGACGCGCCCTTCGACATCGAAGAAGCGCGCCTGGGATTCTCCGGCATGGTGCAGCGCGCGCGCACGCTGCGCGCTCAGATGCTCGCCACCGCGCACATCCCCGAAGCGCTCGGCGAAGTCGACCGCCTGTACGCCTTCCCCGAGGAGCTCGCGGCGCTGTTCGAGCCGCTCGAGATCTACCTGCGGCGCGTGTTCACCGAGAGCTCGCTCGAGGGCAAGCTCACCTTCCGCGGCCTGTACCTCACCAGCGGTCTGCAGAGCGGCGTGCCGATGGCGCGCGCCTGCGCTTCGGTGATGGGCTCGACCAACGAGGCCGACCAGCGCGACCTCGAGGCGCTGTTCACCAAGCAGCGCGCGTACTTCATCAAGGACCTCGTGCGCTCGCGCGTGTTCGGCGAGCGCGGCTTGGTGCGCCCCACCAAGGGCCGCGCGCTCGCTGCGCAGAAGCAGGCCATGGTCGGCTACGGCGTGTCCGGTGTGATCGCGCTCGGCTCGATCATCGCCGCCATCGCGTACCTCGCCGGCGGATCGGGCGGCGAAGTCAACAAGTCGACGCAGACCGCGCTGGAGCTCGCGCGCGACCTCGACGCGGGACGCGATTGGGCGGTACCGCGCATGCTCGAGTCGCTGTACGCGACGCGCGCTGCGATCCAAGCGGACCGTGTGGTGTCCGAGGAGATCTGGAACTCGACGCGCAAGGACCTCAAGGAGCTCTACGTAGCGGAGTTCGACCACCGTCTCGCGCCGCGGCTGCGCGAGCGCCTGCTCGACAACGTGCGCGAACTCGCCGCCGCCAAGCCGGCCGACCACGACGAGTTGCTCGCGCTGATGGGCCGCGCGACGTTGCTGCTCGGCGAGCTCGATTTCTCGAACCGCGATGCGGTGCAGCTCGTCGAGAGCGCGCTGCCGCAGGCCGAGCGCGAGTACAACTCGCCCAGCAACGAACGTTTCACGCTCACGCGCGCCATCGAGGCGCGCCTGGAGTACGGCGGCGCGGCGGTGTCGCCGGCGCCGCCCGGCGCCGCGCGCAGCATCGACGAAGCCGCCAAGCTCGCGCTCGACCTCGTCGACGAGTGCCTCACGCCCGGCGTCGCGTGGCAACCGCGCGGCGGCGTCGGCTACATGGTCGCGTGGCTGGGCATCGCGCGGCTGCACGAGCAGCTCTCGAGCCCCGCGCTGCAGGACGAGCGCGCGAGCTTCGCGATCACGGCGCAGTTCGTGGCGACCGCCGACGCGCTGACGCGCGCGCAACGCGACCTCGAGCCGCTCACGCAGAGCACGTTCTCGGTCAAGGCGACGCCGGTGAAGCTGCAGTTCCGCGACCAACTGGGCGAACCGCGCGAGCGCCTCGCCGCGCTGCTCGCGCAACGTCAAGCCGTCGGCCGCGTCGAACGCGACTGGCGCGCGCACCAGGACCTGTTCCGCTTCATCGACGCGCAGTTCGCCGGCGCGGGCAAGAACATCAGCGCCGACTGGAGCTTCGGAGCGCGCGGCGGCGAGGTCGCGCAGGTCGCCAAGGGCGTGCTCGACGAGAAGATCGCCGGCTGGAACGGGCAGCTCGAAGTGCCGACGAGCGAGCTGTCCTCGATGCTCGACGCCTCGCTGATCGCGGCCTGCAAAGCCAAGCCCAACGCGGATTGGAGCATCGCCACGCTCGGCGCCGACGTCACCGCCGCGTCGCGCGAGCTGCGCTTCAGCGAGCGTTCGAAACTCGCCTACGTCGCCAAGTTGCGCGAAGCCGGCCGCCAGTTCGCGGAGCGCGCCCCGACCTGGAAGGCGCTCGCCGAAGCGCAGGCGAGCGCGGGCGCACCGCTGGAGCAGAACGAACTCGCGCGGACGCTGGTCGAACAACTCTCGTCCGCGCGCGCCGCGCTGGCCGCGCTCGACGCGGAACGCACCGCGGCGTTCTGCGCGCACCTCGACGCGCTGCTCGCCGAACACTTCGAGCACCTCGACAAGAACTGGCGCGCGCTGCTCGCGATGCCGGATGCCACCGAGGCGCCGACGCTGGCGCCCGCCGTGCTCGACACGCTCGCCGCCGCGGCGGAGCGCTGCGGAACGGCGACCGCGCAGCGCGCCAAGAACTTGATGAAGCGCTACGCCGACGGGCGCCAGGAGTTGCTCGTCGAGTACTGGCGCCAGCTGCCCGAGGGCGGCGCGCACACCAAGGCCATGCTGCAGACGCTCGGCGAGCACTTCGCGCTCGTGAAGCAGCGCTTCGGCGTGGCGGGCGACGAAACGCGCGACGGACTCGACGGCGCGTGGCTCGAAGACGTCGAGCGTTGCCTGATCGAACGCCTGCAGGCGCACGAAGCGGCGCTGCGCGCGTACTGGCGTCCGCCGCAACTGCACGGTCAGGCCGGTCTGTCGCTCTCCGACGCGGCGGCCAAGGTCAAGGACAAGCTCTCGCGCAGCTCGATCGAGGACCTGATCAAGGGTCTCGACGAAGTCGCGCAGCCGCCGCCGCTCGACGATCCGCTGTTCGCCAAGAACTCCGCGGTGTTCCTCAAGCTCGAGCGCGCCGGCAAGGCGCTCGAGGTGCTGCGCGGACTCAAGGCGCCGGCGAACGGCAGCGCGCTCAGCCGCAGCCCGTACGTCGAGTGGCTGACCGGCGTGGCGGACGGCGTGATGCGCACGACGAGCGGCGCGGACCTCGCGGTGCGGATCTTCGAGATCGACAGCACCAAACGCGCCGAACAGGACGTCCCGCCCAACGGCGGCGGGGCCTACGCGCGGGCCTTGTGGGACACGCTGCGCCTGCGGCTGGTCGACGAGGTCAAGCTGCGCTACGGCGCCGACCTGCGCGAATTGCTCGACGAAAACCGCGAGCTCGTCGACGCGCTGTACACGACCGACTTCACGCTCACGCGCTCGAAGTTCGACGAGAGCGCGCTGATGCAGCGCCTGTACGC
>ERZ1066135.896-NODE-896-length-13136-cov-5.917055_pt1 | contig 13136 bp, 9 predicted proteins | sample MGYA00382782_ERZ1066135 | MGnify/ENA primary metagenome ERZ1066135 (study PRJEB33369, sample SAMEA5778365) | biofilm metagenome | biome: Industrial cooling water; feature: Water cooling tower basin; material: Biofilm | place: United Arab Emirates | collected...
GTTGGAGACCGTGTCCGCGAAGGAGAACTCGCGCACGCGATCGCGTGCGTAGGCCACGGGCTTCTGGCCCGGGAACTTCTCCTTGCCGGTGAACGGATCGATCTGCACGAACAGCACCGCTTCCGCCGGGCGCTGCTGCAGCGCGAAGCGGTCGGGGTTGCGGATCTGCCCGAACAGCGTCTCGGTCTCGCCCAGACGCAGCGAGTCGTACAGCTTCGCGTAGCTGGCGAGGCGTTCGGCGCGCTCTTCGGGACTCTCGTCGACCGGAGCACGCGGCGCACCGGCCGCGGCCTTCTCGAGCAGATCGAGCAAGCTTGCGCCCTGGCCGCTGGAGAGTTCCTCGAGCTCGCTCTCGGCGTCGCCGCCGGTCTCCTCGGAGAAGAACAGGCCGCCCACGGGCGGCGCGACGGGCGTGACTTCGGAGCGCAGCAGCTTGCCGTACAGCCGCGCGTCGAGCGCCGGCGTGGCCGGCGGGCGGAGCCCGGCGAGGCGCGGCAGCGGCGGCATTTGCAGCGCGAGCGGCGGAAGCGGGCGCGTGTCGGTGGGCTGCGAGAAAACGTCGCGGTCGAGTTGCTCGATCGCGCGCGGCCGCGGCAGCGCCACGCTGGTGTCGGGCACGCGGAACTCCTCGAACTTCGGCGGCTCGCCGGAGCGCGCGCCGCCGCGCGAGGTGGCGCGCGAAGGCTGGGCGCCCATGAAGTACAGCGCGGCGAGCACGATCGCCGTGCCGCCGAAGACCACGTGTTCCTTGCGGACGGAATCGAGCGCGCTCACGGGGCGGTCTCCGTTTCGGGCAGCAGGCCGACCGCGCCGACGTGGGCGACGGCCAGCACCAACTCGAGCTTGACGTGCTCGTTCTTCTGGCGCGCGGACTCGATGTCGCAGCGCTCGACGAGGAGCGTGCGCGACGTGCCTTGCGGGCCGCTGTCCTGCAGCGCCGCGAGCAGCCGCGCGAGCGGCAGCGCCGGGCCGCTGAGGCGCACCTCGATCAGCGTCTTTTCGATGTCGTTGAACGGCCGGCCGCCGAGCAGCCGCGGGTCGAGCTTGACGCGCAGCTGTTCGATGCGCGACGCGCCGCAGCGCGCGGCGCTGCGCACGAGTTGATCGATCGCGTCGAGCGCCTCGAGGTAGCGCTGGAGCTCGACGTCCTTGGTCGGCGCGATGGCCGGCATGCCCAGGTCGAGCGGCAGCGCCAAGCCGGAGCGGCTCGCCAAGCGCTTGAGCTCATCGCGCGTGCGCTCGAGCACGCTGAAGTAGCGGCTGGTCGCCGGCTGGCCCTTCTCGAGGCGGAACTCGGGACGCGCGGCGAACTCGATCGTGCCACGCAGCGTCGCGCAGGCGCTGGCCAGCGCCTCCTGCTGGGCGCGCGCGCGCTCGAGGTCGGCGGTCGCGAACATCGGTTGGCGCAACTCGGACTCGCGCCGCGTCTTGTTGGCGCGGGTCGTGCGCAGCTCGGCGCCGTAGGACGCGTCGATCGCGTACCACGCGACCAGGAAGGTCGCCGCGCCGACCCCCACCGTGGTCAGGAAGCGCTTGTTCTCTTGCCAGTAGTTGTTCAGGTCCATGCGAACGGTGGCGTCACTGCGCGGTGGGAGCGGCCGCTGCGTCGGCGGGGGCCGGCGGCGCGAAGAGCGTGAAGTCGAGCGTGAACTTGTCGCCGGAGGCGCCGGGCGCCCAGGCGAGTGCGGCGCCGGGGAATCGCTTGCGCAGGCGCTCGACGTAACCGTCGAGGGCCGCGGAGATCGAGTCGATGCCCTCGCGCGCACGGCCGTTGATGCGCAGCACCGGGCGTTCTTCGCCGCGCTTGATGAGCATCTGGTCGTTGAAGCGCCACTCGCTGGCCATGCTCTCGACCCAGAAGCCGTCGGGCAGCTCGGCTTCGATCTGTTCGACCAGCGACGCGAGCTGTGCGCCCGAGCCGGCGACCGCCTGCAACTTGGAGGCGTCCACGGCGAGCGCGGCGGCCTGCTTGAGGTGCTCCTCGGTCTTGCGGTGCGTTTCGCGTCCGCGGCGCAGGCGCGAATCGAGGCTCGCGAGCTCGGTCTTGGCGGCGTCGAGCGCGGTCTTGTTCGAGTACGCGCTCCAGCCGAGGAAGGCCAGCGCGGCGACACCCGCGGCGAGCGCCCAAACCGTGCCGCCGACGAACTCGCGGCGCGCGCGCAGCTTGGCGGGCAGGATCTCGATCCCGTACGCGTCGGGATCGGAGGCCATCGTCGCCAGCCCCAGCGCCACGACGGCCTCGAGCTTGTACTCCTCGAGCTTCTCCGCTGCCTCGGGCGCGAGCGAGCTGGTGTCGACGACGCGGAACGCATCGAACGGCTCGACCGGCACGCCCAAACCCGACGAGAGGTACTTGGGCAGACCGGCGAGCGCCGCGCCGCCGCCGCACAGCAGCACGCGGTCGACGCGCAGGTTGGAGATCTTCACCTGCGACTTGCAGAACATCACCGTCGACTGCAGCAGCGAGAGCAATTGGCCGCCGGCGGCGAGCGCCGCGCGACTGGCCTTCTCCTGATCAGCGCTGCGGTGGCGCGCGCCGGGCTCGAGCGTCGCGAGGTCGATCTTGAGCTCCTCGGCGCGCTGCGCCGAGACGCCGAAGCGTTCGGCGATCGCGTCGTCGAACAGCCGACCGCCGCCGGTCAGGTTGCGCGCGAAGAGCAGGTCGGGCCCGCGCACGAGGATCACGTCGAGGTTCTCGTGCCCGATGTTGGCGATCAGCACGGTCTCGTCTTCGACCACGCCGAAGTGCGTCCAGGCGTTGTAGAGCGCGACCGCGCAGGGGCTGAACGCGTCGAGCGTGCCGCCCGCGGCGGCGAGTCCGGTCTGGTGCTCTTCGAGGAGCGACTCGCGCGCCAGCGCGAGCAGGACGATGTCCTCGTCCTCGATCTCCGGCATGGCCGGCAACAGGTTGAAGTCCGAGGCGACGGCGGCGCCGGACGAACCGCCGACTTCCTCCACCTCGAAGCGCATCAACTTGCGCAGCTGCCAGTCGGGCACGCGCGGCACGCGCGTGTAGCGCATGTTCACGTCGCGCCCGGTCAAGCCGACGCGCGCGAGGCCGAGCTTGAAGCCCGCGTCCGCGGAGCTCCAGGCCTGTGCGATCGAGCCCGACGAGTGCGGCGCGACCGCGAAGTCGCTGAGCACGAACTTGCCGCCCTTGTACTGGCCGCGCACGTACTTGTTCGTGCGCGAGCCGATGTCGACACCAGTTGCAACGCGCGCCATCAGCGACCTCCGCCCTGCGCGCCCGCCGCGGCGGAACGCTGTTCGAGAACTTCGCGAACGCGCTGCGCCAGGCGCTCGCTGTTCGATGCCGCCAACGCTGCGGCGATGCTCTGCAACCGCGCGCGTTCGTGGCGCTTCAAGTCGGCCTCGAGCACGTCGAGCTCGCGCGAAATCTCCTCGACGATCGCGCGCGCGCCGGCTTCGATCTCGCCACCCGCGAAGCGTTGGGCGATCGACTGCGCCTGCGCGCGGCTCTGGCGGTACAGCTCGACCAGCCGGAAGAAGCGCGCGCGCTCGAGCTCGGCGCGCAGCGTGCGCAGTTCGGCGAGGCCCAGTTCGGCCAGTCGCGCGCGCGCGGCCTCGGCCTCGCCGAGCAACTCGCTGTCGAAGGGCGCCTCGTCGCGCAGGCGGTTCCACAGCGCGATGGCCGCGCCGTACTCGGACTTGCGATCGGCTTCGCGCGCCTCGCGGGCCAGCGCCAGCGCGGCCTCGCGCTCGGCCTTGAAGCTGGTCTGCACGCTCAGCGAACGCGCGCCGCCGAGTTGAACTTCGAGCCGCAGGCCGGCGCCTTCCGCGCGGCTGAGGACGCGCACCGGCGCTTCGAAGCGCAGCGCGACGAGGTCCTTGCCGGCGCCGAGCACGACGCGCGTGACGTTGTCGCGCTCGAACGACGACTCGTGCGTGCGGAAGCCGCCTTGCCCGAGCGTCGCAGGCGCCGCAGTGGTGAGCACGCCGTCGGCGCGCACGCTCAGCACGCGGCCGCCGCCCTCGCCGAGCGCCAGCGCGAAGCCGATCTCGGAGGTGGAGACGCCCAGGGCGACGCGCTCGCCGTCGGCTTCGCGCACGTGCAGGTCGGACAGCAGGGTGCGCTCGATCTTGAACAGCACCGCGGCTGTCGCCGGCGCGCCGAGCGGCACGAACTGGAAGCTGTCGAGCGCCAGCGCAGCGCCTGCGTCGGGACGGCTGAGCAGCACGACGTCATCGACGTCGACACGCCCTTCGCCGGCGCCCGCGCGCGCCGCGAGGAGCACGCTCACGCGGTCGAAACCAGCGGGAACGGCGCAGCTCCACTCGAGCGGTTGGAACTCGTCGGCGCCGGTCAGCGGCGCGGACCAGGCGCTGGTGCGCGCGGCCGCGTCCGTGCTCGACTCGAACTCCAGGCCCACACGCGCCGCGGCGCCGCCGCTCGTGCGCACCTGGGCCGCGAGCGCAAAACCCTTCGCGCCGGAGAGCGGGAGGGCTTTCGAGCGCGCCAGGGCCGCTTGCCCGCCGGAGAGCAGCGCCCCCAGGCCGTCGACACCGGAGTAACGCGAGCCGCCCTCGACGCTGAACACCGCCGCGGCGCCCGCGTCGTTGTTCCAGGGCGAGTCCTCGCCGTCGAGCGCGAGGTCCTCGAAGGAGAACGACGCGCCGAGCAAGTTGCCCGGCGTCGCGCTGACCTCGCGGACCGAGGACGCGCCGCTGCTCGCCTGCTGCGAGTTGATCCACCACCAGCCGCCGCCGCCGATCCCGGCCGCCGCGAGCAGGCCGACCAGGCCCACCCACGAGAGCTTGTTCGAGCGCGCCACCTTGTCGGCGCTGATCGTGCGCACCGCGTCCGACGATTCGCGCTCGGGCGCCGCAGCGCGCGGAGCGCTGGCCCGCGTGGCGACGTCGGGCGCCTCCAGATCGATTTCGTCGCTCTCGGCGCCGTCGCTGCCAGCGCCATCGCCGCCGGCGCCACGCGGCGCGGCCGCCGCCGGTTCGGGCCGCTCGAGGTCGAGGAACGTGGCCCCGACGTTGCCGAGCAGGATCTGGTCGCCGTGCTCGAGCGCGCGCTCGGACACCCGCGCGCCGCCGACCTTGGTGCCGTTGGTGGAGCCCAGGTCGCGCAGCAGCACGCGCGCACCGTCCACTACGAATTCGGCGTGGCGGCCGGACACCGAGGAATCGAGCAGCTGGACGCTGTTGCCGGGTTTGCGCCCGACCGTCACGCCCGCGTTGGAGAGGGCGACCTTCTCACCCTTGCGCTCGCCAGTGTCGAAGCGGAGGGCGTAGCGGGATTGCATGAGGCTCGTGTGGAAGCGCCGGGGACGGCGCCGGGTCAGTGGAACTTCGGAGCGGTGTGCCAAATCGCGTCAGAGGCGCCGCAGCAGACCGCGAGGCATGCAACCTCGCCGCCCGGCCCGCGTTCCGGCGTTGGTGGGACCACGGGCGCGCCGCTACGCGAGTGCACGCCCCCAGAGCCCATTCCGCCGCGTCGAGCGCGCCGCGTCGCAGCCGAAACTGCTCCCGAAGTACCCGAGGGCTCGGGGGCAGTAACCAAAAGCGTGCGACTTCGCTCGGACGGCGGCGAATCGTAGCGGGCGAAACCGATCCGAGGAAGCGTGGAACCATCCCGCGCGCGCTGCGCCTTGCGCTCGCCGACGGCGCTTCCACAATCGCGCGCATGGCGGCGGACAACGAACCGGAGGCAGCGTGGCGCGCGCGGCGCATGTTCTGGTTGGCGAGCACGCCGGAGTCGGGCGCGGCGCAGCTCGAACCGGCCGATGAGCAGCACCTCCTGCGCGTCCTGCGCGCGCGACCGGGCGAGCGCATCGCCGGACTCGACGGCTCGGGCGCCGCTTGGCCCCTCGTGGTCGAGTCGGTCGACAAGCGCGGACTGAGTCTGCGCCTCGACGGTCCGGCGCGCAGCGAACCGCCGGCCGGCGCCGCGGGCGCGCGTGTGCCCTGGCTGGAGCTCGCGATCGCCTGGCCGCGGCCGCAGGTGGGCGAAGACATGCTCGACGGGCTGGTGCAGCTGGGCTGCGCGCGCGTCACGGCGCTCGTCAGCGGTCGCAGCCAGGAGTGGAGCCGCGACTGGACCCCGGCGCGCCGCGAGCGCCTCGAGCGGGTGGTCCGCGAAGCCTGCAAACAGTCGCGCCGCCTGTGGCGCATCGAACTCGGCGGTCCGCTCGAGCTGGAGAGCTGGCTCACCGAGCGCAGCACGGGCGAGCCGAGCACGACGTGCGCGGTGCTCGATCCGCGTGGCACGCGCTTCCTCGCGCCCTGGGTTCGCGAGCAACGCGAGCGGCAACCCGGCGCGCGCCTGAGCCTGGTCGTCGGCCCGGAGGGCGGCTGGTCCGCCGAGGAACGCGCCGCGCTCGCCGCGCGCGGCCTGCCCGAGCTGGCGCTGGCGGGCCATGTGCTGCGCACCGAACTCGCCGCGCAGACGGCCGCCGCGATCGCCCTCCAACCGTAGTCCGCCCCACATGGGCGCGGCGGTGTGCGCGGGGCGGTGAGCGGAGCGGCGCGTGGGCCCGCCCCCCGTCGACCGACGGCGCTGACCGCGTCCCGACCCGCCCGGAGCATCGCTGCGCCCGATCGACGCCGGCCGGCGCAGCCCGGCGCCCTCGGGCTGGGGAAGTCCGCCGCCCGGACTGCGGCCAGCGAGCACTCGGTTCGCGACACACCCGGCGAGCGACGGGCGCGCGCCTCACCAGCTCACCCTCTCGCGCAGGGACACGAAGGACTGCTCCCCCACCACCACGTGGTCGAGCAAGCCGATGCCCAGCGTGCGTCCGACGGCCGCGAGCCGGCGCGTGACCTCCAGGTCCTCGGCGCTCGGTTCGGGATCGCCGCTGGGGTGGTTGTGGACACAAACCAAGGCGGCCGCCGAGGTGCGCACCGCGAGCCGGAACACCTCGCGCGGGTGCACGATCGAACTGCTCAAGGTGCCGATGCTGACGACCACGTTCTGCTTCACGCGGTGTTTGGCGTCGAGCGTGAGCACGCGGAAGTGCTCGTTCTCCAGGCCCGCGAAGAGCGGAGCGCACAGCTCGTAGGCGTCGCGTGCGCAGCGCACGGCGGCCAGCCGCTCGCGCGGCGGCGCAAGGCTGCGCCGCGCCAACTCGAGCGCCGCCGCGAGGCGCAGGGCGGCCCGCGCCGAAAGCCCCAGTCCGGCGCGCAGCTCCGCCGGCGAACGGCGCAGCCAGTCGCTGGCCTGGAGCACCTCGGCGCCGAGCTTTCGATCGTCCAGGGCGCTGCCGGCCGCCAGTTCGAGCAGTTCCCGGTCGCTGGCGCCAGCGACGCGTTCGCTCCGCACGCTGCCGCGGCGCAGCTCACTCTCTGTTGCACGGACCATGAACCTGCCGACGAACGGCGGGGCGTTGGGTGGCGCGCTCGCACGGATTTCCGCGCACGAAAGACCCTGTCCGCCCCGCCGCTGCGAGCGCAACCCGCGGACCGACGGATTCCCAATAACGAGACGGTGCTTTGCAGAACTGAACATTCCCGACAGAAAGCGGAGAAGCCGTACGGAGAACGCGCCGATGGCCCAAGTTGGCTGGGGAGCGTCCCCCTGCCCGAACGGAAACGAGTCGCGCGAACATGGAAACCGTCCTGTGGATCACCGGCGCCAGCCTGCTGTGCGTCTGGATCGTCGAGACGGCCCTGGTCGTGCTCTCCTACCGCTACGGCGGCGACGATCGCAGCTGACGCAGCGCGAGCGGCACGTCGACAGCGCGCGCGACCTGGTTGGAGGAGCCCGGTCAGCGCGGGGGTCGGCGCCCACCCACGCGGCGGTGGACTCTCGCTTGGATCCGTGGCCGCACCTCACCCCGAGCGGACACGGCCTGGCGCAAAGGCGCCGGGAGGAAGGTTCGGGGAACGAGGCGAGTTCGGCTCCGAACACGTCTGCGCCGCGTGGATCCTGACCGCGACGGCGCCTATCGGCGGGCGACGGTGCTCCTGACACCGCCGCCCGCTCTGCTTGGTGCGCTCTCCGCGACGCTCAGAGCCCGGCGCGGAACAGCGCCTCGGCTTCGGCGAGCCGCAGCCGCGTCCAGGACTGAAAGGTCGCGTCGACCGACTCGCCGCGTTTGCAGCCGGCGACCATCGCGAGCAACACGCCGCGGCCATGCTGCTCGTCGAGGTAGGCGCAGAAGGCGAGCGACTGGGCGTAGGCGCGGGTCACCGTGGGCGTGTCGGGCAGGCTCGTGAGCGAACCGCGCAGGCTCGAGAGCTCGATCCAAGGTTGCCCGCGTAACGCGCTGCGCGCGCGGCGCACGTCTTCTGCGGGCGAGCGCTGCAACCACTGCGCGAGCCCTTCGTTCAGCCATCCCGGCACGTCGCGTCCACCCGCCTCGCGCACGAAGGCGTGGATCAACTCGTGGCGCAGCAGCTCGTCGAAGGTCGCCCCCAGGGAGCGCTCCTCGGCCACCGGCGCGCGGATCACGCCGTCGTACGACGCGCCCGCCCACTCGGCGAGGCCGGTGATGTTCGCGAACTCGGCCGGGCGGTAGAGCGAAACCGGGATGCGCGCGCGCTCGCCGGGACGCACGTCGAAGATCCGCGCCAGTTCGACGTAGTGCAGCTCGAGCGCCGCGAGCAGGTCCGCGCTCTGGTCGACGAGGCCCTCGCGCCAGACCTCGTAGGCGAGCTCGAAGTGCGTCGACTGCACGCGGTGGAACTCGCTCTCGGTGGCCAGTTCCTTGCGCCAACGCTCGAGCAGTTGCGCCAGATCGCCGCGCTCGGGCGCGAGTTGAACGGCGCGTTCGAGCTTCTCGACGCAGCCTGTGCAGGGCCGTTCGAGCTCGTGGTCGCGGACCGCCAGGCGCGCCAGGGCTTCGGCGAGGTTGCGCGCGAACACGCGCTCGTCACTCGCGCCCGCGTGGCACTGCTCGAACAAATCGACCGCGCGCTCGAGTTCGCCGCGCTCGAGCGCCGCGACCGCCTCGTTGTTGAGCTCGGCCCAGGGCGAACTGGGCGGCGCCTGCGCCGCAGCGCGCCGCACGTTCGCCGGCGGCGCACTCGGCGCCACTTCGCGGCGCTCCGGCCCACGCGGCTGCGCTTGGGAGTCAGCGCTTGGCGCCTGCGGAGCGGGACTGTCCGGCGCAGGCTTGGGCCACAGCTTCCAAATCAACACGCCGGCGAGCGCCGCGGCCGCCGTGAATCCGAGCGCGCGCTTCACGCCGGCCCTGCTCCAGCGCGAGCGAACCGCCCGCGCGTGTCCCTCGAGCCCATCGCGGCCATCCCTAGCGTCGACGCTGCGCCTTGGCGCGGATCTGGCTCTCGAAGTCGAGCTCGTCGCGCCCTTCGATCTGCGAGCGCACGTCGCCGATCAGCTCCTGCCAGCTCTGGTACCGGGCCTCGGCGTCCTTGGCCATCATCTTCTCGATGAAGTACTGCAGGTGATGGCTCAGGCCGCGGCTCTTGAGCTCCGGCGACTTCAGCGAGTCCATGACCTGCATGCGCAGCACTTCGCGGTCGTCGGAACTCTCGAAGGGCAGGCGGCCGACGACGAGGTGGAAGAGCGTCACGCCCAGGCTGTAGATGTCGCTGCGCTCGTCGGCCGCGCCGCCTTTGGCCTGCTCGGGCGAGAGGTACTGCACCGTGCCGACGGTCGTGTCGCCCGCGGGCGCTTCACCGCCGTCGACAACTCCCGCGAAGCCCAGGTCGATCAACTTCAGCTCGCCGTTGGCGGCGAGCATGATGTTGCCCGGCTTGATGTCGCGGTGGACGATCTCGTTCTGCGCCAAGTACGCGAGCGCTTCCGCCACGGAGAGCACGACGCGCAGTGCGGCCTTTTCGTCGAACACGTGCCCTTCGTCGAGCAGCTCGAGCAAGGTGTGGCCTTCGACGAACTCCATGCGCGAGAAGTAGATCGAGCCCGACTTGAACACGCCCAGGCCCTTGACGAGCCCGGGGTGCTCGAGCTTCTCGAGCAACTTGGCCTCCTGCACGAACGCTGCGCGCGTGCGCGCATTGCGCGTCGAGTCGACGTTCAGCACTTTCAGCGCCAGCACCTTGCCCGACTTCTTCTCCCGCGCGCGGAACACATCCGCGGTGCCGCCCGAGCCGGCCTTGCCCAGGATCTCGTAGCCCGGCAGCTCCGGCGTCTCGCCGCCGCGCGTGCGGCGCCACTTGGCGATGGTCTCCGCCGAGAGCCCGGTGTGCTCGGCCAGCAAGCGGTCGAGGTCCCCGCCGCGCTGCACTTCGGGAAACACGCGCTCGGCGACCTCGCGCAGGATCAGCCCGCGGTGCACCAAAAGCGCCAGGAACTGCGTGTCGTCGCTGCTGACCATGGAAGGGCTCGGGGATTCGCAAAAGGGTCGGACCGGAGCACGCACGTGCCGCGGCGTGGGCACTCTAGCCCGCTCGCGCGGCGCGGCGACACACGAGTCCCGCGCCTACGCAGGCCGTACCCGATCCGCTTTGGGTCAAGTGGAGCAGGCGCGCAACTCGATGCTAACCCGCCCCATGGACCCCCAACGGTGCCGCAGCGTGCAACGCTACTTCGCGCCCAGCGACGCCTTCGTGCGCGTCGCGGTGCTCGACGCGACGCGCGCCGGCCCCCAGGCCCGTCCGGGCCTCAATCGCGAGAGCTACCGGCGGCTGGTCATCGAGTTGTGCTGTCCGGAGTTCGCTCCCGATCCCCAGGCGCGCCTGAGCAGCGACTGCCCGGACGATCCGACGGCCGCGGAGGAACTGCTCTACCAGTTGTGCGTCGACGTCAACCCGCACCTGGACATCCACATCGTGCGGCTGCTCGACACGGAGCCGGAGCAACGCCGCGAAGTCGAGCGGCGCAGCGACGCACAATCGGCCCAGCGTGGCCTGCGCCGGCGCTGCAACGGCTTGCGCGAGCGGCTCGAGCGCGCGGTGTTCGGGCAGGCGGAAGCGCTCGAGGCGGTGACGCGCTGCCTGCGGCGCGCGGCGAGCGGCCTGCACGCCGCGGAGAGACCGCTCGCGACGCTGCTGTTCGTCGGGCGCACGGGCACGGGCAAGACCGAACTCGCGCGCGCGCTCAGCCGCGAGTTGTTCGAACAGGGACCGCATCCGCGCCTGGTGCGCGTCGACTGCAGCGAGTTCGCCTCCGCGCACGAGTACGCCAAGTTGATCGGTTCGCCGCCGGGCTACGTCGGCCACGAACAGGGCGGCGTGCTGACCGACGCCCTGCGCCGCAACCCCGAGTGCGTGGTGCTGTTCGACGAAGTCGAGAAGGCCCACACGCGACTGCACCACTTGCTGCTCCAAGTGCTCGACGAAGGCCGCCTCACGGACGGGCGCGGGCGCACGGTCGACTTCACGCGCGCCGTGGTGTGCCTGACCTCCAACGTCGGCGCGCACGACGTGCGCCGCGCCAGCCGCCGGGTCGGCTTCGACGCGCCGCGCCCGCTGGCCCGCGCCAGCGTCGAGGAGCTCACGCTGCGCGCGCTCGAGGAGCACTTCGCGCCCGAATTCCTGGCGCGCCTGGACGAACGCATCGTGTTCCGCGACCTGGACCTCGCCGACGCGCGCCGCGTGGCGGCGAAGCTGCTCGAGGAACTCGCGCAGCGCGCGCGGCGCCAGCAGGCGCGGGTGGCGATTTCGCCCGCCGTCGCGCGCTGGGTCGCGCAACGCGGCTTCGACCCGCAACACGGCGCGCGCGAGCTGCGCCGCATCGTCAGCACGCACGTCGAGGCGCCGCTCGCCGACGAGTTGCTCGGGCCGCGCCGGGGCGGTTTGCTCGAGGTGCGCATCGTGCGCGGCGCGCCGCGCGTGCGCTGGGCCGCCTGAACGAGCGGCGGACGCGCTTTGCCGGGCCACGCCGCGCAAAGTAGGCTCTGCGGCCCGTGCTCAGCGCCCTGCTCCTCGCCGCCTGGCCCGCAGTCCTCTCCGCACCGGCGCAAGCCCCGGCGCCGACGCAGGGCGGGACGCAGCCGAACGCGCCTGCCACGTCGCAGGCCGCTCCCGCAGCCGAACAACCGGCCGCAACGGCGCGCGGCGCCACGCTCACCTGGAGCGAGTTCCACGCTCTGGCGCTCGACCGGCACGCGCTGAGCCCCGTCGGCCGCGACGCGCTCAAGCACCTCGTGCGCGCGCGCCTGCTCGAACGCCTGGCGCGCGAGTCCAAGCTCGTGATCGAGGAGCGCGAACTCGACGCGAAGGTGCGCGAGCTGGAGGCCGAGGTGAAGCGCTCGGGCGAAGCGGGCAGCCTGGATGAGTTCCTCGCCCTCAAGCGCGTCTCCAAGACCAAGTTCCGCGAGTTCCTGCGCCTGGGTCTGGTGCAGGAGCGCCTCGCCCGCCGCGCGCTCGGCATCGCCGAGCCGCGCACGATCCGCGGCGAGCAGCAGGACATGTGGCTCGACCAAATTCTCCAGCAGCGCGGCCTCCAAACTCCCCCGCCGCCCTGGAGCGACGGCGTCGTGGCGCGCTGCGGCGACCTCGAAATCCGGCTCGACGCCTTCCTGCCGCACCTGATCGAAGCACTCGCGCGCGAGGACATCGAAGAGGATTGCCACCGCGCGCTGCTCGCCAAGCTCGCGCTGGCGCGGATGCCGGACCTGGGCGAGCCGGCGCTCGAACGCGCGCTCGACGAAGAGCTCGCGCGACGCCGCGACGCCGCGCTGACCGACCCCAAGACCAAGGGCCTGTCGTTCGAGCAGCTGCTCGCCTCGCAGGGCCTGACGCTCGAGACGCTGCGGCGCGACCCGGCCGTGCGCGTGGCGGCGCTGGCGCAGCTGTGGGTCGAGCGCAACTTCGGCGAAGCGGGCTTGAAGCGCGCGTACGAAGAAGAACGCGCGCGCTACGACGCGCGCTTTGGCGAGGCGGTCGAGACGCGGGCGCTGTTCCTGCGCGCCGCGAAGTTCACCAACGAGCTCAACCGGCGCAGTTTCGAGGACGCCGAGCGCGAACTCGAGCGCCTGGGCCGCCAAATCACCTCGCGCGACGACTTCGAGCGCCTCGCCAAGCTGCGCTCGGAGGACAGCGCCACGCGCGAGCGCGGCGGGCTGCTCGGCTTCATCACCGCCGGCGACGAGAACGCGCCCGAGGCGCTGCGCGCGGCCCTGTTCCAAGGCGCGCCGGCCGCGGGCGAGCACCTCGTCGGTCCGCTGCGCATCCCCAGCGGCGTACTGCTCGCCTGGGCCGGCCCGCGGCGCCCGGCGCCGGGTTGGGACATCATGCGCCAG
>ERZ1066135.897-NODE-897-length-13116-cov-8.450272_pt1 | contig 13116 bp, 10 predicted proteins | sample MGYA00382782_ERZ1066135 | MGnify/ENA primary metagenome ERZ1066135 (study PRJEB33369, sample SAMEA5778365) | biofilm metagenome | biome: Industrial cooling water; feature: Water cooling tower basin; material: Biofilm | place: United Arab Emirates | collected...
CGTCGAGCCGGCGCAGCCGCCAGCCGTCGAGCGCGACCAGCTCGTCGCCGGCCGCCAGCCCGGCCTGCTCGGCCGCGCCGCCGCGCAGCACCGCCGCGAGCTCGAGCCGGCCGCCGCTCTCGCGGGTGCGCGCACCGAGGCGCTGCGCGAGCAGCGGCGCGTCCTCGCTCCAGGCGATGCCGGCCTTGGCCAGCAGCGCCGCCAGCGGCAGCTCGCCGGTGCCGTGGACCCAGGCGGCGAGCTCCTTCGCGTACGGGCGGCCGCCGACCTGCTCGAGCACCGCGGCGATGTCGGCCTCGGCGATCGGCCCGCCGCCACTGCGCGCCCACAGGCCGCGCATCACCTCGTCGAGGCTGCCGCGGCCTTCGCTGCGCAGCGTCAGGTCGAGCGCCAGCGCGACCAGCGCGCCCTTGCCGTAGTAGCTGACGGTGGCGTTGACGGTGTTCTCGTCGGGCCGGTAGTACTTGACCCAGGCGTCGAAGCTGGCCTGCGCCACGCTCTGCACCGCGCGGCCCGGCGTGCCGAGCAGCTGGTTGACGGTCTTGGCCAGCAGCCGCAGGTAGCGCGGCGCGTCGATCAGCCCGGCGCGGAGCAGCAGCAGGTCGTCGTAGTAGGACGTAAAGCCCTCGAAGAACCACAGCAGCCCGGTGTAGTTCTCGGCCGCGAGGTCGAGCCGCGCGAACTCGGCCGGGCGCAGGCGCTTGACGTTCCAGGCGTGGAAGTATTCGTGGCTGATCAGCCCGAGCAGCGTCACGTAGCCGTCGCCGGCGGCGGTCACACCACGGCGCGGCAGGTCGCGCCGGCCGGCGATCAGCGCGGTGCTGGCGCGGTGCTCGAGGCCGCCGTAGCCCTCGTCGACGGCGTTGAGCAGGAAGACGTAGCGCGCGAACGGCGGCTGCCCGGCGCGACGACCACGCGGCTTGGCCGCGCCGTGCCAGAACGCGATCTGCGCCTCGCAGACGCGGCGCGCATCGGCCAGCAGCCGCTCGCCGTCGAAGGACGGCAGCGCGCCGGCGACGACGAACTCGTGCGGCACGCCGGCGGCGGTGAAGCTGCCGCGCCAGAAGCGGCCGAGCTCGAAGGGGTGGTCGATCAGCGCCTCGTAGTCGGCCGCTTCGTAGCCCCCCGGCACGGCCGGCATCGCGGTGGCGACCTGCCAGCCGCGCGGCAGCCGGCCGAAGGCGAGCCGGTGCGGCTCGGCCTCGCGGCCGTGCACGCGCAGGCACAGGCTGCTGCCGTTGAAGAAGCCGCGTTGCGCGTCGAGGTAGGCGGCGCGCACCGAGGTGTCGAAGGCGTAGGCGCGGTAGCTCACCGTCAGCGCGCCGCGGCCGCGGCAGTGCGCGACCCAGCCGGCCTTGTCGAGCTGCACGAGCGGCACCGGGCGGCCGCCCTGGCTGGCCTCGAGCCCCGACAGGTGGCGGGCGAACTCGCGCACCAGGTAGCTGCCGGGGATCCACGCCGGCAGGCTGAGCCGCTGCTCGGCGGCCGGCGCCGGGACCGTCAGCGTGACGCGGAACTGGTGGGCGTGCAGGCCCTGGGGGGCGTCGACGTCGATTCGGTAGCGGATCATCGGCAGGCGGTGCGGCGGCAGCGGGCGATTGTCGCCGCAGCCACCGGCGCGGCGCTCAGCTGCGGCTGCTGGCGGCGAGCTGCTTCTCGAGCTGCGGCGCGGTGAGCATGCCGGGGATGCGGGTGCCGTCCTCGAACACGATCGCCGGCGTGCCGTTGACCTCGTGCTTGCGGCGCAGCTCCAGGTTGCGCTCGGTCGGCGTGCTGCAGGCGCCGAGCAGCTTGGGCGGCGGCAGGCCGTCGACCATCCAGTCGCGGTAGGCGGCGGTGCGGTCCTTGGCGCACCAGATGGCGGCGACCTTCTCGGGCGAATCGCCACCGAGGATGGGGATCAGGAAGGTGTAGACCGTGAGGTCCTTGACGTTGCCGAGTTCCTTCTCGAAGCGCTTGCAGTAGCCGCAGTTCGGGTCGGAGAAGACGGCGATCTTGCGCTTGCCGTTGCCGGTCTTCCAGACCACCGCGTCCTTCAGCGGCAGGGTGTCGAAGTCGATCGCGGTCAGTTTGGCCAGGCGCTCCTCGGTCAGGTTGCGCTTGGCCTTGAGGTCGATCAGGTCGCCCTCGATCAGGAAGCCGCCTTCGGCGTCGGTGTAATAGACGCGCTTGCCGACGCGCAGCTCGTACAGGCCGGGCATCGGCGTCTTGCTGACCTCGTCGATCTTGCTCAGCGCCGGCAGACGTTCGGCCAGGGCCTTGCGCAGCGCGGCCTCGGGCGAGCCCTGGGCGATGGCCAGAGCCGCCAGCACGGCGAGGGAGGTGGCGGCGAGCGCGGCGGTCGCGAACTTCATGCGGGGTTCCTTGCGGGGTTCCTTGCGGGGAGAAAGGGGCGTTCAGCCGCGCAGCGCACGGTCGGCGAGCCAGCGCTTCACCGGCGCCAGCCGGTTGACCAGAGTCAGGCCGCGGTTGCGTAGTTCCTTGGCCGGACCGGCCTCGTGCGAGAAAAGCTGCAGCAGGCCGTCGGTCAGCTGCGACATGGCCCAGGTCGGCGCGGCACGGGCGCGCACGTAGCGCGCCAGCAGCCGGGCGTCGCCGAGCGGCCACCAGGGCTCGCGAGCGGCCAGCACCGCGGCCAGCGTGTCGACATCGGCCAGGCCGAGGTTGAGGCCCTGGCCGGCGAGCGGATGCACCACATGCGCGGCGTCGCCGAGCAGCACCCAGCCGGGCCCGGCCCAGCGCGTCGCGCGCGCCAGCCGCAGCGGCCAGGCGGCGCGCGCGCCATGCAGCGCGAGGCGGCCGGCGGCGCCCTGCGTGGCGGCGTTCAGCTCGGCCTCGAAGGCCGCGCCATCCAGGGCCATCAGCGCCTCGGCGCGCGCCTCGGGCAGCGACCAGACCAGACCGTAGCCGCGGCCCGCCGGCGCGTCGGCCGGCTGCGGCAGGTCGAAGGGCAGCAGCGCCAGCACGTCGGGCGCGCGGAACCACTGCCGCGCGACGCCCAGGTGCGGCAGGTCGCAGGCCAGGCGGGCAGCGACGGCGCGCTGGCCGTAATCGACCCGCTCGACCTCGATGCCCAGGGCCTCGCGCTCGGCCGAGTCGCGGCCTTCGCACAGCGCCGTCAGCGCGGCCGGCACGGCGGCGTCGACGAGCGTGACATGCGGCGAGAAGCGCAGCGCCGCGGCGAGCTCGCGCTCCAGCAGCGCGGCGTCGACGATCCAGGCCAGCTCGCCGACGCGCTGCTGCCAGGCGCTGAACTCGAGCGTGCCGCCGCCGTCGCCCTGCACCTGCATGTCGAGCACGCGGGTCGCGGCCGCGGGCCGGGCGGTGCGCAGCGCGTCCCAGACCCTGAGCTGCTGCAGCAGCGCGACCGCACGCGCGCCGAGCGCGTAGGTGCGCACGTCGGGCCCGGCCGGCGGCGGCGTGCCGGCCAGCGCCACACGCAGCCCGAGCCGCGCCAGCGCGAGCGCCAGCGCCTGGCCGACGGCCCCGCGCCCGCGCACGCACACGTCGTAAGCGCCCATGCGGGTGATTGTAGGCAGCGCCCCCGGGGCCGGCGGCACAATGGCCGCGGAGCCACTCCCTCGACACGCCATGCCCGTCTGGTTGCGCCGTTCGCTGATCGCCCTGGCCGTGCTGCTCGGCCTGGCGGCGGCCGCCCTCGCCTACCTGGTCGCCAGCTTCGACCCGAACCGCTACAAGGGCCTGCTGATCGACTGGATGCGCGACACCCACCAGCGCACGCTCGCGATCGACGGGCCGATCGGCCTGGCGGTCTTTCCGCGCCTGGAGGTGACGCTGCGCGACGTCAAGCTCAGCGAGCACGCCCGGCCCGACGAGTTCGCGGCGCTGCAGGAGGCGCAGCTTGCGGTGCAGGTGATGCCGCTGCTGCGCCAGCAGCTCGCGGTCGACCGCGTCGCAGCGCGCGGCGTGCGCGTGGTCTACACCCGCGACGCCGAGGGCCGCAGCAACCTCGACGACCTGCTCGGCGCCGGCGCCCCGGCCGCGGCCGAGACGCCCGCGGCGGCCAGCGCGCCGTCGCAGGCGCTGAGCTTCGACGTCAGCGGCATCGACCTGCAGGACCTGGAGGCGACGGTGAAGGACGCCAAGGCCGGGCTCGACGGTCGCTTCACGGTCGCCAAGCTCGTCACCGGCCGGCTCGCCGACGGCGCGCAGTCGCCGGTCGAGTTCGTCGGCCAGGCGCGGCTGGCCCAGCCGGCGCTGCAGGCCGACATCGAGCTCACCGGCCGCATGAAGCTCGCGCTGCCGCCCGGCGGCGCGGCGAGCGTCGATTTCGACCAGCTCGCGCTGGCCCTGCGCGGCAGCGGCTTCGACTTCAAGCAGCTCGACGCCAAGCTCGCCGGCGCGCTGGCCTACGACGGCGCTGCGGGCGCGCTGCGCGCCGGGCCGCTGGACCTGCAGCTCGCCGGCGAGCGCGCCGGGCTGGTGCTGAAGAACGCCCGCGTGCTGCTGAAGGCCTTGCGCTTCGAGCCGGCGCAGCGCGCGCTGCAGCTCGAGGCGCTGGACCTGCAGCTCGCCGCCCAAAGCGGCCCGAACGCGGTCGCCGCGACGCTGGCCTGGCCCAAGCTGGCGGTGACCGGCGACCGGCTCGAAGGCAGCGCGCTGAAGGGCACGGCGAGCGTCGCCGGCGCGCAGAAGCTCGAGCTCGCCTTCGCCTCGCAGGCGCCGGGCGGCAGCTTCGAGCGCATCCGCGTGCCCGGGCTCGAGGTCCGGGTCGACGGCGGCGCCGACGGCCGCACGGTCAAGGGCCAGGCGCGCACCGACCTGACGCTCGCGCCGACGCCGCTGGCCGTCGCACTCGACGCGCTGAAGCTCGAGCTCGTCTTCACCGACCCGGCGCTGCAGCCGCTGAACCTGGCGCTGCAAGGCAAGGCCCAGGCGACCGCCCAGGACGCGGGCTGGGCGGTCGACGGCAGCCTCAACCAGCAGAGCTTCAACACCAGCGGCAAGGCCGACCTGTCGAGGAAGCTGCCGCGCGTCGAGGCCCAGGCGCGCTTCGCGGCGCTGGACCTGACGCGCTTCGTCAAGGCGGGGCCCAAGGCCGAGCCCGCGCCGGCGCCGGGCGGCGGCGGCGACCTGCCGGTGGACTTGTCGGGCCTGAAGGCGCTCGACGGCGCCTTCACGCTGCGCGCCGGCAGCCTGGTCTACCCGCCCTACCGCATCGCCGACGCCGCGCTCGACGCCACGCTGAACGGCGGCGTGCTGAAGGTCAGCCAGCTCGCAGGCAAGTCCTGGGGCGGCCGCTTCGCCGCCCAGGCCAGCGCCGACGCGAACCGCCGCACCGTCGGCGCCAAGCTCGACGCCAGCGAGGTCGACATCGCCGCGCTGCTCGCCGACGTGGCGCAGTTCAAGAAGCTCGAAGGCCGCGGCCGCGTCACCGCCGACCTGCGCACCGAGGGCCGGACCGTGCAGCAGTTCAGGCAGGCGCTGGCCGGCCAGGCCGCCTTCCAGCTGCGCGACGGCGCGGTGCGCGGCATCAACCTCGCCAAGGCGCTGCGGCAGTGGCGCTCGGCCGTGACGCTGAACAAGGACGCCGTGCAGGCCTCCAGCGCCGACGAGAAGACCGACTTCTCCGAGATCAGCGCCAGCTTCGACATCGCCCAGGGCGTGGCGCGCAGCAAGGACCTGTCGGGCAAGAGTCCTTTCCTGCGCGTCGGCGGCGAGGGCGAGGTCGACATCGGCGAGGGGCGCGTCGACTACCTGGCGCGCGCCACGGTCACGAGCACCTCCAAGGGCCAGGACGGCGACGAGCTGGCGGCGCTGAACGGCGTGACGGTGCCGGTGCGGCTGGTCGGGCCCTTCGAGGCGGTGGACTACAGGATCCAGTGGTCGGCGGTCGCCGCCGACCTGCTGAGCAAGCGCGCCAAGGACGCGCTGGCCGACAAGGCCAAGGGCACCCTCGGCGGCCTGCTCGGCGGCAGCCAGCCGGCCGACGGCAGCGCCTCGGCGCCGGCGCCGGCCAAGCCCAAGGACGCGCTGAAGGAAGGCCTCAAGGGCCTGTTCGGCCGATGAGCGCCGACGCCGACGAGGTCGCCATCACCGGCCTGCACGCCTACCCGGTCAAGTCCTGCGCCGGCGTGGCGCTGGGCGAGGTGCTGCTGATCGAGACCGGCTTCGAGTTCGACCGTGCCTGGATGCTGGTCGATGCCGACGGCGAGTTCGTCAGCCAGCGCGAGCTGCCGCGCATGGCGCTGGTGCGGCCCGAGCTGCGCCACAGCGAGCTGCTGCTGCGCGCGCCCGGCATGCTGCCGCTGCACCTGGCGCTCGACACCGTCGAGGCGCCGACCCGCGTGCGCGTCTGGGACGACGTGGTCGCGGCCTACGACATGGGTGCGCTGGCGGCGCAGTGGTTCAGCGACTTCCTGCGCCAGGAGCTGCGGCTGGTGCGCTTCGACCCCGAACACCGGCGGCTCTCGAGCCTGGCCTGGACCGCGCCGCTCGCAGCCGAGAACGCCTTCAGCGACGGCTTCCCGCTGCTGGTGGTCTCGGAGGCCTCGCTGGCCGGGTTGAACGAAAGGCTGGCCGCGCAGGGCCAGCCCGCCGTCACGATGGCGCGCTTTCGGCCCAACCTGGTGCTCGCCGGCCTCGACGCCCACGGCGAGGACTTTCTCGACGAGCTCGCCTTCGCCACGCCCGACGGCCCGGTGCGGTTGAAGCTCGTGAAGCCTTGCCCGCGCTGCCCGATCCCGAACATCGACCCCGACACCGCCGAGGTCGGCACCGAGCCGGGCGACACCCTCGCGGCCTACCGCGCCGACGCGCGCGTCGGCGGCGCCGTCAGCTTCGGCATGAACGCGATCGTCGTCGAGGGGCTGGAGCGCAGCCTGCGCGTCGGCCAGACCGGCCGCGCGACGCTGAAGTTCTAGAGCACCAGCAGCCGCCGGCGCTTCTGCGTCTGGTCGATGTAGCGCTGCAGCGCGCGCTCGCCGTCGCCGCCGAGCTTGAGCATCTCGCAGCCCAGCCGCACGCCCTTGGACTCGTGGTGCAGCAGCGTGATGTGGTGGATCATCAGCCCGACCTGCAGCCGCGTGTCGCCGTCGAGCTCGATCAGCACCTGCTGCAGCCGCACGCCGGGTTCGATCGGCGGCACGTCCTCGGGCAGGAACAGCGCGATGCCGCCGATGCTGACGTCGATGACGCGCAGCTCGAGCTGCATGTCGGGCATGGCCGGGTGGCGCAGCGTGGCGGTCGGGCGGGTGTTGAGCAGCGGCCGCACGCGGTAGCTGTTGCGGCGCTGGAAGCGGTAGAGCTCGCGCGGGAAGCGTGCGTTCAGCGCGCAGCCGGCGTGGCCGTGCACCAGCACCAGGTCGTGCAGGTCGAACTGCAGCTTGACGCTGTCGAGGTAGGCCACGGCGACGATCTCGTCGCATTCGAGCAGGGCCTGCAACTGGTGGTCGCGCGCGTCGGCGTTCAGGCACAGCAGGCCGCGTGCCGGGTCGAGCGCCCAGACGGTGGTGGCGTAGCCGGCGCCGTCGGGCGAGCTCAGCGAGAGGGTGACGTTGCCGTCGGCGAGCTGCTTGAGCAGCGCGACGATCTCGGCCGGCGCGCCGACGCGGAACTCGGCCAGGCCGGGGTCCGCGCCGCGCATCGCCTCCAGCGGCATCGGCAGGGTTTCCATCGCGGGGCGTCCGGCGGCGCGGGGCTCAGTGCAGCATCTTCGGCCGGCCGGCCATCATGCGGTCGAGGTCCTCGAGCCAGGGCTCCGCGAGGGTGCGGATCTCGGCGTCGTTGACGAGGATGCGCTTCATGATGCGGCCCTTGAGCTGGCGCTCGTCCTGGCCGAGCTCGGTGCGCTGGGCCGCGCTCTTGAGCTGGCTGATCAGCAGCGCGCAGGCGCCTTCGAGCTTGACCACCTGGTCCCAGTCGCCGCCGCGCGCGGCGTCGAGCATCTGTTGGCTGGCCTGCTCGATGGCCTCGTAGTACTGCAGCAATCCGGTCGAGTCCATGGCGTGGGTGTCCGTCGTGGGCCGAGGCGAGGCGGGTCAGGCGCGCGCGGCCGGCACGTTCATCGTGCGCCAGGCGTCCTGCAGCGGGGCCAGCAGTTCGGCGCATTCGCGCAGCACCGCGTCGTCGTTGTGCAGGTTGGCCTGGGTCAGACGCTGCACGACGTAGGCGTAGAGCTGGTCGAGGTTGCGCGCCAGTTCGCCGCCGGCCGTCTTGTCGAGGCCGCCACGCAGGCCTTCCTCGACGATGCGCACGGCCTTGCCGACCTGCTGGCACTTGGCCGCCACGTCGCCGCGCGCCAGCGCCCCGCGCGCCGCCGAGATCGCCCCCAGGGCGCCGTCGAACAGCATGCCGACCAGGCGGTGCGGGTCGGCGGTCTCGATGCCGGTCTCGACATGAACGCGGTGGTAGGTGCTGGCGAAGGTCTTGTGGGGGGAGAACATCGGTCGCGCTCCGTGCAGGCGGTGGATTCCCCTTTTTATCGGAGGCCGGCGGGCCGACTTGAGGGCCGGCGGCGGACCCGGCGGATCGACCCCGCCCCGACGGACCGACGCCGCGACGCGACGCCTTCCCGATCGGACGTCACGGGCGGCCGCGTGGGCTCAACGGTCCCGGCGGTTGTTCCAGAGGTCGATCTGCTGCGTCACGAAGCTGTTGAGCCCGTTGATCCGGCTCAAGGTGTTGTCGAGCGCACCGTACTGGCGCAGCAGCCGCGCCTCGGTCTGCGCGATGCGGTCCTCGTAGCGCGCGATCTGTTTGTCGCTGCGGTCGATGCTGGCGCGCAGGCTCGCGGTGCGGGTCGCGACCAGGCCGTCGCTGTTGGTCAGCAGCGTGGTCATCGCCTTGATGCGGACCGCGAAGCCGTCGTTAGCCTCGCCCTCGGCGTCGGCGCTGAAAGCCGCCTGGACCGCCGTCGGGTCGGCCAGCGCGTCGTTCAATTTGGCGTCGTCGATCTTCAGCGAGCCGTCGCGCTGCAGCTCGATGCCCAGGTCCGACAGCCGCGGGTAGGCCGCCGCGGCGCCGCTGCCGGCGCGCAGCATGCCGCGCAGCTGGGCCTGCAGCGAGCGCGTCGCACCGTCGCCCTGCAGCGCGCCGGCGACCCGGGTGTCGGCGTCGTACTTGGTCTGGTCGTTGATGTAGCGGTTGATCTCGTTGTAGGACTTGACGAAGGCGTCGACCGCGGTGCGCATCGCGGCGGTGTCGAGTCCGACGGTGACCGTGACGGGCGCGGTGGTGGTCTTGGCCAGCGTCAGCGTCAGGCCCTCGACCACGCTGCTCAAGGTGTTGCTCGCCGACGTGACCGGCAGGCCGTTGACGACGGCCGCGGCGTTCCTGGCCTGCAGCGTTTCGGTCATCGTGCCCAGGGCCGAAGGCGGGTCGAAGACCAGGTCCTCGAGCGTCGGGCCGCCCGGCAGCGCCGGCGCGTCGGCGGTGGCGGTGATGCGCACCGCGTTCTCCTCGCCGGTGGCGGTGGAGCGCAGCACCAGGCGGGCACCCGAGGCGTCGCGCACGATCGACGCGCTGACGCCGGCGTTCGCGGCGTTGATCGCGCTGCGCACGTCTTCGAGCGAGTCGGCCCCGGGCGGGATGGCGATGTCGACCACGCTCGCGCCGGTCTTGGGCGTGAAGGTGGTGTGGCCGGCGTCCCAGCGGCCCAGTTCGATGTGCAGCGTGCCGCTGCCGACCGGGTCGGTGGTGGCGGTGTAGGCGGCCGACGCCAGGCCCTGGGCCTGCGCGAGCGTGGTGACTTCGAGGCTGTAGCTGCCCTTGACGGCGGCGGCGTTGGAGGTGACGGCGACCGCGGCGGTGTCGCTGCTGGTCGACTTGGTCTGGGTCCAGAGATCCGGCCTGGCGAGCTGGCCGACCGCGTCGCGCACGTTGACGGTGTAGCTCTGCAGCAGGCCGAACGAGGACAGCTTGGCCTGCAGCGCGGTCTTCTGCTGGGTCAGCAGCTCGATCGGGCGGCGCTCCAGGGCGACCAGCTGGCTGACGATGCTGTTGACGTCGAGGCCGCTGCCCAGACCCGGGGACGAGATGGTGGCCATGAAGTTCCCTTCGGTTCATCGTGGTGTCGGCACCGCGGCGGCGGACTTGACCCCGTCGATGCGCGACAGCCCGCGCGGGCCGACCCGGCGGGCTGCCGTCGGGACGACGTGATGCTCAGGGCTGCAGCAGTTGCAGCACCTGCTGCGGCAGCTGGTTGGCCTGGGCGACCATCGCGGTGCCGGCCTGTTGCAGGATCTGGGCGCGCGACAGGTTGGCGGTTTCCATCGCGAAGTCGGCGTCGACGATGCGGCCGCGGGCGGCTGCGGTGTTCTCCGACTGGATCTGGATGTTGGCGACCGCGTTCTCGAAGCGGCTCTGCACCGCGCCGAGCGTGGCGCGCGCGCCGTTGATCTGGTCGAGCGCGTCGTCGATATGCTTGATCGCGAGCCAGGCGTCTTCGACCGTCTCGACGGTCAGGTCGTCGATGCCGGCCGCCGAGGTGGCCGAGCCGTTGGCGATCGCCAGGTCGGCGGCGGCGAAGCCGGCGTTGGCCAGCGTGAAGCCGGCCGCCGTGACGGCGACCGCGCTGCCCAGCGCGTCGAGTTCGGCCGAGCGGACCGCGAGCGTGTAGGTGCCGTTGGTCTCGGCCTTCAGGAAGGCCGAGACGCCGGTATCGGCGGTGCGGCGGTTGATCGCCTCGACGATCTGGCCGATGCGCTCCTCGCCGGAGCGCGCCTCGGCGATGTCGCCGAGCGAGTAGGTGGTGCCGGCGACCGTCAGCGCGAGCGAGCCGTCGGTGATCGCGGTCAGCGAGCTGACCTGGCCGGCCGTGCCGGTGGTGATGCTGTCGGCGCCGTAGACGACCTTCGACAGGCCGTCGGCCGACGAATCCGTCAGCGCCGCGACCGTGATCGTCTCGCCGGAGTTGGCGCCGATCTGGAAGGTCGAGGCGGTGAACGAGCCGTCGAGCAGCTTGGCGCCGTTGAACGAGGTGGTCTTGGCGATGCGGTTGATCTCGTCGCGCAGCTGTGACACTTCGGACTGCAGGGCCTGGCGATCGTCGGCGCTGTTGGTCGCGTTGGAGGCCTGCACGGCCAGCTCGCGCATGCGCTGCAGCATCTCGCCGACCTTGCCCAGCGCGCCTTCGGCGACCTGGGCCAGCGAGATGCCGTCGTTGGCGTTGCGGGCGGCGACGTTGAGGCCGCGCACCTGGGTGTTCATCCGCTCGGCGATCGCCAGACCGGCGGCGTCGTCCTTGGCGCTGTTGACGCGCAGGCCCGAGGACAGGCGCTGCATCGACGTCGCCAGCGAACTCTGCGACGCATTCAGGTTGCGCTGCGCCGTCAGCGAGTTGATGTTGGTGTTGATCGATTGGGGCATGACCGCACTCCTCGAAGATCAGGACGTTGAACCGGCGCCATGCCGGACGAACCGTTGTCGGTTGGGAGTGATTCTTCGGCCGTTGCGGCGCCTGCGATGTCCCGATAAAGCGGGTTTTCGCCCGCCAGTTCGGCGCCGGAAACGCCGACGCCCGGCACGGGGCCGGGCGTCGGGGGAACCCGGCCGGGGCCGGGGGGCCGTCGCTTGCCCGGCCGGGGCCGGGCAAGGCGGACGGCGGTCAGCCCAGCAGCTGAAGCACCTGCTGCGGCAGCTGGTTGGCCTGGGCCACCATCGCCGTGCCGGCCTGCTGCAGGATCTGCGCCTTCGACAGGTTGGCGGTTTCCATCGCGAAGTCGGCGTCGACGATGCGGCCGCGGGCGGCTGCGGTGTTCTCCGACTGGATCTGGATGTTGGCGACCGCGTTCTCGAAGCGGCTCTGCACCGCGCCGAGCGTGGCGCGCGCGCCGTTGACCTGGTCGAGCGCGTCGTCGATCTGCTTGATCGCGAGCCACGCGTCTTCCACCGTCTTGACCGACAGGTCGTCGATGCCGGCTTCCGACGTGGCGGCGCCGTTGGCGATCGACAGGTCGGCGGCGCTGAAACCGCTGTTGGCGTAGGTGAAGCCGGTGGCCGTGACCGCGACCGCGCTGCCGCTGGCGTCGAGCTCGGCCGAGCGGATCGCGATGTCGTAGCTGCCGTCGGACTGCGGCTTCAGGAAGGCGGTGACGCCGGTGTCGGAGGTCAGGCGGTTGATCGCCTCGATGACCTGGCCGATGCGCTCCTCGCCGGTGCGCGCTTCGGCGATGTCGCCGAGCGTGTAGGCGGTGCCGGCGACCGTGATCGACAGCGAGCCGTTGGTGATCTCGGTCAGCGACGTGACCTGCCCGGCGGTGCCGCCGACCAGCGTGTCGGTGCCGTAGACGACCTTCGACAAGCCTTCCGACGACGAATTCGTCAGCGCGGCGACCGTGATCGTCTCGCCGGCGCCGGCGCCGATCTGGAAGGTCGAGGCCGTGAACGAGCCGTCGAGCAGCTTGGCGCCGTTGAACGAGGTGTTCTTGGCGACACGGTTGATTTCGTCGCGCAGCTGGCCGACTTCGGCCTGCAGGGCCTTGCGGTCGTCTTCGCTGTTGGTGGCGTTGGACGACTGCACCGCCAGTTCGCGCATGCGCTGCAGCATGTCGCCGACCTTGCCCAGCGCGCCTTCGGCGGTCTGGGCCAGCGAGATGCCGTCGTTGGCGTTGCGCGCCGCGACGTTGAGGCCACGGACCGTGGCGTTCATGCGCTCGGCGATCGCCAGACCGGCGGCGTCGTCCTTGGCGCTGTTGACACGCAGACCCGAAGACAGGCGCTGCATGGAGGTGGCCAGCGTGCTCTGCGAGGCGCTGAGGTTGCGCTGGGCGGTCAACGCGTTGACGTTGGTGTTGATGGTCATTGCCATGATGAGACTCCTAACGTTGATGAACTCCCGGCGAGATTGCCGGCCCTGACTCGTCTGGGGAAGTCGCCCTCCCCATTCGCGCCAGTCGCCGGCCTGAGCGGCTCGTGCGGTGCATCACGGACAGCGTGTGACGCCTGCATTCGTCGCCCCGGCTGCGGACCGGCAGCGCCCGGCGGCAGTCATCGAGTGAGCCCGACGTGGTGGTTGTGTCGGTTCCTCGGTCGGCTGTTTCCGGACCACGAGACCTGGGAATCGCGTCTCGTTGGAGGGCTTATCGACCCGGCTTTCGCGGACTTGAGGGGGTTTTGCCGTCGGCTGCGGGTTGGCCCCGAGCGCCGGGCCGCGGT
>ERZ1066135.898-NODE-898-length-13099-cov-6.337933_pt1 | contig 13099 bp, 8 predicted proteins | sample MGYA00382782_ERZ1066135 | MGnify/ENA primary metagenome ERZ1066135 (study PRJEB33369, sample SAMEA5778365) | biofilm metagenome | biome: Industrial cooling water; feature: Water cooling tower basin; material: Biofilm | place: United Arab Emirates | collected...
GCCGTGAGCTGCTCGTAGCAATGCCGTATCGCATCGGTCAACGTTGCCGCGAGCTGGGTGGGCGACGGAACGTGTTCCGGTTGCTCCACAAGGTCTTCGATGGAAGTTGCTCGGTCCGCGAGTTCGGGCGGGAAGTTGGTGCGGCGAATGTTTATCCCGATGCCGAGAACGACCGCCAATCCCTTATCCGTCATCGTCGTCTCGGCGAGGATGCCGGAGATCTTTTTTTCGCCAACAAGCACGTCGTTGACCCATTTGATATCGGGCGACAGGCCGAGTTCGGTAAGCGTCGCGTGAACGGCAACGCCGGCCATCAGAGTGATCAGAGGAAGCGATTCCGGCGGGAGCGATGGCCTCAGAACGATTGAAAAATAGAGCCCGGCGTTCGGTTCGGAGACCCAGGTTCGGCCGTGGCGGCCGCGGCCGGCAGTTTGTTCGCGGGCGATGATACACAGGCCCTCATCGGCGCCTTTGCGGGCCATCTCAAGCGCCTCGGTGTTGGTCGAGCCTAGAGAATCGTAAGTAAGGATGCGGATGTTCATAAAGGTTCGGAGTGCGAACTCTAGCTCGCGCATACGCGATGAATCGCGCACTCTAAACGGGCCGCCACAGGGAATCGATGTAGAAGTCTTCTTCGTTCGCGAACTCCGTCTCGATCCGGAAGCCGCTTTCCGCCGAGAGTTCCTCGAGCATCGTATGTGTATATTTTTGCGAGATCTCCATGAAGATCGCTTCCCATTGATCGAACTCGAACAAGCGGCCGAGAGCCTCGATGTGGACGGTCTGCTTTTCGCGGCTGATCAGGAACGAGCGGGCGGCGCATTCGACCGGGCGATATTGAGCGTAATGTGAGAATTTCGAGAGGTCAAAATCGCCGCCGAGTTCGCGGTTTATTCGCGTCAATAGATTCAGGTTGAAAGCAGCGGTGACGCCCTGCGGGTCGTCGTAGGCGGCGACGATTACCCGCGGGTCCTTCTGCATATCAAAGCCGATGAAGAGCCGGTCGTTCGGGTTCATCACCTGGCGAAGACTGCGAAAAAAATCCACGGCTTTTTCACGCTGGAAGTTGCCGATATTCGAGCCGAGAAACATCAACACCTTACGTCGGCCGTTCTGGCTGCGGAGCGGATCAAGGACCTTGAAGTAATCGCCGGTGTGCGGGCGGATGTTGAGCGTTGGAAATTTCTTCTTGAAGCGGGCGGCGAGGGCATCATTTGCCTCTTGAGAGATGTCGATCGGGCTATAGGTGAAGTCGAGGCCTTCCGCGAGAAAGTGCTCGATAAGCACCGCCGTTTTTGCCCCGTCGCCGGCACCAAGTTCGATAAGGTCGATGCCTTCAGCACCATCGGAAAATGCTTCTCGGATATCTTCTTTTTGGTTTTCAAAGATCCTAAGCTCGGCCCGCGTCGGGTAATACTCGGGGAGCTTCATAATCTCCATAAAAAGCCGCGAGCCTTCGTCATCGTAAAAGTAACGCGATGAGAGATGCTTCGGCGAAGCAGAAAGACCGGCGAGGACATCCTCGGCAAACTGCGTGAGCTCCGGTGAACTGATAGAACCCATAAAATCATTCAAACAGGATGGCCAGGATGATCAGGATGTCTTCTCAAATAAATATCCTTTTCATCCTGTAGATCCTGTTGTAATTACCCCCTGGCTAAACGGATGCCCGTGAACTGCCAACGCAGGTGCGGGTGGAAAAAGTTTCGGTAGCTCGGCCGGCTGTGGCCCTCGGGCGTGGCGACCGAGCCGCCGCGAAGCGCCATTTGGTTGATCATGAACTTGCCGTTATATTCGCCGACCGCGCCGCCCGGTTTGCTGAAGCCGGGATAGGGAAGATAGGCCGAATTAGTCCATTCCCAACGAAGTCCCCACCGGAATTTTTCATTCGCGGCCTCCCATTCGAACTCGGTCGGCAGCCGCATACCTTTCCACTCGGCAAATGCCGATGCCTCATAAAATGAGACGTGGCAAAGCGGAGCCTCGGGCGGCAGCTTCCTGAGCCCGCCCAATGTGAAGAAATGCCATTCGCCATCGCGTTTATTCCAATAGAGCGGTGCGTTTACCTGCTCTCGGTTGACCCAATCCCAGCCCTCGGCGTGCCAGAGTTCATGCCGCCGGTAGCCGCCATCATCAATGAACTCAAGAAACTCGCCGTTCGTGACCAGCCGGTTTGAGATCGAATAATCGCCGAGAAGCACTTTGTGGCGGGCGAGTTCGTTATCGAAGCAAAAACCGTCGCCGTCGAAGCCGATCTCGTAGATACCGCCTTTGATATCAACGAACTGGCCGCCCTCTGACGCAGGCGCGTCTGATATTTCCTCGGGGTTGAAACCCTCGCGGTAAGCGGGGAAAAGCGGATTGACGCTGAAGGTGTACTTCAGATCGGTGAGGAAAAGCTCCTGGTGCTGCTGTTCGTGGTTGCAGCCGAGAATCACGAGTTCGCGAAGCTCGTCGCTATCGTTCGCCGCGAGGAGTTCGAACATCTTTTCGTCCACATATTCTCGATACTCGAAGACCTTTTTCACCGTTGGCCGCGAGAGGTCGCCGCGGTGGTCGCGGGCGGTTCGCTCGCCGATAGTGTTGTAATAACTGTTGAAGAGAAATCCGAAATCGGGGTCGAAGACCTCGTAGCCCGCAGTGAATTTCTTGAGGATCATCTCCTCAAAGAACCATGTCGTATGGGCGATGTTCCACTTCGGCGGCGAGACGTCAATGATCGGCTGCGGTATGTAGTCTTCGATCTCAAGCGGTTCGCAAAGCTCAAGGGTTCGGGCCCGGACGGACTTGAAAAGCTCAGGCAGGGCGTCAGCCTTCGCAGCGGGTTTCGGGACGGCACGCATTCCGTTATTAAAACAAATGCGGCGGTATATTGAAAGAATTAGTTTTCGCCGGCGGCTCTTATCTTCAGGAGAGCCTCGCGGGCGGTTTCCGCAAGATACGGATCAGCGGCGGCAATGCTGCGTTCGAGTGCCGGAACCGCTTCCGTACGGCCGAAAGCGCCAAGGGCGAATGCGGCTTCGCGCCGAGTATCGTCCGCTTCGCGGGAATCCGTAAGAACTTTGATCAATAATTCGACAGCGGAACGGCCATCTATGTTGATTCGGTTCGCCTTGAGAGCGAGCGGGTCACCGGTTTCTTTGAATTTTTCAGGAAGAAAGCTTTGCGGGGTCGTGACCCGCGTCCGGCCGGTGCGGATCAGTTCGGCGATCTGCCCAAGCGAGCGGGCAGCGGCACGGCGAAGCATTTCATCCTCGTCCTTCGGTTTCTTTTTGAGAACTTCGGAAAGCGGACCGAGCGAATTGATATCGCCGATCATCCCAAGTGCGAGGGCGGTCGCTGTGCGAACCTCGCGGTCCTTGTCGCGGCGAAGCAGTTGGGCGAGCCTTTCGGTTGACGTCCAGCTTCCGACCGTGCCGAGTGCGTAAGCTGCTTCCTTCCGAACGAACGGCTGGCGGTCGTCAAGCAACGGAAGAAGCACGGCCGCGGCTTCGCTTTCGGGTAAAAAAACCACGGACGAGGCGGCAGTGGCACGGACAATGGCATCTGCGTCTTTCAGTGCTGGAACAGCGAGAGCGGAAGCATCGGCCGAGCGGCGGTTTCGGATCTCAAAAAGAGCGTCGCGTTTTTCTTCGGAGTTTCCCGTGGCGAGCATCTGCCTCAGGCGTTCGGGTTCAAATGGGGTCGTTAGCCCTTGGGCAAGAGCCGCGGAGGAAAAGAGAATTATCACTGCCGCCGAAAACAAGACGGAGCGGCCAACAGCCACAAGCATGCGGCTCCGGTAAAAGACTTTCCCGTGAAAGTTCATGCCGCACGGCGGACGCCCTGCTGGCGTACCCATTCCACGACCTGGCGTGCCCGCTTGTTCTCGTATGAATCGGACAAAGCGCCGATTATCTCATCAACAGAATTATTGTCGCGGAGTGAGCGCAAAGAACGGCCTGCAGCAGGTTGGTAGATCGGTTGGGATGTACGGATATTGTTTGAGACAGGTTTGTCCTCTCTGTGCTTGACCATCTTCTTTACCTCCGAAGTAGGCAGACGGTCGAGCCTCGAGACGGCAATGTCAGGTAGCGACCGGCTGCGTTCTGCTAGATATCATCATTAAAACGCTAGTGTTAAAAAACCGTACTTCAACGGTTCTATTAGAATAGCATCAAAAGCCGTTTTACAACAATATTAATTTGCTGATTCAGGTTGATTTGGATTATGATTCGGGCATGTACTTCGCAGCAGCAAAGCTCGTCCTTACGTAGCCACCCGCTTCCGTTTTTCCGGAGGCCGCGGTGGCGTCAATTATCCAAATAAACTAAATAACCTGAGCAAGTTAAAAGTGGATAGCTATGCCGTTTTCCGCTAAACTGCTTGTTTCGTTTCACACGCGGCCTCTTGCAAGCGGATTCTGACGGCGGGAGGCCGAAACCGGAGCCTTATGGACGAGAAGTATTTTCCGAAAAAGATCGAACAAAAGTGGCAGGCCAAATGGGCCGATGCAAAGGTTTTTGAGGTCCAGATCGACGACGAACGGCCGAAGTTCTACCAGCTTGAGATGCTGCCGTATCCCTCGGGAAACCTGCATATGGGCCACGTCCGAAACTACTCGGTCGGCGATGCGGTCGCTTGGTACAAGCGTTTGAAGGGCTTCAATGTGCTTCATCCGATCGGATGGGACTCGTTCGGCCAACCGGCGGAGGATGCTGCCGTAAAGCGGAAGGTCAACCCCCGCGACTGGACCGAGGAGAACATAAAAGCGATGCGGGGCCAGTTGCAGCGGCTCGGCCTGAGCTACGACTGGTCGCGTGAGATCGCGGCGCATCGGCCCGAGTATTACAAATTTGACCAGTGGTTCTTCCTCAAAATGTACGACAAGGGCCTTGCGTACAAAAAGATGACGCAGGTCAATTGGTGCGAGACCGACCAGGCGACGCTCTCAAATGAACAGGCCAGCGGCGGGCTTTGCTGGCGGTGCGGCAATCCGGTGACGAAGCGCGACCTTGAGCAATGGTTCTTCAAGACGACCGCATACGCAGATGAGCTTCTCGAGGGGCTCAACACGATAGAAGCCGGCTGGCCGGCGAACGTCCTCAAGCGGCAGCGTGATTGGATCGGGCGTTCTGAGGGAGCGCTCGTCGATTTCGAAGTGCGCGTTCCCGGAAAGACCGGAAGCCTGAAGCCCGAGGACCGCCGCAAGGTGCGTGTATTCACGACGCGGATCGACACGATCTACGGTGCGAACGCGATCGTTCTCGCGGCAGAGCATCCGATCATAGAGGAATTTGGCGGCGGTTTTTCGGCCGAGGTCCACGCGAAGATCGAAGAGATACTCCGTGAGAAAGCAAAGCCGGCCGATCACGAGGCCGAGGTAGAAAAAGACGGCATCGACACCGGATTGAAAGCGGTTAACCCATTCAGCAGCGAGGAGTTGCCGGTTTGGGTCGGCAACTACGTGATGATGGAATACGGCACCGGAGCGGTAATGAGCGTGCCGGCCCACGACGAACGCGACTTTGAATTCGCAAAGAAGTTTGGCCTGCCGATCCGGCAAGTGATCTCGGAGCCGCACCTTGCCCACGAGCACCACACGATGCAGGCCCTTGCTCTCGAAGACCCTTATACCGATTCGGGCGTTCTAGTGCACTCGGACTATTGGAACGGAAAGACGAGCGAGGCCGCCAAGCAGGAGATGACGCATCACGCCCACCTACACGGTTTTGGCGAGGCGGCGACGACCTACAAGCTCCGCGATTGGGGAATTTCACGCCAACGCTTTTGGGGTTCGCCGATACCGATCGTTTATTGCGACACCTGCGGCACGGTTCCGGAACATTTCGACAATCTTCCGGTCGAGCTTCCTGAGAATGCGCCGATCACCGGGACGGGCGAATCGCCGCTTTCAAAGGTCAGCGAGTTCGTAGAAACCGAGTGTCCGAAGTGCGGCGGACCGGGCCGGAGAGAGACAGACACGATGGACACGTTCGTCGATTCTTCGTGGTACTTTTTCCGCTATACAGACCCGGCAAACGAGATACTTCCGTTCTCGCCTGACCTTGCGGCCTATTGGACACCGGTCGATCAATACATTGGCGGCGATGACCATGCCGTTATGCACCTGATCTACACGCGCTTCTGGACCAAGGTGATGCGTGACCTCGGGCTGGTCAAGTTTGGTGAGCCGGTAACGCGGCTGCTGACGCAGGGAATGGTCGTCGGTGAAACGTTCTTTGATGATGAGACCGGGAAGCGGATCTATGCGGCTCCGGGCGAGGTGACGGTCGAACGAGATGCGAAGGGCAAGATCGTGTCGGCCCGCTCGGCCGAGGGTAAGGCCCTCAAATTTGCCATCGAGCGGATGTCGAAATCGAAGGGCAACGGCGTCGATCCGGACGAGATGGTCGAGATCTACGGAGCGGACGCGGCCCGGCTTTTTGTGCTTTTTGCGGCGCCGGTCGAGAACGAATTGGTCTGGAACGAAGCAGGCATCGAGGGAGCCGTCCGCTTCCTTCAGCGCATCTGGCGTTTTGTTCATAAATGGCGGGATTCGTTTGCGGTAGCTGCCTCCGGCAGCGAGCAAAGCGAATCGGCAAGAAAGCTCCGCCGAAAGACGCACCAGACCGTACGGCGGATCGATCAGAGCCTAGATACGCTTCAGTTCAATACGCCGGTGGCGGCTCTGATGGAACTCTGCAATGCTCTTTATGAATCGGGCATCGAGCCGGAAAACGCCTCTGCCGATGAGGCTGCCGCTGTGCAAGAGGGCGTGACCAGCCTCGTTCTGATGCTGACGCCATTTGCTCCGCATACTGCGGAAGAGCTTTATTCGGTGCTGATCGGCAATGATAACGGAATACTGGCCAATGGAGCGCGTTTTCCGGAGTTCAGCGAGGAGCTGGCGGCCGATGACGAGATCGAGGTCGTGATCCAGGTCAACGGCAAGCTGCGATCAAAGTTCGCAGCAAAACCGGGCGAGGACCGGGCGAAACTTGAAGCGGCTGCCCTCGCCGACCCAAAAGCGCAGGAATTCATTGCCGGAAAAGAGGTCGTAAATGTCGTAGTAGTACCGGATAAGCTCGTAAATATCGTTGTTAAGGGCTGATCGGGAAATATTTATCGTGCATAGGAGAAATGAGCCTTCGGGTGCCCTTTTCCTTGCTTGATTACGTTAAACAAACTAGAATCAAAGCGTTTGCTCCGATAACTCGCTTAGAAGCGAGGACCAAGTAACGGGCCGGCTGCGAACCGACCAGGCTGTTCATGCGGCCGGCCATCTGTAATGAAAGAGTGCCAACTCTGTAAAAATTGCTACCGCGATGAGGTCGCAACATGCCCGAAAGACGGCATGCCGACGATGCACACCATTGCCGGCGAACCGGTGCTTGAGGGCAAGTACCAGCTTGAGTCCCGGCTCGGGCAAGGCGGGATGGGCGTTGTCTATAAGGCCCGCCACGCTTATCTCAAAACTCAGCTTGCGATCAAGATCATTTTGCCTGACCTCGTCGGCAATGACCCGCAGCTCGTGACCCGATTCAGGCAGGAAGCTCTCGCCGCCGCCGCAATTCGCCATCAAAACGTCGTTGCCGTAACGGACTATGGCGTCATCGGCGGATCGATCCCGTTCCTCGTAATGGAATACGTCGAGGGCGAGTCGCTCCATGATCTGCTAACGCGGGAGAAGGTGCTTTCACCCGAGCGGGCCCTCGAGATAATGTCGGCGATCTGCGCCGGTGTCGGCGCCGCGCACCATCAGGGAATCGTCCACCGAGATCTGAAGCCGCTCAACATCATGATCTGCAGCGACAAGCCGAACCTTTCGGACGCTGTCAAGATCCTGGATTTCGGATTGGCGAAGATCAAATCCGGCGAACTGCTTGGATCATTCATTCAGGCGCAGACGACCGGGCTGATGGGTTCGCCCTACTACATGGCGCCGGAGCAATGGGCCGACGACGAGCCGGATTCGCGGTCGGACGTTTACAGTCTCGGCGTAATGCTTTTTCAGATGCTTGCGGGCGATGTGCCGTTCAAGGGCTCGTCGATACCGGCGATAATGAAGAAGCACATCAGCGACCCTGCTCCAAGTTTCGCCTCGATGGGCGTGGCGGTTCCGCCGGATGTCGAGCGGGCGGTTCTTCACACGCTCGAAAAAGACAAAGAAAAAAGAACGGGCTCGGTCGAACAATTGATCGGGGAACTGCGCGAGGCTGTCTATCCTGCCGGTATCGGCATTCACACGACAGGCAGTGCTTTTCCGGTCACATCGATAAATGTGCGGACGGTTCCACCGCGATCGCAGGTTTGGGTCGATAATCGCCCGGTAGGCGAATCTCGCGAAGACGGCTGGATAACGCTCAATGGTGTTCAAACGGGCAGCCACCGCATCAAGGTCAGCAAAGACGGCTTTGAGGATTGGGTCGGCGATGTGCTTGTTGACGGCAGCCCGAAGCAGATAACTGCGGAACTTCGGCCCGGAACCGGCCAAGGTTCCCCAGCTCCGACCGTCGCTTTCACAGGTGTCGGGCAGGATACGCCGCAAAGCATGGCGGCAACCCAGATCTCAAGCCCGGATATGGCGAAGACGTCCGTTCAAGCGTGGGACACCGGGCCGCAGAATGTTCAGGTTGAGTCGCAGCCTGCAAAGAAGGGGTTTTTCTCGCCCTTAGTTTTTGGTGCGGCCGGGCTTGTTCTTTTGTTTATAATTGGCGGAGCCGGCATTGGCGGGGCATATATGATGGGCCTGTTTTCCGGCACCCCCGACAATCCGGGAAACGCAAATTCGAATGGAACTAAGCCGACCCCAAATGCTTCGCCTACAGCACCACCGGTCATTCGCACAGAGATGATCGAGATTCCGGCCGGTACGTTCAAGATGGGGCGTAACGACGGCCGCGAGAACGAACGCCCGGAACATGAGCAGCAGGTAGCGAAGTTCTTTATGGATAAGACCGAGGTAACGAACCTCGAGTATTTCGCGTTCGTTGAGGCGACGAAAAGGCAGGACATTCCCGGGCACTGGGTCAACGGGCGGCCGCTTGCGGGCCAGGAAAAGTTGCCGGTCACGCTCGTTTCGTACGATGACGCAGTCGAATTCGCTGCTTGGCGGTCGCAGCGTGACGGGACGACCTATCGCCTCCCGACGGAGATCGAATGGGAGTACGCAGCCAGGAACGGAGCAGCTAATGATCTATACCCATGGGGTGACAAGTTCCAGGCACGATGCGCGGTCCTCGATCAGCCGAACAATGACCCGAAGCCGGTCGGCACGGCGTCCTGCCCGAATGAATGGGGCGTGATGGACCTGATCGGTAATGTTTTTGAGTGGACCTCTTCAGAGGTATCCGTCTATCCCGGAAGCACTCTAGGCGTTAAACCCGTAGAGGAGCCACACTACATGATCCGCGGCGGCGGTGCTTTCTATAAATCTACAGGCGATGACCGCATTACGGCGACCTTCCGCCAAGAGGTAGCCAAATCCACAAAGAGCCCGGGACTCGGCTTTCGTCTTGTCCGCAACTAACTTAGTCTCGAAAGATCAGGCGTAAACGGCAACCGGTTCAGCGGCTGCCGGGATGAACGCACCGCGCCGCTCGGATGCCGTCCGGACGATGTTCGGGTCGAGTTCGCGGCCTGACCGTGCGATGAGATAAGCGATCGCTTCGTCGTGCGTAAGCGGGCGCTCGGCGTCGCGCGGGTTGGTCAATGAATCATAAAGGTCGGCAACGGCGATGATCCGTGCCGAAAGCGGGATCTGTTCGGCGGCAAAGCCGTTCGGGAAGCCGCTACCGTCAAAGTGTTCGTGGACGAATTTGAGAACGGCGACAACCTCTTCAAGCTCCGGCAGATCCTCCAGCATCTGGATTCCAAGCTCGAAGCTCCGGCGGATCAGTTGATGCTCGATCTCGCTTGCCGGGCCGTTCTTTCCAAGGAAATGGGCGGGCATTCGGAGGTCAACGACCTCATGGACAAATGCCGCGGTCGAGAGCGTCTGGAGGTCGGAACCCGAGAGGTCCAGCCGGCGGCCAAGTTCGACCGAGTGTTCCCGGACTCGTTCCGCATGCCGGCGGGCAAGCGGATCCTTCAGGTCCACCATCTCTGCAAGCACGTTGACGAGCCCGTCGCGCATTGAGCGCAGCCGCATTCGCAGCCGTTCGTTCTGCATCTGGAGTTGCCGCTGGGCTTTAAGCGTTTCAAAGTGCTGAAGAGCACGAACGACGGTCTGCTGCAGATCCTCATTGATCCAGGGCTTTGCGATGTACTTGTAAACGACACCGGAGTTGATCGCTTCGACGAGGGCTTCGGCATCGGTGTAACCGGTCAGCATAATGCGGACGGTCTGCGGGCGGAGTTCGGCGGCACGTTTGAGGAATTCGATACCGGTCATTCCCGGCATTCTTTGGTCCGAGATGATGAGTGCGATGTCGTGAACCTCAAGCAAGGCAAGGGCCTCGCTGCCCGAGGCCGCCGAGATCACCTCGTACTGCCCACGAAAAAGCCGTTCCAGAAGGCGCAGGTTTGCGGTCTCATCATCAACGAAAAGTATCTTATACTGCATAGTCGTAATTCCTCACTTCCTTGTTATACGGGTTTTGGGAGCGTGCCCGCTTCGGGTCAGCATTACGCGGAAGGCAGACACGAAATGTGCTACCCTCGCCCGGGCGAGATCGCACCTCGATCCGGCCGCCATGGCGCTCAACGATCCCGAACGAGATCGAAAGCCCGAGCCCGGTCCCTTCACCGACCGCTTTGGTCGTGAAAAAGGGATCGAAGATCCGGCCGATCACTTCGGGCGTCATCCCGACGCCGTCGTCGATGATCTCGACAACGACATCATCGCCTGAGCAATATGTCTTTATCTGAACTGTTCCACCGCTCTTTTCTACGGCCTGGGCGGCATTGACGAGCAGGTTGGTCCAAACCTGATTCAGTTGTGCGGCAAATGCATCAATGGGGGGCAGTTCACCATATTCCCGCAATAGGTGAACTGTTCCCCCACTGAAGTACCGCGACAAGATACGGATGGTGGACTCTATTCCCTCGTGCAGATCGGTCTTTTTAAACTCGGCCTCATCGAGGCGAGAAAAAGTCCGAAGGTTCTGCACAATATCACGAACCCGTTCCGCTCCGTCGCGGCAGTCTGAAAGTACAGAGTCGAGATCAACGATCGTCTGTTCGAAAGCGATCTCAGACTTTATCTTCGCTGCCTGTTCGGCGGCTTGAGCATCAAGCGGCAGCGAATCGTAGAAAAGAACCAGCTTCAGGATATCTGCAAGGTAAACCCTGAGCAGATCCAGATTCCCGTAGAGAAACCCGACGGGATTATTCAATTCGTGGGCAATGCCCGCTGCGAGCTGGCCGATCGAGGCCATTTTCTCGCTATGGATTATCTGCGCTTGGAGCCGCTCGAGCTGTTCCTTCTTTCGGACAAGCTCCTGGTTGCGTATCTCGAGGTCGCGCTTGTACTGCCGGGCACTTTTGAGCAGCGTGCTCCGTTCAAGAGCCCTCTCAACGGTCAGCAGCAGCACGTCCTGATCGCACGGCTTTATCAAATAATCGGCGGCCCCGAGCCTAACTGCATCAAGTGCACGCTGCGGCCGGTCAACACCGGAAACGACCAACACCGGCGTCTCCCTGTGTTCTTCGACTATCTTCCGAAGCAATTCGATCCCCGAAAGCCCCGGCATGATTATGTCGGTAATAACGATGTCAAAGGCCTGCTCACGAAGCAGCCCGATCGCCTCGAGGGCGGATTCGGCCTCGAAACATTCGTACGAGTCTTCGAGGTACTTGCGAAAGGTCGTTCTTACGACCGCAGAGTCATCTACGATCAAGACCTTTGGCGAACGGCCATCTGTGCCGTAGGCCGAGAACCCCGCTGACGGGAAAGGCGCAGTGAACGCCTCGGTGGGAGTTTCCGTGATGTTCATCAGAACTAAACCTTGCTCTAAATGCCGGAAGTGCGAAACACACCAGACCAGCGCCTTCTACTGAGCAAAAGCCGTTCCGCGCATGAAGAAACTGTACACACGATAGAAGATCAATCATTGCAACAATTAAAATAATCGTAACGGCGTGTTTATTGCCCCTAAGTGTCAAAAAGCTGAGGAGAAATGGAACGCAGTGGGGCAAAACTCCCCACACCCGGAAATACTCTACCAATGCGGTGCACCCCGATTCGGAAACCATCAGTGTTTTGCTAGAATCTCAACGGCAGTTCAAAACCTGATACCGATTCAATGTTCATTTCTCTTGCAGAAGAAGGCGAAGGCCGAACAGGCAACGAATCTTCATTCGATAAGGACGTCGTTCTTGCAGGCCGCGATGCGAACGAGTGCGACATCGCGTTCGATCGGCAGCAGTTTCCGATGGTCTCGCGGAAGCACGGCGCGTTCCACTGGATGAACGGCGTTTGGTACATCGAGGATCTCGGCTCGAGCTATGGGACTTTTTTGAACGGCGAACGGGTTACCTATCCTCGTGAGCTTGAGCCCGGCAGCGTTGTGCAGTTCGGGGAAAATGGACCGAAGATAAGGGTCATCTCGTTTGAGCCGGGCCGTAAAGCCGAGCCTGTGCCGGCCGCCGCTCCGCCGCCCGAACCCGCCGGGAATGTTCCGGCACCGCCGCCGTCGGCCTGGGATTCGGCGCCAAAAGTTCAGGTTTCGGTTTCTCCTGCAGTCGCCCAGAAACCAATTCAAGCCGGTACGGCACTCGAGTTTGTCTCGGACAGTTCGCGTCCGGCTTTTCAGATCAAGTCCGCATCGGTCTGGCTCGGCCGCGACCCGAGCTGCGAGGTCGTTTTCGACGCTTCGTCGGCGACCGTTTCGCGAAGACATGCCGAGGTTCGGCTCGAGAACGGGCAACTCCTGATCGCTGATAACAACAGCTTTAACGGCACTCTGGTCAACGGCCAACGGATCAGCGGAGTGCGGCCGCTTGCTTCGGGCGATGAGGTGCAGCTCGGAAGCGGCGGGCCGATCCTTCGCGTTCACGCCGGAGCGGCCCCGCCGCCGAAACCGCCTTCCTCGCCGCAATTTCGGGCGGAGGACACGGGCCAGCGGACGATGGTGCTTAAACTCGATCCGACCGGCGGGCTCAAGGGAGCCGACCC